>Ga0315901_10001412_pt1 | contig 34901 bp, 41 predicted proteins | sample LakEriMetagenome_10_FD_203761 | JGI IMG/M metagenome (GOLD analysis project Ga0315901, IMG submission 203761) | Freshwater fungal communities from buoy surface, Lake Erie, Ohio, United States - Buoy 2 MA116 | ecosystem: Environmental > Aquatic > Freshwater > Lake | place: USA: Lake Erie, Ohio...
ATGAAGAAGTATGGCTACTCGAGCCGCAAACTTTTATGAATCGCTCCGGCCTATCTGTGGGTGCGTTGAGTCGCTTTTATAAAATCGAACCCGCTGAAATTCTAGTAGTACACGATGAGTTAGATCTCCCACCGGGATCAACCAAGTTAAAAAAAGGGGGATCATCAGGTGGACATAATGGTCTGAAAGATATTACTGCAGCACTAGGCACGCAAGAATATTGGCGTCTACGTCTGGGTATAGGTCATCCACGTGAATTACAACTGCAACAAGTGGTGGCTGATTTCGTGCTGCATAGACCACGTAAAGAAGAACAAGCATTGATTGATGAAGCCATAGACAAAAGCCTGTCCGTCATTCCCTTGCTATGTCAGGGCTTGTTTGAAAAAGCGATGTTAGAGCTACATACACGGTAGTCCAATATTCGCACAAAGTACTTATAAATAACCCTGCCTAGATTCTTGTGGACATGTTCATATCCTCTTAACCCACTGCGTTCCCAGAGTTTTGTTTTAGGTAAGCACAGCATCAATCAAAAAGATTCACGATCTTTTATTATTATCAAAAAAATATTAATTAAGGTATTACTTTTTTGATAACCTCTGACGTATAATCCCGCCACACGCAAGAAAATGGCCTCTTGGCTGGTTGATTTTTTGAAAACTTTCAATGACGGGGAATACTGATGAGCACTTACAAAGAACTACAAGGTCAAATTGAAAAACTCCAACATGAAGCGGAAAACGCTAGAAAAAATGAATTAATAAACGCAATTAATGACATTCAAATCAAAATGAAAGAATTTGGGATTTCTGCGGATGATCTCGGTATCACTGGTCGTAAAAGAGTAGGTAAATCAACTCGTAAACCAGTCGCACCTAAATATAAAAATAATACGACCGGAGAAACATGGAGTGGTCGCGGCAAACCACCAAAATGGATGGCAGGTCACGATAAGTCACAATACTTAATCAAATAAATCTGATTGATTTTCATAAAAACAGCTGCTTGTCGCATAACAAGCAGCTGTTTTTTCATCAGCGTAAAAAACCACGCGTCAAACCTAACAATAAAATCCGCGCATCTAACCAAAATCCGCGCTGCTCTAAATACCGTTTCGCATAATCTAATCGTATTGGTAATACCTGCTCAACATAGGCCTGCTCAAGTTCATCACCTTCTAAGCCAGCTAACATACGTTTTTCATCGGTAAATTCTATCGTTGCTAAATCGGCCAAACCGGGTTTGACTGACAAAATAAGCTTTCTATCCGCAGTCGGATAACAACCTACATAGCGCGGCAATTCAGCACGCGGCCCTACCAAACTTAAATCACCACGCAACACATTAATCAGCAAAGGCCACTGCGCAATACCTAAACGTCGCAACACACCGCCTATGCGCGTTACCTGCTCGCCATGACAGCCGCCCACCATTTCCATCGCATCTGGATCGCTTTTTGCCGTATGAAATTCAAACACCTTCACCATACGACCATTGCGCCCCACTCGATGGGGTCGCGCTAATACAGGACCACGCGACTCTAACCAAATCAAGATGGCAATCAAGAGCGCAAACGGCATCAAACACAGCAAGGCCAGTAAGGAGAAAACTACGTCAATACTTCGTTTCATAAGCACCTACTCCTACAGATAATCAACATACTAAAACTGACAAAGAATGATGCAGTTATTCGCTCAAATCCAGCAGCCCATCGCCACTGCGAATACGAGCATCACCAAGAGTACAATACGGCTTTTATTTTCTTGCGTGTGTAGGCTAGTTTTCAGCACAGGTAATCACTCTTTTAAGCAGATCATCTCATGAGTCTTCAATGCGGCATCGTTGGCCTACCTAACGTGGGCAAATCTACTCTTTTTAATGCGCTCACTAAAGCCGGCATCCCAGCAGAAAACTATCCATTCTGCACGATAGAACCGAATGTCGGTGTAGTGGAAGTGCCGGATCCGCGTTTAGGTCAGTTAGCAGAGATCGTTAAACCAGAGCGCGTTTTAGCAGCAACCGTTGAATTCGTCGATATCGCCGGCCTAGTCGCAGGCGCGTCTAAAGGCGAAGGCTTAGGCAATCAATTCTTAGCCCACATCCGTGAAACTGATGCCATCGTCAATGTCGTGCGCTGCTTTGAAGATGCGAATGTGATTCATGTGGCGGGCAAAGTCAGCCCGCTCGATGATATCGCTGTCATTCAAACCGAACTCGCGTTAGCAGATATGGGTACGGTAGAAAAAGCTATACACAGAGAAACCAAAAAAGCACGCTCCGGCGATAAAGATGCAGCTGCACTAGTGAGCTTGATGGAGAAGGTGATGACTGGTCTGAATGATGCGATTCCCGTGCGCGCTATGGGTTTCGATAAAGATCAGCTTGCTATGCTCAAGCCACTCTGTTTGATTACGGCTAAACCCGCTATGTATGTCGCCAATGTGTCAGACACTGGGTTTACCAACAATCCCTTGCTCGACACCTTAACAAATTATGCAAAAACACAAAACGCACCTATCGTTGCGATTTGTGCTTCCATAGAATCAGAAATCGCTGATCTTGAAGACGCAGATAAAGAAGCTTTTTTAACCGATATGGGCATGCAAGAACCAGGCTTAAATCGTTTAATCCGTGCTGCTTTTTCTTTGCTTGGCTTGCAAACTTATTTCACTGCTGGTATTAAAGAAGTCCGTGCATGGACTATTCACACAGGTGACACTGCACCGCAAGCAGCTGGTGTGATTCACACCGATTTCGAGCGTGGTTTTATTCGTGCTCAAACTATAGCCTTTGATGATTTTATTTCTCACAAAGGCGAGCAAGGCGCAAAAGAAGCCGGCAAGATGCGTGCTGAAGGAAAAGAGTACATCGTGAAAGATGGCGATGTATTGAACTTCTTGTTTAACGTTTAAAAATAGTTTTAAGTCGATAACGCACTACTACAAAAAAACAAACTTTTATCGAGTTCCTTCTTCCCGCTCAATGATGCATTTTGCAGTTTGTGAAATTGGAAGTGACAGTACTTACGCAAGAAAAAGCAATTCCAGAATAAAAATTAGCATTTTAGTATTGTTATTCGATACCACTTTCTGATACCATTCGCAAATGAAGCGAAAGCATCAGCGCACCTTGGAATTGATTTTTTCCCGACCCGCTTCGGGAAATATTCGTTGGTCTGACGTTGAGGCGTTATTTATAGAACTAGGTGGACTTATCTCGGAACGAGAGGGATCGCGGTTACTGGTGCATTTGTTTAACGAAAGGCGAGTGTTTCACCGCCCGCATCCTGCGCCAACAACTGATAAAGGTGCAATTGAAGCTATCCGCAAATGGTTAGAAGCAAATGGAGTGAGACCATGAATACAATGACAATAAAAGGCTATCAAGCGGTCATTTTGTATGACCCCGATATACAAATGTTCAGAGGTGAATTTGTTTCACTCAACGGAGGCGCAGATTTTTATGCCAAGGATGTTGAAGGCTTACTGCGTGAAGGTGAGATTTCTCTCAAAGTTTTTCTTGATGCATGCGCTGAAGATGGCGTTGAGCCGCGCAAGCAATTCTCTGGGAAATTCTCCTTACGCGTTGATCCTGCAACACATGAAGCTGCTGCCATCGCAGCTGCTGCTCAAGGACAAAGTCTGAATCAATGGGCAACCGAAGCAATCCGACAAGCAGCACTCGCAGATTAATCAACATGTGTGAGATGTAAACAAATGAATAAAAAAGATTTTGCTAACACTCATATCTGACTTTTAATTTCTTAGTTGTAGTCCCAACTACAAGTGCAACTCTAAGACGCGATACTATTTAATTTTGCGTACTTTTTAATTTCTCGTATTTAGCCATCAACTGTTCTTTGCTTTCATGCCAATCGGGATCAAGTGGTATGCAAGCAACCGGACAAACTTGTTGACACTGTGGCTCATTGAAATGGCCAACGCATTCGGTGCATTTATTCGGATCGATCTGATAGATCTCTTGCCCCATGAAGATGGCTTCATTCGGACACTCAGGTTCGCACACATCGCAATTGATGCAGTCTTGTGTGATTTTTAATGCCACGATTGCAAATCCAATTATTCTTTAGCTTTAATTTTCTGCAACAACCATTTCTCAACTGAAGGAAATACAAACTTAGAGACATCGCCGCCTAAGATTGCAATCTCTCGTACTATGGTTCCAGAGATGAATTGATATTGATCGGAAGGTGTTAAGAACAAGGTTTCTACATCAGGCAACAAATAACGATTCATCCCTGCCATTTGAAATTCATATTCAAAATCCGAAACTGCACGCAAGCCACGCACAATCACTCGAGCATCATGGCGTCGTACAAAGTCTTTTAATAAACCTGAAAAACTTTCTACATGCACGTTAGGATAATGACCTAATACTTCATGCGCGATTTCCATCCGCTCATCCAGTGAGAAAAACGGACTTTTAGCTTTGCTGTCTGCAACGCCCACCACCAATTTATCAAACAACCCAGAGGCTCTTCTTACTAAGTCTTCATGACCACGAGTAAGAGGATCAAATGTTCCGGGGTAAACGGCTGTCAGCATGGGGTGTCCTCATAATTTTCAGAGCACCCAACTGGACGGGTAGCTCTCTACGGACGGGAATTATGCACTAATTTCAGGGCACAACCGCTGCTGTTAACAAAGCATAATGTACCGCGCCTGCCTTCCCAGAGCGCACCACCGCCCAACCATTAAGCCAATCAGGCAAAGGCAGCTCGGTAAAGGCTTCTGCATATTCAGCATAAACCAAACCACCGACTGCCAAGCGTGCTTTACACAAAGCCAACATGCTAGGTAACATCTGTAATTGGTAAGGCGGATCCAAAAAGATGACATCAAACTGATCCTGCATAACCGACAGCAGCTTATGTGCATCGCCAGCCATGATAGTCATTTGACTTGCTTGTAGCTTTGTTTGATTTGCCTTTAACTGCGTAATCGCTGCCGAATGCGATTCCACCAACACCGCGCGTGCCGCACCGCGACTTATCGCCTCAAAGCCAAATGCGCCAGATCCCGCAAACAAATCCAAGCACGACAACTGAGACCAGTTTGCTCGCTTGAGATGTTCTAACCAATTGAATACGGTTTCACGCACACGATCTGGGGTAGGACGCAGACCTTCAATCTCAGGAACAGGTAAAGGCGTGCGCTTCCATAAGCCACCTATGATGCGTACTTGACGTGGTAACTGCCTAGATCGATTTTTCATCAGTAGGCATGCTTGAGTTAATTACTGGCTCCGCCCACGACTACGGTCACTATTTTGTCCATTGCAAGCTTACGATTAAAGGCAGCACGCACATCGGCTAATGTCACCTTCGCTACTTGCGTAGTCCATGTATCTAAATAATCGAGCGGCATTTGGTAATAACCAATGACGGCAATGTTGTCTAAGATTTTGCGATTATTATCAATCCGCAGTGCAAATCCACCAATCAAATTATCTTTTGCTGCTTTTAATTCTGCTTCGGTTGGTCCCATTTGTAAGTAGCTCGTAATTTGTTCACGCACGACTTTTAATGCTTCATCTGCTTGATCTTTGCGGGTTTGTAATCCAGCTTGATAAGGACCTGGCTGTTCCATCGCATTGAAGTAACTATAAACACTGTATGCCAAGCCACGTTTTACACGTACCTCTTTCGTTAATCTTGAAACAAAACCACCACCACCTAAAATATAATTACCAACAGTGAGTGCGAATACATCAGCATCACCTCGTTGTAATGCTGGCATACCTATCACTATATGCGCTTGCGAAGCAGGATGCGGTATACGTTGCTCTACAGCCTGTGGCGTGACAACCGGTGTAATCGATGGCAAGGGACCACCTTGCGGTAAACGCGCAGTAAGTTGACGTGCTATCTCGTCGGCTTGTGCGCGAGTGATGTCACCAATCATCGCTACCACAGCCCGATTCGCTACGTAGTGCGTAGCATGAAATTGCAGTAAATCTTCACGCGTTATCGCTGTCACACTTTGTACTGTTGATTCATTCGCATAAGGATGATCTCCATATGCTAAACGCCAAAATGCTTTATCTGCGATAGATTCTGGTTTCGTTTCCGCCTCTTTGATACTAGAAATCGTGCGTGCTTTATCACGCGCTAGAAAATCTTCCGGCATGCTGGGATGTGCCAACAAACGCGCTATAAGCAAAATAGCTTGCTCTCTTTCTGTAGCTGATGAGAGTGTTCGCACTGACAAACCACTGCGATCTACTCCAGGACCACCGCCACGTTGAGCAGCAATATCGGCAAAGGCATCAGAAATCTGCGCCTCTGTTAGCGCAGGTTCATCAACCCCACTAGGCAATTTAGCAGCACGCACACCTCGACCCAACATGCTATTGGTGAGTGCAGCAACGCCGGATTTACCTTTAGGATCACGCCTTGCACCCGCATCAAATTCCACGCTCACATCTAGCATAGGAATACTGTGATTCTCTACAAAATAAACACGCGTACCATTTTCTAAGGTCCAGTGCTGAATATTCAGTGCTGCTTGTGCAGTTGTTGAAACCAACAACACCAACATGATCAATAAATGTTTGAACATGATTAATAATCCTTGTTATAAATTTATGCGCACAGAATTAATGACGCAATCCTGCTGGGCTAGGTGCTTTTTTCTGACTTGCATCGACTGGCAAAGGTACGAGTGACGCAACCGTGAGTTGATCATCAGTGAAATATTTTTTTGCGACTGCTTGCACTTTTTCTGGCGTGACCGCAGCGAGTTTTTCTATGATGCGATCTGTTAATTTATAAGAAATACCTGCCATCTCCATGCCACCGATTTCCATAGCCTGACCGAAAACAGAATCGCGTTTATAAACTTGGCTAGCAATCAATTGACGCTTCACACGATTTAACTCTGAAGCCGACACACCCTCTTTCGCGATACGCGTGACTTCATCGCGCAAATACTTCTCGAGTTGTTCTGTAGTTGTACCTTGCGCTGGCACACCCATCAACATAAACAAGCTGGGTCCTCGCGCGGTATTGTCATAGCTAGATCCTGCTGAGGTAGCGACTCTGTCAGTGCGTACTAATTTTGCAGGTAAGCGTGCATTGTCATAACCATCTAGTACTGCAGACAACACATCGAGCGCATGTGGGTCATCATCTTTTTCTACATCACGCAATGTGGGTGCTTTAAAAGCAAGTACGAGATAAGGATTTTCTGCCGGCGCTTCTACCACCACACGACGTATACCCATTTGTTGCGGTTCATTTTGTGGTTTGGTTTTTGGTAGCGTTTTAACGGGAATCTTGCCAAAGTATTTTTCAGCTAGAACAAACACCTGTTTAGCATCCACATCGCCTGTTACCACCATGGTTGCATTATTAGGTGCGTACCATCTTTCATACCAAGCTAAGGCATCTGCTGCTGTCATGTTTTTTAAATCATCCATCCAACCCACAATAGGATTACGATAAGGATGTGCTACAAAAGCAGTGGCATTCAATGCTTCATAGACTTTAGAAATCGGTTGGTCATCGGTACGCAAACGACGCTCTTCCATCACCACATTTATTTCTTTCGCAAATTCCGCTTTATCCATGGTGAGGTTTTGCATGCGATCAGCTTCTAATGCCATCACATCTTCCAACCTTGATTTTTCTATTTGCTGAAAATAGGCCGTGTAATCTTTACTGGTGAAGGCATTATCACGACCGCCTAGTGCGGCTACTTTTGCACTAAAGTCACCTGATTTTAATTTTTTTGTCCCTTTAAACATCATATGCTCTAGCACATGTGCTACACCCGTTGTGCCACTCAACTCATCCATAGAGCCTATGCGATACCAAATCATATGCGCCACCGTAGGCGCACGTTTATCTTCTTGCACAATAATGCGCAAACCATTCGCCAGTCTGAATTCTTGTGCTTGACTGCCCGCCACCGCGTGGGGTGCAAACAATCCTAGAGTGGTTGTCAGACAAATACTGAAACACGATAGATATTTAATCCAAAATTTCATCATCTCTGCTCTGCTAAAATAGGGTGTTCAAAAGGCAAGGAACTTTAGATTGTATCTGCTTGTTTTTATCTTCGCTTTTCACCCCATATAAATCAACCCGATGTTTAAATTTCTAGCTAAAAAGTCATCGGAATCTCCACCTCAGCCTGCAGCGGATAACTCCTCATCCTGGCTGCATAAATTGCGTTCTGGCTTAGCGCGGACTTCATCAGGTATTAGTACGCTTTTTACCGGCGTGAAAATTGGTGATGACTTATATGACGAATTAGAATCCGCTTTATTAATGGCCGATGCAGGAGTGCAAGCGACTAAATTCTTAATGGAGAGCTTGCGTAAGAAAGTTAAAGCCGAGCAGTTAACTGAAGCTCTGCAAGTTAAAACTGCATTACATCAACTGATGCTAGAGCTTTTGCTTCCTTTGCAAAAGCCACTCATCATTGGTCAAACCTCCCCGCTAGTTATCATGATTGCTGGGGTTAATGGTGCAGGTAAAACGACCACTATAGGTAAACTCACTTTACACTTGCAACAAAATGGCCTGAAAGTTTTATTAGCTGCAGGTGATACATTTCGTGCTGCAGCTCGTGAGCAATTAGTGGAATGGGGCGAACGCAATCATGTTGCTGTGATTTCGCAAGCCTCGGGCGATCCCGCTGCTGTTGCGTTTGATGCTGTACAAGCTGGCATCGCACGTGGAATGGATGTGGTGATTATTGATACAGCTGGTCGCTTACCGACTCAACTCCATTTAATGGATGAATTAAAAAAGATTCAACGTGTAATCGGCAAAGGCTTTCCCGGAGCACCACATGAAACCTTACTGGTCATTGATGGCAATACCGGACAAAATGCATTAGCGCAGGTGAAAGCCTTTGATGACGCACTCGGCTTAACTGGTCTCGTTGTCACTAAACTAGACGGCACTGCGAAAGGTGGCGTATTAGCTGCTATCGTGTCACAACGCCCTATTCCAGTTTATTTTATTGGAGTGGGTGAAGCTATCCAAGATTTGCAACCTTTTGTTGCAGAAGAATTTGTCGAAGCTTTATTAGGTTAAAGCGAAACTATGTCCATCATTTTATTTTCAGACGTATCGCAAATTTACCCAGGTGAGATCAGAGCGATTTCGCATGTTTCATTAGCGATTGAAGAAGGTGAATTAGTTTTTTTAATGGGACCTTCCGGTGCAGGCAAGTCCACCTTATTAAAACTGATGGCAGGCATAGAGATGCCAAGTGCAGGCGTGCTACAAATCATAGGGCAAGATATGAAGCAGTTACATCGCGCAGCCCTGCCTTATCTCAGACGTAAACTCGGTCTCATTTTGCAGCAGAATAGTTTGCTAAATGATAGATCCGTCTTAGCCAATGTGATGTTGCCCTTGATGGTGGTGGGTGCGACACCCGAAGAAGCAGAACAACGTGCACGTATTGCGTTAACTAGAGTGGGTTTAGCAAACAAAACAGATATGCTGCCTTGTTCACTCTCTGGTGGTGAGCAACAACGTGTTTCTATTGCGCGCGCTATTGTGCATAAGCCACGCATCATTTTAGCGGATGAACCTACTGCTAATCTCGATAGAGATAGCGCTCGCTTGGTTTTAGACATGCTACAAGCTTTTAATGATGCAGGTGTCACTTGCGTCATCTCTACCCATGATGAACGTTTACTTGAACGTGCTAGCAAGATTTTTGTACTGGAGCATGGACGTATAACAGCCATGCGTATGCCTGGTAATGAGGTGGGCTTATGAAATGGTTGATTGCACACTGGCGAGCTGTGTTTGATGCTTCATTTAAAATTAAATTGGCGCCACTGAGTTTTATTTTTAATGCCATTGTGGTTGCTTTAGCCCTAGCACTACCCATGTCTGGTTGGATTGTTTTACAAGACTTACAGCCTTTATCAAATCAAGTTTCTGTTGATCCTGAAATTAGTATTTATCTTTCTATGGATCTGCCGCGCGATAAGGCTGAATCCTTAGCAGCTGACTTTAAGCGTTTAACCAATCAACATCACGTTACCGCATCACTGACATTTATTCCTCGTGAATCTGCTTTGGAGAATTTAAATAAGCAAGCGGATCTTACTGATGTAGTCAGTTCCCTAGGATCCAATCCTCTACCTGATGCCTATGTTGTAAAGCTGACTGGCAGCACTTCAGATGCCAGAGTTAAACAAGTGCAAGACTTGGTCACAGCGCTTGAAAAAGTCGAAGGTGTACATAAGGTTCAGTTAGATACGTTATGGCTAAAACGCCTCGCCGCAGTTTTTACGCTAGCTAGTAGTTTATTTTGGTTTGTCGCCGCTACCTTGTGTTGTGTTGTGGTGGCGGTTGTGTTCAACACCATAAGGCTGCAACTTTTAACCCATGCCGATGAAATTAATGTGTCCCGATTATTGGGCGCAACCGATGCTTTCATTGCCCGACCTTTTTATTACACAGGCGCTTTCTTAGGTTTGCTTGCAGGCTTGCTCTCACTCGCCATCGTGCTTACTGGCATACAGCTTTTAAATCAGCCGGTAGCAGCTTTGGCTCAGTCCTATGGCACTGTTTTTCAGCTTAGTTGGCCAAATCTAGGTACAGTACTTTTCCTACTCTTGGTGGGCGTCGTACTCGGCTTTTTAGGCGCTTCTCTTTCCGTTTGGCGCAGTCTGCGCCGATCTTTGTAATCTTTTTCTTTCTATTCCCGTCTTTTTCCTGAGCTGGCAGTTTTTTTGAGCGGGCTAACTTGTTTATTATCAAAATTAAAATAAAAAAGCAGTCATTTGCCCCGCTAGAGGTATTAGCACTCTCTCTTCGAGAGTGCTAATATAGAGCCTATAGGGTTTATCTTATTTAAATCCGAAGTAATTCGCGCATAAAGTCTTATAGGAGAAACAATGACAGCACCGTTCGCTTCCCAAGCCTTAGTGCCGGGTGGTCAGCAAGCGCTGGCTCTCGGTTTTTCTGGAAGTCTAGGAAATCTAGATGCTTATATTTCAGCGGTTAACCGTTTACCCATGTTGTCGCATGAGGAAGAGATTTCGCTTGCACAGCGTTTACGGGATCAAAATGATTTAGCAGCTGCGCAAGCCTTGGTTATGTCCCATCTTCGTTTAGTAGTTTCTATAGCGCGTGGCTATCTAGGTTATGGCTTACCGCATGCTGATCTCATACAAGAAGGTAATGTAGGCTTAATGAAAGCCGTAAAACGGTTCGACCCTGATCAGGGTGTACGTTTAGTGTCCTATGCTATGCATTGGATTAAAGCTGAAATGCATGAATACATTTTGCGCAACTGGCGTATGGTGAAGCTGGCTACTACGAAAGCACAGCGCAAATTATTTTTTAATTTACGCAGTCATAAAACTGGTCTGGATACGATGACACCAGATCAAGTCAGCGCATTGGCCACTACGCTCAATGTTAAACCTGAAGAAGTAACAGAAATGGAAATGCGACTGTCGGGTCGTGACATCGCGCTTGAGTCACCAACTGATGATGATGACGATAAGTTTTCACCTATAGCTTACTTAACTTCTGAATCTACTGAGCCGGGTAAGGTTTTAGAATCACGCCAGTTTGATAAATTACAATCCGAAGGTTTAGAGCAAGCCCTGTCTAATCTTGATGCGCGCTCACGACGCATTATTGAATCGCGTTGGTTAGCTAATGATGATGGATCAGGTGCGACCTTGCATGAACTCGCTGCTGAGTTCAATGTATCTGCTGAACGTGTGCGCCAAATTGAAGCTAGCGCTTTAAAGAAAATGAAAGCGTCTTTAGCTGAATATGCATAAGTGATACGCCGTATACTAAAAAGCCCTTCTTAACTAGAAGGGCTTTTTTTATTCTTACTGTGAATTCGATGATGAATTAAGCAATGCACGTATGTCTTTTACTATCGGCTCCGCATCTTGTCCATGTCGTATGAATAATCGTATATGACCCTGCGTATCAAATAGATAGCTACCTGCCGTGTGGTCTATGGTATATCCCGATCCTGATTTAGTCGAAATTTTTTGTACAAACAATTTAAATTCTTTAGCTACTTCATCAGTCGCTGCTTTATCTCCAACCAATCCAAGAAAACGTGGATGAAAAGCAGGCACATAACGCGACAAGAGTGAGGGAGTATCTCTTTCAGGATCTAGCGTAATGAACAAAACTTGAACTTTGTCTGCATCTTTCTCTAGCAACTGCATGATATTTGCCATCTCAGACAAGGTGGTTGGGCATACATCAGGACATTGTGTATAGCCAAAAAATACGAGTACCAACTTGCCACGGAAATCTTCAAGGCTACGTGGTTGCCCATTGTGATCAATTAGAGAAAATTTTCGTGCATAGTCAATTCCCGTAATATCAGTATTTACAAATGAAATTTTTGGCGTTGGGGACGTGAGTTTATTATCACAAGCAACTAAAGCAGTCAGCACAACTAAGATTAATAACAGAATGCGCATAATCAAAGTGGTAAATAATGATCGACTAGCAAAGCTACGAAAAGAACTGATAAGTAAATAATTGAATAAGTGAATGCTTGGCGTGCGATTAAATCAGAATAATGTTTATATAGTCGCCATGCGTACCAAAGATAAATGATACCTAATATGCTTGCACTAACCAGATAAATCAGACCACTCATTTTGACTGCAAAGGGCAACATCGTTGTTGCCACTAATACGATGGTGTACAACAAAATCTGAAACTGTGTGAATGCAAGACCATGCGTAACGGGCAGCATGGGCAACCCTGACTTTGCATAATCATCTCTTCGATAGAGTGCTAGCGACCAAAAATGCGGTGGCGTCCATACAAAAATGATTAAAACTAATATCCACGCTTGCATAGGCACGTCATTCGCGATCGCAGCCCATCCTAATGCAGGTGGCATTGCGCCAGAGAGTCCACCAATCACAATATTTTGTGGTGTCGCAGGTTTTAAGATGATGGTGTAAATCACTGCATAACCGACAAAGGTTGCAAAGGTAAGCCACATCGTGAGTGGATTAACCAATGTATACAACACCCACATTCCCGCGCCGCCAATCACGCCAGAGAATAATAATGTCTGAACAACGGTGATTTCTCCGCGCGCCATTGGTCTGCGTGCTGTGCGCGCCATACGTGAATCAATTTCACGTTCAACTAAACAATTGACTGCAAACGCTGCACCAGCAAGTAACCAAATGCCTATTGTTGCCGATAACAATAAACGCCAATCTGGCAAACCTGGGACGGCCAGAAACATGCCTATCACAGCGCAAAAGACGGCGAGCTGCGTCACCCTAGGCTTGGTGAGCGCCCAGTATTGCGCAATGCGATTAGTGTGAAGTGCCAGAGAGTTCATGCTTAGCGATCAGGTCAGCGAATTATGTTCGCTATGCTCTGTGCGAGCAGATTGCCCAGTTAGAGAGAGCCTGTAGTTTAACATGGCAAGCAGAAAAACTAGTGCGGCAGCACCGGCATTATGCGCGACTGCGACTGCCAAAGGCCAATCAAATTGCACGGTGACTGCGCCGGAGATCAGTTGCAATATCAGTACGATCAACAAACCTTGAGCAAGTTTTTTAAATGCCGGAATTTTCCACGTCTGATAGACAAGAGCACTGATCGCCACAACAACAACGAGAGCAAAACAGCGATGTACCCAATTAATTGCGACCAGCGCTGAGAAAGGCAAATACTCACCATTCGCTGTCATTCCTAAATGACGCCAGAGTGTATATCCCTGCTCCAGATTCATCTCCGGCATGAATTGCGACTGACAGAGAGGAAATCCGCCACATGCTAAAGCAGCATAGTTGGTACTCACCCAACCGCCTAAAGCAATTTGCATCCCTACTAAAACAAACGTAACCGCACCAAGAATTTTTAAATTTTTTGTGATGGTTACTGTTACTGTTTGATGCACTGTTTGTCGTAATGCATGCCAACAAAGTAGTGCGAATAGACTTAGTCCTAATAGTAAATGTGTCGTCACAATAAGGGGTTGTAATTTCAATGTGACTGTCCACGCACCAAAGGCACCTTGAATACAAACAAATACTAAGAGCACTAGTGGCAAAGCAGGATGATAGCGACTAGTTTTATTTTTTCGCCAATGGTGAATCGCACCAACACAAATTGCAATGATAAGTACACCAACTGCCATCGCTAGATAGCGATGTATCATTTCTATCCATGCTTTAAACACTGTCACAGGACCTGATGGCATCACTGACTGAGCCGCACTAATATCATCATGCGCTAAGAAAGGATTGGCTTCACCATAACAACCCGGCCAATCGGGGCAACCCAATCCTGAATCTGTTAGTCGAGTAAATGCACCAAAGACTATTAAGTCAAATGTTAAAAATACCGTTACCCAAGCCAAGCGTTTAAATTTATCTTCACCTCTTGAAAGATAAATAATCGCACCTGGCACTAGCGCAATAATGAGACCTTTTAATGCAAGCAGTATCCACATAGAATTATCCTATGCGTGAAGCTTTAAGTAATTTAAGAATATCTTTTTTAATTTTATTCGGATCACCTGCTTTTGGAAAACGCATCATGAGATTTCCTAAAGGATCAATCATATAAAGATGATCTTCAATTTTTGTATCTGCTTCGGTAGGCAGCCAAGCACGTATTTCTGTACTCTGCGCTCTTAATAAGTGAGTTCCATCATACTCACGCATTAAGACTGATTCTAGCGGTGCTTTATCTGTGATTAACCATACACGCTCTATACGATCCATTTCTTTACCTTGGGTTAACCGTATTTGTCGCATGAAGAATAATTTTTCCTTACAAGCTTTATCACAGCTTGCACTATCTACTTGCAGAAATATCCATTTACCTTTGAACTGATCTAAGCTAGCTGGTTGTCCATCAACTGTTTGTAGAGCAAGTTGTGGAATGGGATAAGCACGCGGATCTAATAATGCGCCATAGTTAGTTCGTGTTTCCGGTTTAATGAAGTAATAAGTTACATATGAAAAAATCAATGGCGCTGCACAGGCTGCAATTACTAATAGCAAAATGATTTTATTTTTACGCGTAGTGCCTTTAAGCGCTTCAGAATTGGTTTGATTAACTTGCACGTTTGATTCCTGTCGCTATAAAAAATAATAAAGCTGTCACTGCCAATCCATACCACTGAAAGGCATAGCCACGATGTTTTTCCATACCTAAGCTTGGTTGTGGCCAATCTCTAATCAGACCATCCTCTGTATCACTGATTTGCTCGATAATGAAATTTTCTAACTTTAGACCACTTACTTTGCTTAACTCTGCAACCTCAAAATTTTGTCTAATCACACCAGACTGCAATGCTGGCTCGCTCCCTAATTGCATCACACGACCCACTGATTCACGTACTTTACCTTCTAGCTGCAGAACACCTTCTGGTGTGGGTGTAATCGGTAATTGAATACGATTTTGCGTATCACGCGGCAACCATCCACGCATTACTAATAGGGTTTTTTCACTATCCTTTAACTTAAAGGGCATGAGTAAATAAAATCCCGCTTTACCTTGATAAGGTCGGTTATCTAAATAAATGGGCCACTGTGCTATGAATGATCCTGTCACCCGCACAGAACGGAAATGTGCTGGCGCTATTCCCTCACTTAACGACTGTATATCGAGTGGTGGCAGAGAAGCCTGCAGGGCCTGTTCACTCGCCAGTCGCTGCTTTTCCTCTGCACGATGAGATTGCCAGTTACCCAACGAAAGGGCGACCAATGCCACTATGATGGCCGCTAAAAAGGAGATGAATCGAAAAGTAAATGACATTCGCATTACAATGGTTCTCTGGCAAGCTCGCTATTTAATTTAAACTCTCTAACCACATCATTTAATTCGGCTCTGCTAGCTTTGATTAAAAGCTGATTAAACATACACCATCATGAAAATTCTTGTTGCGATTGCGTTCATTCTTATCATTGCCAGCTTGGCCTCGGCATTAATTTTTTTAATGCGCGATAAAGGTCAAAGCAATCGCACAGTCTATGCACTAGCCCTGCGTGTTGGCTTATCTATCTTGTTATTTGCCTTACTATTAATTGCACATCATTTAGGCTGGATAAAACCTACAGGTATTGTGTATTAATCCTGATTTTTTTGCTGAAGCATGAAAAAAGCCGCACCGAAGTGCGGCTTTTTTATATGTTGCGAATTACAGCCAGTAAACAACAACGTAGAGACCAAGCCATACTACGTCAACAAAGTGCCAGTACCAAGCAGCGCCTTCGAATGCAAAATGATGGTCAGCAGTGAAGTGACCTTTCATTACACGATATAAAACTACGGACAACATGATCGCGCCCATGGTTACATGGAAGCCATGAAAGCCGGTCAACATGAAGAAGGTGGAACCGTAGATACCTGAGGTTAATTTCAAATTAAGTTCTGAATAAGCATGCATGTACTCATAAGCTTGGAAGCCCATGAAGATTGCACCTAACAAAATTGTCGCAAACAACCAGAGTGCAGTTTTGCTACGTTCACCTGCACGTAATGCATGATGAGAAATGGTTAACGTTACACCTGAGGCCAACAACAAAGCAGTATTGATTGTTGGGATAGGAAAAGGACCCATAGTCTGGAATTTATCCACGACACCACCTGGACCACCCGTACCCCAATGTGCTGCAAAATCTGGCCACAAAAGTTTATGATCCAAGTCAGCTAACCAAGGCATGGTGATGCTACGCGCATAAAACAAGGCACCGAAGAAGGCGCCAAAGAACATGACTTCAGAAAAGATGAACCAGCTCATGCTCCAACGATAAGAAATATCGATACGTGCGCTATATAAACCACCTTCGGATTCAGAAATAGCCTGACCGAACCAGAAATATAGAACAGCCAACATCGCCAAAATGCCAAGTATATTAACTGGCTGACCCCATGCAATACCATTCACCCAAGCAGATGCGCCTGCCATCGTGATTAGCATGGATATACCTGCAAGTACCGGCCATTGTGATGGATTCGGTATGAAATAATATGGCGCTTTGCCTTGTTGTGTGCTCATCTACATCCCCTGATTACAGTGTTCAAACAATTCATTTTGCAACCACCATTTTTACTATGAACAGCAAAGTCACAATAAAAATAATAGCCGCAATCACTCCAGCAATAATGACATGCAGTGGATTCAGTATCGCTGTGTCTTCTTCATAGTCGCTATTTTTTCGCACACCAAAGAAAGACCACATCACAGCCTTGACCGTCGCTAGAAATGACATAGGACGCTGAGTTGCTTCTTTCAGTTCTTCCATATGTTCTCGAGCTAGCTCGCCTGTTTTTTAACTGCACTACCCACTTCAAAAAATGTATAAGACAAGGTAATGATCTTTACATTTTTAGGCAACGCCGGATCAACATAAAAACTGACCGGCATTTGTCTTTTCTCTTTTGGTCCTAATACTTGCTGCTTAAAACAAAAGCACTCAAGCTTTTTAAAATGCTGTGCTGATTCTTGTGGCGCATAACTAGGAATCGCTTGTGCCTCCATGCTACGCGACTGGGTATTCTCAACCTCATACACCACTAGCGCCATTTCTCCAGGATGCACCTGAACGCTAGATTGCAAAGGACGGAAATGCCAAGGCCCTTGCGAATTTGCATCAAATTCTATGGTCACAGTTCGACTACTGTCGATTTGTGAATTTACTGATGTAACTGTTTTACTTTCCTGTACAGCCAATACATTGATACCTGTCAGCTCACAAATTTTTTGGTATAGCGGTACTAATGCATAACCAAACGCAAACATCATGATGGCAATCAAACCTAACTTGCCGAACATCTTCACGTTACGTTTAGCTAGTCTTTCTTTTCGTCCTTGTTGTGCGTCCATTTCAGCGCAACAAACCTTGCTTCACAATCACACCGACAAAAAATACGACTGCTACTGATAATAAAATCAGTGCAGTTCGAAAATTGTTGTTTGATTTATTTTGATCAGACATATGGTCTAGTTTGCCGATGGCTTAACACCACCGGCATCAGAAAAACTACTTAACAGTCGGAGGTACTTCAAATGTATGGAAAGGTGCTGGGCTAGGGATGGTCCACTCCAAACCTTCTGCGCCATCCCATGGTTTATCTGCTGCTTTTTCACCGCCACGAATTGCTGGCAGAACAACCGCAAACAAGAAGTAAACCTGTGACAGACCGAAACCAAATGCGCCAATAGAAGCGATCATATTGAAGTCAGTGAACTGCGCTGCGTAGTCAGCATAACGACGTGGCATACCTGCTAAACCTAAGAAGTGCATAGGGAAGAAGGTGACGTTGAAAGTGATCAACGAAGCCCAGAAGTGGAACTTACCGCGTGCTTCGTTGTACATGAAGCCTGTCCACTTTGGACCCCAGTAGTAGAAACCAGCAAACAGTGAGAACAATGAACCAGCCACCAAAACATAGTGGAAGTGCGCTACAACATAGTAGGTGTCTTGCATTTGAATATCGACTGGCGTAATAGCCAAAATCAAACCTGTGAAGCCACCCATAGTGAACACAAACAGGAAGCCGACTGCAAATAACATCGGTGTTTCAAATGTCATAGAACCGCGCCACATAGTCGCAATCCAGTTAAATACTTTTACACCAGTTGGCACCGCAATCAACATAGTGGCATACATGAAGAACAACTGGCTAGTGACAGGCATACCGGTTGCAAACATGTGATGCGCCCAAACGATGAACGACAAAATCGCGATAGATGAAGTTGCATACACCATGGAAGCGTAGCCAAACAATGGCTTACGAGCGAATGCAGGAATGATTTGAGAAACAATACCAAACGCTGGCAAGATCATGATGTACACCTCTGGATGACCAAAGAACCAGAAGATATGTTGATACATCACAGGATCACCACCACCTGCCGCATTGAAGAATGAAGTACCGAAATGACGATCAGTTAACGTCATGGTGATTGCACCAGCCAGAACTGGCATAACAGCAATTAGTAAGTACGCAGTGATCAACCAAGTCCAGCAAAACATCGGCATCTTCATCAATGTCATGCCAGGAGCGCGCATGTTCAAGATGGTCGTTACGATGTTAATCGAACCCATGATGGAAGAAGCACCCATGATATGCATAGCGAAAATACCCATGTCCATACCAATACCCATCTGGGTTGATAACGGTGCATACAAAGTCCAACCTGCTGCTGTCGCACCGCCAGGAACTAAGAACGAACCAACCAACAGAATTGCTGCTGGTGGTAATAACCAGAAGGAGAAGTTATTCATACGCGCGAACGCCATGTCCGCAGCACCGATTTGCAATGGAATCATCCAGTTTGCAAAACCTACAAAGGCCGGCATGATCGCACCGAACACCATGATCAGACCATGCATGGTGGTTAACTGATTAAAGAACTCAGGCTTGAATAATTGCAATCCAGGCTGGAACAATTCAGCACGAATACCTAATGCTAAAACACCGCCAGTCAATAACATTACAAACGAAAACCACAGATATAAGGTGCCGATATCTTTATGATTGGTCGCAAACAACCAGCGCTGCCAACCATGAGGATGATGATCGTGCGCGTCGTGACCGTCGTGTGCGTGATCGATAGTTGTACTCATCTGATTCTCCTGATATTTCGATTCAATGCGAAATTATTTGCGCGCAGCTAAAACTTCAGCTGCTTGCACCATGTTTTGACCAGCCTTGTTTGACCAATGATTACGGGTGTAAGTAATCACCGCAGCAATTTCAACATCAGACAAAGTTTTCCATGAAGGCATAGCGTTCTTACCATTCAACAGCATAGCAATTTGATCGGTCTTAGGTCCATTCACTACTTTTGATCCATCCAATGCAGGGAATGCACCAGGCACACCTTTGCCGCTGTCTTGATGACAAGCTACGCAGTTAGCTGCATAAACTGCAGCACCCTTGGTATTGAGCTCTGCCAAAGTTAGCACTTTGTTTGGATCTTCTGCACCAGCACTTGAGCCCTTCTTTTTGTCAGCGACCCATTTTGCATAATCTTCTTCGCTGAGCACATTCACAACGATAGGCATGAAGGCATGCTCTTTGCCACACAACTCATAACAGTTACCGCGATAAGTACCGACTTTCTCTGCTTTGAACCATGTGTCACGCACAAATCCTGGAATCGCATCTTGCTTTACGCCCAAAGCAGGAACACCCCAAGCATGAATCACATCATTCGCTGTCGTGACAATACGAATCTTTTTATTCACTGGCACAACGAGTGGATTGTCCACTTCATTTAAATAGTTGTCGCCTTTCGGTGCGCCTTCGTGAATTTGATCACGTGGAGTAGCGAGTGCCGAGTAAAAGGCAATACCTTCGCCCTCACCCTTAATGTAGTCATAGCCCCATTTCCACTGCATACCCGTAGCTTTAATGGTGATGTCGGCATTTGATGTGTCTTTCATCGCCACCACAGTTTTAGTTGCTGGCAAAGCCATCAAAATAACGATAATGAATGGCACGACTGTCCATGCGATCTCGACTGTGGTGCTTTCATGAAAGCTAGCCGCTTTGTGACCCAGAGATTTACGATGCTTGAGTATCGAGTAGAACATCACGCCAAATACAGCAAGGAAAATAAGTACACAGATCACCATCATCAACGTATGCAGCTGATAGATATCAGACGCAATCCCAGTCACAGGTGGCTGAAAATTCAATTGACGAACTGCAGGTCCACCCGTCATGTCATTAACAGCAAATGATGAGGTCGCAACCAATTGCCCAAAAATTGCCACAATCATCATGAGTAGGCGCTTCGCGTATTTCATAGTGTCCTCAAAAGCCTAAATAAAAAGTTATCGCGGATGACTAAGCATCCAGTTAAAAAAACTGAGCTGAACCTGCGTAATGCCCCAGTTCTTCACTCAGTTCTTTTGCAAATTCACGTCGCTTGCGTTCGGTGACAAATCCCCCAACGTTCACTTTGTCTCGACCCGCTTCTAAACTAACCAATCCATGCTTCACCTTTGGTAAAGCCACTCGCGTTCTACTTGGATCTAGTCTAATTTTTTCAGATTTTTCCGCACGCACCATCTCAACCACAAGACCTGTTGCACTTAGCGCAATCTGATCTCTATCACTTGCATGCCGTCCAAAGTAAAGAAATGCAAAAGCGACTGCCAACATTTCACATACTGCAAATACCATCACAACCCAAGCACCATGGAAGGTGAAGTAACTTGCTACGAGCAATGAAGCTGCACACAAGGCTGAATAGGCCTTAATCAGCTGACTGGGCGAAATCGAGCAATTTTTTTTCAAAATCCACTCACGCGTCGTCAACACACCACACCTCATCTCATGAACGGACTGAAAATGACCAGTACAAAACTTTCAAAGTATAAGTCAAAAGGCAATTACTCGCCAAGAGGAAACACTTCCATTACGTTTAGTAGACTAATTAGTCATATTTTGATCGGCTAGTTATGAGTTACTTGCGTAAATCATCAAATCGAATAATGCTCGTTCCGTCTGCCCTCTGCTTAGGCGCTGGTCGAAATGCATGACCATTAATCACCTCTACACTAAGATGAATTTTCCCATCGGGTTGGCGACTTTGCTCTAGGCGCTCTCTTACTTTCGCCCACAGCCGTTTTCCTAACAAGGCTTTCCGCTTGGTCAGCAAAGGATTTCCACCAAATGCGCGAATATCCTGAAAAAGATTGTCGATTGATGAATAAGTGATATTCAGAATTTCCATATCCATGACAGGTGTAGCAAAACCTGCTGCCACTAGCATGTCACCCAAATCATGCAAATCTACAAAGGGCAATAATGCATCGGCATGACCTAACTCACTAAACACATCGTGCAAAGGTTTAAAAGTAGTCGGACCGAAACAAGAAAACATCAGCAATCCATCCACCCGCAACACGCGCTTCCATTCTGTAAACACGCGATCAGGTTGTGGATGCCAATGCAAGGCAAGATTTGACCAAACTAAATCTAAACTGCTGTCTCGCATAGGTAATTGAGCGAAATTTGCACCAACCAAGATGGCATTTCCAGGTCCGACATTACGTTGTCCACTCAGCCTAGCCAAAAATTGTCGGGTCAGATTCTGCGTTTTTTTAGCTTTTTGTCTAGCTTGCGTAAGCATGGACTGCGAAGCATCTACACCACACATGACTGCATGAGGAAAACGCGATCGCAAAGTAAATAAATCATCGCCCTCTCCACAACCCGCATCACACAATGTCTTGGGATTAGTCTTAATTAAAGAGAGGCGCTCAAACATACGTGCTGAAATTTCACGTCGCAAAAATTGCGATGTCTGTACCCGTTCAGTACGTGCAAATAAACGTCGCACCTCTGCTAAAGAAATGGGCGCACTTTGCATTACTGTTTTTTGCGAATCCGCACTCTGTGCAGTCATGTCGTTCACTATTCCGCTTGCATAAAAATCAAGCGCACAGTTTACACGTCAACCTCTAACTCAACGTAGCGTATTTTTTTATGTTCTTGCGATTAGTCCGTCAATTAGGCATCCATCATTTGCCACGATGCTGTGCTTTATGCACTTGCACCTTAGAGCAAAATAACTATCACCATTACATGCACGATATTGATCTCTGTGACTTTTGTTCATCAAAATTTTTTCACCAGCATGTATTACGATGCATTGTTTGTGCCAATAAATTAAACCATCACCATATCGCACAGCATTGCGGCAAATGCCTTGCACAACCACCTGCATACGATATGACACTTGTTGTGACTGACTATGTTGCTCCTTACAATATGCTGATTCATGCACTAAAATTTCAACATCAATTAGCACTTGCCCCTCTATTTGCTCACTTGTTAGCGCAGACGTGGCAACAATCCATTTCTACACGAGCTGATCTCATCATTCCAATTCCCTTATCAGCACAGCGACTAAGCGAACGTGGCTTTAATCAATCTTTAGAAATAGCTAAGCCACTAGCAAAACATCTACATCTCGCCTTACACTTTTCTCTAGCTCTCAGAATCCGCCATACTCAAGCACAAAGCAGCCTTGCATTTAATAAAAGGAAAAATAATTTACGTGGCGCGTTTATCATTCCTAATTCAGCAAGAGCGCTAAAAAATAAACATATTATTGTCATTGATGATGTAATGACGAGTGGACATACGGTCAATGAATTTGCTGCATGCTTAAAACGCCACGGTGCAGCGCGTGTGACTAATTTGGTTTTTGCGCGCACTATCGCGCATTAATTTTTCTTATTTTTTTGTTGGAGAGTGTCGTGTTTCATGTTGTCTTAGTCGAACCAGAAATTCCTCCCAACACAGGCAATATCATAAGACTATGCGCCAACACAGGCGCACAACTTCATTTAGTTGAGCCTTTAGGATTTCCTTTAGATGATGCAAGAATGCGGCGCGCTGGTTTGGACTATCATGAGTTCACAGCAATGAAAGTGCATAGTGATTGGAATGCATTTATCAATCAAGTACAACCTGATCCAACGCGATTATTTGCCATCACTACGCATGGCTCACAAAACTTTGCGCATACAAAATTTTTAGCCGGCGATGTTTTCGTATTTGGTTCTGAGACTAAAGGACTGGATCCTAATCTGCGTAATCAGTTTCCAAGCCAACAGCGACTACGACTTCCTATGCAACCTGATAATCGTAGTCTGAATTTATCCAACGCTGTTGCCGTCATCGTGTATGAAGCATGGCGCCAACAAGGTTTTGAAGGTGGTAGTTAATTGATTGTTAGTGCAAATAGAAGGTAACCGCAGCGTTACACCACTGATGCAGCGGCAGCCTCTGTTCTGGCTATGGCTTCTTTACGATAGCGATTCAAATCCTGCACGCTAGTGAATGTCTGCTCAAATAATAAGGAAAGATTGTGCAGAATTCTATCCACTACTTTTTTCTCCCAGACGTCATCAAAACAAATTTGTTTATCCAACCAAGCCTCTAACCATTCCGGATCAGGCAGACGACTTTGCACGGTGTCATTCGGGAATAAAGCACGGTTGACATGCAAATTTGTAGGATGCAAAGGTTTTTCAGTGCGTCGCGCTGAGGCCATTAACACACCAATTTTTGCAAACGCGATACGCGCCTGCTCTCCCACTTCAGTTAATGCTTTTTTCATGTAGCGCAGATAAGCACCGCCATGTCTTGCTTCATCTTGACTAATGATTTTATAGATCTGACGAATAACCGGTTCTGTATGCCATTCTGAAGCGCAGCGATACCAGTGATTAAGACGTATCTCGCCACAGAAATGCAGCATCAGTGTTTCTAGTGGTGGAGCAGGATCAAATTCAAAACGCACTTTATCCAACTCAGCCTCAGTAGGCACGAGTTCTGGTCTAAAGCGACGCAAATATTCCATCAATACCAGAGAATGTTTCTGCTCTTCAAAAAACCACACTGACATGAACGCAGAAAAATCACTGTCGTGTCGGTTATCTCTTAAAAACATTTCAGTCGCTGGCAATGCAGACCATTCGGTGATGGCATTCATGCGTATGGTTTGTGCCTGTTCATCCGTGAGACTGGACGCATCAAACTGATCCCATGGAATATCGGTTTCCATATTCCAGCGCACTTGTTCTAAAGATCTAAATAATTCGGGATACAACATAGGCAAATTATGAATTAAGTATGTGAATGGTTAGACATACATCTTACCAACATCATGTTACAAAACGCTTATGACAGCAAAATCGATGAAAATTATTTTCACTTTAACATCATAAATCATTTAAATTTGTTAACAATTTTTTAGCTCTTGCTCGAATTTCTTGCTTTTCTGAAGGCGAAATTCTGTCTAAATTTTTTGCCATTAACGCAGTACGCGGATTTGCTGCTAATTCGGCAACATGCTTATCAATAAAATTCCAATACAAGGTCGTAAATGGGCAAGCTGCATCGCCACTTCGCTGTTCTGGCTTGAATTTGCAATTGTTACAGTAGTTACTCTGCCGATTAACATAAGCACCGCTAGAGATATAAGGTTTGCTCGTAAACCTGCTTCCACAAGCATGGAGTGCCATACCCGCGGTATTTGGCAACTCTACCCATTCAACTGCATCAATGTAAATCGCTAAATACCAATCCGCGACAGCCTGCGGTGAGAGTTCAGCCAATAAGGCGAAATTTCCCATCACCATTAATCGTTGTATGTGATGTGCATAACCATAACGTAAAGTCTGTTGCAAACTATCGTGCATGCAGGCCATCTGTGTTTTTCCAGTCCAATACCAATCCGGTAATGCACGCTGATGCTGATAGTGATTTGCCTCGCGCATAGCAGGCATATCTAACCAGTACATGCCGCGAATAAATTCACGCCAACCCAACACCTGTCTGATAAAACCTTCCACATTTTCTAAGCTAGCCTGTCCATCGCTATAGGCTAATTCAGCACGTTTAATCACTTCCCGTGGATCGAGTAAATGTAAGTTCAATGCAGCAGAAAGCAGGGAATGCCATCCGTACGGCGTATCCGTCCACATTGCATCTTGGAAGGTGCCGAACTGCGATAAACGATGGCTAATAAAAATTTCTAGCGCCTCTAATGCCTGCTCACGCGTGACCGGCCAAATAAAATCCTTCAATTCTCCGGGATGATCAGGGAAAAATTTTTGCACCAAGTCCATTACTTCTAATGTTATGGCATCGGGCGCAAATCCCGCAGGTGCAGGGATCAAACCTGGTCCAATTTGCGCACCGCGCTTAGGATAGGCGCTTCTATTTTCCGCATCAAAGTTCCACGTCCCACCAACCGGCTGTCCTTTTTCCATCAGGACTTCATATTTTTTACGCATGACACGGTAAAAAAACTCCATACGTAATTCTTTTTTGCCATTCGCCCAAGTCGCAAATTCCGCTCGACTACACATGAAATGGGTGTCATCGATGGTGAACAAGGTGACTGCCGCTCGCTTACAACTTGCCTCTATGGCTTGCAACATGCGCCATTCCCCTGGCTCCGCTACTCGCACGCTTTTTGGCTGACAGCGTGCCAAAACAGCATCTAATCGCTGAGAAAAATCGGGGGCTAACTTGTCGTCTAACTGAACGTATTCCAACTGCCAACCCCGATCTACGACCTGATTGGCAAAATGGCGCATGGCAGAAAGAAACAGGGTGATTCTGGCCTTATGCGACCAAACGGCCGTAGCCTCGCCAGGCGCTTCTATCAACAACACACGATCCTCTTGAGGATCGAAACCGTCCAAAGCGGGATTAGCAAAACTCAGTTGATCTCCAAGAATGAGGACAAGATTACGCATAGAACAACCTTTTTGAGAGTAAAACGCCATCCCACAGCACACGGATTTGCGCTAAAATAGACTAATCAGTTTAATTTAAAACTTTGGAGTATTGTACCTATGACAAACACTCAACAGCAGTCTTTTTTGTTTCAACTCAGACGCGTTTGCTTGGCTGCTTGTGCCTGCCTATTTGCAAGCAGTGTTTACGCGATGGATTGCCCTACCTTACTCGATCACAAATTTAATCGCTTGCAAGACGACGCTCCACAAAATCTCTGTCAATACAGCGGCAAAGTCACTTTGGTCATCAATACCGCTAGCTACTGTGGCTATACCGCGCAATATGAAGGCTTAGAAAAACTCTATGCCAAATACAAAGATAAAGGTTTCGTTGTCTTAGGCTTTCCATCGAATGACTTTAGTCAGGAGCCTGGTAACAATAAAGAGATCGCTGATTTTTGCTACAACACCTATGGCGTGAAATTTCCTATGTTTGCAAAATCTTCAGTTAAAGGGAAAGAAATGAATCCCTTATTTGCAGCATTGTCCAAAGCGAGTGGAAAATCACCGGGCTGGAATTTTCATAAATACTTACTAGATAAAGAAGGCAAATTGCTCGCTAATTACGGCAGTAGCGTCAGTCCTGATGACAAGAACTTAGTTGCCACGATTGAAAAAGCACTCGCTGTAAAATAATCGCAATTACCGCATTCAGTCATTCACGCTTTTACTGTGATGACTAAAGCTGTTCCGGTGATTTATGCCAGAGTAAACTTGCCCAGCGCATTTATCTCTGGTTATCACTACAACATTTAATTCAACCGAGTTATCAGATTAGGTGCTTTTACTTGTTATGTACCTACTCGTAACTAGATAAATCATCCCAATGAAAATAGCGGTCATAGGCTCAGGCATCTCCGGTTTGTATTCTGCATGGCAGCTTACTCAAAGCGGCCATGAAGTATCGCTGTTTGAAGCGAATGATTATTTTGGTGGTCATACAAATACCGTTGATGTAACCCTAGATGGATTAACCCATGGTGTTGATACGGGGTTTTTAGTTTTTAATGAGCGCACCTATCCGAATCTGATTGCACTCTTCAATCAGTTGGGTGTACTCACCACCGGCAGCGATATGTCGTTCTCGGTAAAGCTACCACTTAGTTCTGAGAGTAATACACGCACATTAGAATGGGCCGGCGCTAATCTACAAACTGTCTTCGTACAAAAACGCAATCTCTTGAATCTACGTTTTTGGCGCATGTTGCGAGACATATTACGTTTCAATCGTCAGGCCACTGCACTCGCTGCACAATCATCAACATCCCGCTCTGCACCACTTTCACTGGGTGAGTTCCTGCATCAACATGCCTATAGTGCAGAATTTAGAGATTGGTATTTACTCCCTATGGCAGGCTGTATTTGGTCATGTCCAACAGAACAAATGCTCGCTTTTCCATTAACAAGCTTTGTGACGTTTTGCCATAACCATGGACTTTTACAAGTAGAAAATCGTCCTAAGTGGTTTACTGTGACCGGTGGTGCAAAACACTATGTTGAAAAAATGTTGCAGTCTATTCAACATAAATATTTACGCTCTCCAGTGCACAGCATCAAACGCGAAGACTTTGGTTTGCACAAACAAGTTAGAGTAGAAGCACAAGGTACATCGCATTTATTTGATCATGTTGTATTAGCTACGCATAGCGATCAAAGCTTAGCCATGCTCAGTGATGCGAGCGAGGAAGAAAAAAATATTTTATCTGCAGTGGGCTATCAAGCAAATCAAGCTATCTTACATACCGATACTAGCTGCCTACCGACTCAACAAGCAGCATGGTCAGCATGGAATTATGAAAGCATCAGTGGTGCAGAACCACGCGTCTGTGTGCATTACCTGATTAATAAATTACAGCCCTTACCATTCGCAACACCTGTGATTGTGTCGCTCAATCCAATTCACGAACCTGATCCTGCAAAAGTAATTGGTCGCTATGATTATGCACATCCCGTTTTTGATGCAGCTGCGATCGCAGCACAACAAGCGCTAACTCAGATTCAAGGACAAAAAAACACATGGTTTGCTGGTGCTTGGACTGGCTATGGTTTTCATGAAGATGGTTTGAAATCAGGTATGGCGGTTTGTCGCGCTATTGAACAAAGTACGACTTCTCGTTAAATAATTTGTATGCATCAACTCACACCACAAGTTCATTTAAGTAGTGGCATCGTGCGTCACGCACGTCTACGTCCTACTAATAATGCATTTAGTTATGGTGTCTACACTTTGCTTTTACCTTTACGTAGTTTAGCTAATGCTGCTATGCCGAGTAAATTATGTTCACGTAATCGCTTTAACTTACTCGCCTTTTATGACAGTGATCATGGCGATGGAACAACACCACTCATCAAGTGGATTGATCAGTTACTGCAGCAAGAAGGTATTCATGATGCAGATGGTGAAATCTGGCTACAAGCCTTTCCTAGAGTATTGGGCTATGTCTTTAATCCGGTTTCATTTTGGTTTTGCCATAACAAAACCGGTGAGCTGCGCGCTATCTTATGTGAAGTAAGAAATACCTTTGGTGAAAAACATAGTTATTTACTTGATGTCGGTAAGACTATGCCATGGGGACTCGCACTTAGCGCTAAAAAAATATTTCATGTCTCTCCTTTTTGTGCAGTGGAAGGTGGCTACCGTTTTCGCTTTATGTCTGCGCAACAGCAGATAGAACAGCAAGTCATTCACCGCGTTACTGCCAGGATTGATTATGAAGATGCACAAGGACCACTTCTATTAACCAGCATATCAGGCAAAGTGCAGCCCATCACTGATAGCAAATTACTGTTTGCTTTTTTACGTTATCCCTTGCTGACTTTTGGCGTGATTTTCCGTATCCACTGGCAAGCTGCAAAATTATTTATCAAGGGCGTTCCTTTTTTTAAAAAACCTTTACCGCCATCTAGCGAACTAAGCCGATGACAAAACCTCTATCTTCAACACCTATGCGCGAAGTGCCCGCAAATGCGGATGCACTTTTAACTATACCGACACAAGCAAAATTAATTTTGCAGTTGTTAAAAAAAATTAAATACGGATCTTTGCGTCTTGAATGTCCTGACCATAGCGTGCTGCATTTCGGTGACCACTCCACACCGGTTACCTTACATCTAAAAAACTGGCAACCCTGTGTCGCAGCAGTTAAATCGGGAGATATCGGTTTTGCAGAATCTTATATACATGGTGATTGGACTACCGATGATCTACCGCGCTTATTAGAATTTTTTATTCATAATCGTCAAGCAGTTGAAACCGCAATCTACGGCACATGGTGGGGCAGCCTGCTCTACCGTATTAAACATATTTTTAATCGCAACTCACGCTCTGGTAGTCGTCGTAACATCCATGCACACTACGATATAGGTAATGATTTTTACCGATTATGGCTGGACCCCTCTATGACTTATTCCAGCGCTTTATTTAAAGAATCGCATTACACCTTAGAACAAGCACAACAAGCAAAATACACACGCATCTATGAGCAAATTGCAGCTACCGCTGGCACTAAGATTTTAGAAATTGGTTGTGGCTGGGGTGGCTTTGCAGAATATGCGACTCGACAAGGCGCACACGTCACCGGACTCACTCTCTCCTCTGAACAACTAGCCTTTGCACGCAAACGATTATCAGATACTGACTTAGATCAACATGCTGATTTACGTTTACAAGATTATCGCGATACAGAAGGCGAATTTGATGCTATCGCTTCTATAGAAATGTTTGAAGCAGTTGGGGAAAATTATTGGGATAGTTATTTCTCTTGTGTTGCATCACGTTTAAAAACTGGTGGAAAAGCTTGCATACAGACCATCACCATTGCTGATGAATTATTTGAACGTTATCGCAAAGGTACTGACTTCATTCAACAATACATTTTCCCAGGTGGCATGCTGCCTTCACCCTCTGTATTTCGTGCTCATGCAGAAAAGCAGGGACTACATGTTATCGATGAATCTAGTTTTGGTTTGGACTATGCTCGTACACTCTCGCTGTGGGATCAAGCATTCCAACAAAAGAAAGAACAAATCTACGCTTTAGGATTTGATGAACGCTTTAAGCATACTTGGGAGTTTTATTTAGCTTATTGCGAAGCGGGATTTCGCGCTAAGAGTATTGATTTATTTCAATTTACTTTGCAAAAAAAATAGGATTATGAACGCGCTATGAAAACCATCACGATTATTGCTAGTGTTGTTTTGTGCGTCTTGCTTATGGCACGTAATGCTCAAGCTGTAACTGTGCCAGATTACATCAACACAGAAATCTCAGAAGCGCAGCTACAAGGACAAGGCTTATTGACTTGGTTTGGCTTAAAAATTTATTCAGCTAATTTATGGGTGAGTAAAAAAAATAGTTCAGAGCAAAACATACTGAATCAGCAATTTGCTCTTGAGCTGCACTATAAGCGCAAATTAGAAGGTGTTGAGATAGCAAAAGTCAGCATTGAAGAAATTAAACGTCTAAACATAGGTACTGAGGCACAACAATCATCGTGGTTACGCAGTATGAAAGCGCTTTTTCCTAATGTAGAAAAAGGGTCGCGCTTAACTGGCATACATGCACCGGGCGAAGCCACACGGTTTTATAGAGACGGCAAATTCTTAGGCGAAATCACTGATCCACAATTTGGCACTGCATTTTTTTCTATTTGGCTAGATACAAATACCCGTGAGCCGGCACTTCGTCAGGCTTTGTTAGGATCGAAGTGAACTCCTTATCACGTACAGCCTTATTTTCTTATGGTTTATTTGGACTACCACTGGCATTGGTTGCCTTGCCGATTTATGTCTTAGTACCTCAGCTGTATGCGGAAAATTTTGGTTTGTCCTTAACTGTCATTGGACTCACTCTACTCATAGCAAGAATTCTCGATGCTTTTGTTGATCTTCCATTAGGCTTGTGGATAGACAATAAAAAAACAAAGCTAGGCTATGCCTATTTTATTTTGCTCTCCTTACCATTTCTTTTAATTGGTTTCATTGCTCTTTTCCATCCACAAGTCTCAGATAAAACGTTCCTAGCAATATGGTTTTTTGTTAGCTTAGCCTTAGTTTATTTTGGCTTTAGTCTTGCTAGCATTGCTCATAATAGTTGGGGTGCTAGCCTCACTTGGCAACGCGGAGAACGGGCACGATTAACTGCAACGCGTGAAGGATGTGCTTTACTTGGCGTGATCTTAGCTGCTGCTATTCCTACTATATTTGGCTTAGCGTGGTTATCTGTTTTATTTAGTGTCAGCTTGCTGGTTTGCGCATATATATTATTACGTTACGCACCTAAGGGACATCACATCAACAGCAGTGAAACAACTGCATCTGTGTTTACCCCTCTACGTAATCGACAATTTCTTAGTTTGCTAAGTGTCTTTGCTGCGAATGGTATTGCAGCTGCCATCCCAGCCAGCTTATTTTTATTTTTTGTGTCAGATAGATTGCAATTAGCTTCCTATGCCGGTTTATTTTTAGTTCTCTATTTTCTTGCAGCTGCCTGTGGATTACCACTGTGGGCAAAACTAGCGCTTAAATTTGGAGAAGCACAGGCTTGGTTAGCTGCTATGGCCTTAGCTTTGCTCGCATTTATTTGGGCAGCTAACTTAGCACCCGGCTCTCTGATTGGCTTTGGCTTTGTTTGTATCGCATCAGGCGTAGCCTTGGGTGCTGATCTTGCACTTCCACCTGCTTTACTTGCCGCTGTGATCGGTGCAGCAGGACATGACGGACATAGAGAAGCGAGTTATTTTGGTATTTGGAGTTGGACTACCAAAATGAATTTAGCTTTAGCAGCAGGCATTTCTCTACCTCTACTCGAATATTTAGGTTACACCCCAGGACAAAGCACTGCAGCATCCTCAAGTGCACTCGTGATTGCCTATGTCTGGCTACCTTGTTTATTAAAATGTTTAGCCATGTTTTTACTATGGCGTGCCCCACTCAAAAATTTATAAATTGTCCATGTCTGGTTATCTTTTTTATTGAAATATTTGACTATTTTTTATTGCGATCTCTAACTAAGAATTTATAACCCTGAAAGGTTAAGACCATGTTACTAAGAAAATTATTAGTTGTACTGATGATGAGTAGCCTTAGCCTGTTATTCGGTTGCGGCACCACAGTGACACCGAATGATTATGCATCTGAAAAACCAGTCTTAGATTTACAAAATTATTTCAATGGCACTATCGATGCATGGGGCATGTTTCAAGATCGATCAGGCAAAGTAGTGAAGCGCTTTACTGTGGTGATGCGTTGCACTTGGCAAGGTGATGTAGGCACACTAGATGAAGATTTCACTTACTCAGATGGTAAAAAACAAAAACGCGTTTGGACTTTAAAAAAGGTAGGGCCAAATCGTTATATAGGCAGTGCCTCTGATGTGGTAGGTGAAGCCGTCGGCGTTGTCAGTGGCAATGCCTTACGTTGGCAATATGTCTTAGCCTTACCTGTCGACGATCAAGTCTACAACGTAAATTTTGAAGACTGGATGTTCCAGATGGATGACAAAGTCATGCTCAATCGTGCAGTGATGAGTAAATTTGGTATTCGTTTAGGTGAAGTCACACTTTCATTCACTAAGCGAGTTGAGTAATGCCAGCATTCTTAATAGGTGTATTTTTTAGTCTCGCAGCCTCAGTCGTCTTTATCGATAAGGCGACGTATGAATCCTAAGATTAGTTCATGGAACAATAAACGTGTCTGGATTATTGGCGCTTCTTCTGGCATAGGCGCAGCACTTGCACAACAACTGCTTCTTCAAGGTGCGCGTGTTGCACTCTCTGCTAGAAATCAATCAGCCTTAGCTGAACTAGCCAAACAAGCGCAGCTAGCTCATCCTTCTAATGCAGCACTCGTCTTACCGTTAGATGTAAAGCAAGCTGATCAAGTGCAACTCGCTTTCACACAAATCATGCATGAATGGCAGGGCATAGATTTAGTGTGTGTGGTGGCGGGTGTTTACAATGAAATGCGTGCTGACACTTTTGATCTTACGATAGCCAATGCGTTAATTGACGTCAATTTACGCGGTGTGTTGAATTGTCTTGCAGCGACACTACCTACTTTGCTTACACAAAAAAATGGTGGTATCGGTATCGTTTCTTCGGTTGCTGGATTGAGTGGTCTTCCAAAAGCACTCATCTATGGGCCTACTAAAGCTGCACTGATTAATTTATGCGAGTCACTCTATATTGATATGCACCCCAGAGGCAATGCAGTGTATTTAATTAATCCTGGTTTTGTCGCCACCTCTGCTACGGCGAATAATGACTTTACTATGCCTGCACTGATTACCGCAGAAGAAGCTGCTAAAAAAATTGTGCTCGGCATGGAGCAAGGTGATTTTCATATTCATTTTCCTAAACGCTTTACTAACTGGCTAAGGCTAGCGCGTTTATTGCCTTATGCATGGTATTTCAAACTCATCCATAAGGTGACGGGTTTATGAACACCTCTCACAATTTAGAAAAACTCATTCATTTTTTTGAATCTATTAGCCAAGAAAATATTGGCGATATAAAACAGATTTATACAGAAGACGTGTTTTTCAAAGATCCCTTTAATGAAGTCAATGGCATTCAGCATGTGATTGCCATTTTCGATCATATGTTTCATCAACTTGATCAGCCACGATTTGTGGTGACGACGCATGTGAGTCAAGGTGATCAAGCATTTTTAACTTGGGATTTCTTATTTAAGATGAAGCGCTTTAACCGTAATGAGCAATGTATACGTGGCGCTAGTCATATCCGTTTTGCTGCTGATGGTCGCGTCTGTTATCACCGTGATTACTGGGATGTAGCAGAAGAGCTGTATGAAAAACTACCCTTAATCGGTAGTGTCATGCGCGGATTGAAAAAAATGGCAAACAACTAATTTCGAAGAATCTATTTCGAAAAATTTAATCGGTTTTTTTTCTTGCTGTTGCTGATGTTTTCTTTGCACTACCCGCGGTCTTGCTACTTGCTTTTTTAGTGGCACTAGTCGTTTTTGATTTGGTAGTTTTTGGTGCCGCTGTTTTACGTGCCACCGGTGTTTCTGTCACAGGTGACATGGCATTCCCCACCGCTTGCGAAAACTGATCTTGCACCACACTCCACCATGCAGCAGGATTCGAGAATTGCGTCGCCATATTATTTGTATCTTCTGTCTGTTCCCCTTGAGATGGCTTTACTGATTCTGGCTCCGGTTCTGCAGCAGCGGTAGCTTTTGGGTATGCATACTGAGCAAACGGTGATTGAAATTCTTGTTTTTCAGGCTCCGCTTCGGGCGTCATCGATTTCATGGTTTGCGCAAAATTATCACCCATGGTTTGCAAGGTCGAGAGCGTAGCGCTTTGCATTTCTAACGCCTGTATTGAGCTACGTAACATATTCATATTTAACTGCAACCATGACTCGACTGCTTTCAAATCCGTGATTTGTTTATTGATTTCTTCTGGCGACAAGGATGGCATCGTCATGCCGGGTACTTTCATCGCACCCCACATATTGCGAACAAATTCCATCGTGTCGTTCATAGCATTCATGCCAGGTATCTCATTATTGCCAGATTGTGTAGACATGTACTTCCCCAAAAAAAGACGCTATCAATATCTGATC
>Ga0315901_10001414_pt1 | contig 34875 bp, 34 predicted proteins | sample LakEriMetagenome_10_FD_203761 | JGI IMG/M metagenome (GOLD analysis project Ga0315901, IMG submission 203761) | Freshwater fungal communities from buoy surface, Lake Erie, Ohio, United States - Buoy 2 MA116 | ecosystem: Environmental > Aquatic > Freshwater > Lake | place: USA: Lake Erie, Ohio...
GAGAATTTTCTTGCGGAAAGATTCGCGGACGGATTGAACGATCTCAGTCTCGTAATTGGCACGCACCCACTCGGTAAAAGCATGCTCGTTGAGAATCTCAGGAGTTGCTTTCGGGGTAACTAATGAGACTTTGGCGATCTCTTCGCCATCAAGATTAGCTTTAACTGAATCGGCACCGACGGCATCGAGGGCATCGGCGAATTCACGACGCAGTCGATCTTTAGTTTCCTTGGCAGCATTTGCAATAACAGTGATTGCAGATAACTGAAGCGCTAGCTCTTTTAGATTCATTTAAGGCCCACCTTTACTCATTAGTTGTTTCGCAGTGCTTAACTCTTGTTAAGTGGTTGCGATGTGATGAGTAAAGCGGGCACCACTGACAAAGCCCCCTGTGACGGGGGTCTTGGCGGCGTGTCGCCCGTATAAATCAAGGGTTTCAGAGGGTTTCAACCCTTGCAAACATGATCTTGAAACACCACTAGCTTTTATTCTTATCCGTAAATATTGAGCTGAAATTGCCGATTGGGATATTGCTTCCATAAAGTTTTATTGAAAGTCCTTTGCTGCTTATAGATACGGATTTTACTTTCATGCCTTTGGGGATATCAAGGTCTCGCACACTCTTACTTTTAATCTGTTGTTGAGCATCTGCGGGCAATGATGACGCCGGAATTTCGCTACCGAAAATAGATACGCTTTTTAGTTCAAAATAGAGTTGGTTGTTTGAGTACTTTGGGATCAGCGATGCTCTACCGAGACCACCAGCGCCAGCCGATACTTGCAGAGTGTTGCCAACTATTTCAGCGTCGGCGAAGTCGGCTTGCTTCATAATTGTGGCAGCTGGGATTGTTGCAATGACTTCTAATATTCCGACTAGATTCGGTTTTGCTTTGGCGATGTTACGAGCATTAATTTCAAGCGAAGGCGAAACTTTCGAACTGTCATTTGATGATTGATCAATATCAATCTGAGCTGACTTAATTGAATCCGATGCGAGATCACTTGGAATATTGCCAAGTGGGATAGAAACATTCACATCTGTTGCGTTAGGCAATTGTTGCTGCACACGTGAAGCAATTCGTGAAGAAAGCAATTTCTCTGCCGTAAGCGCTCCTGCTCCAAAAAGAAGCAGTGCTGCCCCAATTGCAACGGGCGGGAGGTATCTCTTCTTCACAATTAAAGCCTTTCCATACAGTTCTTAGGCGCTGAATCTCTGGTGATAGTAGGTTTTTAATCTGAGAAAGCCATGAGCGAGTCACACTTGTGAAAAGGATTTGAAATGAAAAAGCCCCGAACTGAGCTACCAGTGCGGGACTTTCTCAGGCTAAATTAAGATTTAAGCGTTTAGGTTTGCTTTCTTTTGGCGTGATGCCATGCGACCGCGTTCTGCTTGATCGAGAATAACTTTACGGATACGAACAACCGCTGGAGTTACTTCGACGCATTCATCTTCGCGACAGAATTCAAGAGCACCTTCCATGTTTAGCTTCTTAGGTGGAATCAAACGCTCTGATTCATCGGTACCTGAAGCACGCATGTTGGTAAGTTTCTTTTCGCGAACACAGTTAACGTCCATGTCATCGTTACGTGAGTTCTCACCGATAACCATGCCTTCGTAAACTTCATCGCCTGGTTCAACGAAGATAGTTCCGCGATCTTGAGTTCCGTAAAGTGCATACGATGTAACGGTGCCCATGCGATCTGAAACCAGGGAACCAGTTGCGCGAGTACGGATATCTCCGAACCAAGGCTCGTAACCATCAAATACGTGGTGGAGCAAACCGGTGCCGCGAGTTTCAGTTAAGAACTCAGTACGGAAACCAATCAAGCCACGTGATGGAACTTTGTAATCAAGGCGGATCCAACCAGTGCCATGGTTAACCATTTGTTCCATGCGACCCTTACGAAGTGCCATCAACTGAGTAAGAACACCTAAGTATTCTTCAGGTGCATCAATTGTTAAACGCTCCATCGGTTCGTGAACCTTGCCGTCGATCTTCTTGATAACTACCTGTGGCTTACCAACAGTTAGTTCGAAACCTTCGCGCTTCATGATTTCAACAAGAACAGCTAGCTGAAGTTCACCGCGGCCTTGAACTTCCCAAGTATCAGGACGCTCAGTATTTAGAACACGCAATGAAACGTTACCGACTAGCTCGGCATCAAGACGGCCCTTAACTTGGCGCGCAGTAAGCAGTTTGCCGCTCTTGCCCGCTAGAGGAGAGGTATTGATACCGATAGTCATCGAAATTGATGGTTCATCAACGATGATCAAGGGCAGCGCATGTGGATTTTCAGTATCAGCCAACGTCTCGCCCAAAGTAATGGTCTCGATACCGGCAACCGCGATGATGTCACCAGGGTGCGCTTCGAGTGCAGGTACGCGCTCTAGAGCTTCGGTGATTAGCAGTTCAGAAACTTTTACTCGCTCTGTTGTGCCATCTGTCTTAATCCAGGTAACAAATTGACCCTTTTTGATAACACCTTCGCGAACGCGGCAAAGTGCTAAGCGTCCAAGGAATGGTGATGAGTCAAGGTTTGTAACGTGTGCTTGTAGTGGTGCACCTTCGTGATAAATCGGTGCTGGGATTGCCGAGAAGATAGTGTCGAATAAAACATCGAGGTTTGTTTCCTCTGGCATTCCGCCATCTGCTGGACGAGTCAATGATGCACGACCTGCTTTAGCTGATGCGTAGACAACTGGGAATTCAATTTGTTCTTCGTTTGCGCCAAGATCAAGGAATAATTCGTAAGCCTCGTCAACAACTTCGGCGATACGTGAATCGGGGCGGTCAACTTTGTTGATCAACAAAATAACTGGCAGATTCTTTTCTAGTGCTTTACGCAAAACGAAACGTGTTTGTGGAAGTGGACCTTCAGATGCGTCAACTAGCAAGATAACGCCGTCAACCATTTCGAGACCGCGTTCAACTTCGCCACCGAAATCTGCGTGGCCTGGAGTATCAATGATGTTAACAATTGTTGCGCCGCGCTTTACCGCTGTGTTCTTGGCAAGAATCGTGATGCCCTTTTCGCGTTCTAGATCCATTGAATCCATCATGCGATCTTGACCTTCACCCTGCACTTTGTGTGCTGCGAATGCGCCGGACTGCCACAACATCGCATCAACGAGGGTGGTCTTGCCGTGGTCCACGTGCGCGATGATCGCTACGTTGCGCAGATCTTCGCGCTTCTTAACTGGCAGGTCTTTTAGGTGTGCTTGAATTTTAGACATTGAATCGAAACTCCACTACATCTCCGTCGGCCATTACATATTCCTTGCCTTCCATGCGTACTTTGCCTTTAGCTTTCGCTTCAGCCATGGATCCTGCTGCAATGAGATCTTCAAACCCGACGATTTCGGCTTTAATAAATCCCTTTTGGAAATCGGTATGAATAACACCAGCGGCCATGGGTGCGGTGTCACCTTTGTGAATTGTCCATGCACGTGCTTCTTTAGGGCCGGCAGTTAAATAGGTCTGCAGTCCTAAAGTCGTAAACCCAACATGGGCCAAAGTCGCAAGACCTGGTTCTTTCAAACCAATTGATTGCAACAATTCGAGGGCATCTTCATCGCTTAGTTCAGCGAGTTCAGCTTCAGTCTTAGCATCAAGGAAAATTGCTTCGGCTGGTGTTACTAGATCTTGTAGCTTCTTACGCAAGTCAGCATCATTTAATTCAGCTGCATCAACATTGAAAACATATAAGAATGGTTTTGCGGTCAATAGGTGAAGCTCAGCAATTTCAGATAAATCAATTTTGCTCTGCGAAAGTGGCTTACCTGATTGCAACCATTCATTTGCAGCAATCGCCGCATCTAGGACCGTCTGCTTATCTTTTGAAAGTCGAACTTCTTTTTCCAAACGTGGCAACGCTTTTTCAATAGTTTGTAAGTCGGCGAGCGCTAATTCGGTATTGATCGTTTCCATGTCACTCGCTGGATCAACGCGACCATCGACGTGAACCACATCGCCATCGGTGAAAACGCGGATGACCTGACAAATTGCATCGGTATCGCGAATATTGGTGAGGAACTTATTGCCCAGGCCTGCGCCTTCAGATGCGCCCTTAACGATGCCGGCGATATCAACAAATGAGACAACTGCTGGCAAAATCTTTTCAGAACCGAAGATTTCGGCCAATTTAGCTAGGCGCTCATCGGGAACCCCGACTACGCCGACATTTGGCTCGATCGTGGCAAAGGGGTAGTTGGCGGCTAGAACGTTGTTTTTGGTGAGGGCATTAAAAAGGGTCGACTTTCCCACATTTGGCAGACCGACGATTCCGATTGAGAGGCTCACGAGGAGTAGAGCCTACGCGAGTATGTCAGTGCTTCCTGCCACGATAGGCCTATGTCAGCATCAGTAGTGGTTCTTCTAACAGGTTTAGCCATCGGTTTAGCCCTTGGTTTCTTCATCGCGAGCCTTAAAAACAAGGCAGATCAGGCACAAGGTGATTCAGCAACAGCTGGCATCGCGGCCGAACTCGCCGGGGCAAAGGCGCTGGTTGAAAATTTAACGCAGCAAATTGCAACCATGAATTCGCAGAACACCACAAGTGCTGCTCTTAATGAGGCAATCTCCGATGTTAAGACCCGTATGAATTCACTTTCAACTCAAACTGCCGATGCCGAAACCAAACGCGCTGCTGCCGAGTCTGCAATTAAAACTCAGATTGAATCAATGCAAGTTGGTAACCAGAATCTTCTAGAGCAAGCAACAAAGTTGGCGGGCGCACTTTCTAGTTCACAGACACGTGGTCGTTTCGGTGAAGTCCAACTCGAAATGTTGCTTGAAAATGCTGGCTTGATCGAGGGCATTCACTTTGAAAAGCAAAGTTCTGATCGTGGCAACGATGAAATCTCTCGCCCCGATATTCAAATTGCGATCCCTGGTGGCTCTCGCATTTTTATTGACTCCAAGTTTCCATTTACTCGTTTCTTAGAAGCAGTCGATGCCCCAGATGAAGAAACTCGCGATGCACTAATGCAACAACATGCTAAAGATTTACTAAAGCATGTCGAAGCGCTAGCAAAGCGTGATTATCAAGGCGTTACCTTCTCCCCTGATTTTGTAGTGCTTTTCGCACCGTTTGAATCAATTTTGTCTGAGTCTCTTCGGGTTGATCCAATGTTGCTTGAGAAAGCTTTCGCTAAGAATGTCACGATCGCTACGCCAACAAATATGTTGGCGCTGCTGCGCACTGTGGCCTATGCCTTTGGCCGCCAAGATTTAGCTGATAACGCAGTTGCAATCCAAGGTCATGCCAGCGAGCTGTTAAAGCGCGTTGGTGCGCTGCATGCAAAGCTAGCCACCTTGGGCGATCGCATTAAGTCAGTTGAACGTGGCTTTAACGATGTTATTCAAACTGCTGAAACATCACTATTACGTCCGGCCCGCAGCATGGTGAACCTTGGCGTAAGCACTGGTGCCAATAAACTAGCGCCGTTAAGTGATATTGATGATGAAGTTCGTGCAATTAAATCTGCTGCGCTAGAGATTGATTACATTGACGCCGAAGAGGATGAGAAATAATGAGCACAACAGCTACACGTAAGATTGCAATCAGTGGCCCTGGCCTTAAAAAAGAAGGCATCATCGTTCTGCAGTTCTTCTTTATCGGCATCTTCTCTTACCTAGAACTTCTATTCCGCAATGGTTTTGGCATCATCACTGGTTTAGTAATCATGTTGGTCACCTTTGGCGGCGTTCAATATGGTCGCAATGGCACTAGCTATGTGGCTGCGGTTAACCCACCACTTGCGTTTGCTTCCCTTGCCTTTCTTGAGCTAATTACTCGAAGTGGCTTCTCAATAACTCGCTTAGGCATTGATTTCTTAGCGGCCCTTGCTAGCCAAGCACCGTTCTTGCTTATCTCAGCTGCCTACGCGTGGTATTTCTACTTTGATCGTCGTGCCAAGGCACACAAGCGCCAGCGCACTGCATAGAGCACTTATATGATTTCGGTATGCGCAAAAAATGGATTATCGCCCTTGCCTCACTGATTTTTTCTGCCCTGCTAACTCCTTTAAACGCAGCGGATGACCAGCCAGATTACTCAGATACTTATGTTCCGCAAATAAAAAGTTTGTCCTTAAGTTATGAGCAGAAGAAAATCAATAACCAATTCATTGTAGAAACTTCCTTTGATTTAACCGTTAGGGTCCACAGAAATCCACTAACCGTTTTTAAAATCTACTTTATGGGTCCCCGTAGTTCGCCTACGGCACCCTGTCAGGAATGGGCCGGGGCCACAGTTCTTGAATATGGAGACAATTCCAATAAGCGGCAGGGAGAATTCAAAATACCAACGGGGTTGGTTTCTAGGGTTCAAGTTGACGACTGGTATGAAGAGAAGCATCAATTTAAGATCTCTAACAGTAGAGGCTGGCCACCGCTTAATTTGAACTTTGCACCGTGCGTAGGAGAGGTAAAGCCTATAACAATTGAGATGTTGGATCTTGCCGGACGATATTTAAGAATTAACGCCGCTACCGATTCGATTACGAAAGCGCACCAGTACAATTTTAATAATCTTCCGCTAGATCCAGAACAACAGAAATGTGAAAATATATATCCGAATCAAGTTTCGACCGCCTGCACGCACAATATTCAGTGGTCAAATCTGAATCTGACTTTCACTACAGGCCAAGAAAAATCTATATCCCAAATTCAAGTTATCGATTATCAAACTTTGAATATCGGTCTGCAAAGTCAGATCACCACATTGAATTCAGAAAAAAGCGGTCTTCAAACACAAATTAATACTTTATCTGCAGATAAAATTGCATTACAGAATCAAATAACGACGCTTGTATCTGAGAAGTCAACCTTGAGCGGGCAAATTACCAAATTGACTTCAGAAAAGTTGTCGCTTCAAGGCCAGCTAAATACTTTGATTTCGGAAAAATCATCTCTCTCGGGACAAGTAAGCACTTTGACTTCGGCGAATAGCGCCCTCACCTCAAATGCTGCCGACCTAAATGGAAAACTATCTACTGCAAACAAAAAGCTCACAGCTATCTGCAAAGCCAAGCCCAAGCCTAAAGGTTGTTAACTACTGCGCAGCTGCCTTTATATCTTTTCGAAGCTCTGGTGGAAGCGCAAATAGCAATGACTCTTGCGCTGCGGTAACAGTTTCAACATCTGCGAACCCGCGCTTTGCTAACCACTCCAGTAAATCATCGACCAAAATTTCCGGAACCGATGCGCCGCTAGTTACACCAATGGTTTCAACGCCGGTTAGCCATTCTTCTTTTGCTTCTGCGGCATAGTCAATCAAGTAGGCCTGTGGGGTGCCATATTCCTTAGCAACTTCAACCAAGCGAACTGAGTTAGATGAGTTTGTTGAACCTACCACAATTACTAAATCTGCTTGTGGGGCAATAACCTTAATTGCATCCTGGCGATTAGTTGTTGCATAACAAATGTCATCTGATGGTGGATCTTGAATATCTGGGAAACGTTCTTTCAGAATCGCAACTGATTGCAGTGCTTCATCAACGCTAAGAGTTGTTTGAGATAGCCAAGCTAATTTCTTGCCTGGAGTTGGTTCAATGGTGCGAGCAGAATCTAAGCCATCGACTAATTTAACTTTGCCAACAGCTTCGCCCATAGTGCCTTCAACTTCTTCGTGGCCTTCGTGGCCAATAAACAAAATTTCTAAATCTTCAGCCGCAAAACGTTTAGCTTCGTGGTGGACTTTGGTAACTAGCGGGCAAGTTGCATCAATAGTTTTTAGATTGCGACCGGCTGCTTCGGCATGAACTGCTGGTGAAACTCCGTGAGCTGAGAAAACTACGATCTTGCCTTCGGGTACTTCATCGGTTTGATCTACGAAGATGGCGCCGCGAGCTTCAAGAGTTGCAACCACATGCTTGTTATGCACGATCTGCTTGCGCACATAAACCGGAGCACCGTAAAGCTCGAGCGCTTTTTCAACAGTGATCACGGCTCGGTCAACGCCGGCGCAATACCCGCGTGGCGCAGCTAAGAGGATCCGCTTACTCATGTCGCTTAGTCTATTAGGATCAATCCATGCTCGAAACTTCAAGTGATTCTCCCGCACCAGTTAGGGCGGTTACTGAAGCGATCAAGGAATATCTCGATCGATTAGGGCCAATCTGGATCGAAGGCGAGATCGCCGAACTCAATGAACGCAGCGGTGGCATGGCTTTTCTGCGCCTGCGCGACTCGAGCGTTGATATGAGCCTTTCAGTGATGTGCCACAAATCGGTATTAGCTAGCGTGGCACCGCTGCCAGCAAATGCCCGCGTTGTGCTTTATGCCAAGGGCTCTTGGTATACCAAGAATGGTTCTTACACGTTATCTGCCCGCGAGATTCGCCAAGTTGGGGTTGGTGAATTATTAGCTCGACTGGAAGCGCTTAAAACTATGTTGGCCGCTGAAGGTTTATTTGATTCAGAAAATAAAGTTTCGTTGCCACTACTGCCTCGCAAAATTGGTTTGATCTGTGGTCGCAATACCGATGCCGAACGCGATGTAGTTGAGAATGCCAAACGTCGTTGGCCGGCAGTGCAATTTGAAATTCGCGAAGTTACCGTGCAAGGCGCTGCAGCCGTAAGTGAAGTTTCGGCAGCGCTCGCCGAACTCGAAGCGCTAGCTGATGTTGATGTCATCATCATTACTCGTGGTGGCGGATCCTTTGAAGATCTCTTGCCTTTTAGCGATGAAGGTTTAGTTCGCTTAGCAGCTAAGTGCAGCACGCCGATTGTTAGCGCGATTGGGCACGAGAAAGATTCACCGCTGCTTGATTTAGTTGCTGACTTCCGCGCATCAACGCCAACTGATGCGGCAAAGCGCGTGGTGCCAGATATTAATGAAGAGATTGATTTGATTGAAAAACTTCGTGATCGCGCTAGTCGCTTTATACGAAATATGATTGAGTTAGAAAGTTCTAAAATTGCTAATTTAGCTGCGCGCCCAGTACTGCGTGACCCAGCAGTCATGATTACCTCGCGCTTAGAAATTATTACCGGGCTGCGCGATCGTTCAATTCGTAGTTTCCAAGGTCGCCTGGCAATTGCTCAAGAAGAGTTGCAACAGGTAACGGCTCGAGTGCGCGCACTTTCGCCACAGGCCACCCTTGATCGCGGATATGCCGTGGTGCAGTTAGCCGATGGCAGCATTGCCCGCGATAGCACTGCGCTAAAAGATGGCGAAAAGCTGCGAATTAGGCTGGCCCAAGGTGAGACCAGCGCCATGGTTACAAGTTAAAGAGCAGGCAGTAGATTTAAGCCATGGCCTCTGAAAAGAAGATCTCATATGAAGCAGCGCGTGATGAACTGGCGCAGGTTGTTTCATCGCTAGAAACTGGTGGCGCTACTCTCGAAGATTCCTTGAAGTTATGGGAACGCGGCGAAGAACTCGCAAAGATCTGCCAGGAATGGCTAGATGGGGCGAAGGCAAAGTTAGATTCAGTTAAGCCAAGCGAATAGGTACACCAGATGTCTCCTGAATTCACATATTCCGATTTATTGCCGATTGGCCCAGATACCACCAAATATCGCAGCCTCGGCACTGAAGGTGTTCGCACTTTAAAAGTTGGCGAGCTAGAGTTTCTCGAGATCGCACCTGAGGCAATTGAGAAATTAACTAGCACTGCAATTCACGATATTTCACATTACTTGCGCGCCGAACATTTGCAGCAATTAGCAAATATCTTAAATGACCCTGAAGCCTCGCCTAATGATCGCTTCGTGGCGCTAGATCTTTTAAAGAATGCCAATATTTCAGCCGGTGGCATTTTGCCGATGTGCCAAGACACTGGCACTGCGATTGTCTCTGGCAAAAAAGGTCAGTTTGTTCTAACCCAGAGCAAAGATGAAGTTGCGATCTCTAAAGGTATCTACGATGCCTACACAAATTTGAACCTGCGCTATTCGCAGATGGCCCCAGTTACAACTTGGGATGAAAAGAACACGGGCAATAACTTGCCGGCCCAGATTGAGATCTATGCCGATAGCGATCATTACGATGAATACAACTTCTTATTCATCGCCAAAGGTGGCGGTAGCGCCAATAAGTCATTCCTTTATCAAGAGACTAAGGCTGTTCTAAACCCAAAGTCATTCATGACTTGGCTCGATGAGAAGTTGCGTTCAATTGGCACAGCAGCTTGCCCGCCGTATCACTTAGCAATTGTCATTGGCGGCACTAGCGCCGAGCACACCGTAAAGACCGCGAAATTGGCTAGTACTAAGTACCTAGATTCGCTGCCAACTAAGGGCGATGCGGCTACTGGCCACGGTTTCCGTGATCTAGAACTTGAGCAAGAAGTTCTTGAACTAACTCGCACCCTCGGAATTGGCGCCCAATTTGGTGGCAAGTACTTCTGCCACGACGTGCGCGTTGTTCGTCTGCCTCGCCATGGTGCATCGTTGCCAATTGCAATTGCGGTTTCTTGTTCCGCCGACCGCCAAGCTAAAGGCAAGATCACTAAAGATGGCATTTTCCTAGAAGAGTTAGAGCGCGAGCCAGCCCACTTTTTGCCTGAGACCACCGATGAACATTTAAATGATGGCGTCGTAAATATTAATTTGAATCAACCAATGGAAAATGTTCTGGCTGAGCTTTCCAAGCACCCGCTCAAGACTCGCATCTCGTTAACTGGCACTTTGGTTGTGGCCCGCGACTTAGCCCATGCCAAGATCAAAGAGATGATGGATCAAGGCGCACCAATGCCAGATTATTTGCGTGACTTCGCCGTTTATTACGCTGGCCCAGCTAAGACTCCCGAAGGTTATGCCTCGGGTTCCTTCGGGCCAACAACTGCGGGCCGCATGGATTCTTACGTTGAGTATTTCCAGAGTCGCGGTGGATCAAAGATTATGTTGGCGAAAGGAAATCGCTCAAAGGCAGTAACTGATTCTTGTAAAGCGCATGGCGGTTTCTATCTTGGTTCGATCGGTGGCCCAGCTGCGCGTCTTGCGCAAGATTGCATCAAGAAAGTTGAAGTTCTAGATTTCGCCGAACTTGGCATGGAAGCAGTTTGGAAAATCGATGTCGTTGATTTCCCGGCCTTCATTGTGGTCGACGATAAGGGTGGCGATTTCTTTGCCGAGACTTCAAAGCCAATCACAATTGGCATGGGTCCGAAGAACTAATTAGCGTTACTTAGTACCAGTTAGAGCGCTTGAATTTAGCCCAAGCTTTGCATGGGGTGTCATATCGGACTTCGATATAGCGAAGGCCCCAAGAAATCTGAGTTACCGGATTGGTGCGCCAGTCAGTTCCGGCAGAATCCATCTTGGTAGCTGGCAGGGCTTGTGGAATTCCGTGAGCACCTGTGCGCTTATTGCTGGCGCGATAGTTCCAGTTGCTCTCTTTAATCCAAAGATCATCTAGACAGGCGTACTGCTTATCGCCCCAGCCGTACTTTTCATCCATCAAGGATCTAGTAACTTCGCGAGCACCATCGGGAGTGCGGGCAAGTTCGACACTGGCACTGGCTGAGGAAACCAAAGACATCGCTGAGGCTGAAACTGTGGCCGAGGAAGCTAGCTCGCTAAAGAGGGCAGCTTCGATTGGCGCGATCTCTGGATCAGCCTTTGACGTCAAAAAGATCTCGCCAGAGAAACCATCCAATACCTCAGATGCCGGCAAGGTCATTGAGGTCGTATCGGAAAACTCAAGGCCATAGGCACTTGGTTGCAAGATTGCAAAACCTAAGAAAGCAGCCACAGTTGTCCAGATCGCTAATGCGCGACGGGAAGAGTTCAAACGAAAACTCACGGTGACTCCTTATCTTTGCCTCTAAATCTCACCTGTTCGGGTGAGTAACAGGGTTTAGACTGGCAAGGAGCACCGACATCGGCAAATTAAAATACGCGTGAGTCGCAAATTCTAAGGATTGACACATCTGGGCCAGTTGTAAAAGCGCAGGTCACCTAGGCGGAAGTCCGAAATGTCCGTTATGTGAGTGTGACATTAAAAAGGGCCCTATTTGCGGGCTTCCGAGATGTAGAAAACTAGTTCGGAATTGGGCCTTCAAGCAGCTCTGTAACTAGGGCGGCAATCGGCGAGCGCTCTGAGCGAGTCAGGGTCACGTGGGCGAAGAGCGGGTGGCCCTTTAGCGTTTCGACCACGGCCACGACGCCATCGTGCCGGCCAACTCGCAAGTTATCGCGTTGGGCAACGTCGTGGGTCAGTATCACTCGCGAAGATTGGCCGATTCGCGAGAGCACGGTGAGCAAAACTCCGCGTTCAAGAGATTGGGCTTCATCAACAATTACAAAGGAGTCGTGCAAAGAGCGGCCGCGAATGTGAGTCAACGGCAGAACTTCGATTAGTCCGCGGTCAATAATTTCATCAATGACTTGTTGGCTAACTAGCGCACCCAAAGTATCGAAAACGGCCTGGGCCCAGGGCGACATTTTTTCGCCTTCACTACCTGGCAAGTAGCCCAGCTCTTGTCCACCAACTGGATAGAGCGGACGGAAAATAACTACCTTCTTATGAAGTCGCTTTTCCATTACCGCTTCGAGGCCGGCACAAAGTGCGAGCGCGCTCTTGCCAGTTCCGGCGCGACCGCCGAGAGAGACGATGCCAATTTCTGGATCAAGCAAAAGATCAAGGGCAATTCTTTGTTCGGCGCTGCGACCATGAAGGCCAAAGGCGTTGCGATCGCCCCGAACTAATTGCAATTGTTTATCGACGGTTACTCGGGCTAAGGCGCTGCCTTTTTCAGAATGCAAAACGATGCCGGTGTGCACTGGCAGTTGGTGGGCGACTTCGTGGTCGGCACGATCAGTGGCATAGAGGTCATCGATTATTTGGTGGCCGACATCGATCTCTTCGATGCCAGTCCAGCCGCTATTGGAAACGGTCTCGGCGCGATATTCCTCAGCCTCGACACCGACTGCCGATGCCTTAACTCGCAGTGGCAAATCTTTAGTAACTAAAACAACTTTCTTGCCATCTGACATTAAGTTCTTAGCGATCGCCAAGATGCGCGAATCATTGGTGCCATCGCGCAAGAAGCCGTGAGGCAGTGAACTCAAATCGGTGTGATTTAACTCGACTGAAAGGGTGCCACCTTCGGGCGTAATTTTTAACGGGCGATCTAAACGACCATGGGTAACTCGTAAATCATCTAAATATCGCAGGGCGGCACGCGCAAAATAGCCCAATTCGGGGTGGTCGCGCTTTGTTTCAAGTTCACCAATTACCGCAATCGGAATGATGACCTCGTGTTCGGCAAATCGGCCTAACGCCGCCGGATCGGCGAGCAGAACGCTGGTATCTAGGACATAAGTTTTTCTATCCGCAGCGCTCAAGAAATTCCCCGCATTTCAAGTAGAGGTCATATTTAGTTGTTGTAGGTGATGAGCAAACGCTAGAACTGCGGATAAGCAAATTGGTACCGACACGCGGTTAAGAAAAGTTAAATCTAAATGACTTATTTGCCCAACCTACGATGACGGGTTGAGTAAGAACGAAGAGCTCTTAGGAAATCGACTCGACGGAAATCTGGCCAATAAGCTTCGCAGAAATAATATTCAGATTGCGCACTTTGCCAAAGCAAGAAGCCACCAAGACGTTGTTCGCCTGATGTTCTAATTAATAGCTCTGGGTCAGGCTGGCCAGCGGTGTAGAGATACTTGGCAATCTCATCAGCCGAGATATTTTCAGCTGCAGCTGACAAATCGTGGCCATCGTTTTTTTCAGCAGTTAAGTAACTCTTAACTGCATCAACAATTTCGCGCCGGCCGCCATAACTAATTGCCACATTAACTTCGAGGCCATCACTGCGAATTGGTTTTAACGAAGCTAACTTTGTGGCCAACCATTCGGGCAATAAATCTAGAGCGCCTACCGCTTTAATATTCCAACGACCAGTTGCTGCTAATTCATCAACGGTGTTGCCAATGATTTCTAATAGCGCGGATAACTCTTCATCGGTTCGCTTAAAATTATCGGTTGAAAGCAGCCATAGCGTCACAACTCTAACTTCAGCTTCTTCACACCAGCCTAAGAATTCCACGATCTTATTTGCACCAGCTCGGTGGCCATGGGCAGGCGTTGATCCGCCTAGGCTTTCAGAGTTCGCTTTAGCAAAGCGACGATTGCCATCGAGAATTACCCCGACGTGATGCGGGGTTTGGCTGAAATCTAAATCTCGTACTAAACGATATTCATAGATCGGATACAGCAGCGATTTAATGAAATTACGAATACTGCGATACAACTTTTCGCTCCATAATTAGCGAAGCAACTGGCAAGGTTCCAGCCAAAATTAATCCCAGCATCTTCATGATTGGCCATTTCGCTTTGCTCGCGAATTGAAGTGCGGTTAGAACATATATCGCGTAGATCCAGCCGTGCACGAAGGGAATCCAGGCAACTTTCTCTTTCCAGCTCTCGTTATCTAATAAATAGGCCACTGGCAGATCAACAAACCAGAGCAAAAGCGACATGATTCCGGCCAAAATCGCCATGGTTCGAAAGCGCTTAACTACGCCAGACATTGATGCACTTGAGCTCATGAGGTAACTCTACGACGATAGAAGGGAAGGTAAAGCACCAAAGCGGCCATTAGCCACCAGATAAAGACATAAGAGATGTGCTGCCAGTAGTAGCCCGGCACCTTGGAATCATCAACTGAAATCTCAAGGCGGGTGCGATCGATCTTGGTGCCATCGACATCTTCGGTATTAGCCAAGATGAAACCGTCATATAAATCAAAGTCGGCAAGACCGGCCTTAGTTAAAAGTAAGGTGCTATCGACGCGAGCTAAATTATCGGCTGAGTTAGGGCCGCGATCTGAGCTCTGGCTTGGTTGAAGTGCGCCAGTTACGGAAACTTTTTGCGACATCGCAATTTGTGGTTCAACTAAGCGATCAGCCCAAAGCCCACGGACCACCAAAATTGCCGAGTTAGCATCAACTTGTAAAACACCAACTTCCCAAGCTGTCGCCGAGACGCCATCGGAAACTTGATTCTCACTTTTATAGGTTGCGATGTAATTACCATCAGCCGAAACGTTTTTTAAGAAATTTCTCGCATCAATAGTCACGCGAGGTTTTGCCAGGGTTGTCAGTGCAACAGGTTCGGTAACGGTGACAACGGTTTTAGTTGAAGCTTTTAACTCTTGTGCTCGATCTAACTGCCAATTTCCTAGTCCGAAAAATGCTGCTGCTATCAGTACAACTCCTAGGCCAGCCAGAACGCGTTCGTACAGTTTAATTCGTTTCGTCCTCGCTACGTTCTTGCATACGGGTGTAGCGCTTATAGAAACTGCGCATTAGAAAGACCATGGCAGTACATAAAACGATCATAGTTAATGAGCCAGCTGTACCAACTTCTACATCTTTCATAACTATTCCTTTGCTGATCGTTAGGACTTGATCTTACTGATTAATACGAGAGAATACTCTTATGGCTAATGACTTCGATTACAACGATCGGTATGGCATAAAGCCGGCTTCTCGTTGGCGCCCAATTGCTGGTGTAATTCTCAGCATTGGCCTGATCTGGTTACTTTGGGCCGGGTTACATCACTCTCGACCAGAGCTAACTTTTAGGTTAATTTCATTTAATGTAATCGATGATCGCAATACTGAAATTCGTTTTGAGGCTACCCGCCGTGATGCAGACCGTGAGTTAACTTGCACTCTGGTAGCTCGAGATTTTGACAAGTTAATTGTTGGCCAAATCGATGATGTGATTCCAGCAGGTCAGGGCTATATCGATCGCACCACCACCATTCCTACGCGTAATTTGGCCGCTACCGCTACCGTTTTACGCTGTCTTTAAACTGCACTACCCTTTCCCCTTATGAGTTCACAGACCTGGTTAACGCAAGAAGCAGCTGATCGCTTAGCTGCTGAACTCACCGACCTCGAAACTGTAGGTCGCACTGAAGTTATTAAAAAGATTGAAGCTGCTCGCGCCGAAGGTGATTTAAAAGAAAATGGCGGCTACCACGCTGCGCGCGATGAGCAAGGCAAGATCGAAGCACGCATTCGCCAACTTAAGCAGATGTTAGAGAACGCAACTATTGGTGCGCCTCCAGCAAGTGCTGATGGCGTAGTTGGTGCTGGCATGGTTGTAAGTGCCATCGTTGCCGATGATGAAATGAGATTCTTACTTGGTTCGCGCGAAATCGCTACTGATGATCTTGATGTTTATAGCGAAAAGTCACCACTAGGTGCTGCTGTACTTGGCGCAAAGATCGGCGACAAAGTTTCATATACCTTGCCTAATGGCAAAACGATTTCAGTTGAAATTTTAGGCGCTGAGTTTTATCTCTAAATCAGTTTGAGTAATTTTTATATTTTCTAATACTCAACGGAATAAAGATTGCCATCAAAATCACCATATACAACAGTGAAGTCTCAAGCGGGTGTTGGCTTGGCCAAGAGTTAGCTGTCGCACCAAACTCATTTTTTAGACCAAATAACTGACGGCAGGCAGCCACCATGGTTGACACTGGATTCCACTCTGCAAAGTACTGCAGCGCTCTTGGCATTCCAGTTGTTGGTGCAAAAGCATTAGATAAGAAAGTCAAAGGGAAGGTAACTAAGAAACCAACGCTTTGGACGGTGCGGGCTTCTTTCACTGAGAGGCCAACCAAGATTCCAATCCAGGAAAGTGCGTAACCAAACATAAAGAGAAAGACGAAGGCAAGGGTTGTCTGCACAATTCCTGAGGTTGGACGCCATCCAACGGCGTAGCCAGCAAGTGCCATCACAGCTAGAACCAAAATATTAAGAAGAGCGTCACCAAATGTACGACCAATGATTACCGCACCACGAGAGATAGGCAGAGACCTAAAGCGATCGATCAAACCCTTCTTCATGTCCTCTGCTAGCCCGATTGCCGTTGAAGCCAAGGTAAAGGCAACAGTTTGAACGAAGATTCCAGGCATCAAAAGTTGCACATATCCGCCAGGCTGACCTGAATCAATTGATCCGCCAAAGACGTAGCGGAACAATAAAACGAACATCACTGGCTGAATAGTTGAGAAAACTAAAAGTTCAGGCACGCGTGCTAATTGAAGAAGCTGGCGCTTTGTGATGACCAATGAATCATGAATCGCATTTTTCACTTCTTGCCGCCTCTCTTCTTCTTGCCCGTAAGTTCTACAACTGTCTCTTCTGCAACATGTCCTGTGAGTGACAAAAAAACATCATCTAAAGAAGGGCGCTTTAAACCAATATCTAACGGATGAATCTTGGCTTCATCCATAGCTCGTAAAGCCTCCATAAGATCCTTTGAGCCATGAAGCACGGGCGCACTAACTGTTCGCAGATCAACGTGGGTCGCATGACCGCTGATCTTTGCAACAATCTCTTGTGCCTGATCAAGATCTGCTGGCTCGACAGTTATCTCTAAACGCTCTCCACCAACCTGCTTTTTCAATGAATCTGAAGTACCGCGGGCAATAACAGTTCCGCGATCAATCACTGCGATCTCATCTGCCAATTGATCAGCCTCTTCTAAATACTGAGTTGTCAGCAAAAGTGTTACACCACCTTTTACTAACTCTTGGATCACTCCCCACATATCCTGACGACCACGTGGATCTAGACCGGTTGTTGGTTCATCTAAGAACAAGATCTTTGGCTTAACAATGAGAGATGCAGCTAAATCAAGGCGACGACGCATTCCACCTGAATAGGTTTTGATGGGGCGACGTGCTGCATCGATTAAATCAAAGCGTTCTATTAATTCATTGGCGCGATCAATGGATGATTGACGACCTAAGTGATACAACCGACCAAACATCACCAAGTTATCCCACCCAGTTAGAGTTTCGTCTACGGCTGCATATTGACCTGATAATCCAATTTGTTCGCGTACTTTGTCAGGATGCTTAATAACATCGATACCTGCAACAGTTGCATGTCCTGAATCTGGTTTTAACAAGGTTGCGAGAATTCTCACAGTAGTTGTTTTGCCAGCACCATTAGGCCCAAGTACGCCCAATACAGTGCCTTCTTCAACATCTAGCGATAACCCATCTAGGGCTTTAACTTCGCCTTTGCGATAGGTCTTTACTAGATTCTCTGCGATAACTGATTTCACAGAGTAAACTTACCCCGTTAAAGGCTTTGAAGCCAAGAATCGATTTAGATTCAATGTAAGAAATCATGCTGGAGAGGCAAATATGTCCGCAGGTCCGCAAGGAAAAGTCCATACCCACAAAGAGATTTTAATTATTCTCTCCGGCTTAATGACTGGCATGTTGCTTGCAGCACTTGATCAAACAATTGTCTCGGCAGCTTTAAAAAGTATCGTTGAAGAATTCAACGGATTAGAGCATTACACCTGGGTTGTTACTTCTTACTTGCTTACTTCAACTGCCTCTACTCCGTTATATGGAAAGATTTCAGATTTATACGGTCGCCGAATTGTTTTTCAATTCGCAATCGTAACTTTTTTGCTTGGTTCATTCTTGGCTGGTGCTTCAACTAATATGGAGCAACTAATCGCGACTCGAGCTTTGCAAGGCTTGGGCGGCGGCGGGCTAATGGCACTTACATTCGTAATCATCGGCGACATCGTTCCGCCTCGCGAACGCGGTCGTTATCAAGGATATTTTGGTGCGGTCTGGGGTCTTGCTTCAGTCGCAGGTCCACTACTCGGTGGCTTCTTTTCCGATCAAGATAAAATTTTAGGAATCACCGGGTGGCGTTGGATTTTCTACATCAACCTTCCCTTTGGAATTGCTGCCCTAGTAATTACTTCTGCGGTTCTACATATTCCTAAGGTGCGCCGCGAACATAAAATCGATTATGTAGGTGCACTCTTAATGGTTTTGGCGGTTTCTTCAACACTGCTTGCCGTATCAATCTATGGCCCGCAAGATGGCTGGTCAGACCCAAGAACTGTTATCACTCTGACTTCCGGTTTTGTTCTGACGTTGCTATTTCTGCGCTGGGAGTCTCAAGCAGTCGAGCCAATCTTGCCACTTAGCCTCTTTAAAAATCACACCTTTAACATCACTTCAGTTTTAGGTTTCATGATTGGCGCTGGCATGTTTGGTGCGCTAATTATGTTGCCTCTCTTTTTGCAGGTTGTTCAAGGCGAAAGTCCTTCATCGGCTGGCTTAAAGTTGATTCCATTGATGTTAGGAATTGTGACGACTTCAATCTTTAGTGGAAAAGCAATTTCACGGACTGGAAAATACAAGAAGTTTCCAATTGCTGGCACGATAATTATGACTGCAGGCTTAGCTCTTATGACCACACTCGGAATTGATACTCCTTATTGGCAGATAGCTATCTTTGCCGCGATGATTGGCATGGGCTTAGGTTTAACGATGCAGACGATGGTGATTGCACTGCAGAATTCAATTGACTTTAAAGACCTTGGCGTTGCAACAACTTCAAATACTTTCTTTAGATCTCTGGGCAGCGTATTTGGCGCCGCAATATTTGGCAGTATTCTGACTAATCGTTTAGGGCATTACTTAGTAAAAGACTTTGCTGGTCTTGGCGTGAATAATCCAGATGCAGTTGCTGGCTTTGATCCCACCAAACTAGAAGGCGTTACGAATAACACGGCAATCTTGGCTGATCTGCCACCAATAATTCAACAAACTGTTCTGCAATCCTTTGTAAATAGTTTCAATGTAGTTTTCCTAGTCGCTGCCCCTATCATTTCTATCGGAATCTACTGTGCATTTAAGTTACGTGAAGTTCCGCTACGGACAACTATGGAATATAGGCAAGCTAAAGAAGAAGCGGCAGGAGAGTCACTTGGCTAAAAGCCTTAAAACAGCGCTCTCTGGATTTTCCCGCGAAGTCCAAGTTGTCATCATCGCCTCATTCTTTGTGGCGTTGGGATTTGGCATTATCTTTCCGGCAATCCCAGTATTCGTCAGATCTTTTGGAGTTAACAACACCGCGGTTGGCTTAGTTGTATCGGCTTTTGCACTGGCTCGGTTCTCATCAGGCATGATTTCAGGTCGCTTAGTTGACCGCTTCGGCGAACGCAATATCTACAGCTTCGGCGTATTGATGGTCTCGTTCTTTACCGTGCTAGCTGGTTTAGCGCAGAACTATCCGCAACTCTTAATTTTCCGTGCGGCCGGCGGCCTAGGTTCCTCAATGTTTTCAGTTGCATCTAGTGCCCTAATTTTTCGTGCAACCGATGATGCACATCGAGCTCGCGCGCTATCTGCTTTCCAAGGTTCATTTTTAATTGGTGGAATTTCTGGGCCTGCGATCGGTGGCGCGCTAGCAACGATTTCATTGCGCGCGCCATTTTTTGCTTATGCATTCATGTTAGCTATCGCCGGGGTAATCGGGTACATCTACTTAGGTCGCGCTGAAGCTGCTAGGAGTGGTTCAAAAGTTAAAGCGCAAGATCCAATTACCTTTAAGGAAGCTTTTCGAATTCCGGCCTACCGTATTGCGTTAGCGCTTTCTTTCATCATCGGTTGGGCATTTTTCGGAATGCGTTCTTCGATCTTGCCACTATTTGTAACTGAAAGTTTAAATTCAACTGCCGCAGTTGTTGGAATTGGCTTTGCCATCGGAGCACTAGTGCAGGGGCTCTTTCTCTTTAAATCTGGCAAAGCATCTGACTTAAAAGGTAGAAAATATGTAATTATGCTGGGCGGCTCAATTTTTATGGCTGGCATCATAGGCTTAACTTTTTCATTCAATATTTGGATGTTCTTAGTATCAATGGCGATTCTTGGAGTTGGTGGTGCTTATCTATCAACAGCCCCTGGCGCCATTATTGGCGATGTTATTAAGGGCAAGGGTGGCCGCGTAATTGGTATTTTCCAGATGGCAGGCGATGCCGGCATGATCGTGGGGCCCATTGTCGTAGGCGCGATCTCTGACCTTTATTCATTCCGGGTGGCATTTGCTGCTACTGCAGTGATCTTCTCACTGGTTCTAATTCTCGGTGCGCGATTGCCCGAGACAAGAAAAATGGCCGGCTCACATGAGCCGACCATTTCACTTAACGATAATTAATTAGTCATCGCCACGCAGGATTGAGATCAAGCGAAGAATTTCTAGATAAAGCCAAACGATCGTAACCATTAGGCCAAAACCTGCGCGCCATGATTCTTCTTGTGGTGCGCCAGCAGCAATACCCTTTTGGATTTGATCAAAATCAAGAACCAAGAAGAAGCTAGCGATGCCAACTCCAGCGACTGCCAATAGCGGACCGAAACCAGTTACGCCATATAGACCGCCTGAGTTTCCAGTAAATGACATGATCATGCTGACTAAGCCAAGAGCTAAGTAACCAATTGCAGCACCCAAAATCACGCGAGTGAATTTTGGAGTTACGCGAATTTTGCCATTGCTATATGCAAATAGCATTCCAGCAAATGCGCAGAGTGTTCCGATAACTGCTTGGCTAACGATGCCTGGATAAACTTCATTGAAAACACGACTTAGTGTTCCAAGAGCTAAGCCTTGGAAAGCGGCATAAGTCATGATCAAACCTGGGCGAATCTTCTGGCTGAAAGTGTTAACCATCGCTAGAACAAAGCCACCAAGGAAGCCGAGCATTAGTGCGCCGCCGCCTAGGTTTGCTGTCCATGAGACAGCCCCGACAACAACCAAGATGCCGAAAAGAATTGATGTGCGCGCAACAACATCTTCAATAGTCATGCGACCTGTTTGAAGTGGTGATGCAGCGGGTGCGTTATAGAGGTTTTCTAAACTCTCTGGTGTGGTAGCCGTGGATGTATTACCCATTGAGGCATAACCACGATTATTAAACGCCCGTCCAAGAACAGGGTTTGAACTACGCATACTTTTGTACTCACTCTCTAGTGCGAAAAGAGCTGGAATCCCCAGCCCTAGTTGGAACAATGTTACGCGAGAAGTTATTTCAGGTGAACTGAAATTGGCAAAAATGAAAAATGCTCTGGAAATTCTAAGCACCTAAGCGTGAAAATCACGTTCATCTATGGTGCCCCGAGTGGGGGTCGAACCCACACTGGGAGGATTTTAAGTCCTCTGCCTCTGCCATTGGGCTATCGGGGCCATGCGATAAATCTTCTTCGTCAGCGCAAACTAACGAAGAACGTGGGCAAATCTACCCGCTTTTTTGAGCACTGAATCCAACATTGGTTTAGTCAACTTTCCAGTAAAAGTGTTCTGCTGGCTGGGGTGGAAACTAGCCGTTATTAGGTACTTCACGCCATTGTGCACATATTTAACCTCTGCCCCATGGCCAAACTTGGCTCTCCTAACTGGGTGGCCTAATTCGGCCAGGGCTGAGAAAAGTGCGACCCAGGCAAAGTTTCCGAGGGCTACAAATGCTCGAGTTGTGGGCAATGAAAGCTCTAGCTCGCGCAAAAACCAGGGTGAACATTGATCACGTTCTTCGGTAGTTGGTTTGTTATCAGGCGGTGCACATCTAACTGCCATTGAAATTCGAGTATCACGAAGTTCTTGGCCATCATCGCGCGAAGTACTTGTTGCAATTTTCGCAATACCTAAACGATGTAACGAGCCATAGAGCCAATCACCAGATGGATCACCAGTAAAAATGCGACCAGTGCGATTGGCGCCATGTGCACCAGGTGCTAAACCAACAATCATCAATTTTGGTTTTGTTGAACCAAAACCTGGAACTGCTTTACCCCAATATTTTTCATCTTGGTACGCCTTGCGTTTAGTAACGGCAACTTCCTCGCGCCAGTCAACAAGTCGTGGACATTCCCGACAAGCAATTATTTTCTTATCCAGCAATGGCAAAGTTTTTATACTCTGCACGGTCTTCTTACTTGGCAAGCGACCATGCCATTCCGTCAAGAATATCGTTTTCAGATGCGGCGAATTCTTTAGCGCCAGTTGCTTTTAAAATTTCCGAAAGCACAAGTGAACCCGCGGTAATTACATCAACGCGACCTGGGTGCATGTAACCGAGAGCTGCTCTTTCATCGTGAGTCATAGTTGCGAAGCGTTTAGAAACATCGTGGACTTGTTCTGCGGAAATACGAGAAAGATGAATTGCATAGCGATCGTATTCGGGCAAATTTAGCGCTGCGGCGGCAACAGTTGTTGCGGTCCCAGCTACGCAAACTACAGTCTTTGCGCTCTTAATATCAACGCTGGCATAGGCAATATCTATGGCATTTTGAATATCTCGGCGGGCGATTGCTATTTCATCAGCAGTTGGTGGGTCATTGCGGAAATGGCGCTCAGTCATGCGAACGCAGCCAATATTTACGCTGATTGCGTTATCTACCGAGTCAGTGCCGAGTACGAATTCAGTAGAGCCGCCACCTATGTCGACTACCAAGAAGGGGCCATCTGCTCGGTTGAATTCGCGAGTAGCACCAGCGAATGAGAGGCGAGCTTCTTCATCACCTGAAATTACTTCAGGTTCGATACCTAAGCGTTCTTTCACGCCATCAACAAAAACTTCACGGTTCAGCGCATCGCGCGTTGCACTAGTTGCACAGAAACGTAGCTTTTCAACCCCGCGCCGGGCGATCTCGCCTGCATATAAATCAATAGCGGCGAAAGTACGCGAGATTGCATCAGGGTGGAATTGATTGGTTTCATCAACACCTTGACCAAGTCGAACAACTTGCATCTGACGAGTTACTTCGCGGAAATTATTTCCTTCGATATCGGCAATTAATAACCGAATAGAATTAGTGCCGCAATCAACTACACCTACGCGCATTAGTTCGCCTTTACATTTTCCGTGATGCTACAAGGTTGATCTTTCCACCACTCGGGCAATTTTCCTAAAGCTTCATCGCCTAGCGGATTCACATCTGGGCCAGCGCAAAGAGAATGCGCAACTAATGAGTGAAGACACTTAACGCGATCAGGCATTCCACCAGCACTAATGCCTTCAACCTCTGGCACATCCATCTTTAGGGCTGCGCGTGCAGCTAAATAATCTTCATGTGCAGCTGCATATGCGCCAGCTAACTCGGCATCGGTTGCTAAACGCTCATTCATCTCGCCCATAAGGCCAGTTGATTCCAGGGTAGAAATCGCACCAGTTAATCTTGGGCAAGTGGCATAAAAGTAAGTTGGGAAAGGGGTGCCATCGCCAAGGCGGGGTGGGGTTTCAACTACAGCTGGTTTTCCGCATGGGCAGCGATAACCAATGGCATGAACATCACGTGGAGTACGGCCCAATTGGGCTTCGATGCAATCTAAATCGTCTTGCGATACTTCTCGTTCGGACATTACTTAGAGCCTGTTTCAGTAATTGATGCGATTAAGCGGTTGTACCAAGGCAATCCAACTGGAATGTTATTGGCGACATCGGTCTTATTTTCGGCAGCTTCGGTAGTTTCATCAGTAACTATGTATTGACGCTCGCCCGGTAGAACAAAGTGCAATCGAGCACGCGCTTGCGACTTTACATATTCTGGGTCGCGCCACAGTTCGAGTTCTTTGCGAGCTTCAGCAACGGCAGCATCGCCAGCTTTGATCTGTGCTTTTACCGCATTTATCTCAGCACGTTGTGAAAAATAATGTTGCACAGGTGGTGCGATGGTGAGGGCTAGAAAGAAAAGAAAGAAGCCCAACACCAGTGCGCGACTATTGGTATTGCGTCGACGATTAAAGTTTAAACGACGACGGGCCATGAGTTAAGTTCGCTTATGCCTTAAAGCGTGGAAATGCACCACGGCCTGCGTACTTAGCACCACTTGCAAGTTCTTCTTCAATACGAAGCAATTGGTTGTACTTTGCTACGCGCTCAGTACGAGCTGGCGCGCCAGTTTTGATCTGACCGCAGTTGGTTGCAACAGCAAGGTCAGCAATAGTGGTGTCTTCGGTTTCACCTGAACGGTGTGACAACATGCTGCGGTAATTCGCATGTTGCGCCATTGAAACAGCATCAAGAGTTTCAGTTAGCGTTCCGATCTGATTTACCTTAACTAAAAGCGCATTCGCGGTATTAGTTGCAATGCCCTTTGCTAAGCGCTCTGGGTTGGTAACAAATAGGTCATCGCCCACGATTTGGATACGTGAACCAAGCACGCTGGTCATCTCGGCCCAACCAGCCCAATCTTCTTCATTTAGGGGATCTTCGATCGAAACGATTGGGTATGAGTTAACTAGATCGGTGTAATAAGCGATCATTTCACCGGATGAGCGAAGTGAACCTTCGAACTTATATTGACCGTTCTCATGGAATTCAGTTGCCGCAACATCCATCGCTAGTGCGATGTCAGTGCCTGGCTTGAAGCCCGCCTTTGTGATTGCCTCAAGAATTAGATCAAGGGCGGCACGGTTGCTATCAAGGTTTGGTGCAAAGCCACCTTCATCGCCAACGCTGGTTGCTAGACCGCGTTGCTTAAGCACTGACTTGAGTGCGTGATAAATCTCGGCGCCCCAGCGAAGTGATTCGCGGAAAGTTGGTGCACCAATTGGCGCAACCATGAATTCTTGAATATCAACGTTGGTATCAGCATGTGCACCACCGTTAAGAATGTTCATCATTGGCACTGGTAGCAAGTGCGCATTTGGGCCACCGAGGTAGCGGAATAGTGAAAGGTCTGCGCTTTCGGCAGATGCTTTAGCAACAGCAAGTGAAACACCAAGAATCGCATTAGCGCCTAAACGTGATTTATTTGCAGTGCCATCAAGTGAAATCATGGCGCTATCAATTATGCGTTGGTCTTGGGCATCGAAACCAATAATGTTTGGCCCGATTTCATCATTAACAAATGCAACTGCTTTTTCAACACCCTTGCCAAGGTAGCGAGTACCACCATCGCGAAGTTCAGCTGCTTCGAAGGCACCAGTTGATGCACCACTTGGAACAGCGGCACGTGCTTGTGTGCCATCTTCTAATTGAATTTCAACTTCAACAGTTGGGTTTCCGCGCGAATCTAAAATTTCACGGGCGCCGAGCGCTTCGATAATTGCCATGATGGCCTCCTATTAATGATTGCTAACTATTTAGCTAACTAAAGAGATCAGCGCTGAACTCAGGTGAGCAGTCTACCGCGCTTCATTGCTTTGGATCTGCGCCATCAGAGCGCGTGCCCGCTGGCGTAGCAAAGAGTCAAGATCGATTTCATTGGCGCTGGCCCATGCCGCGATCGCAAGTATTTGTTCAACCGCCATTTCGGCATCATTAACCTGCGTTGTTGGCAGATCTAAGGAAACTCCATATTTCTCGGCGCGATGTAAGAGCTTTGAAATCAAGGGCAGCGAAGGTTGTGAGAGAGCAACGCCATCAATCGCCGAAGTGCGGCCCTTCTCAGCAGCTTTTATTTCTTCCCAATTAGAAATAACTTCGGCAACGCCTGATACCTGAACATCAGCAAATACGTGTGGGTGCCGGTTAATCAATTTGTCTGCGATACCACGGGCTACATCTTCGATCGTAAATGGGTTTTGCGGATCATCTTGAGCGATGCGGGCATGGAAATAAACCTGCAGCAGTAGATCACCGAGTTCTTCTTGTAAGCCGGCGCGATCATTGGTTTCAACCGCGTCAATAAATTCGTACGACTCTTCAAGAAGATATTTGATTAAAGATTCGTGCGTCTGTTCGGCATCCCAAGGACAACCGCCAGGCGAACGTAATTTATTCATTACCTCCGCAAGGCGCAGAAGTTCTGACATTTACTTGAGCGAATTAGTTAGAAGTTGAAGGTGAAACTGCATCGCTTACAGCGGCGGTAACTTCAGCTGAATCTGGATTCCAGACACCATAACGTGGGTTAACCGTGACTTTATTGGTCTTGCCAGTTGCCACAACTAATTCCTGCATCTTGGTTGGAATATCAGCTTCAGGGACACCAGCTGCAACGAAGGTTTGTTGAATTTTTTCAGAATTCAAAACTGCTTCTAAATAAGTATCGAAATCAGTTGATGCGATGCCAGCACCAACAAGTGCCTGTGGCAAATTATCTACGCCACCAACTTGCTGAATAATTACTTCGCGACGAGTATCGATTTCAGCTTTAGAAACAGTAACTTTCACAGATGTAGCAGCAGCCTTCAATAGACCCGCAAATAAGTGGAAACGAAGTTGGCTACGGTTTAGTTCTTCGCCAGTTTCTAATTGCATTTGGCTGGTATCAACACCGGTGCGCTCAGCCATTACGGTATCAATGCTGGTCTGCACAGTTGCTTGAGTAATCTTGGTGCTTCCGATTGTTGCGGCCGCGCCAACTTGTGAGCAACCAGTTAAGAAAAGTGCGATTGCTGCAAAAGAGGCGATTGTGACTGCGGTGAATTTTTTCAAGATTTACTCACTTTCGGGTTAGCCGCTAATTCGGTTACGGCTTCGGATACCCAAGCCAGAGTAGAAGTATCCCCCATAACAGGAGTGCTTTCAGACGGATTCCAAGCGGCAGCCTTGGGTAGCGCGACCAAAACTGTGCTCGCAGCGCTCTTGTAAATCGACCCTGGATAAACGCGGGCTAGGCGAAGTTGGCGGGATTCCGGCAAAGTCAGCGGCGATAAGCGCAGGAATTTTCCGGAAATCACGACTTCACGCAGTTTCTGACCCTTAGCCAAAGCTCGCAGCTTGGCCACTCCAAGAAGTGCTTGCGCAGTCTCTGGAAGTTCGCCGAAACGATCAATTAATTCAGCTGCAATTGAATCTACATCGGCATCACTTTGCACATCAGCTAAGCGGCGATAAAGATCTAGGCGTAGCCGCTCACCCGGTACATACTCTTCAGGCAGGTGCGCATTAATGGGAATTTCAATTTTGCATTCGTGATTTGGTTCTTCGGTTTCAATAAAGCCAGTTTTGTAATCTTGAACAGCTTCGCCAACCATACGCATATAGAGATCAAAGCCAACATCGGCAATGTGCCCAGATTGTTCGCCACCTAGCAAGTTACCAGCACCACGAATTTCTAAGTCTTTTAAAGCAACGCGCATTCCGGCGCCAAGATCTGTATTTGAAGCAATTGTTTTTAAGCGATCAATCGCAATTTCCGAAAGTGGTTGATCGGCTGGATAAAGGAAGTAGGCATAAGCACGTTCACGGCCTCGCCCTACTCGACCGCGCAATTGATGAAGCTGCGATAAACCAAACATGTCGGCGCGTTCAACAATTAAAGTATTGGCATTTGCAATATCAAGGCCACTTTCAACAATGGTGGTGCAAACCAGTACATCGAAATCACGATTCCAGAATCCGAGAATCACATCTTCTAGCATCGATTCACTCATCTGCCCATGCGCTACCCGAATACGAGCTTCTGGCACTAGCTCTTGTAAACGCGATGCAGTGCGATCAATTGATTCAACTCGATTGTGAATATAGAAAATCTGGCCATCGCGTAGAAGTTCGCGGTGGATAGCTGCAGCAATCTGTGCATCTTCACTAGCGCCGACATAAGTCAGAATCGGATGTCGTTCTTCTGGCGGCGTAGTAATCGTGGACATTTCGCGAATTCCGGTTACTGCCATTTCTAAAGTACGCGGAATTGGTGTAGCTGACATGGAAAGCACGTCGACGGTAGTGCGTAATTTCTTTAGGGATTCTTTCTGTTCAACGCCAAAGCGCTGCTCTTCATCAACAATAACTAGCCCTAAATCCTTGAAAATCACGTCATTTGAGAGGATTCGATGAGTGCCAATAACAACATCAATTGCGCCTTCGCCCAAGCCCAGCGTTATTTCCTTGCTCTCCTTGGCGGTATTAAAGCGAGACATGCCAGCGACTTTGATCGGAAAGCCAGAATAGCGTTCGGTGAAAGTCTTGTAGTGCTGTTGCACCAATAGCGTTGTGGGCACTAAGACAGCTACTTGTTTGCCATCTTGAACAGCTTTAAATGCAGCACGAATTGCAATTTCAGTTTTACCGTAGCCGACATCGCCGCAAATAATGCGATCCATCGGAAATGGGCGTTCCATGTCTCGCTTAACTTCATCGATCGTGGCTAACTGATCAAGCGTTTCGATATAGGAAAACGCATCCTCGAGTTCGTGCTGCCATGGCGTATCTGGTGAAAACGCAAAACCTGGCGCACTTGTGCGTGCCGCATAAAGTCGAATTAGTTCACCGGCAATTTGGCGAACTGCTTTACGAGCTCGACCCTTAGCTTTTTGCCATTCACCGCTACCAATGCGGTGCACTGTTGGTGACTCGCCACCAATATATTTACTGACTTGTTCTAGCGAATCAGTTGGCACAAAGATGCGATCGCCTGGTTGGCCACGTTTTGCTGAGGCATATTCAATAATTAAATACTCACGAACAACGCCAGCAGTTTCGCGCTGAATCATTTCGACATAACGACCGATGCCGTGTTGTTCGTGAACTACAAAATCGCCAGCTTTTAACTCAAGTGGATCAACGCTCTGTTTACGTTTTGAAGGCAAACGATCAGAATCTTTAACGCGAGATTTGCTGCCGGTTAAATCATGTTCCGTGATAAAAAGAATCTGCGCACTTGGGTAAGAGAAGCCATAAGTAATCGGTGTAGTCGTTATATGAATCAAGCCAGCTGTTGGCTTTGCCTGAAGTTGCTCGACCACATAAACCGGAAGATCAGCACCACGGAAAATTCCGGCATAGCGTTCAACCATGCCATGACCATTAGCCGTGAAAATCACCTTGAAGTTATTTAAAACCGCCTCTCCCAGCACGGCTAAGAGTTGATCCATATCCCCTCGCAATGGGTCAATTGCGGAGATCGCCATAAAGTCAGTGTTTTCGCTCAGGTCAGAACCAAATGAATTTAGCGAGCGGCGATTAAGGCCCAAGCTAATTATTTTCTCGGCTAATTCATCCCAAGCAAGGTAAGTACTTACACCAGTGTGCACTGGGGCAATAGCGCCAACGGCTGCATTGGACCAAGAAGCGGCTAAGAATTCATCGTTGGTAGAAAGTAGATCTGCCGCTCTTGAGCGAATTCGTTCTTCATCTAAGAAAATGATTTCGGTATTTGCCGGCATTCGATCTAGCAGAGTTTCTTGATCCTCGATCAACAGAGGTATGAGTGATTCCATGCCTTCGGTAGCAATACCTGCGGCCATTCGATCAAGCATTTCAGCTGCCGCCGGAAATTTAGAAATTAAGTCATTTGCTTTAACTTGAATTTCTGGCGTAAGCAAAAGTTCGCGACAAGGGAAAATCTCAAGTTTTCCAATTACTGGTTCTGATGTGCGTTGACCTGATACTTCAAAATAATTTAGCTCTTCAATCTCATCGCCAAAGAAGTCAATACGTACCGGGTGTTTTGTTAACGGTAGAAATAAATCGATAATTCCGCCGCGCACCGCAAATTCGCCACGTTTTTCTACTAGGTCAGTTCGCACGTAAGCAAGATCGGTTAAATGTTTAATTAACTCACTTAAGGAAATCTCTTGCCCTTGTTCAATAAATCGAAGTGGTTTCTTCGCTAGATCAGCAATAATTCGATGAATGACACCTCGCACGGGAGTAATCACAATTGGATTATGCGCCGAACCAGAATGCGCTAATTCATTTAGGGTTTGAATTCGACGAGCAACAGTGTCGCTTCGTGGGCTTAATCGCTCATGCGGCAGCGTTTCCCAAGCTGGAAATTCAAGAACGCGATCATGTAAATCACGCAGTTCGCTGGCAATATCTTCAGCGCCACGACTAGAGCCGCTAATGACTAGAACTGGCCTAGATTGGGCGATTTGTGCGATCAAAAACGGAAAACTCGGAGGCGGTGTGACCAGATTATGAGATCGATGCAGATTACTTTCACTCGTTGCATCAATAAATTCTGGGAAGTCGGCAAGTGAATTTAATAAGCCACGCATGACAACCCCTCCCTTTTAAACGCAACGAAATGCCGTTAAGCCCCAACTCCCAAAGGTGGGAGGGGGCGAATTACTTAAATTCTACCTTGTCGAATACAGGCACGGTAATCGCGATCGTGAAATACCTGAGATGATTACGCCCATGTCTGGCAATTTTCAGGCCGATGACGCAGAGTTGCGTAATGACGTTCGCCAGTTAGGCGAACTCTTAGGCCAAACCCTTGTACGCCAAGAAGGCGTCGAACTGCTCAACTTAGTTGAGGCAGTGCGCAAGGCTGTGCGCGAAGGCGAAAGCGGCGAATTACTCTCTGATTTATCTGTCGAAGATTCAGTTCAGCTAGTGCGCGCATTTAGCACTTACTTTCATTTAGCAAACGTTGCCGAACAAGTTCACCGCGCTCGCGTTTTATCAGATACGCGTGCTGTTAGTGGTTCCTGGTTAACCCGTGCTACTGATCGCATCTTGGCTGCAAAAAAAGCACAGACACCAGGACATGAATTCTCTGATGCTGATTTAGCCCTCTGGGTATCTGAGTTAATGGTGCGTCCAGTTTTCACTGCGCATCCAACTGAAGCAGCTAGACGTTCTATTTTGAATAAATTGGGAAAAGTTGCAACTTTGCTGGATCATAAAAAATCACCAGCACAAGAAGCTAAATTGGCTGAACTAATTGATTTGCTTTGGCAGACTGATGAACTACGACTCGATCGCCCCGAACCCCTTGATGAAGCGATTAACGCGCTCTACTACTTGGATGATCTATTTAAATTGACGGTTCCTCAAGTACTAAACGATTTCGCAAAACAAATGAACCGTTTAGGTATCGACGTTCCAGTGACTGCTCGCCCACTTTCTTTTGGAAACTGGATCGGTGGCGACCGCGATGGAAACCCAAATATCACTGGCGACGTGACTCGTGATGTGATGGTCATGCAGGCCAGCCACGCAATAAGAGTGACAATCGCAGCAATGGATGAACTACGTCAGTTGCTCTCGGTATCAACTCGAATTGTTGGTGCAACTCCTGAACTAACCGCTTCGATTGAAAAAGATTTAGAACATATCCCAGAATTCGAAGATAGATTCTTACGGCTAAATGTCGAAGAACCTTATCGATTGAAAGCCACCGCAATTGTGCATCGCTTGGCTTTTACGCGCATGCGCCATGCTGCCAACGGTCCACATGTGCCACATCGCGATTACCGCGACACTGATGAACTATTAGCTGATTTAACCCTGATGCGCGACTCACTTTTTGCTCATCGTGGTGAATTGATTGCAACTGGCTTGTTAGAGCGCACAATTCGTACGGTTAGCACTTTTGGTTTAAATCATGCAACGATGGATATCCGCGAACATTCCGATGCGCACCATCATGTTCTCTCACAACTAGATATTGCTAATGACTATCTCGAGCAAAGCCACGAAGATAAATTTGAACTTTTAGCTGCTGAATTAGCTAGCACCAAGAAAGTTGATTTGAGCAAGCTTGATGCAGATGCCACGAAGACTATGGATACATTTACCGCGATTGGCGAAATAATCGATCGTTTCGGGCCAACTGCTATCGAAACCTACATAGTCTCGATGACTAAAGGCGCAGATGATTTGTTGGCTGCCGCTGTACTTGGAAAGCACGCTGGATTAGTTGATCTTGAGCAGAACATCGCTCAAATCGGCTTTGCCCCACTTCTTGAAACTGTTGCTGAACTGCGTACTGCCGGTGAAATCTTAGAAAAACTTCTTAGCAATCCTACTTATCGCAAACTCTTGGCTTTGCGTGGCGATATTCAAGAAGTCATGTTGGGTTACTCAGATTCCAATAAAGATGCGGGTATCGCAACTAGCCAATGGGAAATTCACCGCGCTCAGCGCAGCTTGCGTGACGTAGCAATTAAATACGGAGTGCGTTTGCGTTTATTCCATGGTCGCGGTGGTTCAGTAGGTCGCGGTGGTGGGCCCACATATGAGGCGCTTATCGCGCTTCCGTGGGGCTCGATTGATGGCGAAATCAAAATGACTGAACAAGGTGAGGTAATTAGCGACAAATTCGCACTGCCTTCACTTGCTCGCGAGAATGTCGAACTAACTTTGGCGGCTGCCTTAGAGGCAACTGTTCTTAAGCGAGGGCCTCGCCAAGATCCAAAAGATCTTGAGCGCTGGAATACCTGTATGCAATCAGTTAGCGATAATTCATTTGCCAAATATCGCGCACTTGTCGATCACCCCGATTTGCCAGCGTATTTTTATGCATCAACGCCAGTTGAACAATTAGGAAATCTCTTCTTAGGTTCACGCCCATCGCGCCGCCCTGATGCTTCAAGTGGTTTAGACAGTTTGCGAGCGATTCCATGGGTATTTGGCTGGACTCAATCTCGTCAGATTGTGCCGGGTTGGTATGGCGTTGGAACTGGCTTGAAAGCTGCGCGCGAAACAGGTCATGGTGATGTCGCATCACGCATGCTCAAAGAGTGGCACTTCTTTCATACTTTTATAAGCAATGTTGAAATGACGCTAGCGAAAACAGACCTAGTAATGGCACGTCGCTATGTTGAAAAATTAGTTCCGGCTGAATTACAACATTTCTTAGCAGATATTGAGGCTGAGTTCGCGCTGACAGTTGCTGAAATCAACTTACTTACTAAGAAGAAATCCCTACTTGAAGACCAACCTATTCTTGCGCGCACTTTGCAAGTTCGGGAAGCCTATCTTTCACCATTGAATTTACTTCAAGTTAACTTGTTAAGTCGAGTTCGCGCTGAAGGCGTTGACGCAGATCCGCTTTTGATTCGTGCACTACTGCTAACAATTAACGGTGTTGCTGCTGGCCTGCGCAATACTGGCTGATCTAGCTATTAAAAGCAGATTGAGTACGTTCTAAACCTTGAGTGATTAACGATTCAACACAATCAGCTCCGCGCAGAATGAAATCTAGTAACTCTTTTTTCTCAGCTGAAGCAAATTGTTTTAACACAAAATCACCAGGGTCTTGTTGGCCAGGTGGGCGACCAATACCTAAGCGCACGCGCAGATAATCAGCGCTTCCGAATGAAGAAGTAAGTGATTTCAAACCATTATGGCCATTATCGCCACCGGCTATCTTGCTACGAATAGCGGCAAACGGAATATCTAATTCGTCGTGCAAAATAATTATGTTGGCTAGTTCTACTTTATAAAAATTTGCCAGGGCTTTAACTGGGCCACCAGATTCATTCATATAGCTCTTTGACTTAGCGACGATTACAGAGGCTGCATCAATGCCAACACCTAATTTAAATTCAGCAATATCGCAACGAGATTTGTGAGAGCTCCATTTAGCAGAGTTGGATTTTGCTAATTGATCAACAACTAATTGGCCAATGTTGTGGCGAGTTGCTTCGTATTCTGGGCCGGGATTACCCAACCCAACTACTAACCACATGAAGAAACTAGTTCCATGTATTTATTTTACAAGGGCTCTAGCGATTAGTAGTTGAACTGGGATCAACCGATTAAGACTCTTTCTTCTCTTCAGCAGCAGGTGTCGCAGCAGCAGCAGCTGGCGCCGCTTCAGCAACTGGTTCAACTGCAGTTGAACGCTCTGAAAGGTGCACAACAACCATTTTTGGATCAGAGATAAGTGTTACGCCAGCTGGCAATGCAACTGCTTCGGCATAAAGAGAAGTGCCGGCAGCCATGCCAGTTAGATCTAGTTCAAAGAAGCTAGGAATAGAAGTTGCTTCTGTTTCAACTTCGATTGAGTGGTGAACGTGCTCAAGAATTCCATCGCGATCGTGCTCACCAGAAGTATGAACTGGGACAGCAACCACAACGCGCTCGCCGCGGCGAACCAAAACTAAGTCAACGTGCTCAAGGTTGCCCTTAAGTGCGTTGCGAACAACAGCCTTAGGCAAAGTTAGAACAGTTGTGCCATCAATAACGATATCTAGAAGTACGTTTGATGTTTTAAGTGCAACGCCAAGTTCGCGTGCTGGAAGTGTTACGTGCGCAGGTGTTTCACCGTGTCCATAGATAACTGCAGGAACTAAACCATCGCGGCGATTACGACGTGATGCGCCTTTACCAAATTCAGTACGGCGAACGCCATTGATTGAAATCTCAGCCATTTTTCTTAACTCCTGTCAGGTTTACTTTCGGTTACTTCACAAAAGTTCCAGCAGGATTAAAACCTACGCCGTCGATTACGGAA
>Ga0315901_10001416_pt1 | contig 34852 bp, 54 predicted proteins | sample LakEriMetagenome_10_FD_203761 | JGI IMG/M metagenome (GOLD analysis project Ga0315901, IMG submission 203761) | Freshwater fungal communities from buoy surface, Lake Erie, Ohio, United States - Buoy 2 MA116 | ecosystem: Environmental > Aquatic > Freshwater > Lake | place: USA: Lake Erie, Ohio...
TGCTTTGGCTAGACCCTGTGCCTGTGTAGAGAACGGTGTTGAAGTAATCATTTGCCTGTGTCGTACTCGTAGCACCTATGGTCGGCGTTGGGAGGTTAGCGGTACACAATGCCTTAAAGCCTGATGGTGCGGTGTAGGCGAATGGGCGTTGCCCGAAATTAACTGTGAATGTGCCGCTAATTGTGTTGTCTGACACGGCCGCACAATAGGCAGTCGAGGTTGAGATACTGCTTGATGATGGGTTGGTTCCAGTTGCAGGTGCGCCACTAGCCAGCCAGGTTCCGCCCACGCCATACCAAAGTTTTCCCGCATCTTGGTCAAAGGCCAGCATATAAACAACGCCGTTTCCTTGCGTATATGACCCATAATTTGTTGCCGTTCCGTTTTCAAATTTACGGTCAGAGAATGACACATCAAGCGCATAGCCTAACTTACCGCTATCACTCATGTTGTTTGTTGGTGGTTGGCTCTGAGGCATGATGCCAATGGCTTGTGTTCCAGAACTACTTACACTATCTGAAGTTACTTCCCAATACCACTTACCACCAGGAAATGCGATAGTTGATTTGATGCTACCGTTAGAGCCATTAGTGACTACATTAAGGTTTCCGTTGGTGACAGAAGTGATTCCATCGTCTTTATCTAACGGATTCCAAGTGGCGTAATTCCCACGCACCTCACCACCGACACCTGTGTCAGAGCCATAGGATGTTGGCGTATCTACAAGGCTGTCATTGCCAACACCAGCGGTTACCGAGAAGTTGTTAGGAGTCCAATTTAGGCCGTTGCCAGAGGAGTCCTTGCCGAGCGTTCCAGCGGTGGTGTTGGAGTTGTCAGCAAATTTCAGGAAGAAGCCGTTAGTGCCGTAGCTACCAGAGTAGGCTTTAGGCTTCCACACGCCTGTCTGTGCGTCTGTTTCACCAAATTCTGAAGGTGCTAACGACTGACCATCCACATGATGCACTTCGGTCATGTAAAGGTCGTTGAAGTAACCAGATTCCCCGCCGAGCGTATGTAATCGGCTTGCTTCGTTTACATGGTAGTCAGCGTTCTGCGTTACATTCAGGTTTGCGCTTAGTGTTTGCTGAACACCGTTGACATACAAGCGAAACCTGTCGGCCTGCGCCGCTTGGGTGGAATCAAATCGCGCAACAATGTGATACCAGGCACTTGGATCTCGAAATACGGCATTGGTGGTTACGGTTCCAACAGCATATAAAGTAATGCCTATTTTTTCAGCAGATACACCTGCTCCACCATAGTTACCAAACGCCATGCCGAAACCACCAGAGGCGAAGTTACTACCCCAAATAGTTCCTGCTTGCGCTGGGTTTGCACGTTTTACCCAGGCGCTCCATGTCCAAGTCCTACGGTTGCCGTTTGTAGAAGGAGTGCGAGTTAGATTTGCACTATCCGCAGAATTAAACCGCAGACTACGGGAGATTTGGTAGCCGCCCGTCGGGGCGACAATTCCTGTGTTAAGGATCGCCATTTATGCCATCGCCCCTGAGTGAGTGACATAGACCTTCGACGATGTTGCGAAGTATGAAAGGATATATGTTCCTGCCGCAGAGATTGTTGAGAGCGCACCAGTCTGCACTAGCGTGTCAGCATGGGCCGATACTGTATGCCCGCCCGTGTTGATAAGCAGGATGAACCCACTCTGCCCGGCAGTGCGATTGGTAAAGGTCAGAGTAAAGCTCCCCGTTGGAGTGCATTGGAAATTATTTGTGGCCGAGAGATCGAACGACCCGTCGTTGTCTGTCGTAACAGTCCCTCGCTGTGAGGCCGTGAATGTCTGTGCGACATCCGTCTTTGCCGTGTCTGCGTCGTATGCCTGGACACTGGTTCCGATATTGGATGCCATCAGGACATTGCTGCCCTCAACCGCAATCACGCCGGCAGAGGCGCGAGTAACCGTTGTGTCGGTTGCGTTGCCGATGTTGACTGCTGTGAATTGCGGGCTGTCGCTAGTACCGAGGCCAAGGTTTGTTCGTGATGTGGCGGTACTCGCTACATCGGATAGGTTGTTTGCGGCAGATAAAAGACCAGTTGCCGACACATAGGCAGCCACCCAGGCCGACCCTGTGTAAACTTTCATGACCCCGTCAACGGAATTGAAATACAGGGCTCCGGCTACTAGCGGGTTGCCGTCATTGTCCAGAGTTGGGTCTGAGGTCTTGGTTCCGAGATAGCGGTCATCAAAAGAATCAAACGCCGCTAGGGTTGAATCTCTTGCAGACTCGGCTGCGGTCTTTGCGGCCTCAGCTGCCGCCTGAGCTGTCTCTGCGTTTGTCTCGGCAATCTCGGCATTTGTCTCGGCGGTTTGGGCGTTAGTTGCACTTGTCTCTGCCGCATTGGCGTAATACTTAGCGGAGTACTCGGTTCCGTCTACCGTGCCGCTTGTCTTTGTCGCCCACTCTTTTGCTGCTCCGCGGGATGCAGTATTTGTTACGCCGGTTCCGCCAATAGACCAAGCCTTGGATGAGTAGTCAGTAGAATCTACAATTCCGTTTGTCTTGCTGGCCCAGTCGGCAGCCAGGTCGGCAGAGGCGTCTGCCGCGGCAGCGTCCACAACCAGCGCCCATTTAGCGCTGTCAGCGTTAGTTGTGATCGGCAACGAACCGGATGAGGTGTGTGCCACCACACAGATATAGACGTTTGAGTTGGTCGTGTCCTTAATCAGATCCCGCTTGGCATAGGACGTCCCAGCCGCCCAGTTGCCACGCCAGTCACCGATCTGCTCACCAGTTGTCGGGTTGCCGTTAGCGTCAAACGCAAGGGTTTTATTGGCCCGGACGGTTGACCGGGGCAGGGTCATATTGACAGTTGTCGGGTCGGTCTGCGGAGCCTTCAGAGCGCGGTCAACGGATTCAGCGTTCTGTTGAGCAAAAATGGTAAGGCTATCGAGTTCGTCGTTAAGACTTGTCGCAAACAAGTCACCGCCAGTAGTGAAGTCAGTCGTGCGCTGGATTGCCCGGTCGCCCACAATGGCAATCTGCGTGGCGCCTGTCGGAGTGGCTGTCAGGGTGACATAGCCGGTTCCATTTGTGTTGATAGTGACCGTGTAGTCGGTAGTCAACACAAGGAGGGTGTCGTCTTTGTAAACCGAAATGTCAGTATTGGCCAGGATCTCAAAGTTAAATGAGTATGGCCCAGTACCAGACGCGGCTAACACCACCCGGCGAGTTACGTTGGAAATAGGTACTGACATGATCTATCCTTTCAATCCGAAATCTAGTGGTTAGCGCTTAAATTTGCCAACATCCTTTTGGTTTTCTTCAATGCCTTTGATGGCTTCTGACAGGTCAAAGTCCTCGGCAATCAACATTTCCCTAGCCATAGAGTAGGCAGACGATATCTCCTGGGCGATGATGGTCTGGGCGGCGGCAAGGTTGTTTGCTGCCAGCCTGACGATCTCTTTGTCCTTGCCAAGAGCGTCGATCCGCTTGGCCAGGCTGCCGTTGTCCGTGGCCAGTTCAATCATCCGTTTGTACTGCTCAGCCGACAGCTCGACACCCTTGATCTTGCGGTCAGGAATATATTGCGGCACACCATATTCAATCAGGGTCGCATAGGCTGGGGCAAAGGTGCCATCACCGCGCTTAAACGGGTTGAATAGTTCGTACAAGTTGCCCTTGCCCTGGGTCTTAACTTCGCCTGTGATCGGGTCAAGCGCCGGCGGCAGCTTGTTGGACAGGCCAGGCGTGCGGCTCTGGACATACCCAACAGCTTCCCAAAATCCCTTGGCTGCCCCAGACGCGGCGCTGACTTCCTCTGGCGAGGTAGCCTCCATGACCTGGCTGCGCTCAGGGTTGACCACACGTTCAACGGCGGCCACCAGCGAGCTGTGTGTTCCCAGAACAGGGACAATTCCAGAGGCAAACTGGGTTGCCTGCTTGGACACGCGGGTCATCACGTTGTACAGGAATGTCGGCGCGTCTTTGGACTGGGCGCTAAAGATCTTTTGAATCTCGCCAAAGCCGGCCAGCATCGGCTGGTCAGCCAGATAGTTATACATCCCAAGTGCGCTACCCATCATGAGCTTTTCCATGTCGGCTTCACCAACCGAACTCATGGAGTATTCGCCAGCGGTCGATCCGACTGACAGAAGGGTCGCTAACGGCTCCAAACCAGCATAGGATATGTAGACCTTATCCGGCCCTACGGAAACCCTTGTAATGCCCTCAAAGCGCTTGATCTCATCATCGCTGATGTCTGACTTATTAAAGACAAAGCTGAACTCTTGCCAGCCGGCACCCTTGAGCGCTTCCTTATCCTCGCGCCGAAACGGGCCATAGCCTGTAATTTTGCCTTCCAGGGCGGTCATGCCTGTCGCCGTAATAATTCCGCCACCTAGGGTTACGCGAGCCATAGCCATGTCACGACGAATTCCGCCTGCGTTGTAGTCAGCCCAGAACCGCGGGCTGGCAAAGTTGACGCCAGGGGTGCGGCTCATGGCTTCTAAGGCAATGTTAGTCGGCGTCCGCACAAACGGCACAAACATCTTCATCAGCGGGTTTTGCAAGGTCTTGGCAATGCCTTGCAGGCTGGGTTCTAGCTCGCGGGTAAAGGTTGTTGTGCGGGCGGCTGCCTTGGCTGCGGAGTCAATGTCATCTGACGGGTTGAGAAGATTACGCTCGACCACAGCTTGCGCTTGACGCGCTGCATCATCTGGGTCAATCCCGGCTTGCAACAGGCGCGAGTACTCGGCATTGCCAGCGCGGGTGGCCAGGGCGTTTAGCTCCATGCGATAAGTCATGGCTTTGAAAAATTCGTCCTCAGCCATAAGCGCACGGCCCGGCAGCTCGACTAGCTTGCCGTAATACTTGATTCCGTTGCTAAAAGCCTTGCCTGTCTCGGAGTCGCCAAAGTCAATGTCAAACGCATCAGGGCGGCCGCGGATGGTTTCGATCTTGGTAAACGGGTCGCTTGCTTCGTTTTTCTTGGCTGCCGTATAGGCAATCTCAGCACCTTCGCGCATACCCTGAATCATGCCAACCGCTTGAGAATAGACCTCATTAAACTGGATGGCATCTTCTCCGCCAAAGATTGAGTTTCGCACCTTGCCAATCACGGCACCGACAGCGCGCTCAGGGATCTGGTACGCACCAAAGAACATATTGCCTGCGATGTTCTTGGCGTGCGAGATCGGCGAGGACAGCAGACCGTTGATCCAACTTGTTGTAGTTATGTCCAGGAACCGGCTACCCCAGCCCTTGATGTCATTAGTGTAGCCAGACTCGGCCATAGCTGCGCGGGCGGAACGGCTGTCCAGGGCTGTGTACCGATTGGCGATGGCAAATGCGTTGTCAATGCCGCCGGCTTCATTCAGGATTGACTCCAGCATGGCGCCGCGCTCTGCGCTTGCCGTGCGAGCCTGCGAGAAAATACCAAGCGTTCTGGCAATGTCAGCCTGACGGCCGCGGGCGGCCTTGAGCAAAGCACCCTCTAGGGCCAATGCTTGCTGGAACTCAACGGCTAACTCTGGCGACAGGTTGCCAGCCAGCTTGGCCTGCTTGACCTGTTCGCCCAGCTGGAAAGCCCGCTTGCCTGCGTCCGTGATGGCCAGCAGCATTTTGTAAGCCTGGCTTGCGTCAGCCTCGGTTGCTATATTCGGGTTGATAATCCGAGCCAGGAACGCTTCGTCATAGCCTTCATCGGAGGCCTTGGCGGCGATCTCTTTGTAAGACACGCGATCCAGCTTGTCAGCGCCATAGGTGCGGGCAGTCACATCAATGAATTGCTTAAGCCCGTTCTCGTCTGCAATCTGGTCTAGGTTAAACGGAATCTCTGGCGGCTTGCCTGTCATTGGCGCTTCTGGCGGCAGACCGGCTAGGTCGCGCTCCACCTTGGCGGCCACTTCTGGCGGGGCATCAGGGATTACCTCATATGGGCCAACCTGACCTTTCTCAACCTTGATTTCTTTTCGCTTTGGCGCACGCTTAATCGCACCAATCAGCGTACCGAGCGGCAGGCCAGCCGTATCCACCGGCTCAAACGCGGGCTCGGTCTGCTCGTACTGAATCGGCTCAGGAAGCGGCTCTGCTGGCTGGGTAAGCTGGATGTCAGCCACATCTTTGGAAACGGCGCTTAGCTCGTCTAAACGCTCCTCAAGCGGTTGCATTGCCATTATTTGGCCCCTGTCATTTTCTTAACGGCTCTTGCAGCCTTTTTAGCGCCAGCCACATACCCACCTGGAGCGGCCACCTCGCCCACCGTTTCGGCAGGGCTCTCGCCAGTTCCCATCTTTAAGCCAGCCTCATCAAGGAATTTTTTAACATCCTCGGTCGTGGGTAAACCAGTCTTTGATTCCAGCCCGGCCACAAAGGCGTCAATGTCGCCACCGGATCTGCCAAGCTCGTACACACCCCTGGCCAGCGCTATGATGTCTCCAGGCAGACCGACAAAGCCTTGGGCGGCTCCCTTGGCCGCAGCGCCAACAGTCTCAGCCACGGCGCCCATAGCCGGCTCTAGGCTGACGCCTGTCGGGAACGGCTTGCCGGTGCGAGGGTTGACCGCGGCTTTAGCCTGGGCCGTATCTTCCACGACTAGGCTGGCAGCAGCCGATTGCAAAAAGGCTTCTTCTAGCGTGTTCATTTGTTGGCGTTAATTGAGTTAATGATTCTAATAATTGTCTGTCGCTGTTGGGCGGAACCCTTGCCGGCGCGGTCTAGGGTTTCCTTGGTATAGCTTTCGTTATATGACAGACCAATTTCTTCTAACTTCTGGCGCAAGCGTTTGCGGGATTCCGCCAGCTCTTTTACATCCTCGGCGTTTTGGCGATCCCTGACCAAAACCTGGGCGCGGGCAAACGCATCAAATGGCTTGCCTTCTGCGCGAGCTTGATTTTCCTCAGTGAAAAGTTGGTTCTCAACCTCGGCTCTGCGAACATTGCCTTGGCGGGTAGACGGATCAAGCGGGTTCGGCACAAAGCTATTGCGAATAAAGTCTCTAGCCCTGGCCATTTCTGGGCGCTCGGTCTTGTCAATCAGGCCGAATAGCGTGTTGCGCTGCTTGAGCGAAATGCGGCGCTCGCGGAATAGTTCGTCAGCCTGCTCAAGATTCATTTGCCCTTGGCGGGCTTTGAACTCTAGCCCACCGAAATACTGGTCTGGTGCGCCAGGGATGTCGCCTTCACGGATCTGCTTGAGCTCCTCCCGTCCTGGGATATACCCGCGGGCAGACATACGCTTGAGCAGCTCATCGCCGCCAATTCTGCCAAGATAGAACTCATTGTAATCAACGTAGTTACTGGCGCGGTTACGCTCTGTTGACAGCTTGTTGTCACGGTCAATGACTTGTAAGTCATCAGCCTGGCGTTTTAACATCCGTTGTACGACAGCATCCCGTTGGCCCTCGTCCATTGTCTGCCACATCGGGCTGAACTTGCCGGCATCCCCGGCGCGCAGCTTGGCAAGCGATTCGGATGGGCGAGTGGAAAACTCGGTTGAAACAAAATAATTCGTCATTGCCGCATCGCGGGCAGCAAGCCGGGCCTTCTCAAAGTCGTCTAGCTTCTTTGGAAGCGTCAGCGGGTTCTGGGCGGCCAGGCTAAATGCGATGTTGCGGGCGCCAGCCTCATACCGAGAGATTGCTTCCTGATCGGTTTCGTATGCGTACAGCGATTGCAGATTGGATTGCAGCGTGCTGATGGTTTGATCTGTACGAACATCTTGCTGTGCACCATAGGCTTTGACCAAAATGTCGCTAGACTTTTTAAGCAGGGCCTTGCCGCCGTTGTTTATTGACAGCATCAGACCATTGGCTTGGTCTGGGTCAACCTGGGCCAGGCCGCGGGCCAATCCCTGAAGCGACTGAACCCTAGACTGAATCTCATTGAAGTTTGAGATCTGGCCGGTCTCAACCTGAATGTCTAGGTTGTTGAGTTCTCTTTGTACTTCGGATTCCAGCTCGGAACGCATCTGGATTCCAATGATGCGGTTCTCTTCTTTTCTTTGTCTCTCCGCCTGGCCAAAGGCAAACTGCGAGATCCGGTCAAGACCTTCTGACATTGAAGCTGAAGCCCTTGCCGACTCTCTGACATTGGCAAAGTCTAGGCGCGGGATATCGGCAGAGACAACCCCTGACGGCTGGAAGCGTGGAAGATCGCGTGCCATTATCTTTGATACCTAGGTAAACCAGCCTCGCGGCTTTCAATCGGAGCTGGTGATTGCTTGCCAGAAGACGAACCGCTAACTTGAGCTGCGGCCATGCCAAGTTTTCCTACGGCGCTAAAGATGCCTTGCTGATAGGCAGTCTGACCGGCTTGCTCATAAAGTTGCGCTTGGAACTGACCGCCTCGCAGCGCAGCATCAGCGTCAGCCAGGAGTCTTCCGTACTCTCGGCCGGCCACGGTTTCATTTGCGGCACGGACGATGTCTGGTGACCCGCTAAACGGGTCAATGCCGCCGGCGTATGCGCGTGCAGCCAATGTTGAGTTGTTAGCCTGAACGCGGCGCAGGATGTCGTTAGAACGCTGTTGATACTGAATCGCTCGACGTTCGCCCTCAAGCGTTGCTTGCTTTGCCTGGAGGTTATATTGCGAGCGTTGCGCAACACCGGATTGGTATGATCCGACTGCGCCTACTACCGCCGCTGCTACTGCTATGACTTCCATATCAAGTCCCCTGGTGAACCGATACTTTGTATTCCATGCCGAGCAAAATGAGCTTTAGGGGCTCGTCTTGCTCGATCGTAATCTTGCCATCCTGGGTATACCCTAAGATGCCATGCAATGTTTTTGTGCCAGTAAACTCTGAAATCGGGTCGTCTAATATGGATGCTCCAAAAGCCCTGAACGGGATATCAATCCCGTTAATCTTCATATACTGACTATCTTTAACTATGGCATTTACTTCCACAATTCGCTTGCGGAATCCAAGCCGTGAGCCGGAAGGCAGCTTTAGCTCAACAGGCATTGTGACCATTTTGACGTTGTAATTCAGGCCAACCTGATATGAGGTTGCTGCCGATCGCGGGAATGTCACAGTCCCGCCACTGGGCACAGTCTGGTTTTCTTGCAACGCACCATCAAGAATCACCTCAACGGACTTGGCGACAAGATGGGACATTGAGACAGACGCCCCAGCCCCGCCAGTCTTACAGCAATCGGTCTGCACCGTGTCGTCAAAGATCTCGACATAGTATTCTGTCGCACTATTCACAGTACGCTTGACCACACTATAAATCGTAGTGATATCAACACCGACGTCTATGAACTGCCCGTCAGTTACAAACTCTGACGGGGCGATTACATTCTGTGCGCGCAGTAGCGAGAAGGCAGCCATAGTGCCGTCTGTGCTATTTGTGATTAGCAACAGGTCATTCTCATCGGTTGCTACTGACCGGCGAAGCGCCATTCGTGTGGGCCCCTTGAGCAAATGGCCGGCCAGTAGCGAAATCTTGGACGACACATAAGTTGCTTGCGTGTCCGTATAGGCAAACTCGTTGAGCGACTTGCCCTGGCGCTGGATGTAAAGCGTGCCAGACTCAAGCTGCTGAACTCGGATTCCCTCTTGCGAGCCATTGCGCGTTACCGCCTTCATAAAGAAGTTGGTAGGCGTGATTGGCTCTAGCCCTTCTTGCGGGCAATAAAACTCACCACCCGTTGTAAAAATCTGGAGATCGCGGCCAGAGGTAAGATCCGTGATGGCGTTAAATGTGTTCGTGTCCAGTGTGGCTTCCACTGCGTCATCGTCTAGGCCCTCCGTCGCTTCAAAGTCAAAGAACAGCCCAACCTTTGAACCCCATACGGTCGAAGGTCTGGACTTGCTGCCGCCAAAGTACAGACGGCCCTCATGGAATGTAACCGACCGCGGCCAGCCTTTAGTTGACGACCATACTGCCTCATACCCGGTCTCAAGCTCCCAGCTGCCAGTTGCAATTGCCGAGGTGTTAAAAAACGGGAACTCTGTAATCGCTTGCACAACAGTCGAGCTGGTGAACTGGACGATTTTAGCCCGGCCTTGCGGGCTGGCGTTGATGTACTGACCAACCGATGAGGCGCTAAACGGAGTTCCGGTTGAGGCTGTCAGCGTAACCTTGCCAGACACGGCAGATGGCGTAAGCGTCCCGGCTGGGTTGCTTGCGCTTATGGTGAACGCATACTTTGGGATGCTGTCAAAAGACAACGCGCTAGCCGTCCAATCGGCGTCAGTTGCGCCACGCACAATCTTGACTGGGTTAATGTCTGGATGACAGACAATCAGTGTGTCAGCCGACTGAGTCCAGGTGATGTTGCCAAGCCGGGCTCCGGTCAAACCGACAGAGCTGGTGCTTAGGTAGTCCAATGTCCCGCCGTTAATATCAAGGACTTGCGCCTTGTTTTTGAAGACGTGCATCCTGTTGTGGGTAAAACACAACATATAGGAATCGGATGTTGAGAACTCAAACGGCACCAAGCGCACGCCATTGGCAGCTGAGTCCGATCCTGCGTTTGGCAGGCTAATCAGGTACTTTGTGCCCGGCCGACGGCGAGCTCCTCCCTGCGGCTGAATGACGACATTTGTCGCCTCTTCCAGCGCATTGTTGTAAGCCTGCAAGTCCACCCGCGCCCGTAATAACGGGTCAAGTTCTCCGCTTGAGAAGTTGGTCTGGACGTTGATAAAACGGGCCATCAGAATCTCACGTCAACCAGCGGAAAGTCTTGGATCACAAAGTTTGGCTGGCCCTGTCCGTCCATGTTCATGGCAATCCGTGTGTACCCACCTCGGCCATTCTGGTCTGCCGACCCGACAGCGACGCTTTGCCAGTACTGAGCTTTTTCGACCTGATCCGTAATTGGGATGGCTAGGTGCCAGGCCATCATGTATTTCATTAGCTGCACAAAATACACTGGCATTTCAAACTCTTGCACATCATACGGGTAGTCAATGTAGATTGACGTTTCGTCAGTTAGGAGTTGGCCGCCAAAAATCCGATAATTACGAATGGTGCCAGCACCGGGGCTGGCGCTTGTGGTCACCGATCTTGGCGGGCCAATCCGGTCGCCAGGCAGTTGGTATGCGTATTTGTACTCAGTGGTCGGGGCGGTCAGCAGTTGAGCAAGCTGGATCTTCTTGTAAATGAAAGACCAAGGGTAAACCAGTAGAGCCTGCTTCTTAACGTCTTGGTACAGGCTATCGGCTACGTTTGCCTCGTCTGTCCCCTCTGTAAAAGATGATATCGGCTTTGCGCCGAGCATTTGCAGGGCGTCGGAACATATTGATAAGGCGGTATCACCGGCGGCCATCTTTTGTCCCCAAGACTGTTATAGACGAGATATCAGTATTTGTAATGGTTAATTGCCAAAAGGTAAAGTTTTGTGTTAATGCCTCAAGCCACCAAGCCCCTGGCTGGACGATTAAATGAGCGTTTCTGCCGTCTGCTAGCGTTTTAGATGCCGGCCGGGTTGAAATGACTAGGTACACCGCCTTGTCGGCAAAATCCCTGATGTCTGCCAAAACGTCATTTAGGTGGTCTGGCTCAATGTGCTCCAAGACGTCGCAACAGGCCACCAAGTCAAACTTGCGGTCTGGGCGCCTAGCAAACTCTGGGACGCACGGATCGTAGCAATGGGCCGGCAGATGCTTGGCCATTTCGCCCTTGCCGCACCCATAGTCCAAAAGGCTACCACACTCCAGCTCGGACATGATCTTCTGGATGTCCTGGTAGATAGCAGTCCTAACCCTAGACCCGTATTTCTGGTTTTTGTGCAGCAGCTCATTGAGCTTGCGGTATTCGTCTGATATCAGCATGGAGCCCCAAGGATCTTTTGCGTTGCACCAGACATTGAGTATATGTTTTCGGTCAGGCCCTCCTCTTGGTGCCTCTGGAGGATTTTTAGCCAATGCTCTACTTGGCTGGTTTTGGCATATCCCTCATGCTGGCTGTATCCGTTTGGATACCCTTGGACATATTTTAGGGAATCACAATCAAGTCCAATGCCGGCCATTATGACTTCCTGAAATCCCATGCCATGCCTGGCCCATAATGCGCCTGCCACGCCGCTGGAGCCAACGGCATAGGGTAGGCCTGGCCAAAGATAATCAATGGCGTCATAGGCTTCTTTCATGCTTGGGATGCCGTTTACGGTTCCGACCTGGAACTTGCGTGGCCTAGCGTGTACCCATATTGGCCTGCCGGCCGCGGCCTTAATTTTAAGAGTCATTTCGCCATGCTGAGTCCAGACGTGCTCTATTTCTGGCACAACAGAGGCGGCATATTTGACGCCCAGGATGGTGGAATCTGGCCGCAGCTTACGGGCTGCGTTTAGGTCTTCAAAAAGAGAAGGGGCCGCGCCACAAATAATGGCACAGCCCCCGTGCTTGATAGGGTAATCCCTAATCAATTAGTCGCTGTCAGTTGCACCGATAGCGGTAACGCTTGACACGTCCACAACGCCGGACGAGTTGCTGTTCACGACCACAAAACCGTAGGCAGCGGAACCGCCAACGCTTGAGTAAACGTAAATCAGATCGCCGACCTTGAGGATCGAGGATGCGTCGTTGAAGTAGCCAGCACCGTCGATGTCGCCGATGGCGTCAGCCGACTGGTATGTCCACATTTGGGGGGCGTTGCCAGCTTTTGAGCCGGCTACGAGCATTAAACCTGTTGCTGAGTATGCCATTTGTCAATCTCCTTAAGCGTCAGAGGTTTGAACTTCGACAATACCCTCAGCGTCGATCGCAATTGCGCCGGCGGAGAACAGAGCATTGACCAGCCAGCTCGTCTTCTCAGGAACGTAATTGATTTCGGTGCGGGGGGCAATGCCCTCTGCGTAGCCGATGGCATCGCGGTGGAAAGCCCACAGCTTACGCTCAGAAGAAGCGATAGCCAGGCCGCCTTCGTCGCGGTCGCCGAGAGTGTGGAAGGTAAAGCCGAGGAACGTATTGAGCTCACCGGACACCAGGGCGCGGACGGTATTGAAGTCAGCGCTGGTAACGGCAGTCTCAGCCAACAGGTTCGACAGGCTGTTTGCGTGGATGATGATGTGGCGGTTGTCCATCGGCACGTTGTTTTTATCCAACAGCTTCTTGGCAGCGCGCAGCTTAGCCACGTTCAGGCCGGTGTCCGTGCCACCCTCGTCCTCAGTCACAATCAGCGAAGTGCTGGAAGCGGCCAGGGCATTGATGATGAGCTGGTCTTGGCGACGGCCAATAGCGTTAGCCACTACCTTAACGAGCTCAGAACGCTCGTCAAAGTTGACTTTTGCTTGCGAGAAAATGTCCGAATACTCAGCAGCGTTCCAGTCCTGGAGCGTGCAAGTAACGGTCGAGAAGCCGACGTTCATGGGGGTAACATCGGACTGGGGAACGCGGGCGGTAGCAACACCCTTGCCCACTTTCGGGAACTTAACGGTTGAGCCTTCAACACCCCGACGCTGACGAACAGCAGGAACCAGTTTAGCAACACCCTGGTAAGCCTGTTTAACTTCCGCGTCAAAGAGCGTTACAAAGGCGTTTGACAACGAAATAGCCATTTGAATCTCCTTGAAATTGAAAAAAGGTTCGTCGCTTCGGTTAGCCGCAAAGCGGGCCTACGCTTGCACCTTACGGGTACCACTCGTCAGCGTCCGCTGCGGCAAGGGTCTGTCTCCAGATTGGCCTTATGCTATTTCTAGTCGTTTTCTTACAACAATGCAATAGGCAAAAAAAGCCCCCCGGTTTTTAGGCCGGGGGGTGTTCAAGCCCCGGAGGAGTACGGGGAGGAGGTATTAAGAAAAATGTTGCTGGAACATCTTTTCAACCTTGGCTCGGTATGCCGGATCGGTTTGATACTTTGGATCGCCAACCATTTGATACAGCTCGTCCTTGCTGGCAGCGCCTTCGACCGGAACCGACTGGGTCGGGATCTTGATGTTCTCGTATGATTCCCTGAGCTTTAGCATCATTTTAAGGCCTTTTGCGGTTCCAGCGGCGTACTTAAATTCCTCAAAGTCGTCCTTTGAGAAGATACCCTTACGGACTAACCCTGATGCCCAGTCGGTCGCAGAGCGGATCATGGCGTCGGCATTTGGCCCAAGGGCGCGCCTTTCCTGCTCAACGCTCATTCTCTCTTGCTGGACTGATTCACCTTGCATTGCAACAACGGCGCCGACAAGACTGTCTAAGGCTGCCTGGCTTACGCCGTATTCCTGCGCCCATGACATCACATGACTTCTGATGGGGTCATCATCTGGTGTGTCACCAAATGCGGATGTGTCGTATTTGCCGTCTGCCGGAGGCTTGTGCTTGCCCTGGCTGATCTGCTTGCGCAGATCCATCCAAGACTTGGCAATTCCCTCTAGGTCAGGTGATGAGTCGTCCTTTTTCCAAAAGTTCTCTGGCCACCAGTCTGGCCGCTCTAGCGGGCCGTCGTCTTCCTCTTGTGGCTGGAGATGGGACATCTCCTGTTTTGCTACGGTTTCCTGCTGGCCTTCCTCGGCTATTGTTGCACCGTCGAGTAGGCCAGCTTCTTGGCTTTCGCCTTGAGCGCTGGGCTCTTGTGCTTGGGTTTCCATTACAGGTTCCTTGCTTTGATTAGCCGCATCATAAGGTCACGGACTACGCTGTTCTGTCCCTCGCGGTAGAACGCATAGCTCGCGTCAGAGCCGGGCACGGCGACCGGCTGTGAGAGGTAGGCTTCGTCCAGCCAAGCCATTAGTTTTTGGCCGTCCTCGGAACCAAACAACCGAAGACAGAGTTTGTTAAGATCGTCTGTCTTGGTGCTTGGCTCTCTTATGTCTGATGGTACGGCTTCTAGGTCTTCCCAGCCGCCAGCCATCAGACCATCCTTCCGACTACCTGTGCCGCCAGCTCAGGGTTTTCCTCAGCTGCCTGGGCGGCCAGGGCTTGTCCTTGTTGTTTCATAAATTCCCTCTCCTCTGGTGTGTTGCGTACACGCTGCGGGATGCCAAGTTTCTCGGCGATAAAGTCCAGCATTTCGCCGGTCTTGATTGCCATCTGCCCCTCCGGCCCGGCGCCTGCGGCGATCTGGGCGTATTGCAGGATGTTGTTGACCTCTTCCATGCTCTGGGCCATAGCCAGCGGAGCCACGGCTGATACCCGGACTTCTAAACCATTGACGCGAAGCGGAAGGTCGATCAGACCGCGGTCATCCATGACTTGCAAGATTTTGGATACCAGCGGAATCATGGTTTCGTTAATCAAACGGCCAAAGGCAGAGCCAAGGTTCTGGCTCAATTCCTTCATGCGTTCTACGACTTCTGTCGCAGAGCGCGCAGACATATTGTCTGGAGGGAGGCTTTCGTCGAGAAGAATCCGTTTGATGTTTTGCCGTAAGTCGTTGATGACGATCTGCGATACGTTGAAATCACCAGCACGTGGAAGCGGCCGCAATGATTCACCCTGCGGGCCTCCGTTGCGAGCGACCGGAATAATCGCTCCAGGGACGATCTTGATCGTATTGGGATTGAGTACGCCGTCGTCTGCTGCCGTAAAGACACCAGCAATAGCAAGGCTGGCATTTTTAAGAAGAAGCTCAAGCGTTTTATTGAGCGTCTTGATATCCGGAAGCGCTGTGATAAGCGGGCCGCGTCCATAGATCTCCCCAGCTACTTTCATGTACCGGCTGACCACCCAAGGGCTGATCTTCATCTTGCGGTAGACCAGCTCGGACTTGGAGTCCTTGTGGATCACATAGTACGAATAGTCGCCGCGCTTCTGATCCAGGATCGTCGCCTCAATGAGCTCGATATCCTCGGTCGGCTTGTCCCGGATCTTGCGGGCTAGTGCGTCGTCAATGTTGGCATCTGGCCATTGACGCTGGATTGACTCACCCTTGATCCGCATACGGCGATACACATTGTCCACTTGGCCATTGGCGCCCTCTTCAAACGCCACTAGGTACTGCGGCACCGGAATGAAGTTGATCGGGTTGATGCCGTCGCCAGGCTGAACCATCATAACGGCTGTGCCGACAGACAGGTCTAGCAAGAACTCGCCCATCGCAATGTCAAAGTTTGACTGCTTGATGGTGGCAAAGAGCTTTTCTGTATACACATCTAATGCGCCCTGGGCCTCAGCTGCGCGGTCGGGAGGAATATCCGGGCCCGGCTCTAGGCGACACCATTTGCGCTGCGGCGGGAAGATCCCGGATTGCAAGCGATTGGCAAAGCGCTGGACAGAGTTGATTGCGGTCGAGTCAAAGACTCGGTTCATCTTCTTGGCGCCGCCAACCTTGCCTTCCCAGTATCCGTCATACAGATTCCGTTGCGGGAGCGCAAACTCGTATGCGTCTTCGTATAGGTCGCGGAAATCGTCCTTCTTACGCAGCGCCAAGTCGTGGCGCTTCAAGACGTCTTCAGCCTTTAGTTTTTCTGCCATTGCTAGTCCTTTTTGTGCTTGGCTGCGAAGGCGCGCGCCGCTTCTTTACTGCCGAAACCCCACGCTTTGAGGGCGAGCTTGAGGCGGGTGGGTCTTCCTTTTTCGTCTGTGAGAGGCCCAGCCATGCCGCCAAATCGCGCAGCAAAGCTAACACGCCGCGGGTTCGTGCCAGACTTAACTGGCTCCCTGAGATTGCCGCCTTCTTTGTTTTCAAAGTATTTCCTTCCGGCTTCATTCAAGCCTCCCGATGGGTTTTGGTGTTTTTTCAGAGTCATTCGTACCACTCGATTCGCAGTTCGGCAGCGTGATTTTGAGAATTGGTATTTGTGATCCGAAACAGATATGTCGTCAAAGGTTTCATGACGTACTCAAATGTAAAGTTCTCACCACCAACGCCAGTACCGCCAGCTCCGCTTGAAATAAATTCGCCGTAAATTTCTGTGCCGGTTGCCGTTACGGTCGGTGCATACACGGCCGCAGCAGTAGATGCTGTATTCAGATTGCGATTCCGTCTGTGGATAGTTTGTGCCGTTCCGCCGCTGGTTGTCGGCGACTCGTATAAATAAAACTCAGACTCTCCGCCGGTCTGGAAGATGGCAATCAAATGAGCCAGCACACCGGCCGGCCAGGCAATTGCAATGTCTAAATTGGCATTGACAGCAAGACCAGCTGATGACGGCAGGAACTTGTATGTGTAATAAGCGCGACCTTCGTGCAATCGCAAATGATTGACGTCGATCACGGGCATAGGATCAGACGAGCCAGCTACCCGCTGAGCTTCATCCTTGTCCATAAACGTCGGAGTCACATTGCGTGACTTCGTGTTCATGGATTCCCTGTTTACAAACTGCGTTGCCATTATGTACTTTTACCTTTTGTCACTATGCAAGTTCCGTAGAACACCGGAACCTTTGCCTCGTCCAAAGCCTTCATGGCCTGGATCAAGGATTTCTCGCACTCAAGCGGCCTGGTTGTTTCCGCAACCCAAAACTTGCAATCGTTCTCAGCAGCACAGAAGAAAACGATTGCAATCCAGGTCATTTCTGTGCCGCCCTCATGTTATCCACAAGGTTCGGGTATGGCCGGCCAGCCTTCTTTGCCATCTGCTTGGCGGCCGCCTTTTGCATCGGCGTGAGCTTTTCCGGCTTGCCTAGATCCTTTGGCCGGGGCTTATCCCAGACTTCTTTCATTTTTTCATTCCTTTGAGCGCCATCTTGTACTCAATGTTGTCTTCTTCAAAGTCTGCGGCGGTCTCCATGTCAATTTCATTTGGAGTTTTTCTGCCGGCCATTTTGGCTAGCATTTTTGCCACCTTGCGTTGAAACGGGGTTACAACGTCTTCCGAATCCTCTTCAGACTCTTCGCCGCCGTTTTCAAGCTCAACGGAGATTTTCATGACTTATACCCGCCAGCCTTGCGACCTTGGGACATGGCGATTGCCACGGCCTGCTCGCGGCTTTTTACGACTGGGCCACCTTTGCCTGAGTGCAGGGTTCCGGCTTTGTACTCGCGCATGACCTTCTCGACCTTCTTTTGCATCTTGTCTTTATTCGGCATGACTGCTCCTTACATCTGGCCTGCGCCAAGCGTCGTCTGGCCAACGCCCTGCTCTGGAGTTAAACGGGCTTCGGACAGAAGAGCTCTGCCGCCACGGCGAGCCCTGCGACGCGCTGCCATTTCTTCTCTTGCCTCGCTTGCCGCCGATCTTGCTGGCGTTGCGGCGGGAGTTTCGGCCTTAACCTCTGCCATTTTTTGACCTACATCGGGTCTGTTAAATAACCTTGTCACTGCGCTCATGATTCTGTCCTTTCTGTGCCCATGACTCCAAAAGTTTGAATCCCCATTTCAGGGGCTACCCTTGCTTCCGAAAGAAGCATCCGAGATCCGCCACGCTGACGGGCGCGCCGTCTGGCTGACGCCTGCTCGGCGATATCAATCCGCTCAGCCTCGGCTTCCGCCCTCATCCTTGCGTTTTCTTTGCGCTGCTCTTCAAGCTGGCGTTCTGCGCCGCTTGTGTCAGGTCTCCTAAAAAGTGCGCTCATCGAGTTCTCGCCATCATTAAGTAATCAACACCGTCAGCGCCGTACTTGTGCATAACACCTTCCTGCCTAAAGCCAATTGCGTATGCCCACTTTTCGGCGCGCTTATCCGTAGTTCTAACGGTTAATTGGATTCGATGCAATCCCATTGATATCATTGTGATATCCATGACTTTCATGCCAATGCGAGTCAGTGTCATTGGTATCGACCTGACCTTCTCGTCTGGCACCAGCCAAGTCTCCGCAACACCACGCCAGATGGACACAAAGCCAAAGATAGCGACCGGCTCCATGTTCAAAAAAGCGGTCACCGCCGGGCCCATCCTAGACTGCATTTCTAGCAGCTCTGCCACCCCGTCCCTGCCTGTCACAGCGAGCACATCCTCGGTTGTGATATCAACCCTCTCGGCATGGTTTGGCGAGAAGGGCATAAAGAAAAGCCCTTTGCGCTTGTTGGCCTGGTTTAGCTTCTCAGCGAGAACCGAAGACGTCAAAGTCGGCATTTACAACCGTCTGGGCAACCATTGTGCTGGCTTGAAGAGGGCTCTTGGTCATGCGCTTATGCTCGCCACCGCCGAGCAACAGATAGCCAAAAGCGTCGCCAACGTGCGAGTGCTCGTTCTTATTTGGTGCATCGCGGAATCTTTCTTGACCGGCGCCCACAGAGATTCGCTTAAAATGGTATCCGCCGGCGAGCGACTTCCGGAGGAGCTTGCATTGCCTGTTCACAATCAAACCAGGCTTGCCATTGACTAGGCGCTGCATGGGGGCGGCCGCTGCTTCCCGCCTGACCTTAAAGTCGTTGCTGTGCGTAGGCTGGGCCCGAAGCCCCAGGGTTCTCAGGTGGTCAAAGGCTGTGACCTCATAGATCGCATCCCGCTGCATACCAGCCGGGTCGCCCCAGAGCATGATCTGGGCGCTTGGGAATCTGGCATTGAGCTCAGCCAAGAGCTGCTGGCCAAAGCGCTCCAAACCCATGTCAAAGGTTACGATCTCATGCAAGATCAGCCAGCGGCCGTTATTTAGCCTTTGGCCGATCACCGCGGCTGGCGTAAGACCGAAGTCCAGCCCGACTTGAAGCGGCAGGCTGGGGTCAAAGTCCACCTCATCGGACATCAGGTTGTCGTCATACTCCGGCCAGACCGGGCGCCCTTCCTGGACATAGGTATATCTGCCCTCGGCATAGCACCTGATCCAGTCCAGGTTTTTACCTAATAGCATCTGCTGGTAATAACCCGCGGGTAAGTTATCAACATTCTCAGCCTTGGGGTTTAGCTTCCACCACCGGCCGGATGCGAAGACATGGTCATTGGCCTCTGGGTTTTCTGGCAGCTCATCAGAGGAAACCTCGACAACCCCACCTGGCTGCTTGAAAAACTCCCATCCGTACTGGCCAGTCAGCTTCTCTTTTTCTGCCAAACGGAACCACCAATGGTCATCGTCCATTGGGTTAGTATCCATCCAAATGCCGTGCCAGGTCGCCCCGCCATCGCGCTTTGTCGGATAGCGACCAACCCGATGCGTCAGCCCGTCAATCACAGCCTTTGGGAGTTCCCTTGCTTCGTTTACCCAGGCTCCTGTCAGCTCTAGCGACAATAGTTTTCTTACGTCTTTTGGCTGGTCTAGTGCTAGGAATATGACCTCGCAGTCAATCCCGGCAGCCTCGCCGCGGCTTGGCAGTCGGATGTGATGCGTAATCGGCGGGGTCCAGAGCATTGGGCCAAAGGTTGCCTCTGGAAAAAGATCTAACCACGTTTTAATCGTGGTCGTCTTTAGCATCGGATAAGAGTTCCGTACTATCGCCCAGCGAGAGTATTTGATTCCGTCCACCGGGCTAGGCTTTTGCTGGACAGCCTTTAGCATGATCTTTGCCGCACAGGCATAAGACTTGCCAGAGCCGACCGGCCCCATAAGCCCTTGCACAAAGGAATTGGACTGAATGAACTTGTAGACGTTTGGCGACTTTGAGAAGTTCAGATTCAGCCCGGTTGCGGGCATTTCCTTGCTGGATTGCTCTTTAGTCTTAGCCATTTAGTCCCCGCAAAAACAAGCAATTGTTTCTTCTGCTGGGTCAAACATATTTATTTGTTCTTGACTAAATTTAAGCATTTCTGCGTAAGACGGCCTGTCTTTTCTAAACCTAGCTCCATTCGGAGCTGAAGCCAATCCAAGGCTTTCCATTTTTGCCCACCACACAGCACGCTCTGGTTTTTCTTGTATCAAACTTAATATCTGAGCGCCGCCTTTTAGGTAACAAAGATCACAATTTCCGTGCATTGTTACACCGTTAATGTTTGGCAGTTTTAAATCAAAAGACTGCGCTTTCCAAAAATCACCAACATCCTTCTTTGTAATTTTTGCTTCTCCAAGAGGGGCTATTTTTTCTTCATGTTTTCCATAGTCTTGGTTGCCAATTTTTGCCAATCTGCGTTTTTCGTCTGCCCTAATTCCAAGCATTGAATTCCATTCTGTCCAACCGTTGTCTTTTAAATACCTATGAATGGTTCTGACTTTTAATTCAACCGTACAAAATCTACTTACAGGGTTCGGAAGATAATTTCTTTTTTTAATTAAAGCCTCAAATGGCTCACCATTTCTGCTGGCTGTCTCAAACGAAACAACTTCATATTTTTTATCGTTATCTCTAAACTCAAGCCAGTGAATTTTTACACCCCAGTTTATTTCGCAATCGCGCACAAACTCTAGCGTCGCTTCATCTTCTTTGCCTGTATTTGCAAAGCAGACAATGGCGTCGTCCGGCAACCCGCCATTGGATTGCAAAACCCTCCAAAGCATATAAGCAGACGTCCGGCCTCCGCTAAAGCTAATGCAGGTCGGCTCGGTTATTTTGAATGGGTCACGCATCACTTAGCCGCAATGTAGAGCCCGACATTACCGAGCGCATAGCCAAGAAACGCAATGCCAAGACCGGCCTTGCCTTCGACCAAGAGCTGCACGGCCACCAAGAGATAGACGATCCCTATGCCGGCAATCAACCACGACGCCATTCAAGCCACCCCGCCAGTACAATAACAGCGACCATTGTTAGTACGAACACCGCTGCACTTTGGGCAGATAAGTGACTCATTGAGTCGATCCAGGCTTGTTTCATTTAACCCCTCTTTGTATAGTTTTATTGCCTCTTTCCAGGCGATCTCGGCGCAAGCCTTCTCATCCTCAGTCCATTGCCGAGCGTCTTGCCTGGACTCAATCCATTGCCAAAAGTTAATCATCTATCCCCTCATTTAGTTTTCTGTATTCCCTCCACCACATTTCTGCGTTATCGCAATTTTGGTATGCCTTGAAACACGGCGCGCCAATCGTGTAATGATAAAGATGGGCATACTCGTTAAACGGGTATTCCATCACCAGCCAGTTCCAGGTAAGCGGAAGCTCACCGATTTCTCCGTCATGCAGCCATTGGAACCTATGCAGAAATGACCCGTCTAACCCCTGTATTGCATCCGGCGTCAGCCTGTGGTGGGCCGAGTGCTCACAGTTCCACAGGATCAGACTAGACCAGTTTTTGCGCGGATAGTCCTCGTTTTTGTTGCCAAGATACTTTTGCTTGTGGACTGTGCGATAGTCGTGCTGAACGACCATAACCGCATACTTCTCGTCCCGTAAGTCCCAGAGCTTGGCAATGTCCTCGCGGCAGATCATGTCTCCGTCAGCGTAGATTGCCCAGCCCTTATAGCGCATGAGCCAAGGGGTCAAGAAGCGGGAATAGATAAAATCATTTGACCCATTACGCCTCGCGTTAATACCGTGAGCCACAAGAGGGGTAAAGCGCACAGGCCGGCTGGTGCGGCTAATCACGGATTGGCAGAAGGCGTGATAGGCAACGGCCTCGCGCTGATCGAACCCGACTACGATATCAATCATTTCCTTTCTCGCTTTCCTCTTTGGCGTTGAGCATGATCTGGAACTTTACGCAGTCCAGGACTCCGACCGCAGAAGCCAGAGGGATTGCGTCGCCATAGCGATCAATCGCCTCATAGATCTCTTGGGCTAACGCCTCAATCAGGACGCTCTGGCTCATCTTTCACCTCAACGTCAATTGGCTCTGGGGCCTGGACGTTAATGCCTATGACCGAAGGCTTGTCTTCCCCGTCGTCTGGGTTGTCGAGAAGACCAGACGCCTTAGCGAGTAGACGAAGCACGCCAACTTTGTCATATAGCTCCACGTCGAGCGTCTGCGAACCGTCCTTCTCACGCTTGACCCGGATATTTTTGATTGCTTGCAAGGCGTGATCAGGAATTTGACTTGCCGCTTTAACCTTGACATTGCCGTCCTCATCCCAGGTTAGAACATCTGTGATCTTTGTGTTGGCCATACACAGCAAAGAGAAGGCCACCGCTTCCCGGTTCTCGACAATGGTGGCAGAGCGCTCAAGCCTGCGTGAGATCGAACGCACACCACCCCAGCCATTTAGGCTTGGCACCTGGCTTGAGATACGGGACTTAGTCCTGGCCACTTGACCCCCATTGGTCTGCCATTGCGTCGGCAATTCCTTGAAAAAACCTACTTCTGTTTTTGCTGTCGTTCCCGCGTTTTGCCGCGCCATAGCTAGCTCCACCTAGCTTTCTTCCAGTTCCGGAAGGCACAAACGGAACCACGTTTTCAGTTATAACTTTTGTTGGAATTAGAGGCGGCAAATTTTTTAACCAAAGCAATGTTTTTTTGGTGTATGGATCTCCAAACATATATGGCTGAATTGTTTGAGATTCTTTTGGCAGCTCAACAACATTTAGCGGTTTAGGATTTTCTATGCATATTTTTGAAATATCGCAATTTAGCAATTCCATAAAAAACTTTTTTGCGTCCATTGCTTTTAGGTATCTGTTTTGGTCTATGACACCTTTTGTTGGATACATTCTGCAAGCCCCAGCGTTAGACAGATAAGTGCATGGCGGGTGGGCGATCATAAGATCCCACCCGTCGCCAAGTACATCCATGACGTCGCCTTGATAGTGCGGGCCAGGGGAGTCGGTCGGCAGAATGTCGCAGCTCATTGCGTCGTGACCTTTGGCTATGAATGCATCCCGAACCGTTCCGGAATACTCACAAGCAATCAAGACTTTCATCAGAAGGGAACGTCAGAGTCCAGCTCTTGGAACCCATTAGCCTTGGCACGGTCATGCTCAGTTTGGGCAGGAAACGGCTTATGAGCTGCCGAGTAGACCGGCTGGCCACCCTGACACTCGTTGCCGATCTTTACGGTAATGTAGGACTTTCCGTCTTTTGTCCGGCGATTTGATACATCAAGCCAATGGATCTTGCCATCTGGCAACATCACCCTTCCGCGGAAGTCTGCGTGCCAGTCTTCTTTTTTGTTTTCATTCGGGAAGGCAGACCCCTGCCCAGGTTTCATTTCATACGCCATAGTGATATCTCCTCTTAGGGTGCTAGTTTTGATTCTTTGCTGGCAGACAGGTACTCATCTGCCTGCATGAGCTTAACCTTTTGGTCAGCCAGGGCTTCAGCCACCTGGGGTACGGTAAACCCACGGCGGAGTAATTGCAATACGAAGTCGTGTAACAGGTCATTCACCTTCATTCCTATCTCCTTAAAATAAGCTCTATACGCCTCTCAAACAGTCCACCCTAGGCAAGGGTAGCCACCCACCAACAGAAAGCCCACAGAGAGCCTCTAATCGCTTCCTGAAGGTATTTCAGTCTGCCAGACAAACCCCGTGGGAGGAAAACATGGGGAAAAATTGTGGGGGACACCCTCGATCCGGTGGGTGACCCGGGGGGAGGGGATGCCAGCCTTCCGTCAGACTGCCTCGCCATCTGGCCTCGACCCACCCCATCGCAAACGCAAACCGACCCCCATGCCTGCCTGCCGGGGTGTCTCAGGATCAAACGGTCGTCTGCGAGCATGACAGTCAGCCCTCGATCAGGTCTGCGCAGATGTTGGCCAGGCTCTTGGGCTCCTTCAGGGCCTCCAGAGCGTCCAGGAATCGCTGGTCGTCCATCTTCACCTGACACAGCAATTCGGCAAACCTGATGTCTGTCTCTGTTGTCCTAACATATGAAAACCTATCTTTCATTATGTTTTCATAAAGACTTAAAACCTTATCTATACCTATGTTTTTCTGTGATTGGACAACACCTGTGTTGTCTATGATGTTGTCAATGATAGGGGTTTCATGGACAACCTCTGTGTTGTCAATGCTGGGGGTCTTTTTAGGTGCTCTGGGTGCTCTTTTTGGCATCAGGATCGCTCCGATCTGGACGGGTTGGTGGGTGGTGTGATTCTTTGGTTTAAGACCTGACAGAAGCTCTCTGAGTCTCTGCCGATTGGCTGCCATCTGCTCTTCTGTGAATTCCTCTTCTGGTGGCTGTGTCATCGCCTTAGCCTCCCTCTTTCTGACCTCTGGTGGCCTGGTGTCCTCTTGGCTGCTGGTGACCGCAATGGCGTCCTCTGTGCTGATATCAGCGGCAAAGATAACCCGGGTTGTGTTGGCCTTCTCACCGCGGAATCCCTTGCTGACGACCTCAATGTGGCCACGCTCTCGCAACTGCTTCATGGCCCTAGCGACTTGCTGCTTAGCAACACCCAAGTGCTCAGCGATCCTCTGCTGGCCAACCCAAGTCAGACCAGCCCTGTTGCAATACGAGCAAAGCACAGCCAGCACCTTGACCGTGAAACCGTGCAATTCTTTGTCCATAACCGCGGCCATTGGCAAGACGGCAAACTTCCGCTGATCTGGCGGTGCCACCTTCTCCACGATCTTGGGCCGCCTCTTGGGCAGCTTGAATTCGATCACCCTTGCCGGCTCTGCCATATCCTTAACATTTCCTCCCGAAGCTCCTGACGAGCTTTAAGACCCCTTTTCTCAGCGACGCCGTCCAAGTACTCCATGCGAGTGCGCTTGGATCTTTTCTTGCGTAGCACCCATAATGCCTCGCAATGCCGTCTAAACTCTTCCGAATACGAGCCGACCTGGCGGCCATCCGATAGCGAAACCAGACGCGCTTCAGGGTGGATCTTGCCGCAGCCATAGCAGACCAGGCGCTCGTCATTGCTCTGAGCTTCCGGCACGCTCTGCCATCCTTTGCCTCTGGTTTTCCGTGCAAGTGGCACACTTCCAGCGCCTTCTCTTGCCGTCTGTGAGCGTCTTCCAGACCCCGCCCTCTTTGGGCCGGCTGTGCTGGCAATGCGAGCACCACATCGTCCCGGTGATCTCCACGGACTTTGTGGTTATGTACTTTTGCAGCTTGTTTGGCATCAATTCCACCACTTCATTTTCATTTCCTCGTACTGCTTGCCCTCGATGTCGTGCTTGATCTTAGCCAGCATCCTCTCGACCATCATAAGCCGGGCGTCCAGGTTATTTATTGCACCGCCGCATTTCATTACCACAGCCTCCAGCTCTTCGATTCTGTGCTCCAGATAGGTCGCATACTCTTCCAGATTCGGCTCTGTCATAGGTCTTCGCGCATGGCCTTTATGAACCACATCGCAGGCACCACAGCCCGCCAGGGCTCGCCATTGCGTCGAAATACGACCACCGGCACCCAGTCATTGACCTGACCGTCTTCGCCTATGTCTGCCGCGGCTGTGCAGGCTGCTTCTACTTGCTTGCACCAGGCTTCGATCGCGAGCTTCTCCCGGCGCTTCACCTCGATCCGATAGCGCCCGACCTGGATATCGTCGCCTCCGTCCCTTGCCTGGCCGAGCTTGCGTTTTACCACCTGGCCAAGCTCATTGGTCAGCAGCTCCGCAAACTCTCTTTCTCCCCTGGCGCCCTTATCCCTGCTTGTCTTTCCGGTCATAGTCTCTGTGAATGTTGTCCAGCACGCAAGTCTCAAGCTGCCGAATCCACCGCCGCTCGCGCTCTAGGTCTGCGCGGAGGTGCTGGATTGTCTCGACCGCCTCGGTCAATAGCAACGGGGCAGCCAGGACGTTTCCGTATGTCAGCCGCTCCGTGATATCGGTCATTTTTGCCCCAAGAGAGCCGCCAGGCGGTCTTCTGTGGTCGAGTACTTGACCGCCAGCATTTCGGTTAGCGCCTGATCCACTAGGCTGTTGCGGCTTCTGTGCTGGTCTTGGGCGGCCCGGTCTAGCAGCTGCCTGGTGGCCGGCCGCAGCCGGATTATGAAGGCCTTCGGTCTAGTGTCTTGCATCTTTCCCCCGTTGTGATATCGGAATGATATATCAGGGACAAGCGCCAAAACAACATTTAGGGTTTCCCCTAGTAAAAAATCTGCAAAACGGTTTGACAACCCATAAAAACCTATTTAAAGTCACCCCTAGCGATATCACTTTGATATCGTTCAACTGCCTAATCAAGGAGATTGAAAACATGAAAAAAACCATCAACCGCAACAACCTACACATTGGCCAATTGGTCGCAGTTAGTACGCACCCGGAGGGCCAGGTGTACGCGATCTGCGCAGTCGAGGGCAATAACGTCCTGCTGCAATGGCGCGAAGGCAAATCGCAAACTCGTTGCACTCACGACCGCGACGGCCTTTATGCACCGACACTAGATCAAATCGAATACACGATTGAATTCGTCGGAGCATTGGTTACCCGCACCGATATTGAAAACTGGAATTAAAACCAACCGGGGGCTGCGGCCCCCATCAACTACTCAGAAAGAGAGATTGAAAATGGAAATCAAAAACGACTCAATGTGTTCCAACGAAGTGCGCAAGGCAGGACTCCTGCTGGTCAAAGCCGCAGAGTTGGGAATGGATGTCACAGGGTACGGCGAACTAGCCGTAAACAATAGCTTTGGGAATGTGTACCTCTGGTTAGAGGACTATTCGTTCTCGTTGTATATCGGCCTCGGATCTGATCGCGTCATTGCTTGCTGGTCTAGCTCGGAAGATGGCCGCGAAGAATTCTACCCTCTGGAGGATTGCACCTCACTTGATACTTTAGAGGACTGGGCCGCATATTGTCAGCGCGAAGATGAGCGAATCCACGCATGAAGCACCTCGCATATTACCGAGTCAGCACAGACCGCCAGGGCCAGTCTGGCCTCGGTCTGGAAGCTCAGCAGGCGTCTGTGGCGCAATTCCTGGGCCATGCGCCAGACCTAGAGTTTGTCGAGGTGGAATCAGGACGCAACGCAGACCGCCCGCAATTGGCCGCAGCTCTGGCCGAGGCGAAGCGCTCCGGCGCCGTCCTGGTAGTGGCCAAGCTCGACCGCCTGGCGCGTGATGTCAAGATGATCCTCGCAATTGTGGATTCTGGGGTCTCTGTCCGATTTATTGATCTGCCGGACATTGACACCAGCACAGCCACGGGGCGGCTTATTTTGACCGTCATGGCCTCCCTGGCAGAGTTTGAAGCCCGACGGATCAGCGAGCGCACCCGGGACGCCCTAGCGGCCAAGAAAGCCCGCGGCGAGCGCTGGCAGTCTGGCGACCCTGCGAAGGGTGCAAGGGCTGCGGCTGTGGCCAGGTTGGAAAAAAGCCTAGAGCGGCACCGGGAGATCGCCCAGACAGTCGGGCAGCTCCAGGCGTTTGGCTGCCGATCGCTGCGTCAGATCGCCCGCGGGCTGGAAGCGCGAGGGATTAAAACCATCACCGGCAAAACCACCTGGCGACCGGCTCAGGTGGCCGCAGTCCTGGGGCGTATGTGATGGAGCTGGTCTTAAAGATCGGATTCTGGCTGGGCGTGGTCTTGCTCTGGATTCTCTGGGGCATTGCCCACGACCCGACGGTCAAGGCCGACCGCAACAAGCGCAAGCAGGAAAAACTAGCAATGGATTTCCACACAAACCTAGAAAGAGGAGCACCACGCGATGAGTAGAGATTACCTAAAAAAGAACGAGTACACCGGCGACCCGTTGTGGCTGGAGTACTTGGGGGCAGCTGTTTTTGCTCTGTTTATTATTCTCGTCTTAATGATCTGAGGAAAACATGGACAACATCAAACAATTAAGGCCGCAAGGCCAGGCACCGGCTCGCCCTGTGAGCTTGTTGGATGGTAAACCTTACACGGTCGCAGCCAAGACCAACATCCGGGAGACATTCCGGAAGATGGGTTGGGTCGGGCCAGAGGAGAAGCGGATCAGAAGGGGGCAGCCATGACACAAGAGAGGTGGATTCTCAACGCCCTGATTCAGCGCAAGACCCGAGGGCTGACAGCGATTGACGCCCTGCGCGGCTGTGGCTGTTTCAGGCTGGCGGCCAGGATCAGCGAGCTGAGAAAGGCGGGGCACCGAATCACGACCGAGGCGGTCATTGCAAACGGCAAGGTTTTTGCCAGATACCGAATCGTTTTGAAAAAGAGGAGCAAAAAATAATGGTCGGAAAATTAACCAGGGACGATCAGGCAAGCGCTTCAATGCTTCCCTCGATCATGGGCATAAACAAGTACGCAACCCCGAATGATGCGCTGATGCGGGCCATTGGTGCCATTCAAGGCCGAGAGCGCGAAGACTTCAAAAATGAGGCGATGGGGTGGGGCGACACTTTCGAGGCGATCATTCTCAAGCAAGCGGCCCTGCGGCTCGGTCTGGACAATCTTGACATCAGTCACGACCAGCCATTCACGCACCGGGATCTGCCGCTCTCTTGCTCGCTAGACGGCACGGCATACGGCCGTGGCTTACGGGTCACCACAGACCAGGAGCGGGGCATCTTTGTGATGGGGCAAGACGAAATCATTCTCGACGGCATGGGCGTGCTGGAGGCCAAGCTAACCGCGGCAGATGTCGAGGATTCCCCGCCGCTCTGGCGCGGCCCGGTTCAGCTCCAGGCGCAAATGGACATCATGGAGGCCAAGTGGGGCGCAGTCTGCACCCTATACCGGGGCGTTACCCTGCGGATCTACCTGTTTGCACCCCATGACGGCACCCTCGCAGCCATCCGCGCAGCGGTCTTAGACTTCGACCGCCGGCTCCATGCGTACCGCCAGGACGGGGTCATTGAGTACTACCCGCCCGCGGATTCGGCCGACGCAAACCGCGCCTGGCCGGCCGCAAACGAGGAGTCCGAGCCACTATGGCTACCGGCCGCTGATGAGGCGCTAGTTTCCGAGCTGCAAATTGAAAAGGATAAGATCAAAGCCGCGGAAAAAAAGATCGACGAGATCGAGAAGAGCATAAAAGAGAAAATGAAAGACCACCCATCCGCCATTGCCGGCAAGTATGAAGTGCGCTGGCCCATGCGGTATTACAAGGCGCAGCCGTCTAAGATCGTGCCCGCGACAGAAGCCAGGGCCGTGCGTCAGTCAACACTTACAATCAAAGAGAGGAAAGTATGAGCAACGTAGTGAGTCAAGGTTTTGCGCCCGCCACACTGGACGAGGCGATGAAGTTTTCCGAAATGCTTGCGCGATCCAGCATGGTTCCTCGCGCCTATCAAAACAAGGCAGAAGACATCCTGGTCGCCTGCCAATGGGGGCGAGAGATTGGCCTAGCACCGATGCAGGCGCTCCAGAACATCGCGGTCATCAACGGCAAGCCATCAGTCTACGGCGATGCAGCAATGGCGCTAGTCCAGGCAAGCGCTGTCTGTGATGGAATCGAGGAGAGCTTTGAGAACGAGGACACCATGAGCATGGTCGCTGTCTGCGTGGCGCACCGCAAGAACCGAAAGCCAGTCGTGGCTAGGTTCAGTATTGCAGATGCGCAGCGGGCCGGACTATGGAATAAGCAAGGGCCGTGGACGGCATACCCAAAGCGGATGCTCCAGATGAGGGCTCGCGGCTTTGCCCTGCGGGACGCCTTCCCTGATGTTTTAAAGGGGCTCATCACGGCAGAGGAGGCGCAAGACTACCCATCAGATCAGCCAGCCAAAGACATCACGCCAGCCAACCCGCTTGACGCCTTGCCTGCGCCGGTTTCACCGCCAGAAAATTTCAACGGTACTTGGTCGCCTGATATTGAGGAGCCTGAAACCGTGGTGGTCAATGAGCCAGAGATAGTCGAGGTTGAGGTTGTGGCTGAACCAGAACTCAACCGCAGCTGGACACTACACATCCCAGGCAAGCCTGAGCAAACTTTTGCAACGCAACAAGAGTGGTCAGATAATTACGAAGAGATCTGCGCTAAGGTCATGGCCGCCAAGCTGGAGCCGGCAGCCAAAGGCGAGAAGTTAGAGCAGCTAAAGAACGCTAACGCGGCAGAGTTTAAGCGCATGGACATAGACCGCAGGCTATCCCACACTCAGGCTTATGCCAAGCGCAGGGGAGAGTTAGGCTTCGTTTAGGTACAGGGCGCGCTCGTCTTTGCGCCGCTTGACAAGGCCGGGGAGCTCACGCCCTCCGGCTTTTGTCCATGCCATGAAAGCCTCAGCTGCTTCGGCAAACTCTCCGCGGTTATGCTTCATACGGATGGTGCTTCGCTGGAGATTTCCGAGTCCGACATTGAATGAAAAGCTAACAAGGGCATCGAAGCGGCCTTGAGTGAGGCCAGCAGGGCAAAGTCGTAGCACTCCTCGCTCAAAGCCTGCCAGGTCTTTAGATAGGATGTCGTCCACTTCTGCCATTGAGAGAGTTCGATCCCATCCGTCAGGGATTGGAAGTGTCTTGCGGTCATTCAAAGGTATCCTAGTATGAGCGGGATCAATAACGTGACCGACACCAACAGTCCACAGTAGAGCAGGGCAGCGATACGGACGAAGTTTGGTTCCTTCATGATGCTTAATCATTTCAATTGCTTGGGAACTTACACGCATGGACTATGAATAAGAATAAAGAGTTCCAGATTCCCGCCAGCACAAGACTTGTGACTACCGGGTGCTCGTTAAATATGACTGCAAACTCGGTCACTTCTTAGCCCATCCGCGGCTGCCAAACCAGTATCCCACGATCCCGCCGAGCATGGCCATTTCATCCTGACTGAACACCACGTCGGCAAACTTGAGCACGTCGTCGATGTTATTGATAACGCCCGGCATGGAGAAGATGTGCCACATGATCCACATATTGATTGCAACCAGCTCTAGGATCAGGATGTATGTGACGGTCGGGCGAACGGTTCCGACGTAGTTCACCACCCACTTGCTAGACTTATCTAGGATCTTTGCGTCATGGGCCAGAGCTGCCTCAGTCATCTTGGCTTCGGACTGCATGGCAATCTGGTCTGTCCTGATCTCCTCTACCTTTTGCTGGGCAATGAAGCCACGCTCAGCCAGGGCGAGCTCGCGCTCAGTCTGGACGCGGGCCAGTTCCATTTCATGCTTCTTGTCTGCCTTGTCTTGGAAGAAGTCTAGGACTTTTGGCAGGCCAGAGATCAGCAGGCCGCCTAGGGTTGAGAGAAGGGATAACATTTACATCGCTCCTGTTGCTTTGAAAATTCCATACAAAATTAAAGAGATCACCATCAGGACTGCCCATTCTTTGCGGGTCTGCATCCGCTTGCGATACATTTCGTCGTTCAGTTCTCTGTGATCCTTGCGCAGGCGGTCGATCAAAGACCTGACCTCTGACACAGCTGAGCGGCCAAACTCCCGCTCGACTTCCCTATACATGGCCTGCTCGGCGTCCCTGATCTGGCGGATGATGCGGTACTCATCAACAGCCTCGACCCACATCATGTCGCCGCGGCGCTCGACCTGTTGCTGCTTGCGCTTCCAGGCTACCCGTGCCCTTGCCTCCTCGTCGAGGAAAGCATTGACCTCTTTGGCAGTCTCATGGATCTCGCGACCAACCTTGACGGCCTCCTTGATACCGCTTAGAGCCGCCCTGGCGCTGGCCGCTGGATCTGTCATTTCTTTTTCCGCTTCCACTTCAAGAACTCACTACCCTCTTTCGGGCACCAAAAAATTTTGACCATGTCTGGGTGTGATTCTTGCAGGCTTGGGTCAATAATTGTCATGCAGGCAGGGCTAACTGTCTGATCTCTGAAACCTTTTTCTTTGGCATAGGTGTCATACAGTTTGTATGACGCGACCTGGATTGCATGGCAAATTTTGCCTCCGTTAGGATCTTTGATAATGCCGTAGCCGCTGGTGTGCTTGTGGCCAGATATCATGACGTGATCCCGATAGCCCATCTGAGCTGCTTTCATTTGGGCGTGGGCTGGGTTCCATTGGCTGGAGCCGGCAAAGTCATGGCGTGCGTTGACTATGACATTGCGGCCGCTAGGGAACTTGAGATTGACTCGGCACTCGGACGGCTTGTAAAGCGTGTCAGTCTGGCGAGCGATCCATTTGATCGGATCGGCCGACCCAGACCAGGCGTCATGGTTTCCGCCGATCATATACAGCCAGCGGGTGCGGGAGATAAACCACTCGGCTAACTTCCATGCCTGCTCGGCGCTGGTGCTCTGGCTTGCATAGAGCCTCGCCAAGCGGCCGACCCAGTTGTTGGTAGTGTCACCCACGTTGGCGCCCCAGACGCCCTCCTGCTTGGTCAGATCAGAGTGCTCTCGCAGGGTTGCAAGATCCGTGCCATCGTCGTCCACATGGGGGTCGCCGAAGTGAATGATACCGATCGGGCCTGGCAGATTGACTTTGACGTCGATGAGTTTGCTGGCCTCTTCGTATTCCTTGCGCTTGCCGAATTGCTTGATCCTGAGCTCGACCAGTTCCTCGATATCAAGGTCGCCTTCCGGCAGGGCGACTACTGTGAACTCTGACTTCTCATCTGGCTCAATGTCCTTTGGTTTGTTGTTACCAAAGCGCTGCTTGTAGACCATGATATGGTGCCGCATTGTGGCACTAGGCATATTGGCCGCTCTCGCTCCGGCTTCCAGGCTTCCGAATTTCTCTACCAGCTTTGCAGCTGATATTAACTGCTCATCACTTAGTGGTTTTGCTGGCACTTTTAGTACCCCTTAATCGCATCACGTCTATCGGCCCGCGGGTTGCGGGGTCATACAGAGCTGCGATTTCGACTGCCTCTCTTGGCGACTTGCCTAGGTGGAGCGCAGCCATTGCGTATGCGCTACCTGTGCCTATCGCGTAGAAAGGTTCTTTGATGCGAGCAGGGATGATGGTACTTTCATACACATAAATGCCATCAGCTCTAAGCTCCATACATTCGACATCGCAGTCTGAATCTAACTCTCCACCTTTCTCGATGGAGTTAAAAAACTTTAGGATCTGAACCCAGTCTCCGGCGGCACCGGCCACGCCGTCTTTCCATTGACGCAGTTTGCAGACGGAATAAAAGGCTCCTTCGCCGCTGCACATACTGTCAGCCGCGATCTCTTTATGAGCCAGGCTGGCAGCTATGGTTGTCACTTAACGACTAGGCTTAACAGTAAAACAATGATGAACCCGGCAGAGCCAATTAGGATTTGTTCTAGCCTTTTAAGTCTAGCGTTGATCCCAAGATAGCGCTCAGCGCACACAGCTTCATGTGTGTCGAGTTGACCCTTGACCTCTACTATGGTTGCCATGCTTTACTCCCAGTTCTGTGAACCCACTACAACAATCAATGCCTCTACATCTGCGCATCCAGCGATGGCCGCTTCTAACCTATCGCACTCAGCCACGATTGCAGACCGCTTGGCAGTCACATCCGCAGGGATGTCTACTCCACGCTCTGCTTTCCGCACCACCATCCAATCGGTCTGAGACAGCATCTTGCCAGCCGTGTCCTTGACTTGTGCAATCCATTGGCTCTTCAGTCCTTTGGTCACCAGACGCTTTTCTGAGTCAACCATAGCTGGCTTGCCATCAACCTCGCCTAGAACCTTGACCCACATTGGGTTACCGTCTTGGTCTACCTCTTCACGGTCATTCAGTAGTTTGGGATTACCTACGCCCCAGTAGAACCGCTGGTCATAAGCCTCTGGCTCTGGTGCTTCTGTAATGCCGAGGCTTTCCCGAAGAGCAGGGTCACGCAGATGGGGATAGCGAACACCGTCAATGACTTGCTCGTTATCTATTGAGATTGGGTTACCGTTCAGTAAAAACATGATTACCTCGCTAAAGAATACTTAAATGGGTTTTCGGCAAATGCGGCGTAGATGTAAGGGCCGTAACTAGCATTGTTGTAGTTAGTATCAGTCGTTCTAAGTTTGAACCCGTTTGATGTAATGTCAAAGTGCGGACCGCCTCCGGTTCCTTCTGCGCCTGATAAGTCGGCTCGCAATAAATTTGTTGCCGCATTGTATGGGTCACGCGCAGTGTCGTGCATCTGCCAGCCAGAAGCGTTACCAGTTCCTTTCAACATAATAAATCTCGGCCTAAACCCTGTGTAAACAAATGGCCCATCCGTTGACCCATTACCAGCGTACGACCCAAAGGCAGAATAGCCTGCGACAGGGGCGAAGCAGTACATAATAAAACTGGTGTCTGCGCTACTTACAATGTCTGAAGTTCCGATGCTAACTACCGTATCTGTCGGTGAAGTATCGTTCCAAACAGTAGAGAGCGTTGCTTCTCCATTTGTTGTATTAAGTCGTAAGTATTTTGTATTGCCTAGACTTACATGATAAACGCCCCACGGGTCGCCACCAGAATTGGTTCTACTACGAACGATAATAAATTGCGGCGCTACACCAAGGCCATGACCAATTGTTCCAGATGTATTGCCGGGGTTATAAGTTAATACAGAAAACCCAGCCGTGGTATTTGCACTTA
>Ga0315901_10001418_pt1 | contig 34842 bp, 33 predicted proteins | sample LakEriMetagenome_10_FD_203761 | JGI IMG/M metagenome (GOLD analysis project Ga0315901, IMG submission 203761) | Freshwater fungal communities from buoy surface, Lake Erie, Ohio, United States - Buoy 2 MA116 | ecosystem: Environmental > Aquatic > Freshwater > Lake | place: USA: Lake Erie, Ohio...
GGCATCGACGATCGTGCCCTGCCGCATCGTCATGCCCCGTGCGCTGAGGTGGGCTTTGACGATCTCAAAGATCTGCTCGCCCAGCGTGTGCTTTTCCAGCAGGTGGCGGAAGGTCAGGATCGTGGTCAGTGGTGGTTCGCCGCGGGAGCTGCGGACTGATCGGCTCTCGGCCGCCAGCCGCAACCGCGACGGCAGCTATGCCCTCGACATCACCCCCCGCTACCAGGCGCTCTGCGCCCACTACGGCCTGAACCCCAGCCGTAACAACCGCGGCGTGGCCCATGAGAACGGCATCGTCGAGGCACCGCACGGCCACGTAAAACGGCGGCTGGAGCAGAAGCTGCTGCTGCGCGGCAGCAGTGATTTCGAGGATCCAGCCGAATACAGCGAACTGCTCTCTGAGGTGTTCAGTGCCCTCAATGCGCCGCGCCGGCGGCGCTATGAGCAGGAGCTGGAACATCTGGCGGCGTTGCCGGCCTTCCGCTTTGCGGACTATGAGCTCCTGCCGGTGCGGGTGCGGAGCACCAGCACGATCGAGGTTCGGCAGGTCGTCTACTCGGTGCCACCCACCCTGATTGGCCATCAGGTCACGGTGCGGCTGCACCATGACCGGCTGATCGTCTATCTGGGCAGCGACTGGGTCTGCCAGCTGCCACGCCTCTATGGCAGCGGCAGCCATGGCCCGAGGGCCTGGTGCATCGATCTGGAGCATCTGATCGATGGCCTGCGCGCCAAGCCGCGGGCCCTGCTCCATTGCCGCTACCAGCGCCACCTCTTCCCCGATCAGCGCTGGTGGGACTTCTGGCAGCAGCTCCTGACTGGCGGCGACCGAGATGCTGCCGCGCGGCTCATGGTCGAGGCGCTGTATGTCGCTGTGCGGGTGGCGTCCTTTGAGCTGGTGCTCGCCTTTCTGCAGCAAGCCCAGCAGCGCCAGACCCTGACGCTCTCGCTCCTGCAGCAGCGCTTCCGGGTGCCGCCGCGCAAGACAACCCTGCCTGATCCCGTGATCCCCCAACACCTGCTGGCCTCCTATGACCACCTCCTCCCCAGTGCCCCGCTCACAGGCGGTGGAAGCGGCCCTGCCGCTGCTGCTCAAGCAGCTGAAACTCGCCCGCTTTCGCAGCCACTGGCAGCCGCTCTCCCAGCAGGCTGAGGCCGAGGGTTGGAGCCCCGGCCAGTTTCTCTACGCCCTCTGTGAACAGGAGTGCGAGCATCGCCAGGTGGCACGCCGCCAACGGCTGCTGCGGGATGCCCATCTGCCCTGGCAGAAGGGGCTTGAAGGTTTTGATCACCAGCATCTCGAGCCCAAGCACTGGCAGGAGCTGCAGGTGCTCTCCCGCAGCCACACCTGGCTGCTGCAGGCCGAGAACCTGCTGCTGTTTGGCCCCAGCGGCGTGGGCAAGACCCACCTGGCCATTGCCATCACGATGGCGATGATCGAGCAGGACCAGGCCTGCCGGTTCTTCCCGGCCACGGCCCTGGTGCAGCTGCTGCAGAAGGCCAAGGCCGGCTTTGAGCTGCCGGCACTGATCCAGAAGCTGGACCGCTACGCCCTGCTGGTGATCGACGACATCTCCTACGTGCGCCGCAGCGAACTGGAGACCTCGGTGTTGTTCGAGCTCATCTGCCACCGCTACGAGCGGCGCTCCCTGCTGGTGACCTCCAACCAGCCGTTCCGGGAGTGGGACGAGATCTTCCCGAGCGGATCGATGACCGTGGCAGCTGTGGATCGGCTGGTGCACCACTGCCACATCGTGGGGATCAAGGGCGAGAGCTATCGGCAAAAACAAGCCGCACCAAGGGTTTCCAGCGATTAGAGCGACCCGCCTACGTAATTGACGCGGGCGCCATGGCCGTCACGGTCAACGACACCAACGCTTGACAGCAGCCAAGAAGAACCAAGGCGGCGACACGAAAACTGGACCACCGGCCTTGAGATTGACGCCGGAACCACAACTTGATTGACGCGTGGCGACAGCCTGGTCACGATCCTGATCCCAAGGGCGATCTCAGGAATCAGGAAGCATCGGAGGAACCTCGTCTACCGGTCAACAAGATTGACGCCAGCCATCAACCTGATTGACACGGGACACCCCGCTACCTGGCGATCTATAACGGCCGCAGGTGTCATATGGCCTTGGCGGGTCACACTCCCTTTCAGCAGCTCTGCTTGCTCACGGCTACTGAACGACCTGGTGAGAAAACACCCCTAGGTAGCAGTCGATGGGTGGATGCACAGCTGCGGGCCTGGACCCTTGCCACAGCTCTAAAGCCATGGGCCTAGGAGGCTGCTGAAATAGCGGCCCAACCGAGTGCTGCCGCGCTGGTCCCGCTCTCGCCGGCGATGGCCGGCGCCATTTGGGCAGTTCGCGCGGCCGATCGGGCGACTTCTGTTGGCCTCTGTTCCTCTCGCTGAGCCCTGATTGGTCCCCGTGCGCCCCTCACCGCGCGTTTCATGCCAGCGCCTCCCGCGGGCTGAGCAGGTTGGCCAAGCGGATCAGGTTGTAGGCCACCACATGCAGCCGGAACACCGCTCCGACCCGGGTTCGGCCTCTGGCCTTGAGCTGCCGCAGCCCGGCAGCCTGTTTGATCCAGCCAAACACCTGCTCGATCCGCTTCCTGGCGTTGATTGACTGGGAATACCCCGGATGGCAGGTGGTGCGGCCGTCGATGGCGGAGCGGCGGCGGGCCTGAATGTTCTGCGCCACATGCGGTGTGATGCCGGCAAAGCGGATGTCGGCCACGAAATCCCTGGTGTCGTAGCCCTTGTCGGCTGCCAGCGTCTTCTGGTGCGCTCCTGGGAGTGACCGCGCCATCCGTAGCGCCGCCGCCCGCTCGCCATAGCCATCCGCTGCTGTCACCTCACTGGCCACCACCAGGCCATGGCGGTTCTCCATCAGGCAATGGCCTAGGTAGCTGAGGAACGCCCCGGTGCTGTTCGACTTGCGGAACAGCCGGGACTCGCTATCACTGCTGGAGCGGTGGGACTGGTTGGAGAGCAGCAGGCCGCGGAAATCTCCTTTGGCGCGCTTCTTCTCCTTAGCGACAGTTCCGCCGAATCCCTTGCTTCCACTGGGCGGTGGCGGATCGTCATCACTCCCCTCAATCCGCTCCAGGGAGCTGTGGGAGGCCCAGGCTCGCAGCAGGGTGCCATCCACTGAGAAGTGCTCGGAGCTGAGCAGCGGCTTGACCTCAGGAGCAGCCAGCAGCAGCTCCAGAAACCTGGCCATGAGCTCCTCGTTCAGGAGCCGGTCCCGGTTTTTGGTGAACGTGGTTGGATGCCACACCGGATCGTCGGGGTTGAGGCCGACAAACCAGCGGAACAGCAGGTTGTAGTCCAACTGCTCAATCAGCATCCGCTCAGAGCGGATGCCGTAGATCGCCTGCAGCAACAGGGCCAGCAGCAGCTGCTCTGGCGGGATCGAAGGCCGACCGCCCTCCGGGTAGAGCCGACAGAAGGTGGGGTTGAGGCGATCAAGGGCCTGATCTGCCAGCCGCCGCACCTGCCGCAGGGGATGGGCCTTGGGGATCCGCTCCTCGGTGGAGACGTAGGAGAACAGGGGACCGGTCCGCTCCTGCTGGCCGCGCATCCGCTCAGTGCCGTTGGGCCATTCTCCCGCGGCTGGATCGGTTTTTCAGCAGCCTCCTAGTGCTGGTTGGGGTCCCTCCAGGGCCATCGCTGCAGCGCTTGCGGATCATCAGCCTGGCCAGGGACTGGGCTGCTTGGATCAATCCTCCCTTGTGATGGTAACTTCGGCTTTGTCGATGGCCTGACCAATCAGGCGGATTCTGGTTGGCTTGGGTCCAAGTTTGTTGGCGCTGATGGATTGTCCTTGCTTGATGCGGAAGAAGGTTTCGAGACTGGCGTTGTCGCGGATCAGGGGGTAAAAAGGAATCGATCGGCTGACTTTTGGGATGATCCGGTAGTCAGAGCGGCTGCCATCATCAAAGTCAACTTCCAGCTTGTATTCCGGTGGCTTGAACAAGGCAGCGATGATCCGGCTTGCTGCCTTGGGTTGAATCGATACGGACAGCAGGCTCCCGTTGGGAATTGCTGATGGGACTGAAATCCATGGCGACTTTCCCTTGCGGTTAAAGCGATCAAATCTCAATTTCTGGACAATCTTGTTGTTCTGAGTCTTTTGGTTGGGGCGATCCTGTTGGGTGGCCGCGGGTGATGTCTTCAGTACAATGCTCCCCTTGCTGCCCTTGCCAATGAGGGCGTACTGACGTGCAATGGTGCTCAAAGCTGGGTAGTCGAGATCCGGCAGAGGGCGATTATCGATGGACTGGGCTCTGACAATGACGTAATCAGGTTTCCTGGGGCCTGCAAAGTGGCGTGCATTGATATCCTGCAGGCGCTGGCTGTAGCTCGAATAGGACTGGATCACTGGCCGAGGTTGATACTTCAGCCCATTGACCATGATCTCGCTGATGTCGTGGGGAAAAATATCAACAGTGGATTCTTTGGGTATGATTGGAAATGTCTCAACTTCCTTGTGGAGATTCTTGAGGCGATCGGACCTGGCCTTTTGCAGCTGACTATGCACAATTGCTCGCGTCCGCGTTGGTGACAGAAGCCTTGCAAATATCATGCCATTGTTGAATGTTGCTTCGATGTATTCCCCCAGCCTTGATCGTGTGGATGTAATATTGGTTGAATATTGTGAAGCGATTGTAAGCCCGAGAAGCATTGTCAGAATTGAGGTTGCCGACTTGGCGTGTGAGTGTGTATCGACTCTCAGGTTGTAGCTATAATAAACGGCTGCTATTCCGGTTAAGAAAAAAGCTGCTGTTGCGGCATGTGCGTCGTGACGCACAAAAGATGCCTTGTAGATAATAAAGCCAATCAGCGTTGTGCCGATCAGCAAGGCGGCTGTGGATCTACGTTGAAGTTGTAATCCCCGTGATGTGGTGCCAATGAACCAGCCATTGATCGCCAGCAAGCCAGCAAAAACAGCGATCTGCCAATGGCCTGACTGATCGCTGATGGACATGGCCTTGCTGAAGCCAAAGACGATATCTTGATTGGGTCCAGCGATGAAGCTGTAAAGGGCTGAAAGCGGTTGCTTGGCCAGTAGCCAGAGCAGAACAGGCGTGCCAAAGACGAACAGCAAAAAGCAGGTGCTTCGCAGTCGCTTGCCCTGGCTTGGCTGATGACTAAAGTATTGGTAAATCAGAAGGAGTGTTGTGGCGCTGCTGGCAGCGCCGAAGCTGAGCTTGGCGAATGCTCCAACGATGATTCCGGCATACATGCAGCAGAACAGCAGCGTATCTCGCCAGCTCTTGAGCTGCTCGGGTCGTGCCGAGTTCAGCAATGCAATGATCAGTAAGACGTAAAAGAGAGCATCGGCAACCATGTTTGTGGTCAGGGCCAGCACTACAAGGCTGAGCCAGCCATAAACGCGTTTGGAAAACCCTGACACGCTCACAAGTGCTGCGCCCCAGGCAGCGCCGTAAATCAGTCGTCCGAGGATAAAGACATCCAGATTGTTGGAAACCTTGTAGGTGTAAATCTGGTAATATGGGCCGAAGGTGAAAATAATGTCTTTGCCGAAGATCAAGCCGTGGTCGGTTGCATGCACCAGGGCTTCATTCCAGCCCGGATCCAGTCCAAGATCCGTGAAGAAGTAGGGACATCCCCAGCTGAGCAGCAGGCCGCTGACAAAAAAGAGCAGGATGTCGCTCAGTAGACATCCTGCCCGTCGGTTGGCCCAAGCGCGTTGAAGAGCCTCAGCCCTCGCGCCAATGGCTCTGCGCCCTAGGTGCGGCATTTCTGTTATGACACCGCCGCCTGATCCTGCGTTTGCGCGGCCAGCACCTGCTCCAGACCCTCCAGGTCCTTGTCGGTGATCTTGGTCTGCATCGGGCAGTGCTTGGGTCCGCACATCGAGCAGAACTCGGCCTGCTTGTAGATGTCGGCTGGCAGGGTTTCGTCGTGATACTCCTTCGCCCGCTCCGGATCGAGGGAGAGCTCGAACTGACGGTTCCAGTCGAAGGCGTAGCGGGCCCGGCTCAGTTCGTCATCGCGATCGCGGGCGCCGGGGCGGTGGCGGGCGATGTCGGCGGCGTGGGCGGCGATCTTGTAGGCGATCAGGCCGTTGCGCACGTCCTCGGGGTTCGGCAGGCCCAGGTGCTCCTTCGGCGTCACATAGCAGAGCATCGCCGTGCCGTACCAGCCGGCCATGGCAGCGCCGATGGCGCTGGTGATGTGGTCGTAGCCGGGGGCGATGTCCGTGACCAGTGGACCGAGCACATAAAAGGGGGCCTCGCTGCACTCCTCCATCTGCTTGCGCACGTTGAATTCGATCTGGTCCATCGGCACGTGGCCCGGACCTTCGACCATCACCTGCACGTTGTGGGCCCAGGCGCGGCGGGTGAGGTCACCGAGGGTCTTCAGCTCCGCCAGCTGCGCTTCGTCGGAGGCATCGTGCAGGCAGCCCGGACGCAGGGAATCACCCAGCGAGAAGGTGCAGTCGTAGCGCTTGAAGATCTGGCAGATGTCGTCAAAGCGGGTGTAGAGCGGATTCTGCTTGTGGTGGTACAGCATCCACTGGGCCAGGATGCCGCCGCCGCGGCTGACGATGCCGGTGAGGCGCCCCTTGACCTTGGGCAGGTGCTCGATCAGCAGGCCGGCGTGGATCGTCTGGTAATCGACGCCCTGCTGGCAGTGCTTCTCGATGATGTGCAGGAAGTCGTCTTCGGAGAGCTTCTCGATCGAGCCGTGCACGCTCTCCAGGGCCTGATACACGGGCACCGTGCCGATCGGCACCGGTGAGGCGTTGATGATCGCCGTGCGCACCTCGTCGAGGTTGACTCCACCGGTGGACAGATCCATCACGGTGTCGGCGCCGTACTTGACCGCCAGCTCGAGCTTCTTCAGCTCCTCATTCACATCACTGGCATTGGGCGAGGCGCCGATGTTGGCGTTCACCTTGCATTTGCTGGCGATGCCGATCGCCATCGGCTCCAGGTTGGGATGGTTGATGTTGGCCGGGATGATCATGCGACCCCGCGCGACCTCCTCCATCACCAGGGATTCCGGCAGGTTCTCCCGCTTGGCCACGTGGGCCATCTCTTCAGTCACGACGCCCTGGCGGGCGTAATGGAGCTGGGTGACGTTGGCCTGACCCTGACGCTTCTCGATCCAGGCGCTGCGCATGACGGGATAGGGCGGAGAACGAGGAGCCGGCGCTGACGCGGCGGCGGCGGGGCGCGGCTGGGAGCTCTCCTGCACTTCCCTGCGCCGGCATGACCCGGATCAGGTTCGGAGGGTGTGATCTCAGCCCTTGGCTCAGCGGCACAACGCGCCGGTGAGGGGCACCCCTAGTGGAACCTTCAACCTAGCAAAAGCGACCCGCAGCACCGGCTCACCGGCTGCTGCAGGCCGCTTCGAGGCACCCGCTCCGGGTCGGCTGCCGAGACCCCACCCGGCGGGGGGCTCAGGCCTGCAGGCCGTCGAGGGCGGCCGCCACCACCCGGTGGTCGCTGTCGGCCTGCAGCTGGGCCAGCAGCTCCCGCGCCGCCGTCGCTTCCGGACCTTCGCCGCCGGCAACGCCCCTGCCGCCGGCCGCGCCGTCGTCACGCACCAGGCGGCCCAGAATTTCGGCGCCGCCCACCCGCACCGTGCCATCGGCGTCGGCGATCGCCGCCTGCCCAAGCTCCAGCAGCCAGGCCGGGACCATCGCCGGATGCTCCGCCAGGGCCGAGAGAATGCTGCAGCGCACCAACCAGTGATCGTTGGTGCTGAAGGCCTGCCGCAGCGGTTCCCAGGCCCGCTCAGCGCCGTAACTGGCCAGGGCATTGGCAGCCTCGGCACGCACGTTGTTGTCCGCGTCCTCCCGCAGCACCGTGAGCAGGGCCTGCCAGCCCTCCTCGCTGCGCTTGACCCCCAGTCCGGCGCAGGCCAGGGAGCGCACCAGAAACGTGCTCTGGTCGAGGCCCAGCAGCAGCAGAGGAATCGCCTGCTCGTCGGGGACGTCCCGCAGGGCGGCCAGAGCCGGCATTGCTCGGGCGGGATCGCCGGAAGTGATCGCCTCGCGCAGGGCGGCGGGGTCGGGGCTGGAGGCGCTCATCAGGCGGGCTGCGATGGCTCGATCATGCCGGTCCCTCCTGGCCGCCGGCCGTCACCGGTCGCCGCTGGCGGCGCAGGGCCCGCAGAATCTCGCCCCGCCGCCGGCGCCGCAGCACGATGCTGGTGATCAGCAGTCCGATGCCGATCAGCAGGGCCGGCACGGCCTGAACCCGGTCACTGCCCGTGCGGTGCAGCAAGGCCAGCAGCGCCAGCAGGATCAGCAGCGGTGAGGAGAGGGCCAGCAGGGCCGAGCGCCGTCGGGCTGTCGGCCCCTGCAGTCCGCCAGCCCGCGTGGCCGGGCTCACGTGGCTGTCTCCATCCAGCGCAGCAGGCTGAGGGTCAGCACCCGCGCTCCCACCTCCAGGCAGGCTTCATCGGGGTTGAAGGTGTTGCTGTGCAGCGGTGTGCACCCCTGCGGCCCGGCGACCCCGAGACGGAACATCGTGCCGCGGGTGCCCTCCAGCAGACGCGCGAAATCCTCGGCGCCCAGGGAGGGCTGCTCCAGCCACTCCACCTGCTCGCGTCCCAGGAGGTCGACGGCGGCATCGGCCACCAGGCTGGTCAGCTGCGGGTCGTTGTGCACCGGCGGCGAGATGCAGCGGTAGTGCACCCGGGCTTCGCCGCCGTGGCCTCGGCAGAGTGCGTGCACGGTGTCTTCGATCCAGGCCGGCAGCCGGTCATGCACCGCCAGGTCGAGGCAGCGGACCGTGCCCAGCAGCCGCACGTGGTCCGCGATCACGTTGAAGGCTTTGCCCCCCTCGATCCGACCGAAGCTCACCACCACCGGATGCAGGGGGTCGAGGCGGCGGCTGATCGCTTCCTGGAGGCCGCTCACCACCCGGGCGGCGATCCAGATGGCGTCGGTGCTCTGGTGGGGACGGGCGCCGTGGCCGCTCTCGCCCAGAACCTCGATCTCCAGCTCGCCGGCCGCTGCGGTGAGGCTGCCGCTGCGCACCCCCACCCGTCCCACGTCCAGGCTGGGAAACACATGGACCCCGAACAGGGCCGCCACCCCATCCATCGCCCCGTCGGCCCGCATCCAGGCCGCCCCCTGGGCGGTTTCCTCGGCCGGCTGGAACAGCAGCCGCACCCGCGCCTTCAGGGCCCCGGCCATCGGCCCCAGCAGGGCGGCCACCCCCAGGCCCACCGCCGTGTGAACGTCATGGCCACAGGCGTGCATCAGACCCTGACGGGTGGAAGCGAACGGCAGATCCGTGCGCTCCTCGATCGGCAGGGCGTCCATGTCCACCCGCAGGGCGCCCAGGGGGCCGTCCGCCGGACCCAGCTCGGCCAGCACGCCGGTGCGGCCCACCCCTTCCCGCACCCGCCAGCCCCAGTCCCGCAGCTTGCCGGCCACCAGGGCGGCCGTCTGCTGCTCCTGGCCGCTGAGCTCCGGATGCCGGTGGATGTGCCGGCGCAGATCGATCAGCTGGGGCAGGACAGCCTGCAGACGGTCCTCCAGCCCCGACCGCAGCCAGTCCTCCGGCAGGGAGATCGGTGCCGTGGAAGGCAGGGGGGTGGAACGGATCATGGCGGCGGGATGGGGCCGGGGAGGGCCTCAGGGGGCCAGGGCCAGGAACTGCTGCAGAGCCTGCACCGGCTGGGGCGGCCAGCGCCGTATCTGCAGAAGCCATTCTTGCTGGCGATAGCGGGTGTCGAGGCCGGAGGCCGCGGCCCAGTTGCTTTCGGCCTCGCCACTGGCGCCCCGCCCCCACAGCAGGGCGGTCAGGCCCGCCCGGGCATCGGCGAACAGGGGATAGCGGCGGATCAGCGAGCGGAATTCCCGTTCCGCCGCCTCGATGTCCCCCAGCTGGAAGGCCGCCAGGGCGGCACTGGAGCGGGCCATGGCGAAACCGGGGCGGGCGGCGGCCGCCGCCGTGAAGCGCTCACGGGCCGCCTGCCAGTTCCCCAGCGATCCCTCGACGTTGCCCAGGTTGTAGAGGGCGCTGGCGTCGTCGGGGTCGCGCTCGAGGATCCAGCGGTAGTCGGCGGCGGCCTCCTGCCAGCGGCCGAGGGCCTCCTCGGCGGTGCCCCGGTTCAGGTGGGGATCCGGGTGGTCCGGCGCCAGGGCCATCGCCCGCTCCTGGTCGCGGATCGCCGCCTCAGGGTCGCCGAGGGCCAGCTGCACGTTGCCTCGGTTGCTCCAGGCCGAGGCCTCCTCGGGCGCCAGGGCCACCACCCGGTCCCAGAGCGGCAGTGCCTCGCCGTAGCGGCCCGTCTCGCTGGCGCTGAGGGCCTGCTGGAACAGGCTGTTCAACTCCCGGGCCTCCGTTGCGGTGGCCGCCGCTGCGTTTGCCGTCGGCGTGGTCGGTGCCGTCCCGGTCTGCGCCGGGGCTGGTCGCCGCGGGGCCGGCGGGGCCGGGGGCGTTGACGCTGAGGCTGTCTGCGGGCTGGTGGCTGCCGTTGCGGCGCGGGCTGCGGCGGCCAGGTCGGCGGCGGTCGCCCCCCAGCCCGGTGCCGGTAGGGCCAGCAGCACGACCAGGAGGACCAGGCTCAGGTTGCGGATCATGGGACCGGCTCCCCCGCATCGAGATGCGCCCGGCCGGCGGCGGTGAGCATGCGGCCCCGGGCGGTGCGCTGCAGGAAACCCAGCTGCAGCAGGAAGGGTTCCACCACGGCCTCCAGGGTGCTCGGATCCTCCCCCAACCCCGCTGCCAGGGTCTCCAGGCCCACGGGGCCGCCGCCGTGGTTCTCCAGCAGCAGGGTCAGCAGCCGCCGGTCGCTGGCGTCGAGGCCCCGACCATCGACCCGGTGCAGCCGCAGGGCCTGATCCACCAGCTCGGCACCGATCCGGCCGTGGCCGCCCACGGAAGCCACATCCCGCACCCGACGCAGCAGTCGGTTGGCGATCCGGGGCGTGCCGCGGCAGCGCCGCGCGACCTCCAGGGCCGCCGCCGCCTCCAGATCGATGGCCAGCAGCGCGGCCGCCCGCAGCACGATCGCCTGCAGATCCTCCAGGTCGTAGAACTCCAGCCGCTGGATCAGACCGAAACGGTCCCGCAGTGGCGAGCTGAGCGCACCGGCGCGGGTGGTGGCGCCCACCAGGGTGAAGGGGGCGATCGGCAGGCTGCGGGTGCGGGCGGTGGTGCCCTGGCCCACCGTGAGATCGAGGCGGTAGTCCTCCATCGCGGGGTAGAGGATCTCTTCGGCCACCCGGTTCAGCCGGTGGATCTCGTCGATGAACAGCACCTCGTGGGGCTGGAGGTTGACCAGCAGGCCCACGATGTCCCGGGGGCGTTCCAGGGCCGGGGCGCTGGTGATGCGGCAGCGCACCCCCAGTTCCTCCGCCAGCACCAGGGCCATCGTCGTCTTGCCCAGGCCCGGCGGTCCGTGCAGCAGCACGTGATCGAGGGCTTCTCCGCGGCTGCGGGTCGCTTCAACGGCGATCCCCAGAACCTGCTTCAGCTCCCGCTGACCGATGTAGTCGGCCAGGCGCCGGGGGCGCAGGCCATCCTCCCGGGCGGTGCCGACCGGATCGCTCTGTTCCTCCTCCGGCTGGGCCCGTGGATCGATCAGGCCGGACCGAGGCGGCGCTGGCCTGGTCCCATCCCCCTCGGCGGAGCGTCCGCGCCCCGGAGACGGGCCCGACTGGGAGGAGACGATCGCCATGGGCAGCAGGGTACCTGCCGCGACAGTTGACTAGGGTCGGGGGATCAGGGATCTCCCGGGGAACGGCGATGGGCAAGGGGCCCGGCAGGAAGGGCGGCGGCAAGGTCCAGGACCCTGCGAACCGGCTGCTGGCCGACAACCGGTTCGCCCGCCATCAGTACGAGATCCTCGAGACGCTGGAAACCGGCATCGAGCTGCTGGGCACGGAGGTGAAGTCGATCCGGGCCGGTCAGGTGAACCTGCGCGACGGCTTCTGCCTGATCCGCAACGGAGAGATGCAGCTGCACAACGTGCACATCTCTCCCCACAGCCACGCCGGCCGCTTCTTCAATCACGACCCCCTGCGGGTGCGGCGCCTGCTGGCCCATCGCAAGGAGATCGACCGCCTGCGCATCGCCCTCGAGCAGAAGGGCCTCACCCTGATTCCGCTCAATCTTCACCTCAAGGGCTCCTGGATCAAGCTCACCCTCGGCCTGGGCAAGGGCCGCAAGCTGCACGACAAGCGCCATGAGGAGCGGCGCAAGCAGGAGATGAAGGACGCCCGGGCGGCCATCGCCCGGATCTGAGACCCGTGCGCCTGGCCTCCCGCAGCGCCGCTGAGACCGTGCGTTGGCTCGGTCTCAGTTCGGTGCGGCCGGTTGCTCGTCGGCGGGCTCGGCTGGGGATTCCGGAGCGGCCGGCGGCTCCGCCACTGCCGGCTCCTCGGGTTCAGCAGCGCCGTCCGCCGCCGGCGGCGGAGCGGGGGGGTCACCGGGCTGGGGCGGGGGCGGCACCGCTTCCGGAGCGGGGGGATCGGCCCGCAGGGAGAGGCTGATCCGGGCCGGCGCCACCCCGCCGTTGGTCACCAGCAGCTGCACCGGTGAGTCTGGCTGGGCGCCGAGGCTCACCACCCGCAGCGGTCCCCGGCTCTCCAGCTGCCGCCCATCGGCGGCGAACACGCTCATCTCGAGCAGCGGCGTGCCGTTGACCCCCAGGGCCAGGGCATGGCCCCGGGGCAGGCGGATGGCGAACAGCCGCGCACCATTGGCCGGCACATCGGCGGACATCAGCTGGTTGGTGCGGGATGGCACCGCGATCGACTCGATCCCCACGTTCTCCAGGGTCTGATCGGCGGCGGCATACCAGAGCTGGCGGAACGGTTCCTCGGGGATGCCGTTGTTGGCCGTCGTCGGCAGCAGGTTGCGGGCGCTGTCGGAGACCAGCTGGCGCAGCACCTCCGGGCTGAGCCCCTGGCTCTCGAGCGCCCGGCGGCGGCGGTCCCAGTCGGCGGAGCTGAAGCTGCCCAGGCGCTGGCGCAGCGCCAGGGGAAGCTGCTCGACCCGGGCCAGCCACTCCTCGGCCAGCTCGTTCCACACCTTGCGCAGCGGAGCGTCCTCGAGCGCGTCGCTGGGGAGCCGCCCCCGCCGTTCGGGGTACTGGGCCAGCAGGCTGGCATCCACGAGCCTGAGGAACCAGGAGCGGTCGATCTGCAGGGCCCGCAACCGGTTCAGCAGCTCCTGGCGCTGGTCGATCTCGGCTGGCGGCAGGCTGCTGGGCAGTTCGGTGCCGGCCTCTCCTCCGCTGACCGGGCTCTGGCCCCGCCCCAGCCACCACCAGCCCAGGGCGGTTCCGGCACTGGCCGAGAGCACCAGGGCGATCAGCACGGGCCACAGCCCCCCTTCCGCCGCCTCCTCGCGTTCCCGATGGCGCGAGCGGCTCACCCCCGGCTCCATCGCCAGCGCCTGGCCGCTGAGCGCAGGCTCCGGGCCGGTGCCGGCCGCTGCCGCCAGTGGACGTGGAACCGGTGCACTGCCCTCGTCGGCGCCGCCGGCTTCCGCCTCCGCCCTGGTCGCCGCCACGTTCGGCAGGGCCGGCCCGCCCGGCGGTCGATCCTCCGCTTCCGGTTGGGGCGTCGATGGCAGTGGCGTTGGTGGTGGCGGTTTCAGCGCCGGTTCCGGCCGCGGCGGCGGTGGTGGCGGTGGAGTCGTGCTGGCCGGTGGAGGGACCAGCATCACGGTGCGATCGGCCCGGGGCACGGGACCGGTGGATTCCGGCATCTCCAGTTGCTGGAAGGCCGCCAGGGCCTCGGCGGCCGAGGCGAAGCGGCTCGCCGGATCGCTGCCGAGCAGCCGCTCGATCCGCTGCCGCAGCCCCGGTTCCCCCTCCAGGGCGGTGGGCAGGCGCCAGTCCAGGCTGACCGGATCGAGCAGAGCCGCCGGTTCATCGCCGCTCAGCAGCACCAGGGCCACCACCCCGAGGGCATGCAGATCCATCCAGGGCTGGGCGGCGTCGCCGCGGAGGAGCTCCTTCGGCGCATAGCCGGGGGTGGCCCCCAGCGGACCGGCGCCATCGGTGCCACGCAGCAGGCCGAAATCCAGCAGCACCGGCAGGCCGTCACTGTCGCGCCGCAGCAGGTTCGCCGGGCTCAGGTCGCCGTGGAGCAGGTCCTGGCTGTGGAGAGCCGCCAGCACCGGCAGCAGCTGCCGCAGCAGCAGCAGCACCTCCCCGGCACCGAACACCAGCTGGCGCTCGCGCCGGGCCTCCAGCAGTTCGGCGTAGGTGCGGCCGGCCTGCCAGTCGCGCACCAGCCAGAGAGCGTCAGCCTCGGTGATGGCCGCTCCGATCCGCGGCACCTGGGGGTGCAGCACCCCCTGCAGCCGTGCCCACAGGTTCCTCGCCTGCGCCTGGTCGCGCTCGGGGGGGACGCAGCGCAGGACCACCGGGGCCTCCCCCGCCAGCAGATCCCGCGCCAGCCACAGCACGCCCTGTTCCGTCCCAGCGCCGATCCGGTTCTCCAGCCGGTAACGACCACCGACGACCTGCCCGGATTCCCCGCGCGACGTGCCCATCACCTCAGGCTTGCTCCGGCCGCTGGGGCTGGCGCAGCCCCCTGCCCGCCAGCCAGTCGCGGTCGTAGAGGCGCGAGCGGTAGCGGTCGCCGCTGTCGCAGAGCACGGTGACGATCCGGTGTCCGGGGCCGAGGCGACGGGCGGTTTCGAGCGCCGCCGCTACGTTGATCCCCACCGAACCGCCCATGAACAGCCCCTCCCGCCACAGCAGCCCGTAGATCGTCTCCAGGGCGCTCTGGTCGTCAATGCGCACGGCGTCGTCGATCGGTGCTCCCTCCAGGTTGGCCGTGACCCGGCTGTTGCCGATGCCTTCGGTCACCGAGCTCCCCTCGCTCACCAGCTGGCCCCTGGTCGCCCAGGCGTGGAGGGCGCTGCCGTGGGGGTCGGCCAGCACGCAGCGGATGCGGGGGTCGCGCTCCTTGAGGAACAGCGCCGTGCCGGCATAGGTGCCGCCGGTGCCCGTCGCTGCGACCCAGGCATCCAGCCGCCCCTCGCACTGTTCCCAGATCTCCGGGCCGGTGCTGGCGTAGTGGGCTCGGCGGTTGGCCAGGTTGTCGAACTGGTTGGCCCACACCGCTCCGGGCGTCTCAGCCGCGATGCGGCCGGAGAGCTTCACGTAGTTGCCGGGGTCGGCGTAGGGCACCGCCGGCACCGTCCGCACCTCGGCCCCCAGGCTGCGCAACAGGCCGATCTTCTCGGCCGACTGGGTGTCCGGGATCACGATCAGGCAGCGGTAGCCGCGGGCATTGCACAGGTGGGCCAGGCCGATCCCCGTGTTGCCGGCCGTGCCCTCCACCACCGTGCCCCCCGGGCGCAGCTCGCCGGAGGCTTCCGCCTCCTGGAGGATGCCCAGGGCGGCGCGGTCCTTGACCGAGCCGCCGGGATTCATGAACTCCGCCTTGCCGAGGATCTCGCAGCCGGTGAGCTCGCTGAGCGCCCGCAGCCGGATCAGGGGGGTGTTGCCGACGGCGCCGGTGAAGCCTTCGGTGATGCCGGAGCGGATCGCTGCGGTGCTGGCGCTCATGCCGCGGGCCTGCTGATTCAACGGGTCGTGGGCGGATCGTAGGGAACCCTCCTAGGGTCGGAACGCGCGGACAGACAGTAGATGGGTTCCCCGGCGGCAGACCTGCGGCTGAGTGGACCATCGGATTGCCGTCAGTCGGCTCCCCTCGCCGAGGCGCTGCTGCGGGTCCGCCACCGGACTGAAGCGCTGATCCAGCCTCTCGAGCCGGAGGATCTCTGCCTCCAGGGCATGGAGGACGCCAGTCCACCCAAGTGGCATCTCGGCCATACCGCCTGGTTCTTCGAGGCCTTCGTTCTCGAGCCCCACTGGCCCGGATGGGAGATTCCTGACAGGCGCTGGGCCTACCTGTTCAACTCCTATTACGACAGCGTCGGCGCGCGCCATCCCAGGCCCCGGCGCGGCCTGCTGACCCGCCCGCCGATCGCTGACGTGCTGGCCTGGCGCCAGCGGATCGACGCCGCCCTGATCGCCCTGATCGAGGCGTTGCCGCGACGACCGGCCGAGCAGGCCCGTGCCGTGCGGGAGCTGATCGTGCTCGGCCTGCAGCACGAGCAGCAGCATCAGGAGTTGCTGCTGATGGATCTGCTCGATGGCTTCTCCCGCCAGCCCCTCGATCCCGCCGTCGATCCCGGACCCCTGGGCACGGAGGCACGCTGGCGGGAGCTCACGGCCGCAGCACCGCCGCCGGGGTGGTGCGAGCACCCGGGGGGCCTGGTGTCGATCGGTCATCCCGGGGATGATCCCGGCTTCCATTTCGACAACGAGGCTCCTCGCCATCGCGTCTGGCTCGAACCCTTTGCCCTGGCCCGGGGGCTGGTCACCAACGCCGAGTACGCCGCCTTCATCGCCGATGGCGGTTACGCTCGGCCCGAGCTGTGGATGAGCGAGGGCTGGGCCGTGGCCTGCGCCCGCGGCTGGCAGGCCCCCCGCTACTGGCGGGGCGACGCCGAGTTCACCCTCGCCGGCCTGCGGCCGCGGCCGCCCCAGGCCCCTGTTCGGCACCTGAGCTGGTTCGAGGCCGACGCCTATGCCCGCTGGGCGGGAGCCCGGCTGCCGAGCGAGGCGGAATGGGAGGTGCTCGCGGGCTCAGGCGACCATCTGGCGATGGCCTTCGGTCTGCTCTGGCAGTGGACCGCCACCCCCTACCGTCCCTATCCGGGCTTCGCTCCGGCTCCTGGAGCGGTCGGGGAATACAACGGCAAGTTCATGACCTCCCAGTTCGTGCTGCGCGGCAGCAGCGTGCTCACTCCGGAGGGTCACGCCCGCCTTCCCTACCGCAACTTCTTCCCGCCGGCGAGCCGCTGGATGGCCGCCGGCTTGCGGTTGGCCCGCGGATGACCCAGCCCCCCATGCGCCAGCCCCCCAAGTGTCAGGCCCCGCTCGAGCCGGAGCCGACGCGCCGCACACTGCGGTGCCAGGACCCGATCCGTCCTGATCCGCTGAACCAGGAGCCCCGGAACCGGGCCCAGCTGATCGACCTGCACCCCGAGCCGGCTGACATGGTGCGGCTGGTGCTGGCCGGCATGGAGCGGACACCCCGGCAGCTGCCGGCCTGGCTGCTCTACGACGCGGAGGGGGCTCGCCTGTTCGAGGCGATCTGCGAGCAGCCCGAATACACCCTCACCCGCACCGAGACCGCTCTGCTGCAGCGGCGGGCCGGGGACCTGGCCGCGGCCCTGGGGCCCGGGGTGCTGGTCGAGTTCGGTGCGGGCAATGCCCGCAAGGTCGGGCCTCTGCTCACGGCCCTCGAGCCCTCGGCCTATGTGCCTCTCGACATCAGCGGTGAGCAGCTGCGCCTGGCCTGCCACGCCCTGCAGGAGCGCCATCCCACCGTGCCGGTGCTAGGCATCTGCTGCGACTACAGCCGGCTGGAGCGGCTGCCGGACCATCCCCTGCTGGCGGGGCGGCGGCTGGGGTTCTACCCCGGCAGTTCGATCGGCAATTTCGATCCGCAGGAGGCCCGCGGGCTGCTGCGCCAGTTCGCCCGGGTGCTTGGACCGGGCGGCCGGCTGCTGATCGGCATCGACCAGCCCAAGGACGTCGAGCGGCTGGAGGCCGCCTATGACGACGCGGCGGGGTTGTCGGCGGCGTTTGCGGCCAACCTGCTCACCCGACTGAACCGGGATCTGGGTGGCTGCTTCGATCCGGCCGACTTCCGCTACGAGGCCCGCTGGCAGCCCGAGGCTTCCCGCATCGCCATGGCCCTGGTCAGCCGGCGCACCCACCAGGTGGCTCTGGCCGGACGCTCCTGGAGCTTCGCCGCGAGGGAGCCGCTGATCACCGAGTACAGCGTCAAATACACGCCCGCCGCCTTCCTGTCCCTGGCCGGCGCCGCCGGCTGGCGTGGGGTGGCCCGCTGGTCCGATCCGGCGGGGGATCTGTCGCTGCACCTGCTGGAGCAGGCAGACTCGGAACCGATGCCGGACGGGCCATGAGCAGGGATGACCAGCGTCGGGCGATGCGCCAGATGCGTGAGGGACTGATCGCTGAACTCGAGGAGCTCTATCGCCAGGCGTTCGACCGGATCGGAGACCAGGATCTCGGCGAGGGAGCGATCGCCCGCCTCACCCAGCTGCTGCTGCGATCCCGTGAGGCGGCGATCACGCCCCTCCAGGAAGAGATCGAGGCTCCCCTCATCACACGGGCCCCCGGGGAGCCGGCGGCATGAGCAGCGGCACCTGGCTCGATGAACTGGAGGCGCGGCTGGATGCCACCCTCCAGTCGTTTCTGCGTTCCAATCCCGCTCAGGAGTCCCTGCTGGCCGAACAAGAGGCCCGCGATCGCCAGCAGGCGCTGCGGCGGGCGCGGCTGGATCTGCGCCAGGAGGCCGAGCTGCAGCGCCAGGGGCTGCTGCGGCTGGCGGGGGAGATCCGCCAGTGGCAGGAGCGGGTGGAGCGGGCCCGTGCCGCCGGCGCCCAGGATCTGGCCCAGCGCGCCGGCGAGCATGTGGCCACCCTGATGGAGCAGGGCCGCAGCCGCTGGCAGACCCTCGGTGAACTGGGTGACCGTTTTGCCCGCGTGGAGCGGGAGCTGGCCGAACTCACTGCCACGCCCCCGCCGCCCCCCGCCGCGCCGGCGGGGGAGCAGGGCGATGACCTGCAGCGTGATTGGGCGCGCTTCGAGGCGGAACAGGAGCTGGAGGAGCTCCGCCGCCAGCTCCAGCGCTGAGCGCCGGCTGATCCGGCACCAAGGGCCATGGGTTTCCTGCTCTCCAAGCTCCTGCCGATCGCGGTCTATCCCCTGGGCCTGGCGCTGCTCCTGCAGATCGCCGGCCTGGTGCTCGGCCGCCGGCGGGGTGGCCCCTGGCTCAGCGCCGGCGGCCTGGCCCTGCTCTGGCTGGCGGCGATGCCGCTGACGGCGCGACAGCTCACCCGCGCCCTGGAGGAGCAGGCCGCTCGGCTCAGCCCCGATGTCCTCCCCCAGGCCGATGCGGTGCTGGTTCTGGGCGGTGGTCTGCGGCCCGCCCTTCCCCCCCGTCGGGATGTGGAGGTGAGCGAGGCCGGTGATCGCCTGCTCACCGGCGTGAGCCTGGTGCGGCGTGGTCTGGCGCCGTTGCTGGTGGTCTCCGGCGGCCGGGTGGGCTTCACCAGCGGCGATGCGGCACCGGCCGAGGCCGACTCGGCGGCGCGCCTGGCCCGGCAGCTTGGACTTCCCCCCGCTCGCATCCTGCGCAGCCCCTCTCCGCGCAACACGGCCGAGGAGGCGGCGGCGATCGATCGGCTCGCCCGCAGCCGGGGCTGGCACTCGATTCTGCTGGTGACCAGCGCCAGTCACATGCCCCGCTCCCTGGCCACCTTCCAGAGACGCACTGCGCTGCGGATCACGCCGGTGCCCTGCGACTTCCAGTTCCCCGCCCGCCAGCTCTACGGACGGCCCACCGCCGGCAGCCTGCTGCTCGATCTGTTGCCGAGCGCCGAAGCCCTGGATCTCACGACCCGGATGCTGAAGGAGCACGTGGGCCGTCTGGTCTACCGGGCCCGCGGCTGGCTGTGACGCGGCTGGCTCTGAGGCGATTGCCGCATCGGCAGGATCCGGATCAGCTGGGATCAGCCCTGCAGGCTCACTTCTTCGGCTCCGGGGGAACCAGGCTCACCCCTTCCGGCGGAGGGGTGGGATCGGGGTCGGCGATCAGCATGTGCTGCAGCACGATCTCGGGGCGCTCGCTGTCGCGCCAGCGGATGCGGTAAGCCGGCATCTTGGTGCCCCGGCTCGTGGTTTGCTCGACGGGCTCCATCACCCAGCCACGGCGCGATCGCCCCTGGGGGTTGCGCTTCACCACGGGATCGGCGTGTTTGAAGCGAAAACCGACGCGCTCGCCGCTCATGTCAAGGGAGACCCCGCTAAGGGTGATTGCCTACTGAAGGAATTATCCCACTGCACCGGTTCCGCCCTCCGGACGGGCTTCCGGCCGCAGCAGCGGGAAGGCGATCACATCGCGGATCGAGGGGCTGTCGGTGAGCAGCATCACCAGCCGGTCGATGCCGATGCCCAGGCCACCGGTGGGGGGCATGCCGATCTCCAGGGCGTGCAGGAAGTCCTCGTCCACGGTCTGGGCCTCCGGATCCCCAGCCCGCCGGCGCTCCTGCTGGAGTTCCAGGCGGGCCCGCTGATCCACTGGGTCGGTGAGCTCGCTGAAGGCGTTGGCGGTTTCCCGGCCGACGATGAACAGCTCGAAGCGCTCCACCAGCCCCGGCTTGCTGCGGTGCGCCCGGGCCAGCGGCGAGTTCTCGACCGGGTAATCGAGCACGAAGGTGGGCTGGATCAGGCTCTCCTCCACCCGCTGCTCGAAGGCCTCCACCAGCAGGCGGCCGACGCTGTCGGCCACCTCCGGCACCTCCAGGTCGGCCGCCGCCATGGCCGCGGCCGCCTGGCCGCGTTCGGTGAAGGTGTTGAAGTCGAGACCGGTGGCCTGCAGCACCAGCTCATGCATGGTGGCCCGGCGCCAGGGGGGCGTGAGATCCACCTCGAGACCCTGGTAGGTGATCCGGGTGCTGCCGCACACCTCCTCGGTCACCGTGGCGATCAGCGTCTCCGTGAGCGCGATCATGTCGTGGTAATCCGCGAAGGCCTGATAGATCTCCACCGAAGTGAATTCGGGGTTGTGGCGCGTGCTGATCCCTTCGTTGCGGAAAATGCGGCCCAGTTCGTAGACCCGCTCGAAGCCGCCCACCACCAGCCGCTTGAGATGCAGCTCGGTGGCGATCCGCAGGGTCAGAGGCAGATCCAGGGCGTTGTGGTGTGTGCTGAACGGCCGGGCGTCGGCCCCACCGGCCTCGGTCTGCAGCACCGGGGTCTCGATCTCCAGAAAGCCGCGTTCGTCCAGCCAGCGGCGCATCGCGCTCACCAGCCGGGCCCGACGCCGGAAGGTCTCGCGGGTGTGCGGTGAGACGACCAGATCGAGATAGCGCTGCCGGTAGCGCTTCTCCACGTCTGCCAGGCCATGCCACTTGTCCGGCAGCGGCTGCAGCGACTTGGTCAGCATCGTCCACTCCCGCACCTTCACCGACAGCTCGCCCCGGTCGGTGCGCCGCAGGCTGCCCTGGACGCCGATCCAGTCGCCGGCATCGGTGAGGGTGGTGAGCTGGTCGAAATGGTCGGGGTCGTCGGGATGGGCCGCCTGCAGAGCGGCTTTCTCGATGTAGAGCTGGATCGGGCCGGTCTCGTCGGCCAGGGTGAAGAAGGCCAGCTTGCCCATCACCCGGCGGGTCATGATCCGCCCGGCCACCGCCACCGCCACCTCCCGCTCCTCGCCCCGGGGCAGATCGGCGTGGGCCTGCTGCAGCGCCGCCGTGCTGTGGCTGGGGGCGAAGCCGAGGGCGTAGGGGGCATGGCCCCGGGCCTGGAGAGTACGGGCCTTCTCCAGACGGGTCTCGCGCAGATCCGACAAGGCAGGCGGCGGTGGGAACGTCCTGGCCATCCTGCAGGAGCGACGGGCTGGCCATCCCCGCAGGTGGAGGCCTGGCAGGCCGAGGGCGCTCAGGCCGGGTTGAGCGCTTGCAGCACGGCTCAGCCGGCGGCCGCCAGGCTGCCGTCGCCCATGCGCTGGGAGGCGTAGCCGGTTCCCCGCACGGTGAGGATCAGCTCGGGGTTGCGGGGATCGGGCTCCAGTTTGCCCCGCAGCCGGGCCACATACACATCCACCACCCGCAGGTCGGCGGCGCGGCGGGGGGGATAGCCCCAGAGCTGCTCCAGGATCTCGGCCCGGGGAACCACCCGCCCGGGTTCACGGAACAGCAGCTCCAGCAGGCTGAACTCGGTGTAAGTGAGGGCGATGCGCTGGCCTTCGCGGGTCACCTGGCGGCGGTTGGTGTCGACCACCAGCTCGCCCACCCGCAGAACGCCGCTGCCCGAGGCTGCTTCCCCCCGTGGTTCGCTGGTGGCTGAGCCCCGGCCCACCCGGCGCAGGATCGTGGCGATGCGGGCCTCCAGTTCCTTGGGACTGAAGGGTTTGGGTAGGTAGTCGTCGGCTCCCAGGTCGAGGCCGGCCACCCGTTCGGCGATGGCGTCGAGGGCCGAGAGGAAGATGATCGGCACGCAGGATTCAGCCCGCAGACGCCGGCAGACGGCGAAGCCATCCAGCTTGGGCAGCATCACGTCCAGGACCACCAGGTCGGGCTGCTCCCGGTGGAACAGGGTGAGCGCCTCTTCGCCGTCTTCGGCGCAGACGACCCGATAGCCGGCGAGCTGCAGTCGCATCACCAGAACCCGGCGGACCGCCGGCTCATCATCGACCACCAGCAGGGTTGCCTTGGCCTTGGCCATGGGGGCATCGGGCCCCGGCACGGGGCTCTCCTCCACGCTGCTGGCCTGCCTGGGCATGGGCGACGTTCCTGCCGAACCTGGGTGAAGAATCGCAACCATACCCCTCACCCGTCCCTCAGGTCAGCCGTTCGGCGGGCCCACCGGCGCTTTTTGCGCCACTCTTCAGATTTTCTTCGGCTCAGGGCCAGCGGGCTTCGGCATAGCGATTCCATTCCTCGGCGGCGCTGACCAGGGCCGCATCGCTGTCGATGCGGCCGAGCATCGCCCGTTGCAGCTGGGTGTAGAGGATCGCCTGCAGCCGCTTGATGCCCGGGGTGGCCGGCACCAGCACCCGGGCGCGCTCGAGGGTCGCCACCGACAGGCTCCGGGCCCGGCGCACCAGGGCGTCAGCGGGGGAGTCCTCCGCCGGCTCCGCCAGGCGGGCCGCCAGCTGCTGCAGGGCCTGCCGCGATGAGGGCAGCACCCGGGCCTCCTCCGCGAAGGCCAGCTGGTTGGCGGCATCGGTGAGCGCGAGGCCGAAGCGAACCGCATCCGCCGCCCGGGTGCTGCTCCGGGGCACAACCAGGTTCATCACCGCCACGTTCGCTTCCCCCCCCGGTCCGGTGATCGGCGGGAAGGGCTGGGTGCGGCCGGCGATGCCGGGGGCGTTGGTCTGGAGATTGCGCAGGAAGTCCGGTCCGGAGGCCACCTGGGCAAGCTCGCCGGCCTGGAACAGCTCGATCGCCCGCCGGTAGCCCTGGCTGACCACCTCCCGGGGCAGCAGGCCGCGGCGGTAGAGGTCGCTCCAGAAGGCGAAGGCCCGGCGGCCGGCGGGGCTGACGAAGGCCGCGCGCCGCCGCCCGTCGAGCAGCTGCACCCCCATCTGCACCATCGCCTCCATCAGTTCGGCCGAGTCGTCGGGGACGGCGGTGACGAACAGGGCGTAGCGACCGGTGCGTCGGCGGATCCGCTCGGCGTAGGCGGGCACGTCCTGCCAGCGCAGGGGGGGGCGTTCCAGATCCGCCTGCTGCAGCAGGCCCATGTTGGCAATCGTCACCCGCGCCGTGAGGTACCAGGGCAGGGCGAACTGGGCTCCCCCCTCCCGTCCGGCTTCCCAGATCCGCGGCAGGTACCCGTCCGCGGCCCCGGGTGGCAGCAGGGGGGTGAGATCCCGCAGCCCCCCCTTGCTGGCCAGGTTGGCGGCGAAGGGGGGGTTGAGATTGACCAGATCCGGGGCGGTGCGCGCGAACACAGCCGCCAGCAGCTTGCGCTCCACCGACGACCAGGGCACGTCGGTCCACCGCACCTCCACCCCGGGATGGCTGGCCTCGAAGGCGGCGATCACCCGGCCGAGGAAGGGGCTGAAGCGCGGGGCCAGATCGAGCGTCCAGACCTGGAGCGGTGGCGCGGCGGAGCCGGGCCTGCGACCCCACGGCAGGGAGCAGCCTCCGGCGGCGAGGCTGAGTCCCAGAAGGCTGAGGGCACGGCGTCGGGAGATCGGCATCGGTTCAGCCTCGCCAGCCGCCACCCATCTGGCGCCAGAGCAGCAGCTGCAGGGAACAGAGCATCGGCGCCAGCAGGGCTGTCACCAGAGTCTGGGCCAGGATCACGTGCACACCGGCGCCGAGCAGGTCGGCCGGCTGCCAGCCCGGCAGGGCCAGGGGGCCGGGATGCACCCCCGGATCAAGCACCGATGCACCGCCGGATGGCCCATCCACCGGCTGGATCAGGGCGGAGCTTCGCCACAAGCTCACCATCAGCCACTGCAGCAGCAGGCTGGCTTCGAGCAGCAGGGTGCCGACCAGGGCCAGCAGGCCCAGCACCAGGGTCCCGCGCAGCGGCGGTCCCTTGCGGCCCAGCTGGCCCCACCACCAGCCCAGCAGCATCAGTGCCGGGATCAGGGTCGCCCCCTGGCCGTGCAGAGCGTCGAGCATCAGCCCCACCGCCAGACCCCCCAGCACGCCGGACACGGCCCCCTCGCTCAGGGCCCAGGGCAGCAGCCACAGCACCGCCCAGACGGGTGGCACACCCCCCAGCCGCAGCCAGGACGGGGCCAGCAGGGTCAGCAGGGGCACCAGCAACGCCGAGGCGATGCACCAGGGGTGGCGGGAGGGGCTCACCGTCAACGGATCAGCACCTGCACCCAGTCGACGGAGCCGGCGGGAGCGGAGAGCTGCACGATCGCCTCGGGTGCCGGATCGGCCTCTTCATTGACGCTCTGGATCACGCCCACCGGCAGATCGGGGGGAACCAGCGTGCTGGCGGGGGAGGTGAGCACCACGTCCCCGGCGCGGACCTGGGGATCCTTCTCCAGAAAGCGGAGCAGGGGCCGGTCGGTGCCGATTCCGCTCAGGAGCCCCTGGCGCTGGTTGCGGCCCACCAGCACCCCCACCCGGCTCACGGGATCGGTGAGCAGGGTCACGGTGGCCGTGGTGGGCGTGACCAGGGCGATCCTGCCGATCAGGCCGCCCGGCGCCAGAACGGCCTGCCCCGGAGCGACCCCCTGCAGCGATCCCGCCCCCAGCATCAGGCGCTGCCACCACCCGCCGGGTTCCCGGGAGATGACCGGCGCCGACAGGCGGCGTCCATCGCCGGCCCCCTTGAGGCCCAGCAGATCGCGCAGCCGCCGGTTCTCGCTCTCCAGGCGCGACAGCCGGGTCTGATCGTCGAGTCGCTGCGCCGAGCGCAGCCACTCCGACTGGGCGGTGCCGGGCCAGAACGGGCGCATCAGCAGGCCATAGGCATCGGCTAGCAGGGCACCGCGGCTGAGCCGGATGCCCACCAGTCCCAGCGCCACAAGCACCAGCCAGATCGGAATCCGTGGCGAGGCGGTGGCGCGGCGCAGCCAGCGCTCCGGCGGCATCGAATCAGGCGGCCTGGCGTGAGAAGTCCGGGGTGTCGAGCACGCGGGACAGGTGCTGGTAGTCCTCGAGCACCATGCCGCAGCCGTTGACCACACACAACAGCGGATCTTCGGCGACGTGGGTGAGGATGCCCGTCTCGTGGCTGATCAGGTCGCAGATCCCGCGCACCAGCGCCCCGCCGCCGGCAAGCATGATCCCCCGGTCGACGATGTCGGCAGCCAGCTCGGGGGGGGTGCGCTCCAGGGTGCGCTTCACCGCTTCCACGATCACGTTCAGCGGTTCGGCCATCGCTTCGCGGATGTCGCCAGCGCGCACGTTGACGGTGCGGGGCAGGCCGGAGAGCAGGTGCAGGCCGCGCACGTCGATCGAGGTCTCGTCGTGCTCGTCATCGGGGAAGGCCGAGCCGATGCGGATCTTGATGTCTTCAGCGGTGCGCTCGCCCACCACCAGGTTGTGGACCTTCTTGAGGTAGACGCCGATGGCATCGCTGAGCTCGTCGCCGGCCACCCGCACCGATTCGCTGATGACGGTGCCGCCAAGGCTCAGCACGGCCACCTCCGTGGTGCCGCCGCCGATGTCGACCATCATCGTGCCCACCGCCTCGGTGACGGGCAGGCCGGCGCCGATGGCGGCCGCCACCGGCTCATCGATCAGGTGCACGGTGCGGGCTCCGGCCAGGCCGGCTTCGCGCACCGCCCGCCGTTCGACGCCGGTGACGCCGCTGGGGATGCCGATGACCAGGCGGGGGGCGATCACACCCCGACCCTCATTGCCCTTCTGGATGAAGCTTTTGATCATCTGCTCCGCCGCGTCGAAGTCGGCGATCACGCCATCACGCAGGGGACGCACCGCGCGGATCGAGCCGGGGGTGCGGCCGAGCATCAGCTTCGCCTCGTTGCCCACGGCCAGCGGCAGATTGCGCTGCAGGTCGATCGCCACCACGGAGGGCTCCTGGAGAACGATGCCCTTGCCGGACACGTACATCAGGGTGTTGGCGGTGCCGAGATCGATGCCGATGTCGCGGGAGAACTGAAAGCGGCGGAACATCGGCGGAGCAGGGACCCTTCAGCGCGGATCATAGAGGTGGTGTTCAGGCCTGACCCTCCGCTTCACCTCCTGACGGGTTTGCTCCGGGACGGCTGGTGGAACTCTGAAAGGGTGGTCCCCGGTCCGGGTGCCGCATCATTGTCCGATTCGTTCCAGGAGCTGCGCCATGGGCGTCAATTCCATCACCCTCGTTGGCCGTGCCGGCCGTGATCCCGAAGTCCGCTACTTCGAATCCGGCAGCATGGTCGCCAACCTCACCCTGGCGGTGAACCGCCGCAGCCGGGATGACGAGCCCGACTGGTTCAACCTCGAGATCTGGGGCAAGCAGGCCCAGGTGGCTGCCGATTACGTCCGCAAGGGCTCCCTGCTGGGGATCATCGGCTCGTTCAAGCTCGACCGCTGGAATGACCGCGCCACCGGCGAGGAGCGCAGCAAGCCGGTGATCCGGGTCGACCGGCTCGAGCTGCTCGGCAGCCGGCGGGATGGCGAGGCCGGCGGCGGCATGTCGGGCGGCGGCTACGGCGGCGGCGAGCCCAGCGAGGACGAGGTCCCCTTCTGAGCGGCGCTCAGCCGCAGCCGCTGCGCCGCCCTCTGGCCCCCATGGGTCCGGGCGGCCCGCTGGGCCTCGCCTCCTCTGCTGACCCCACTCCATCGGCCTGGCGAGCGTCCGGCCTGGCGATCGTGCCCGGCCCCAGGCCCCCCAGGTCGCCGCCGCCCCCGCCTCGTCGGTGCCGGTGACAGCGACCCCGCGGACTCACCGCTGGGGTCGCTGGGTGAGCTCAGTGGGAATCGCGCTGTTTCTTCCAGGTCCGCAGGCCCAGCCAGGTCAGCGACCCCAGCACGGCCACCACCAGCAGCACCTTGATGACTTTGGCCACCGGCTCGATCCAGAGCTCCACCTTGCTGTAGCTCTCCCCCATCAGCAGGCCGGCCAGGGTCAGCAGCAGGGTCCAGATCAGGCTCCCCGCCGTGGTCCAGATCAGGAAGGGGGCTAACGGCATCATCTCGATCCCGGCGGGCACCGAGATCAGGGTCCGGATCCCGGGCACAAGCCTCCCCCAGAACACCAGCGCGGTGCCGTGGCGGTTGAACCAGGTGCGGCTGCGGTGCAGCTCCTGTGGGCTGATCCCGATCCAGCGCCCATGGCGTGCCAGCCACTGCTCGATCCGCTCCTCGTTCACCAGTCGGCCGATGCCGTACCAGGGAAGGGCTCCGATCACGGTGCCCAGCAGACCCGCCAGTACCACGGGCAGTAGCGCGAGCTTGCCCTGCTGCACATAGAAACCGCCGAGCGGCATGATCAGCTCGGAGGGGATCGGCGGGAACAGGTTTTCCAGGAACATCGCCGCGAAGATGGCGGCGTAACCCGAACCGGGATTGGCCTCGACGGCCGCGCCGATCATCTCCGGGAGCTTCTGTACCAGTTCCAGCGCCAAGGTTCTGTCTCAGTTGGCAGACAAGTCAGTCTTCCATGAAGCGGCGGCCTCCCGTCAGCAGACACACCAACAAAAAAGCCGGCCCCTGTCATAGGGGCCGGTCCTCACCAGCAGTCAGCGCACGCTCAGCCCGGCGATGCCAGAGCCGGCGTTGGCTCAGTAGCGGTAGTGCTCGAGCTTGTAAGGCCCTTCCACCGGCACGTTGATGTAGGCGGCCTGCTCGGCGGTGAGCTCGGTGAGCCTGGCGCCGATCTTCTCGAGGTGGAGGCGGGCCACCATCTCATCGAGGTGCTTGGGCAGCACGTAGACCTGCTTGTCGTACTGATCGGCCTTGGTGAACAGCTCGATCTGGGCCAGCACCTGGTTGGTGAACGAGTTGCTCATCACGAAGCTGGGGTGGCCGGTGGCGCATCCCAGGTTCACCAGACGGCCTTCCGCCAGCAGGATGATCTTGTTGCCGCTCGGCAGCAGGATGTGATCCACCTGGGGCTTGATGTTGTCCCAGGGGTACTGCTTGAGCGAGGCCACATCGATCTCGTTGTCGAAGTGGCCGATGTTGCACACGATCGCCTGATCCTTCATCTGGATCAGGTGCTCGTGGCGGATCACCCGGAAGTTGCCGGTGGCGGTCACGAAGATGTCCACATCCCGCACCACGTCGTCGAGGCGCACGACGCGATAGCCCTCCATGGCCGCCTGCAGGGCGCAGATGGGGTCGATCTCGGCAATCATCACGGTGGCGCCGAGGCCGCGCAGCGACTGGGCCGAACCCTTGCCCACATCGCCATAGCCCAGCACCAGGGCCACCTTGCCGGCCACCATCACGTCAGTGGCGCGCTTGATGCTGTCCACCAGCGATTCGCGGCAGCCGTAGAGGTTGTCGAACTTGCTCTTGGTGACCGAGTCGTTGACGTTGATCGCCGGGAAGGGCAGCTCACCGCTCTTCTGCAGCTGATACAGGCGGGCCACACCCGTGGTGGTCTCCTCGGTCACGCCCTGAATCGCGGCGTGGATGCGCGAATAGAAGCCGGGTTGCGCCGCCAGCTTCTGGCGGATGCTGTTGAAGAGGGCGGTCTCCTCTTCGTTGGAGGGGTTGTCGAGAACGGAGAGATCCTTCTCGGCTCTGGTTCCCAGGATCACCAGGCCGGTGGCGTCGCCGCCGTCGTCGAGGATCATGTTGGGGGTGCCGCCGTCGCCCCACTCGAGGATGCGGTGGGTGAAGGCCCAGTACTCATCCAGGGTCTCGCCCTTGTAAGCGAACACGGGGATGCCACCGGCGGCGATGGCCGCGGCGGCATGGTCCTGGGTGGAGAAGATGTTGCAGCTGGCCCAGCGCACCTCGGCGCCGAGGGCCACCAGCGTTTCGATCAGAACGGCGGTCTGGATCGTCATGTGCAGCGAGCCCGCGATGCGGGCGCCCTTGAGGGGCTGCTCGGCGCCGTACTTCGCCCGCAGGGCCATCAGGCCGGGCATCTCCGTTTCGGCGATGGCGATCTCCTTGCGGCCGAAGTCGGCCAGGCCGAGATCGGCGATCACATAGGAGCTGGTGCTCTGCAGCACGGGAGATGCGGGTGTGGCCACCATGAGTGTTCCGGCGTTGTTGGGAGGCGGGTGTGGACTGTCAGACCGAGCGCCGGAAGCCGTCCGCCGATGAGGGAACCGGGCTGCAGCGGATTCGATCTGGAAAGTTCTGCGGAGACGCCGAGGCTTCGGGCTCGCCAGAGGGGCAATCTACAGGGATGCAATCGAGCAACGCGATCCGCACCATCCAGCTGGCCGATGCGGCGGCCACCCAGGCCCTCGGCGCAGGCCTGGCCACCGACCTCGGGGCCGGAGCCGTGCTGCTGCTCAGCGGCGGTCTCGGGGCCGGCAAGACCTGCCTGGTTCAGGGGCTGGCCCGGGGCCTGGGGATCGAGGAACCGGTGACCAGTCCCACCTTCGCCCTCGCCCAGCACTACCGTGCCGCGGATGGTCGAGCCCTGGTGCATCTCGATCTCTACCGGATCGAGAGTCCGGCCTCCGCCGACGAGCTGTTCGATCAGGAGCTGGAGGAGGCGGATGTGCTCGGCGCCCTGATGGCGGTCGAATGGCCCGAGCGTCTGAGCCGACCGCCGGCCGGAGCCTGGCGGCTGGCGCTGGAGCTGGCCGGCGAGGGTCGCCTTGCCGTGCTGCAGCCGCCGCCCTCAGCCCTCTGAGGGCTGCAGCTCCGGGATCCGCTCCAGCAGGGCGGCGGTGAGTTTCCGGCGTCGCTCCCAGAGGCTGCGATACCACGCCTCCCGCCGGGCCGCCTGATGCACCTGCAGGCGTTCGGCCCGCACCCAGGCCCGGGCCCGCTCGCCGATCGCCTCCACCGCCGCGGGATCCTGCCGCCACTGCCGCAGTACTGCGGCCAGTTCGGCCTCGCTGCTGAAGAACCGCGCCGTCTCCCCCTCCCGCAGGCTCTGGCCGTACACCACCGGACTGGCGAGGAGGGCCAGTCCATGGCCACCGGCCTCCACCGCCTTGAGGTCGGATTTGCAGCGGTTGAAGGGGGTGTCGGCCAGGGGCAGAAAGGCGATGTCGCAGTCCGACAGACGCTGGCGGTAGCTGGGGTAGCTGCAGGTGGGGGTGAACTGTCGCGCGGGCAGTTCCAGGGCATCGAAGAACGCCCTGTCGTGCACCACCTCCACCTGCCACTGCTCCGGCGCCTCCATCAGCACGGTGTTGAGGGTCGCCATCCAGGGGGCCCAGTCGGCCTCGCGGTTGAGTGCCCCGAAGAACAGTCGCAGCGGTTGGCCAGGTTGCCGCGGCGGCCGCGGTGGCGGCAGGGCGGGCAGGGCATTGCCGAACACCGCCACCTCCGGGTTGTGGGCGCGGATCCTGGCCGCCAGAACCTCGGTCGACACCTGGACGGCGTGCGCGCCGCGGAAGGTCAGATGGCGGTTGGCGGCGATCTCGGGCCAGTGGTCGGGATCGTCGTCGTACTCGATCACGATCACGTAGTCGTTGGCCAGAAGCGTGCGCAGCTGGGCCACGGCCTCCGGGAAGCGCAGCGACGGCCGCTGCCAGATCAGCAGCCGGGGCAGGGAGGGATCCGGGCTTAGCAGATCGAGTTGCCCATACCGCAGGCGCAGGCCGATCCCTCCCAGGCTGGCGACCGCCATCAGCGGCTGGGCCATCCGCACCTCCACCATGCCCACCTGGGGGCGCAGGGTGAGGGCATCCAGGTGCAGCGGGGGGCGCCGCCGGCGACTGGCCGTCACCACGTACTGCAGGGGGGCCACTCCGGCCAGCAGGGCCTGGCGGTCGAGCCCCAGGCCCGGCAGGGCCGGCTCAAGCCGTTGCACGAACGCTTCGGCCTGCTCCGGCTGGAACACCCTCGGTTGCAGCTCCAGCAGCTGCAGTCCGCAGCCCTTCACCAGGTCCTCGATGCCGGCGCGGCTGAACCAACGCAGGTGAGTCCGATCGAAGATCCCCTCCTCCGCCAGGGGCCACTGGCCCCGCAGCAGCTGCTCCAGCACCGACCAGTGCTGCACGTTGGGGATGCAGGCGATCAGCACGCCGTGATCGGCCAGCAGAAGCACCTGTCGCTTCAGCACCGCCCAGGGATCGCGCAGGCGCTGGAGCCCATCCCCGTAGACCAGCGCATCGAGGGGCCGCAGCGGCGGCAGGGCCAGATCGGGGTCTTCCGCATCGCCTCTGACCACCTGGTCCAGTCGCCCGCCGGCGACCTGCGCGGCCGCCTCCTCCGCTTCGATGCCCACGTAGCGGCAGGCGGGGTTGATCGCCTTGAAGGCGGCCCCCAGGGCTCCGGTGCCGCAGCCCACCTCCAGCACGTTGGCGGCGGTGATCGGAATGCGTTGCAGCAGGTCCGGGTTCACACGGTCGTCATACCCCGGATCGGCGGCCATCAGAGGGTGGGCAGGGGGCGGAGAGCACCCGCCAGGGCGCGGGCCTGGGCTTCGCTGGGCTGGGGATCGATGGCGCCGGCCCCCAGGCATACCAGGGCGCCGCAGGCGCTGGCAAAGCGCAGGGCCGCTTCCACGCCCTGTCGGGGCGTCGTCTCGCCCAGCATCCGGGGGTGGCTGACCAGCTCGTGGAGCAGGCCTGCTGTGAACGCGTCACCGGCGCCAGTGGTGTCAACCGCGGTGATCGGGAAGGAGGGCAGCACGCCGCTGTGGCCTCCCATGACCCAGCGCAGCGGCGCTGCCCCATCGGTGACCAGCACCGCCGGCTGCCGGGGCAGGGCCGCGGCGATCGCGTCCGGATCCGTGCCGCCGAACAGGGCGCTCGCCTCTTCGGCGGCGCACTTGATCAGGCAGGCGCGCTGGAGCAGGGCCAGGATCCGCTGCCGGGCGCCGGCTGGCGGCTCCGCCGCCGGATCGAGTCCCCAGAACGTGGGCCGCCAGTTCACATCCACCGCCACCGGCGCCCCCTGCCGCTCCGCCAGGGACACCAGGGCCTCCAGGGCCTCTGCCGACGCCGGGCTGGCCAGGGGAAGCGTGCCCAGCAGCAGCCACGGCGACGCCGCCAGCAGCGGCGTGGCGGCGGCCACGAGCGCCCCGGCCTCCACGGCCTGATCGGCGAACCCCTGGCCCCGGTCGCCGGCGAAGCCCCCGAACCGCCGCTCGCCGTTCGCCTCGCGCCGCACCAGCACCGTGCGGCTGGGCCGCTGCGGATCCCACTGGACGGCGGAATCATCCACCCCCCGCTCCTGGAACAGGGCCGCGAAGGCCGCGCCGATGGCGTCCTGGCCGAGGCGCCCCAGAAAGGCCACCGGTGTGCCCAGGCGGGCCAGGGCGCAGGCGGCGTTGGCCGGGGCTCCCCCCAGCCGGTCTTCCACCGCCTGATCGGCGGACGGGGGTTCCCCGGGGTCGCCGCCCGGCGGACCCAGCCGATCGACGAGCGCCTCGCCGAAGCAGAGAACCCGGGGTGGGGGCATCAGGCGGCGGTCCGGTTCTCCCCAGGCTGGCCGTCGCCGGCCGGGCTGTCAGCGGCGGGACTCTCAGCGCCAACGCTTTCAGCTGCAGGGTTGTCGGCAGCAACGCTGTCAGCCGGAAGTCGTTCAGGGGAGAGGTGGTGCCGGAGGGCCTCGATGATGCGCGCGTTCGCCGCCGGGAAGGGATACCGGTCCAGATCGGCCGGTGCCACCCAGCGCACCTGCTGGGACGCCAGCGGCTGCGGCTCGCCGGCGAGCCAGCGGCAGAGATGCACCACGAAGCGCAGGCGCTTATGGCTGTAGGCGTGCTCCAGGGTGATCAGTTCCTCCTCCACGGTCGCTTCGATCGCCAGCTCCTCGGCCAGTTCACGCCGGATCGTCTGCTCGATGCGTTCGCCCGCTTCCTGCTTGCCGCCCGGGAACTCCCACAGCCCCCCCAGCAGCCCCTCCGGCAACCGCTGGTCGATCAGCACCCGGCCGGTTTCATCCAGCACCACCCCCACGCCGATCACCTGGAAGGGCAGGGTCTTGCTGGCGTCCTTCACAGGGAATCGGGCGGGGTCGCCGGCAGCGTAGGCAGCGCAGTTCCCCTGCCAGGGGCAGGTCTGGCAGCGGGGTTGGCGGGGGGTGCAGACGGTGGCGCCGAGGTCCATCAGCGCCTGGTTGAACGCCCGGGGCCGCCGCGGATCGAGCAGCTGCTCACTGAGCCGCCAGAACCGGGCGGCCTCCCGGGCCGGCGGCTGCGGCCAGGCGATCAGCCGCGCCAGCACACGGCGCACATTGCCATCGAGGATCGGAGTCGGTTGGTTGAAGGCCGAGGAGAGGATGCCGCCGGCGGTGCTGCGGCCGATGCCGGGCAGCGCCAGCCAGTCCTCCACCCGCCTCGGCCAGGGCGCGTCGCCCGACGGGTCCGCGCCACGGAGTTCCAGCAGCTGCCGGGCCGCCTGCTGCAGGCGCCGGGCCCGGGAGTAGTAGCCCAGGCCCTGCCAGAGCAGCAGCAGCTCCTGCTCGTCGGCCTCCGCCAGGGTCCGCAGATCGCGGATCGCCTCCATCCAGCGCTGCCAGTAGGGCAGCACCACCTGCAGCTGGGTCTGCTGCAGCATGACCTCGGCCACGAACACGCCATAGGGATCGACGTCCTCGCCGTCGGCTGGCCGGCTGCCATCGGGATGCAGCTTCCAGGGGATGGCGTGGCGGCCGTGCACCTCCCACCAAGTCAGCAGCTGCTGGCGCAGCTCGGGCACGGCGTCCTCGGGCAGGTCGGCGCGCGACTCGCCCGGTTCCCCGTTCAGGGCAGCCGTGCGGGGGAGAGCGATGGCAGCAGCGCGCGTCCGGGCGATGGTGATGTCCGCAGCGCGGGCGAGTCTGGCGTGAGGGGCTGGGGCCACCGGCTGGCGTTCAGATCCTTCTGAGCAGACTGAAGGCGAGGTGCGAAAAGATCAGGGACAGCAGCACGATCTTCGGAAAGTGCTCGTTCAGCTCCATCGCGAACCAGCCGGTGAGCGGCAGTGCGGCGATCTGAGGTGGGTGCTTCCCTGGCGCCCCTGCCTTGCCTGAGCACCTTCATGGATGGGGCAAGGATCTGTGCGAGGCAGCTCACGCAGCCAAGGACCAGTAACAAACCAGCCATGGCGGATAGCGCGTTCAGCTGGGGCGCTTTCAGCTTCCAGACAACGATCAGCCAGGGAGAAAAGCTGATGAGCATGGCGACGATGATCGCCAGCCCACCCAGTGGCCGCAGGTAACCCCAGAGTTGATTGGTGAGCCCTTGGGCAACACTCCCGGGCACTGCTGCATGCTCGATCGGTGTCCGGGTCGGTGCCTGAATCGGTGGCTTTTTTGTACGGTCGAGAACGAGATCAGCGAGGATATCCCACATCGCAGGGCAGATGGCGGCCCCGTGATCTCCGCTGATTCTCTGTTGCTCGTGATCGCCAAGCCCTTGAAAGCCGTAGGCTCCGGCGCCGCCGAGATTCATCAGGTCCCCAGCCACTGGAAGCGCTTCGAGCCCGCCGGGAAGCAGGGCGACAATCCAATCATCGACAGCCTGGAAGTTCACGCGGCGTTCGACGCCACTTTTGTATTCATTCTCTGTTGACTTGTTTGTTATTGTTTTTGTGATTCTTTCTCTGATGTTGTCCGGCCTGTTTCTCCTGGCGATCCAGAAGTCTTTCTTGGCTACGCTGCCGGCTGAAATTAGGGACTCCTGAAAAAGAAAACTGCCGCCTGCTCGAGTGCGGCCAAAGACCAAGGAGGACAGGCAGCTCGAAAACTTGGTCATGCAGTGTCAGGAGATTTGGC
>Ga0315901_10001420_pt1 | contig 34773 bp, 59 predicted proteins | sample LakEriMetagenome_10_FD_203761 | JGI IMG/M metagenome (GOLD analysis project Ga0315901, IMG submission 203761) | Freshwater fungal communities from buoy surface, Lake Erie, Ohio, United States - Buoy 2 MA116 | ecosystem: Environmental > Aquatic > Freshwater > Lake | place: USA: Lake Erie, Ohio...
ACCTGCTAGTTTAGCTGGCTTTATAGCATCTCCATGGTTAAACATCATAGCAGAGTTTCCATAGCTGACATACTTTCTGTAGCTGTTTGAAGTTTCAAAACTCACTTGGTCAATGTTTCTGAAATATGTCTGGAGCCATTTGATGAGGTGCCAGCCTACATATTCATCGTGATTACCAGCTACATAAATCACTTCCACTTCTTTGGAGAAATCCAACAAGAGGGAAATCATTCTCACCTCATGCTCACAGATTTTCTCAAAAGACTCGTGAAATCCTAATACATTCTTCTGAGGAGTGCCTTTTGTTGTAGTTTCTGTAAACTCGCTGTTAAACTCATCTGACCCTATAATATAAACAATTTTTGCAATATTATTGGAGAGCTTGGCTTGGTGGAGAATAACAGAGAACCTATTCAGAACAGCCCTAAATCTGGCATCCATGGAATTGAATCCATCTACATCATGTTTATTGTAATGGGCATCCTGCTTGTTTATAATTAAACAACCGTCCATTTTCTCTTCATAAGCCAGCGGAGGGTTTATTTTGATTGAGGACGGTTTGTAGGTGGATAGGAAGTCAATGAAAGAATCTTGGAACACCTGATGCTCTTTTTTCTTACTGAGCCACGCTTTCACTTGATAATGAGGTGTTTCTGCATTCCCCCAGTAGTTTTGGACATACTTGGTGATTTCCCATTTGTCCGTATCAATCTTGCACTTTTTGATTAGCTCGTCTAGTGTTCTGATTTCTTCCTTACTGTTAAACACCAGCTCTCCTGTTCCTTTAGAGAGGTCTTCTTCAAACTTAACTATTCTGTCTTCTAAGTCTGCTATGTAGTTTGCTGTCTCAGCAGCTTCTCCTAGTGGAGAGGTTTTTAGCTCTTTTAAGAGCTCGTTCACCTGTTCTTCTGTAATTCCTAGTTTTTCTGCATAAAACTTCTTGCTTTGTTTCCAGCTCAAAAGGTTTTTCAATTGAACCAGAAGGGAGTAATTTTCCTGCATTTAGGGTATTTTAGGTTAAAATTGGAGTAAAGGTACGAAAACTTTCTGCTAACTTCCAAATTATTTTAACCCCTCAGGTTATTGTGAATAACTGGAATTGTTAGAAATAAAAACTCCCAGGGGTGGACACCCCCAGGAGATAGCCCTGAAAACCAATAAACAGGACTTTTTGAATATATTATTAATGTTTCACTATATCAAATATTTACTGGTTTTACCCAGTCAGAACCATTTAAAATATTCAACATTTGAGGATAAGTATATGGTCCTTCCTTAGTAGTTAAACTACCTAAGAATGTAGGAGTAGACCCACTCTCATACTTAATAAAAGTTTTAGTTCCATCTACTGATTTTCTAACGGTAGTAGCATCAGTTTCTTCAACTTGATTAAAGTCTACTTTTGATATTTCACTTACGTTTAGAATTATAAAGATTCTGTTTAATGCTGGTTGTGTTAGCATATTATTTTGTTTTTATAATCCGTATCTTGATTTTAGTGCGTTGTAGTTTTGTGATACCTCTGATGCAGATAGTGCTCTGTTGTACATTATGGCTTGTGCTATCTTGCCATTAAAATATGCAAATGGAGAATTTATCCCATTAACTCCTAATTTAACACCTGATGGAGGTGATGGATATGTATCTAATATAACTGCTTTTGTATTATTTAATTGACCATTTAAATATCCACTAAGGACACTTCCGTTATAAGATATTGAAACATTATACCAAGTACTTGTGTTTATTGTCCCATTAAAAGTCATGTCATATGCTGCCCCATTTCCATGAAAGACTGGTGTACCACTATTCAAATACAATCCAAAAGCACGTCCATCATTATTATCTATACCTCCACCAACAATCCAACCTTGAGTCAAATTTGTAACATTAAACCATACAGAAAAAGATTTTGCTAAGTTTCCACCTGGAAACATATATGGTGTAGCAACAAAATCATTTGTCCCGTCAAACACAATACTTCCACCATTTGCACTACTATAAGTAGGCCCATTAATTAATGTTGCATTATTTCCATTTCCACTAATGTCCGTCCAAGTAATTCCTGTTCCAGGATATGAAAGTGGGTTTCCTGCATCAAGGTTTACTACTAAACCATCAGTAACAATTTGTGAATAAGATGTCCAATATCCATTTGTATTTAGCCATGTTGCGGCAGCACCAGCATTAGCAAATGTTTGTGGAGTTCCTGCTATTCTAGCTACATATTGAGCTATGTCTATAAAAGAAGCGTCTGTTTTAGCTGTAGATCTCCAGAATCCTACAGAGGCTGTTGTAGGTGCTGCTGTAAAACTTCTAACAGCACGAACTCCTAAATTACTAGTTTTAGCATCTGTTGATTGTCCTCCATTTGTCATTCTTGTATAAGTTGCAAGTGTTGAACTATTTTGTGAAGATGTCCAATAATCAAGAGCGGGAAAGCTACCGAGGAAACTTCTATTGATATATAATTTAGCCATTTCATCTGTACTAGGTAAAAACCAATCACTAAAACCTCCACCGTTATGTGCAGCTGCAATTGATGCTGCTATTGGTCTAGTAACACATCCTGCTAATATATTTGTTGTATTAGTAACTCCACCACCCAAAGCAGTACTTGTACTAATGCTGGTACCACTGCAACCCCATCCTGCAAAATCTGATTGATCTGATGTTGCAGCAATCAATCCCTTCTGAACATTAGCATCATATCCAGGATCTCCAGGTTGTAGTATATATGCTACTATTCCTCCTAAAGCAGATTGACCAATTGTATAACTTGTTGATACAGGTGTTGGCTGGTTGTTAGCAGGCACCTCTGTAGCAATAACATAACCAAGCTCTTCATCAGGTCCATTCCACCAGGGAAGCCCTGTAGCAGCAAATCCTGCTGTTGGTATTCCTACAGCTAGATTTCCCACCTGTTCTGTACCAGCTATAGCTGCTCCTGTGTTTCTAGCAAAAGGTCTTGCTGTTGGCATAACTTATTAATTAACAAGTGACAAGAACATTGGTTGTCCATGTAGAATCGTCTCCTGTTGAATTTATATTGAAATAGTAGTTTATCTTATTTAAAATGAATCCATAAGGGTTTGCTTGTCCACAATATGTTGTATAGTTTCCTGCAGGAGGAACAGCAAATCCTACACCAAATTGAAGGTTTTGTAATGTGGATGCTCTCACTACATAAATCTCAATAAAATCTCCAACCACTGCTCCAAGGTTGCTGTTAGGTATGTCCCCTGGACTATTGTATTGAAGGGGATATACACCACCTACAAAAAATGTTCCTGCAGGTGCACCTGTGGATGTAAATGTAGTCCATGCTCCTCCATTCTTTCTAAATATAAATCTTATGTCTCCTTGAGCACCAGGATTTATTCTAGTTCTACATATTGCAAAGAAAGAACCAAGTGTTGATAGAGTGGTGGTAGTAGTTGTGGAAGAACTGGTTGATGTTGTAGATGTAGTGCTTGTAGAAGATGTAGAGGTGGTGGTAGTGAGAGAATTAAGCTGGTTTTGAAGAAGTACCAATGTACTCTGCAAACTACACACCTTTGCCTCAGCTTTCTGAAAAGCCTCTGTGACAGTGTCACAGGTTTCTATTGTTGTGCATACCAAGTTGGGTCCTACGTAGTTTACACTATCAGAGGAATATTGTGGTTGACCGCAAGGATCAGTTGATGTACAAGACATTTGTATTTGATTTTAAACTAAGGAGAGGTTGTTGTTGTTGTGGTTGTGGAAGATGGAATTACATTATTTATTTCCTGTTGAAGATTGTAGATTTCTGTAGTGAGTTCACACAGCTTCTGTTCAATCTTTTGAATTCCCACAGTGGCAATCTCCCCTTTATCTATTCCTGTGCAGGGAAGATTTGGACCTTTGTATATAAGATTATCAGTGGCGATGGACATGAGTTAGGTTTAAGGAATGTACATAATGTAATAGCATCCAAGACCAGGCTGGAAGTTATTGTGACCAAGTCCACCTCCTGTATTAGCTACATTCACACTTGTGCTCACTGTTACACCAGTGACAGAGCTACTGGTTGGTTGTGTACTTCCTCCTCCTACACCAAATCCTCCAGATCCGCCACTTTCATTTTTAGGTACATATGACCAAGTGTGAGTGTGACCTGGGTCTGTAACAGTGCTTATTGCTGTAGCAGTGTGAGTGTGTGAAGGAATTTGATTTACAGAGAGTACCACTTGGTTAGCGCCTGCTGTTCCAAGGAAGGTGTATGAGGGATTACCTGCAACAGTTGGGTCTACAGCTGCATTCATTGCTCCTCCACCCATGCCACTTGTTACACCAACACCAACACGTCCTCTTTTATCAGGTGTGCCATTGTTTCCATTACAGAGATAGATTTTCTCCCAATCACCAATTCCTGCACCTGTAACATCAAATCTACCTGACAGTGGGCCATAATATTCTACAACAGTGAAAGGCACCATTCTGTTGTAGTATTTTGTACCTGTACCAAGGCTAGCCAAATAGGTGGCTATGTAGGAATTGATTTCAGAAATCTTTACATAGTTGGCATTAACATTTGTAGAAAGAGCTGTTAATGCTACATCTACAGAACAAAGCTTTGTTATTGTGGCTTGTAGAATGTCATGTGTGTCTGAGGAAGCAGTGACACCAGTGAGACAGTCAATTGTATAATTAGCATTGAGAATGGTTATATCATTCTGAACTTGTGTCACTTTCTGGTCTACCTCACAAATTGCTCTCAGAAGAGCATTGATTACATTAGGGAGATTGAGAGTTTCACAATCCACCAGGTATTTATCCACAATCTCACAAATCACATTAGGGCTAATATTAAGAATAATACCCTCTCCGTCAAGCACGGATGTAATGAAACCAATCAAAGATTGTTCCACATATGAGAGAGAATCTCCGTTCTTAATTCCAAGAACTGGTACATCCACTCCTGTATATTTAACGCATTTGTCAGAAACTATTTCTGTACATCCATTATAGCAATTAGAACAAGACATTTATTTATATTTTAAGGTTTTCACTCTGCTCGCAATCATATTCACCGTATATGATGGCAGATAACTTGGGTTAAAATACTTAGAGGTGAGTATTTTTTTGTATTGAATTAAATCATACAAGGCTTCTGTAGGCACAGGTTGATTTAACATATACACAACATTATTGTACATATTGCTTCCAAGCTCTGCTATTCTGCAGTCTATTTCCTTCAGAAGCGCAGGGATGCTTGAACACTCTGGACAATTTGTTAGTCTAGGTGATAACATTTTAATTAGATTTGGTGACGCATGCTGAACAAAGACCGTTAACCAATTGACAGCCACATCCTACATTAGCGCCACAGTTTCTACAAGATGCCATGATTAATAGAAGTTTACAAGGTAATTGTTTCCAGTGCAACCACAATTATTCTTAACAAAGTTATCCAACATCATGTTTGCCTGATTATAGAGTTTTGTAGCCTCTGTTTCTGCGCAGTTGTTACCAGCAGCAATGGCTCCCTGTATGAAGAAACTAATGGATGTTAGATTCACCTTAGCTTGGGTTTTTATAGCTCTGTCACATTCCATCATATCCAGCTTCATAAAGGCTTCATCAAATTTCTCTTGCAGCTGCTCAATACGCATAATTGATTTCTCAACATAATTCTCGTACGCAGGAGCTACAGAATATTTCAAACGATAGATGCCATCAGGAAGAGGTTGTTGGCTTCCTACAGGAACCAGCCCAAGATTGGACATTGTAAAGACATTAAAATCCTGTACGCTGAATGGTTTAAGTATTGTACCAAATCCAGGGACAGTGACTTCAATTGTAGCACTAGAAACAGAAGGGGGATCTGTTGGGTAGGTGGAAGCATCAGCAACCCCAAGCGTATATTTACTATACGTTGGAATAACCAACAAATCTAGTTTTAATTCTGCCATGTTACTTTAAATAAAATAAGCCAGAGGATTTGAGAATTAATCCTCTCACCCTCTGGCTTATAGGTTATCAAATTGTTTCTCTTCTCCTAGCTATTATGGAATTCTAGTTGAAGTGGTGCTGGTTGAAGGCCATATGGTGGTGGTTGTAGACGTTGTAGTCACACAAGCTCCATTGATAGCGCTTACAGTGCCAAGACCAGCATTAAGAACAGTTTCAAGGGCAGTTTCAAAAGCACCTCCAGCAAGAACAGCAATTATTACCATGGAGTCTTGATATACATAGTCTCCCCATTGATAAGCTGAACGATCAAAATCGTTAAACTTAATGTAATATGTGCTGTAAGTGGAACCGCTATTTACATAGCTCTCAAAGTTCTCATTGTAGCCACCCATTCTGTAGAGATGCTTCAAATATCCAGCTTGATAGCTGTAGAAGTTTTTCTCCAGTTGAGCAATCTCGTCAGAAGTACCAGTGGCGTAAGAAGAACGCTGCTGAACAGTGGCAGTTGCTACAATGTTACAGCTGTCAGGCACAATAAAATCTGCTGTGGTGGCTGGACCGCTGTACACAAATGTACGGAACCACATACGATCATACTCGTAAGGGAAGGCAGCCACATCACAAGGTTGACCATACTTGGTCAAAGGCTTAGCAGTGATGCGAAGAATAGCACTTGCGTTGTTACCCAGACGCTGGAATTGATAGAACTGATTCAAGTTAATGTCATCAGGATTGATTCCAGGAGCTTGTCTTTGCAGAGCAATAATCAGTTTGTCAATCAGACCAGGAACATCCACGTTTGTACAAGGGTTAGCACCACAGTCACAACAAGGAGCTTCAACAGTTACGGAACGAGTGAAACCATTGAAATACAGAGTGTCCAGATAGCTGGAATGTGCACGAAGAGTGAGAGTTACGATTTCTCCACATTTTACGTTAAAACCACTAACGTCAGTGATTTGAACCAGAGGAGTGGCGCAACCAGTCACTTTGTACCATTCAGTTACATTTGAAGTAACACCTGTACCGCCTTTAATCTTATCTGAACGCTTAGAGCCTTGCAAATAAGTGTTTTGACGGCCCTGCGCAATGTAAAAATAGGGAGCTGCAGCAATGTTACCTGCTGTAGCAAGGGAGTAGTCATTCCTAAAAACACCTAGTGTTCCAGGAGCGAGGTCTTGCGTAGATCCAGAACTAGGGAGCGCAGTTTGCCCTACTGGTACTACGAAGAGCGTAGTCAATGAAAAATCAGCCATTTTGCTTTATTTTAATTGTTATGAAAAAATTTATTCGTTAGTTTGTATTCTTAACTGAGCACTCTGAACAGCAGAAGCATTCTCTGTATACATTGCCAGGTTTTGCACTGTCAAGTCTACCAATTCATCTTCAAGGTAGAGTTCTAGTTCGCAATCTTGGTTGATAGAATCTTCACCATCAAACTTTACATATCCTTCTTTATCAATAAATATTGGATAGCGCATGTAAGAAATGCATATAGTTTTTGGGGTGAACGTGCCATCAGTGAAGATGGATATTTCATCTGAAGACAGAAAGTTGAAAGTTTCCTGATATTCAAAGGAAGGTTTGTAATGGCTGTTGTTCAATAAAAATTGAAGGTCACCATGCTTAGTCATATCCCTGTTAATCCAAATCTTTCTATCCTTACAAGGCCCTTTATCAGCTAAAACATATGAATCCAAATAGAACATATATTTTGGAACAAGCTGATGAAGACCTGCTTTCCATTGATTTAACTCTGGATTCAGAATTGTTAGTTCTAAAGGTTGGTTGTTGTAAGTGACCACTAAGCTTTGTAGGTCTTCATAGCGCTTCTTAAACGCATCAAGTCCCATACCACTTATTACACTAAATCCATCAACCTTTTGTTTTATCAGCTTGATTTGAGCCTCGTTCAGAGCGAGGATTTTATCTTCCAAGTTAATCTGCTGGTGTACATTAGTTGACAGTTTATTTAGTTTCTGGTCTATCTTATATAATAAACTGTCTACAGGAATCATACGGCAGCTAGTTTCTTGCTTTTAAGCTTTCCTTCGAGTGTCAGAAGCATGTCCTGATTATCATCGTCAGAGAGCAATTTAATTAAATCATCTTCGTCTTTAGCCACTTCAAACTCACCCTCATACACCTTACCGTTAGGTCTAATTCTGTATATGGAATGTGCTACGGCTTGTTTAACCAAGTCTTTAATATGGAGCAAGTTTTCCTTCATATCAGCGAAGCGACTGAACACTTCTACAGGACTTAGGCCTTGATACTTACCACCCTTAAACTCTGTCTGTTTGAGGACATTATCTACAAGGTTGTATACAGCTTCTTCTTTTGTATCTTCTGTTACAGGAAGTCCCAAGAGTCTTGCCACCTTTCTTTTCTTTTCAGGTGTCATGCTATCAAACTTAATGATGGCTTTATTGATGAGCTGTTTCTTTTTGAACAGAACAGCATTTTCAATTTCATCATCAGCTACATAGAATTGCACATCAGCAGGGTATTCACCACGCTCCCAAGCCTGATAGCTGGAAGCAATTGTAGGATGAACACGCAACCAAGAGAATGCAAGTTCCTGTAGAGGCACTGTAAGGTCGAAGAAATTATCTCCGTCCATCAGTTTAACAGGTTGTACATGCAGAGAATCGTTTGCAGAAGTGGAGAGTCCGTAGTTCCAGAAAGAAGCACGAGGTCCAAGGTCTATATCACCAAGTGCAGACTCAAGCCTTTCTTTTAACTTTTTAACACGCTCAGTTTCCATTTCTCTTTCCAGAGGATCTTGGATTCTGCGGATGTAAGCAGCTTCAGGATCAAGTCCTGTTCTATATCTGCCATCAAGTTCTTTGTAAGGATATTTGAACACCCCTGTTCCAGGGATTCTCGTAAGTCCTTTTAAAGAAAGTCCTCCTTGCATAGTTTGAATCTGGGAGTTTTGATACTCCTTTTTAATCGTTGAGATTTTGCCTAGCTTGCCCATATTGTAGTTGATTTGGTTTTAATTAGCAGAGTGGTTCCCATCGAAGGGTCAGCAAATGAAACATAGTATTTCACCTCAACACTCTGTATGTAAGAAGAGCTCCCCCATTCTGAAAATGGGGGGCATTCTCTTCTTGATATAAGGGGTCCAAGGATGCTATCCTTAGAGGGGTTCCTTAGAACTGTGGAATCTCTTCAATCAACACTGTACGAGACAGGTCTTCAATAAAGATGTCACAACGGTCTTTCATCCAGATTTCATATCCAGGGAATTTGTTAGCAGAACTCATACCCTGAGATTTAGCAAAACCTAAGTGGTGACGAGTACCGTCAATATATCCCCAAGTCATAGAAGGAGCACCTTTCATGCGCACTTCACGGATGTTGTTCACCAAGGAACCATCAGACATAGGAGATACATCAAACACCATGAATACAGGGGTTGATTTCTTATTCTGACCAAATTCCAGGTTAGTTTGAGGCAGGTCAAGTTCCTTCAGGTGAATCAGTTCAACACGACCAGTCTCACGAGTAACCATTGCATCGAATGCAAAGTTGTAAGTGATGTGTTGTCCTTCTCCCTGGAGGTAACGATTACCACTGTCAGCCATGAAGGTGAGTCCGCTATTCAAAGCGTCAGCCTTCAGAGCTTGTTGGAACACGTCAAAACCAGCTTCATTTGTGTACATTTTAACACGACGGTCTTTAACATCCACACGACGATAGAACAGGTCACCAAATACGCTACGAATTAAGTTTGCACTAAATTCACCACGATTGTATTGAACCAAGTTACCGTTGTTACGCATACGATGGTAAACACCAGCAGAGGTACGCTTCAGCTCCTGCTTAGAACCATTGCTCTTCACAGTGCCTGGACGAGACCAAATCATACGCTTCACCTTCAGTTCCAGCATAGATTTACGCATCCAGAATTCAATAAACGGCTCCCATTTAACATCATTGCGTGTGAGAGGCAGTTGATTACGACGCTGAGGAGCATACACCAGAATGTCCAAAGGACGACCAGCAGCATCACGCATCATTTTGTCATCAGCCCACTCAGTGATTTTGTGTTCAAAACCATATGCAGAACCCAGAGATTCAAACATAGTGATTTGCTCACCCAAACGAGGAAGACCCAGCAAATCTTGGTCAAACTCACCAATAGCAGCATCAACCAGTTCCAGTTCAATACCCACTTGCAAGAAGGTAGAGCTTACGAAATCCACTGTAGGATTATCAGTAACCAGAGTGAAGCTGTACAGGAAGCCCATGTTCCAAGGAACGGGATCTTTAATAACGTAGAAACGAGGACCATACTGGCGAGAACCTACAGAAACGATGGCGTTCTTAGAGAACTCGTTTGTGTCTAACACCAATTGGAACTCTTGACCATCAATACCAGGCTTACTTAAATCAGTAGTGGCGGTTGGAATGTTGATGATTTTGGGGAATTTGTACGGAACAGCCACTTGCCATTTCCAAGCATCACTGTTATTATCAATGTAATAAGGTGTGCTCTTGTTAATCATGTCAAGAAAGTCGTTGCTGTACAGAGAGCTCTGTGTATAGAGGCTGATGATTTTCTTATCGTAATCAGCAGGCTCTGTAGAGTGGAAGCTCTCCAGGTGGTTAGCGTCTGTCAGCTTTCCCACAGCTCGTTTGTCCATAGAAGCGACACGAGCGTACGTAAAACCAGTAAGACCTGGGATTGTTTGAATTGCCATTTTTAGATTGTTTTATTATTAAAAATTTATAAGGACCAAGAACTTTGAGGTTTTGCTGTAGAACTTCCTGTCTTAACTTTAGTCACTTGTCTAGCCACTTCTCCAAACAGTTGGTCAGATTTTTTCGTAACACCTGTTTTTTGAATGGTGGAGAGAGTGGGATCTTTTTCTAGGATTTTTAACAGCAAAGCCACCTTCACCTTTGTAGAATGATTCTCAGGCCTCTTCAATTCCAAAATGGTTTTGTCGAAATCCGTAAGGGTTTCACCGCTTGCTGTTTTATACTTATCCACCAGCAGGAAGTCTTGTAGTTCGTTTGCCAATTTTGGATTGATGGGAATACCATCAAATTCTTTTGTTTTAATCTTTTCTTGGAGAACTTGTTGTACGTTCTGAATGTATTGGTTTTTAACCATTTGCTTTTGCTGTAATTCCAGCTCAGCATTTTTTTCGATTTCCTGAAGCTTTTGAGCTTCTTTTCTAACCAACACCTTGTGGTGCTTTGTAGCTACAGTTTCTAAATCACCGTAGTTTCTAAGTCTTTCCACTTCTGTATCAATGTCCTCCTGGTCAAAACCTTGATCTGCAAGTGCTTGTCTAATGACAGTCACTTGATTACCTTCCTGTGCAAGATCCATCTCAGCAAAACTTGCGACATTATTATATGTCTGGAAGTATTCCTTGGGACTAGCTCCCTTTACAAATATTGCTTCAAATGCACGTTGATAGTCTTCGCCAAACTGACCGATGAAGTTGTTCACCATTTCTACAGCTCCTTTCTTTTTTTCATTCTGGAAGCGTTCCAGAAATTCCTCTGGAGTGGAAATGTTTACATCTTCTTCGTCTTCATCTTTTGAAAATACACCTAGCTTTAATAGGTCTTTAGAAAGAGCTGTGAACTGATTCACATCTTCTTCTTCTTCCCCAGGTTGCTGTTCTTGAGGAGCAACTTGTTTTTTAACAGGGGTTGTAGATTCTTCTTCCTCTTCTTCCTCCTCACCTGTATTATCTCCTAGGAAATTAGAAATAAGGTCTTGTCCAGTTGGTTCTTTACCATCCTCTTTAGGCACTATTTCTTTTCCCTTGGGTACGTCAGGTTTGGCAGCTGGAGCAGGGGGTTCTGCAGTTTTAACAATCTCTTCAATTTTGTCAGGATTGGCTGTAGAAGTTTCTGGGGAAAACAGGTCGTTTAACAACTCTGCACCTCCAGGGCCCATCTCCATAGTAGTTTCAATACTAAAGTTTCCAAATGATTGGGGCGTATCAAGATTTTGATCCATATGTAGTTTTTATTTGGTTTGATGTAAAAGTAAATGAAGGATGTTGAATAGCAAAGAGTTATGAGCCTTTATTGCTATTTTTTGCAAATAATATAGCATTACGCTAATTTGCTCTAATCAAGTTTGTTTACCACTGTGTCATTAATTAGCCTAAAAGAGCGTATAGGAGCCAAGTCTGTAAGTGTCACCTGATGGATTTCCACTCCCCATTTCTTAGCTTCCACTCTGGCTTTCTTGCTCAAGGTGTTGTCTATTTCTGTATCAATACACTCATCTAAAGTTTTGTCCATGATGATGTTTTTGATGATGGACTGTGTCATGTCTGACAAAGCATCCTGGGCATCATACACCTCCAGAAGGAAGATTTTCACATCCACTATTCTGTATTTCACTAGTCCCTTCACCACAATGTTCTGCCTATCCTTTGTATACAATGATTGGGGAGGAAGACTGAGGGTGGTGACAACAACGTGTTGATTAATCACCTCATCGAAGAAGGGGATTTTGAAATACACTCCAGGGGACACAACACATTTATATTTGCCCCATCTCATTAACACTCCCATTTCATAATGCCTGATTATGAATACAGGCAGGAGCTGCTCTATCCAATTGGACAGGAGCTCAATTAGTTTGTCAAACATTATTTAGGTTTTTTAGATGCCCTGTTCTTAGCATTAAGTTTTGCTATCTCCAGGTCATTCTTTTGGTTTTCTCTAGCCACTTGCAACTTCTCTCTTTCTAGCTGCATCTTCTGAGCATTTTCTCTAGACTTAGATTGAAGCTCTCTCATCTTTGATTCATAATCCCTAGCTGCTTTTGATTGTTCATTGGCTAACTTGCTGATTTCCAATACATCTGGAACTTTGTTTTCATCAACATCCACCATTGAACCAGCTTTAGCTTCAGCTGCAATCAAAGCTATTTCTTTCTTATTAATTCTATCCAGCTCATTCTGATAGTTTTCATTTTCTATATCCTGTTGTTTCTGAAGCTGAGCTTGTTCCATTTGAGCAGCAGCAATCTCTTTTTGTTGATCAATTTGCTGTTGTTGCTGTTGCATTTGCTGATCTTGCATTTGTAACTGCCTGTCTCTCAAGTCTTTAAACACCTTCTTCATTTCTCTCATAGACTTGGTGCTGTACAGCTCTATTACATCATACAATGTACCTCCATTTTGTATAACTGCCTGAGAAAGCTGACGAAGTTCATTAAACATTTGTGTATCTTCAGGACGATTTGTGAGAAACACTTTCAAATCACGAAACTTCAAATCTGTACCGTTTACAGATACAAATGCACTTTCTCCCTCACTGGTTATATATGATAGGGTTGATTCTGACTTCTTACTTTCTACATACAGGGAAGCATCAATAATGGCCTGGTAGAGTTGTCCAAGGACATATTCATGGGCTACAAACAAAGGTTCTGTTTGAGCGTAGCTTTGTTGAACAGCTGTATTAACTCCTGTGGCAGATTCACTTGATGTAACAGACCCCATTCTTTGCCTGCTCATACCTATCAACTCCCAGCATTCATTCTTTAATTGCATAGCTAGCTGGTAACGAGATTGTATTTCCTGCGTACGTGTGAGGTCAATATCCCTAAACTGATTAAATGAACTTGGGGATTTTAGGTTTTCAGGACTGTCGTCAATAAACACTATTCCTCTGTTACGAGCTTCCATTTCCCATTGGTCTAATGCATCCTGGGCATCCCCATCTTTTGGAATAGGAACGTGTCTAATAGATGTTAGATACACTTTACCCACTTCCTTCTCAAGAAGTTTATAAAGCTGGTTCATACAAACATTGTACAGCACCTGAAAAGGCTTCATTAGGTCAACCAGGGATTTAGCCTCTGTGTTCTTCACTTCAAATGTTGTACCAATAATGGGACAATAATTGAGAAGTCTAAATGGTTTTATATGATAGATGTCAGGTCCAACCTTGATTCCCTGATACCATTCATTAATCCATCCCCATTCAAGGCTCTGTTGTGTGGGAATAGCTCCAGATTTGTAGTTTTCGTCTACAAGAAGAGATTGTTCATTCCCCATTTCGTCAATATAAATCACCTTTCCAATCTTCCTCTTACTAATCCAATAAGCTCTCACCACTACATATTTATATCCAAATGAAGACACATTTGATGTAAGTCCCAAAAAGTCTTTAAGCCCGTCATTGTTTTCTTTCATCTCTGATTCAATAACCATACGAGTTTGAAGAACCAATGGGTCATAAGTGTCATATGTAACTGAATCAATACCAGGAGCTACATTAGGGTTGCCTAGGTTGGACTCACGAACATTTATCAATCCATAATCTTGCAGAGAGCTTCTGAGGTGGTCTATTTCTTCTTTGGTAAGGTCTGGTATGCTTTCAATAATCTCAGAAAGCTCCATCACTTGCACTGTACCAGCAGCATATGCTCCTTGGGCCCTACCTGTTGGGTCACTAATCCATTTCCTATCTGGGGTGGTAAGGAACCAAACATTCTTTGGGTTGGCCACCTCAATATTAAATCCAAGCTTGGAGTTGTCTTCATATATATGATAGAACTCTCTGGCTGAAATTAATAGGTCACGAAAAGCATCTTCACTCTTCTCCTTTAAATTAAATTCAGCTTTCTCACATGTCAATACGTGATTAGCCCATTTCTCTGCTACAGATGTATAAGAGTCAAGGCTTTCTTTCACCTCTTCCATTGTCATCTTCTGAACATCTTCTTCAGAAACTTCTTCTCCAGAAATGGAAAGTTTTTGCAATATCTTTTCCCTGGCGTTAGCTATTACATAATCTTGTAATATCTGTGTCTTAAACTCAAGTTCTTCAGACTTACTGTCATCATCAAATGCTTTCACCCTAAATGTATCAGGACGTTTGGATATTTCACCAACCAGTTCGTTAATAGGAGTGGTGATGATGGAATACATTTTTACATAAGCTGGAAGTTCCAAATCAGCTGTCACTACATCTGTAAAACTCCTCACCTGAGGCTCCTGGTAGAAATCTTCCATTCTCAGGATGCCCTTCAGAAGGTCATAGTTTTTTACAAAGGTGTCACGATTTTTAACAAATTCTGCATATGCCTTGTTTGCAAAATAGTCCATTGTGTTCTTAATCCAACTCTCATCCTTCTTCTCCTTCTCAGTTTTAAACTGGTCAGGGAATATGTTCAAATAGGCATACCTGATGGTAGCGTCTTTTGTATATCTAATAATAGCCATTATGAAAACAGTTTATTTTTTCTTTTAGTGAATAAGCCTCTTGACTCTGTGAATAGCTGGTTTTTCTTGTTTGGTTTAAACAATGCTGCCACCCTTGGATCACCGCTTCCCCCCACCTTTCCAATAATGGGGTCCATCTTAACTGCTTGAGCTATAGCTAGTTCTGCAGCAATGACACGGTCAAAGTTACCATCATCGTTATATTGTATAATCTCTTCTAAAAGTACAGGGTCAAATATTTTACTCACCCCTGTCACCTCTCTTATAATATTACCATCCTCGTCTTTTTCCTGATAGACAATCTGCTCCATATACTTCTTCAGACAGTTGTGCAGATAGTCTCTAATCTTTTCTGCTGAACGATGCACCCCATATTCACGATTCACTGTTGTTCCAGGTACCACCTCTTTCAACCAAGGGGGTTGTTTTTCCAGGTAGTGAGCATCTCCTTTGGATTTCATATATTCAATAAATGATATATCATCATTCTCACACAATGTACGAGCATTGTAATATTTGATGAGAAGGCGAGCTTGTTCTTCCCAGGTTTCTTTTCTATCAGGACGTGCACAATACGAAGCTACGAACATATCTTGATATTTCTCCCCTGTAATATCATGCATTCTTTTATAAATGTAGACAGATCCCAGGGAAGTGGAATATGCAGCTTTTCCTTGTCTGTAGGGGTCCACTCCAGCTACATACAGTCCATAAGGAGGACTTTCTATAGGAAACTCGTATATGACAACAGGAGCATCTTTTGAATCTGTGTTTTTCAGAGGGAAGTTGCTAATAGGCTGTTTATCTGTAAACTCGTGACTTATCTTCTCACCATCATTAAAAAGCACTACAGGTGTACCTGTACGTTCAGCATTTAGAATTCTGGCTTTCTGACGTTTAGCTGCCTCAATATCAAATATGTTTGTGTCCTCATTGAGGAATATGTCATCCACCTCAATAGGGTAGTACATCTTTTCCTTCAGATAGGCAATTCTGTCTCCAGCTTTTTTAAGACGCTCCAGGTTTGAATTGGTGATTTCCAAGGCTTTATCCTCATTGCTCACCATCATTGGAACATCGTGTAGAGGGCTACCCTTTGGCTGATTTAGGAATTTTCCAAGGGAACTGTCCTCTTTGGCTTCCATTCTATATTTGTAAGAAATGAAAAGTCCATGGAAGCGCCTTTCGTCTTTTTCATTCTGATAGGACAGGAAGTTGAAATTGTCAGCATCAAACATCAGGCTTTTGGCATCCATGAATTTCTTCATATCGCCACCTGTACCTGTAAGAATAGGAGAGCAACCCCATCCATAAGGAGTGGTGAAACCTGGCACAGCTGCCTGAAATCCTCTGAGAAAATTACCCTTACCAATCTCATCTATAATTAGTTTACGTGGTTTGGTACCAGCAATAGCTTCTTCATTATTACCCTCATCCAGGTTACGAATGAGAATTTGGGAAAACGGAATACGTTCCCCCTTTCTGGTTTTTACACCAAGTGTCACCTGTTTAGCCCAGTTGTCTTCCACCTTCTGCCATCTCCAGGCTTCAGGCAGGAAGTTGAGCCCCTTGTCCAGCTTATCTGTAATCAGTTTTATATCTGGGGCATTCAGCCCAGCAATAACATTCTGTGAGTTTTGGTCAAATGTAGCTCCCCATCCAATGTAAGAAGCCTCAAGAACAGACTTGGCAAAACGTCTGATTCCCAATATCACAAGTCCCTTTTTCTCATTCTGGGCCTTGTCTATTTCATTTGTAACAATCCATTCATTATCCCTCAGAAGGGGATTGGCGTAGCTCTGATGGATTCTTCCACGCTCATCTATAACGTCCACCTCTGTATGCCAGACGTTTAAATGCCAATACAAAAAGGGGTTGATGTACACCCCATTCATCATAAATCCATCTAAGCAGAGCTGTTTATGGAAGTCAAAAAAAGCTTTATGTTCCGCTGACTCCTTATCTGGAACTCTCTTTTGGTTGATGAACCAGTCTTTGTAGTCTATGGAAATTAGTTCACTCATTGTCTGTTTTTAAGGAAATCCTCTGCCATTGCTCCCAGCTCCCCTCCACCTCTCACCTCTATTTTAGACTCTTCTTTCTCACGTAGTTTATCCACCACTTCCAGAAGAGACAGATAGTTTTTCATGGTGTCCTGTACAAATTTCCCTTGGGCCTCAATAGAAGCAATCACCATAGGAAGCATTCCTCCTTTAGATGTAGGTTTCCATTCAATCCTGTCTTTCAACTGATGCAAAGGATTGGCATCTACATAAGCCTTCCAACTAGCCAGCTGTTGTTCAGCCCAATCTAGCTCTGTATTAATATATGTAGTTTTAGAACTCTTCGCCATCATTATCATCTTTTAATATGTTCCCAAGATCTATTCCTTCCTTTACAATCTCATCTACATCATCTGTATGGGGAACGTCCATTTCAAGCTCTGTTGCATATTTCTCAATAGCAAAATGTAATTCTTTATCTGACACCCCCCACAAATCTCCATATTCATAGAATACAGCTGCTAAATGTCTCCCTAAATTGTGTGTGGGATGGGAAGAATGTAATTTTTGAAGGAGCCTTAGGCTTTTGTTATAAAAATCAGCCATCTATTAAATCATTAAAGGTGATGTCATCATTTTCATTTTTTTCTTCTTCTTCTTCAATTTCTATTTTATATTCTTCTTCATTAATAGCGTTAAAATATTCAGCATTCACCTTTATTAAGATGTTATCCTGAACAGCATCTGGCACACCAATAATATCTACAAAATCTGCCCCTCTTTCCCAAATATCCGTTAGAATATCAAGAAGCATCCTTACAGGAATCTTTTGTAGAGAAACTGTATTCTCATTGTTATTTTCCATATTCTATGTTCATTTCTTTTTCCTGTGTTTCTGTAATTACAGCTTTCCATTGTTCCAGGGGACAGCTGCATGAAAGGCATTTTGTCTTGGCTGAGAGCGTACATCCACATTCAACACAATGTTCATCCACCCTAAGCGTAACATAATTTGGCTTATTCAGGGAATTGTGAGGACATGCTCTGCAAATCTCCATCCTCTGTTTGCTCACCCTTGCTATCTCCGCTTTCAACTTCTTGGGAGGCAGCAGATTGTTTCTCCAACCCTCGTAAATCTGTCCTATTTTCATAAACCCTTGGTTTTAAATCTTTTATATATTCTAAAGTGGATTGCAACTTCAAATAATAATTCCTCCTTTTAGTTTCAGAAAGCTCCTGTGTGTCCAGGGCATTTTGGAAAAAATCTCTCTTTGAATAGTTTTTCATAAGCTTCTTTAAAGCTTTCTTTTCATTAAAGAAGAACTTCCCAAACCCAGAAATCTCTATGCTTTTGTTGTGCTTCAATGCCTCATTAGCTGAGCTAAATTGGTGATTTACAACGCTTTCTATAACCTTCTCTGACACCCTTAGCTTTACAGCCATCTTTCTAATCAAATAATCCTTGACAGAAAGACTAACAGGTTTATCTACGAAGAAGTCTGATTTCAAGAACAATGCCATCTTCAAAATTTAAAACGATTTGGGGGGCCACTTTAATCTTTCCTCCATCCTTAATAAGCAACCCCGTTTTCTTAAGCTTGGAAATAATATTATTGATTGAGGGATTGGTGGTTCCATATTTATCACAAAACTCCTTTCTAATATTAGCATAAGAAATATTTCCCCTAACAGCTGTAAAAGCCACAAGCTGCACCTCCCTAGGTGTAAGAGAAATATTATTCACCCCAGCTAACAACGTATAATACATCTCAGCCAAAGAATAAACATCTCCTTCTATTCTCTTAATTTTCTGTAACACCATATATTCAACAATGTAATTATTTTACAAAATTACCCTTTTCCTAACACATTCAAACACAATATTTTACACTTATGCTATATTATCCCTACATTTTATTTTCCTTTCCTGAAACATCCTTCCCCACCCACCACCCCAAAGGTAGAGGTGAAACAATATACCATCCAAAAAAAACTTTTCCACATACACCCGTAAGGGTGTAATACACCCATAAACACCCCCATATATACCCGTAAGGGGTTAAAAATGCCCCCCTATAATTTTCCACGTGGAAACAAGCCCCCTTCCCAGACATACTGAAAATTTTTTATATGCATGGGGGGAGAGGGTACTTCCAACAGAAACCCCTCAACATTTTAGGCAGGTGGGGGAGCCCCCCTTTGATTCAACTGTCGTTTAAAATTTATGTTATGTCAAAAAAAAGCATCGGCCTTCGTGAAGCCGCTAAAATCACAGAAATCTCTCATTTGCAGAATCGTCCTTATGATGTAGACGCAGAGCATCCATTTTATGGTCGTTCTTACAATGCGTACAGTTATTTAAACACAACTTTCACAGTTCCTTCAGACAGTCGTTTTGCCAAATGGTTCAACGACGGTATTCTGCACACTGTAGAATTCCAAGTGGGAACCCGAAAGGCTGTTGACAGAGACACCAAGGAAGAAATTGATGTGGAATCTCTGCAAGTTGTGTCTTGTCTTTCCACCAAGCAGCACAAAGAGATTTTGGAGAGCGAAATGCAAGACGAAAAGGCTGCATTCCAAAAGCGTGCTTATCGTGAAATGGCTGCCACCAAAGTTATGGACACTCAGTTGCTTAACGAATTAGCGAACGATTAGAATTGTAAATGAAAGGGGAGTAGAAATACTTCCCTTTCATATATAAGGGTGGGAAACGACCTTAGCCTGCGAAGTGTCTTGTTTGGGTGGGGAATAAATGTCCAATTTTGTTGCTAAAATGTTGCATAACTCGTTGATAATCAAGGAGATGTATAACCCCTTCACGCTTTCAATGTGTTCTTTTCAATTCACCAATTTAATTCATTCATTGCTATACATATAGCATTAAAAAGTCTGTATACAGGCAACCTATTGTTATGGAAAAGTATTTAGTATTACTATGGCATAAGACAGGGTTCATGGAGTTCTCTGTTATATCAGATAGATATCCTATGTATAGTGAGATAGTTAGTGTTTCTGGTATTAGTGATAATGATATTATTAACTATGAGATACATTATTAAGAACCCTTAATTGGGTTCTTTTCTTTACTAGCAGGTGTTAGGGCTAGTGCGTAGAAAGCTATGTACATACATAGTGAGTAAGGTCACCAAATTGTATTTTATGACACTTGATTACTTACAGCCTCTTATGGCTCAATCTGTGGTTAAAGAAACACCACGTGGTACTCGTAGGTATTTTCCCATCCAAGCTAAACAAAAACGTGGGTGGAAATGGTTATACCAAGCATTCTTTATCATCTATGGTAGAGAAGCCAAAGACAATGCTCAAGTGGGATATGCCATCTTAGAGAGCATTACTAACCTGCATAGAGCAATTTGCAACAGTGTTTCTGTTATGTAATATTAAAAACTACATTTTTGGTGAAGAGAGTCTGGGGATTGCTATATGGCGTTCCTAGGCTCTTCCCAATAACACACACAAAAACATAAAATTATGAAAGTAATAACATTTGAACTTGATGTTCAACTTCCTGATGGTGAATCACAATACATAACAGTTGATTATGATTGGAAACCTGATTGTGCCGCTAAATCAAAAATTTCAGATGGAAAGAACAAAGAGTATAGAAAAAGAGGGAAGCTTGGTAGAATTCTTCGCAGTTTTAACTTCAAAAACAAATAACATTTCTTTAACCAAATAAAAACACACACAAATGAAAGTTACAATTTCAAGAAATCCAAAACCATTAAAGCTTAATGGATTTGCAAGAAGAAATGCCTATATGGGCATCAACAAAATGATTGAGAACAGAAAAGATCTGAAATCCACTTTTATGTACAAACTTAAAAAGATGGAGACTTTTTCTGACCAAGAACTTCTTAAGTTGTCCACTGAAGTGGCTGAAGTAGTTAATCCACAGATGTTCAGAGACTAAATTCGGTTTTGGTGAAGAAGGGAATAGGGCTTTTTAAGCCCTTTCCTTTCACACCATTTGATTTTTAAACACAAACACACACAAACAATGAAAAAATCATTTCGCACACTCAAATTCAAAAACTATTTCCAATTTAGGACTTGGTGGTCTCACATTGCAAAATCTTTTAATGTTTCTCTAAAGGAACTAAAGAGAAAATGGCATTCAAGTGAACTAATTGTAACTATTTCTTACACATTAAAACCTTCTTTAAGATGAAACACGTATTACAAATTTTAATAATGACATTAGCATTTGTGCTATGTATCATTCTGGAGGTGCTCCAAAAGATGGTTATATGGGATAGCACCCTGAAGGAAAACCTGAAATACACCTATCGTGACTACAAGGCAACATTAGCTTCTTATTCTAAGAAGATATATTGGCCTGAGGTGATCGGAGTGTTTGCTGGAATATTTGCTGTTATAGCAGTTTATTATAGTGTTGTTGATAATCTTACAAAGACAGTGATTTCAGCAATTATGTCTGTAGTTGTTATTTCTTGGGCATTATTACTTGACACACGCCCTACATATCAGGTGACAGGGAAGAACAAATGGTCTATATATGTATTATTTCTGTTATTTGTTATGATTGTATTATTTAGTTCTTGCAGCCAGGGACAATGTCCAACAACTAATAAGAAGTATTTCTATAAGGGTGTTCCAAGGCCCAAACCTCTCTATAAGGGATATGGGTCTCAAAAGGGATATGTTGTTCCATATAAATACAGAAGAAATGTTCCTAATTACGGGAAAACAAAACTATTTGGCAAGGGTTGATGTAAGCAAATGGGGAAGAGTTATAAATTCTTCCCCTATTTTTAACACACGCACATTTTTCAACTCTTAAAAATATTAGGTTTGTGTGTGTGTTTGTTTAATGAACAGAGAGGGGTTGTAAAAAACCTCTCTCTGTTATTTTTTATTATAAAAATCATTTAATAAATGCAAAACATTATTGCTGAATTAGTTGTGAAGAGTTATATGCCACGTTTTTTAGAGCCAGGTATGTATTTCGTAAATAAAAACTATTATTCAAAAGGAGAAGTTATAGATGTCTGGCAGTTACAAAATATACCACAAGAACCTATTGAATCTTTTATAGCTACAAATGGTGCTCCTGTTGAATTATGTGTTATATTTGAGAATGAAGAGTATTTTGGTGTATTAGCTACTCACGAACAAATTGGTTGGTGGGATGAAGGAGAACATACAGATGAACTAAGAGACATTGAACTGAAAGATATTAACTTTATTCTTAATGAATGCGATGGGTTTATTGCTATTGCATTTGAAGAAAATGATGAAGAAGAAGAAACACATCCTATGCTTTATGAAAATAAAGTGGTCCTATCATCACCTTTCACTTATAACGATGATGATGATGATGATGAAGAGGACGAAGATGAATTTTATAACGAAAACAATGAAGATGACACAGATTAAAGAATTCTTATTTGGAAGGAGAACTTCTAAAATAGAAAGTTTCAAACCAGGTTATCACACTGTACACCCTCCTCAGCGTATTGATAAATACAAATGGATGAAGGAGTTTAAAGTGGGAATGTTGCACGACAGAAAGGCTATTCACTTAAATTAAATACAAAAACACAATTAAAGCACATGAAAAATACTTACTTACAATCAGTCATTTTAAATGAAGATAGAAAAAACAAAAAGGAAGCAAGAAACTTCCTTTTTTCTTTTTTTGAAAATCGTAACTTAAAAAGAATTGTAGGGCTCGCAGGCCCTAACATTCAAGATTATCTATCTTATTGTAAATCAAGGGGTTTTAAAGACTTTGTCATCTATGAAAATCATCCTATTACAGCAATACTTCAACTTTCTTCTATTAAAGAACCTGTTTCTTTAAAGTTGATGGATGTTATTAACGCAGATGCAGATGAACCTTGTACGCTTTATGATTTGGATTTTTGTGTAACAGTGAGGAATTTAAAAGAGCACATAGCAAAGTTTAAAAATAGATTCATTATGACATTTTGTTGTAGAGTTTCTATTGAAGAAACTATTGAAACTTTTTTCAAATCAAGAAGCGAGCAGTTGATTACAACTTATTCAAGGAAAACTCCTATTAAACACACAATTTTTAGAACAACAATGGGCAAATATGTATTTTTAACATATAAAGATACAGTTCCAATGTGTTGTATAGCAAAAATTTCTTAACTATTAAAACAAAAAAAATGAAAAAAAACTTTTTTTACACCGCTGAAGAAACCAAAAAAATGAAAGAGTTGCTTAAAATGGAAGAACCTATTGCAAGAATAGCTAAAAGACATCACAAGCAATTCAATGTTTCTTTGGGTGCATTTACAGTTAAGCTGTATTCTGTTGCTAAAACTTTACCAGGGAGAGTGAATTCACCGCGTTCTTCTAATACGAAAATGACTTTAAATGTACCAAATGGTACTTCTTTTGAAGGAGTTGCTAAAAAGGTACGTTTATATAGTGATCATTTTCGTGTTTATTTCTAACCAAAACTTACACACATACATATGCCAACCCTTGTCTATCGCTCTTGCTGGAGCAAAATTCAACCACTTCATTATTCCGATGACACCATTGATCCGTTTGTAAACAAACTGGTTGATAAAATCTTTAAAATCAAGTCGAATAGAATTATTGTCTATCCGAATGGTAAAAAGTATTATCAGCCTTCAGAAGAATACAAAAGGTATGTCATTTCTATTAAAAGGAATGTGTTAAGAAGGTTATAACAAACTATTCCCCTCTTTGTGTATATTTGCATAAAGAGGGGAATTTTAAAACTAAAGACAATGAAAGACTATTTAATTATTGATCGCTCTAAATGGCGCAGTGGTGATTGGAGCTTTAATACAACAGGAGAAGGAGGTACATATTTACTAAATAAACAGGGATATATGTGTTGCCTTGGTTTTAGATGTCACCAAATGGGCATTCCTAAAGAAGATTTACTTGATAGAGGGGGTCCTTGGGAATTATCTTTTAAATGGAACATTCCTGATTTGCTGGATGAAGATGTCAGTTATAAAAATTCAGATTTCACTGATGAAGCAATTGACATTAACGATGATGTCTTACTAACACCAGCAGAAAGAGAAATAGCCATTAAAAACCATTTCAAAAAGATTGGTGTAATAGTGGAGTTTACAGGAAAATATAAATAAACCCTTAAAAACAAACATTATGAATTGGTACAAACTTTTTTATTGGATGACAGTTGCAGATAATGCACATCTATTCTTTAAAGTGTTCGCTGGAATTTTTACAGTTATTGCTGTAATTGTTACAATTTGGTTTTTGTTAGATGAAACTGATAGTAGAAAAGAACTTAAAAAATGGATTTTTTGGTCATATCCTTTTACTATTTTTTTCTGGGCTTTTCTAATCTTCACTCCCAATAAGCGTGATGCTTTATTAATTGTAGCAGGTGGCGGTACAATGAACTTCCTTACATCTGATTCTACAGCTAAACAAATTCCTCATGAACTATCAAACTTTGTTGTAACAGAGTTAAAGAACATGGGTGTTGAAGCTAAAGTGGATTTAGGAATAGCAAGTCAGAAGAATAGAATACTGGATGAAGCAAAGAAAATGACCACCACTGAGCTTTTAGAAAAGATGAGAGTGGATTCAAACTTTGCTAAGATAGTCACTGACAGATAAAGTATGAAAAAATATAAGATAACAGATTATTGGGGGTTAATAAGTTCTTTATTGTTGTTATCATTATCTATAATAGCAGGAATTTATTTTTTGATAAAGCGGTGAAATATTAACGAGGGTTAATGAAATCCCTGAAACTGTTCACACGTATGGGTTGTGAGAGAGCATCGTAACGTATGTACCTGGTGAAATATTCCGTGGGAAGACAACGTAGGATGGTGTATAAAAATGGAGTCCTGTCTGTTCAGCTCGTAAGAGTTATCAGCAAAATACTCTCTTACAGTTTCAAAAACCTATCAGTAATGGTAGGCGTGTTGTTCCCTTGAGAAAGGAGGCATGGAGTAGTAATCAAGATTCATCTACTACAACACGAACAAGTTCTCAGCAAGTGGTTAAGTTCTCTTGGATGATTAAATCCTTAAGCTAAACGTAATGGTGAGCTGAATCCTATGAATGAAGTAACTACGTGACCCTACTCTTGGGTATATATCTATACATAGTATGGTAGATTGGTTACAAGACAAGAGGGTGCTAATTATTTAAAAACAAAATACGTTATGTATGTTTAAAAAGTGTAAAGTGGTTATGCTTCCCACTAAAGAAAAAGCAAATATTATAAAACATGATTTAGGTCATATCTTTTATAGTAAAGAAGCATTAAATAAAGAAACTGTTTCAATGTTAAGTAATCAACATCTCTATTTCCTATCAGATGAAGAAGAAATTAAAGAGGGTGATTGGTGTTATGATAAAGTATTGAATGTTATATTTCAAACTGATGAACACACAGATTTCAAATATATTAATCAAACAGATATGGTTTTTGTTTTTAATAATGTATTAAAAATCATTGCCACTACTGATGATTCTTTAGCTATTCCTTACGATGGTAAAACACCAATCAGTGAAAATTGGGGAGGATATAAATTACCTCAACCCTCTCAATCATTCATTGAAAAATATGTAGAAGAATATAACAATGGAAATGTTATTACAGAGGTGAGAGTTGAGTATGAATTTGGTGGTATTGAAGAGTCTTATTTTGATGGCAACAATGAGAAATTACCTTTAAGATTAAAAGTCAATCCCAAAGACAACACCATCACTATTCGTAAGGTGAAGGATAGTTGGAGTAGAGATGAACTGATTATACTTCTCAACAAGTTTGGTTCTAAAGTGTATGGTGAATATACAAGAAACGAAACAATGGAAGATTTTACTGATAAATGGATAGAACAAAACCTTTAAAAACACATAAACTATGAACGTAGATGAATTTCCAATAGAAATAAGACATTTAATGTTGTATAGACAGCAAGAGCAACAGGGAAAAAGAGATTGGTCTGTATTTCAAAATCTAAAAATAAGTGGATTCACTTGGGATCAAACACCAGAAAAAGAAGACTTTTGGTGGAATGTTATAAGTAATGAAAAGTTTGATGTATTCTATGCTAAATATCCAAAGGTGGACTATCCCAAAGACATGCCTGAAGAAATTAAAATGTTAGTTCTTGATAGAAGAGTGGAACAAGAATGGCCAAAAAATTGTCGCTTAGGGTTTCATTGGAGTGTAGCTCCAGAAAATTTTGATTTTTGGAATAAAATTCATGGAGGAAAATACTCAGTCTACTACGAGAAATATGGACATCCTACTAAAACTAATACTTCTACACCTTCTTATAAAGGAGATATAAAAGATTTCCCTCCTGAAGTGGTAGAACTAATGCTTCAAAGACAGTTTGAACAAACAGGTAAACGTGATGTATCTTTGTTTGAAAAAGATAGAACAATAGGTAAAGGAGTCGGTGGATTCACTTGGGACGAGACAATAGAAGATTGGGTTTTTTGGCATAATGTTATTGAAGATAAAAAGTTTCAGGTATTCTTTGAAAAATACCCTAAACAGTCTCTTATTAATTCACATATAAAAACAAAACAAAATGACAAAGAAAGTACAACCAGCAGCACAGGGATCAAAGTATTTAAACCTGTTGCAACAATCTCAAACGGAGAAAAACGAACAGGAACAAGAATTTCAGGCAGAAGCAGCAAAACAACAATTGGAAGCGGACATATTAGCTACCAAGCGGTCATTGGCTATTAGTAGACAAGACCTGTTGAAAGCTAAATCAGCACAGCCATTCAATGCCCAAAGAATCATTGATGTACAAATCCACATTGAAGGATTGGAAGATGGCTTAGACAGATTGCTTAATCTGATGGAAGAATTGTTCTAAAAAACTGAAAAACTGCTGATTAACACTGAACAGTAACTCAAAAGTAATAGAGGAGCGACAGTAATGCACGTTACTATTATGTTACAACACAGTTCTAAGATGTGTTTAGTTTAGGTTAAGTGTATATCAGGTAATGTACGTTGGAGAACCAACGGAGGATAGTCCTGCTCTATTATCCACTTAGAAGGACAGCAGTTTTTCTTTTATTTGTCCTGACTACTAAAAATTAAACAACGTGACTGTAAAAGAAGCAGAACTTACAAAAAACATAGTAGAGAATAAATTACTACTGATGAACAAATTAAATGACGTAGGTAAACACCAAAACGCTTTAATGAAGAGGATGAGTAAAGAGAGATGTGATGACATCCATTCTGTTTTAAGAAGTAAAGATTATGCTAATAGCATTATCGAATTGGAAGCCAAAAAAGAATTATTGATTGACTTGCTAAGTAAAGTAAAATAAACATAGTCAGGTGGCGGAATTGGTAGACGCTAACAGCGGGGGAAGATGGTAGGATTTGAATTAACCACAAAAGATAATTAGATGCAGAAAGTTGAAAATATAGACGAAACCCCCGCTTTTGCAAATCACGTGTTACCTGCCGTTTATTGGTTGGTAGCTTGGTTAGGTTGTTGCCTTATTTTAGGCTCAATATTTTATTCAAATATTCAACATAAAAAAAGGATTGATAAAATATTTGATGATTATTATAAGGAGATGTCTGTTATAAATGGCAGGTAACACATAAATACACGCTATAAGCATTCAAATTGTCCTGACTACTAAAACACAAAACATATGATGTTATTTTTTATTGTATCAGCCTTTATTCTAATAGCATTGGCTGTAGATGTTATTAAACAAGCAAACAAATACAAAAACATAGACAAATGAAAGAATTTATACCATATCAAGAAGCATTAGCTCTTAAAGAACTAGGATTCGATGAACCATGTTTTGGATTTTATAATAATCATGAACCTAAACGAGGTCCAAGAGGTTTAGTAATAAGTGGTTATCAAGACCATAATGAAGAAACTGAAGGAGATGATTTAATTTGTTCAGCACCAACCTATTCCCAAGCATTTCGTTTCTTTAGGGAGAAGTATGGGTTACATCAATACATCAAACAATATTATGGGGAGAAGTTCTATTTTCAAATTGAAGACATGGTTCACCCCAGAAGATGGGATGAATACACGGTAGAGATGCTTAGATCATTTAATGAATCCACTTCACAAGAAGAATCAGAACTTGCTTGTCTGAAGAAATTAATTGAACTTGTTAAAAACAAAGAAAAATGAGAAAATTATTATTTATGGGGCTTTTGAGCCTTATGTATTGTGCTACATATAGCCAATACACATTTTCCTTCTATGGAAGCAATAATAGAAGCATTGGAGCTGAGCTTAGGAAACAGAAAAAGAAAGAAATCTATGGAATGGGCATTACAACATTCTCTAATAGAGGGGCTAAGGGTATAGATTATACAGGATTTGTCAATCCATCTACAGCCTATGAGAGGGTTACAGCCTATAATGGCTCTCTTTATGGTGTATATGGCATTCAATATCCCTATTTGTCTGTAACAGCCAGAATAGGAGCTGGAGCAAGAAAGTATTTCTACAATGGTAGATTTGCCTCAGGACAAGAGTGGTATGTTGTTCAGGATGGTGGCACCTATCTCTTATATGGAATCATGCTATCCACATCTATTGACAATGTAGCATTTTCTTTTGTGTACGACAACATAAATAACATCTCTTTAGGAATAGGTCTCTCATTTAATGAACCTAAAACAAAAACAAAATGACAATAGAAGTTCCTTCAGAAGCAGAATTACAGTTTTATTACTACATGCGTGGTACATGTGGCAGTGGGACTAAAGCCCTAATTACAGCTATATTTGCTCTTGATGTAGAGAATAGAGAGAGAATAGCCAAGGGATTCCCTGAACTTGTGTCTATATGTAACAGATATAACACAGAATCAGGGTTTTATGACAACCTATTAAAGAAAATTGATAACTATTACAACTCATTTGAATAATATGGAACAAATAAACTACATGGCTGTCCCAGGCTTAAAGCTTGATAAGAATGTTGGTAGGGAAAAAACTGTTGAATGCATTATAGACACTGTCTGCACTTATTTTCAAGTGCCCAAAAAACTAGTTATACATAGTAAGACAAGAAGAAGAAATGTTGTTAGAGCAAGACATCTCTGTAGATGGTATATTCTAAAAAACACTCATATGACACTCAAAGAAGTGGGAGATATATGGGGAGGAGCTGATCACACCACTATTTTACACAGTAAAAACTATGTAAGAGAGCAAACACAAGCCAAACACCCCAACGAGTTCAAAATATTTGTAGAACAACTTGATAAACAATTATAACATGAACCACATTGTAATGACAACAGGTAAAAAAGGAATGTACTTATTCCTTGTTGACAGAAGAAAAATTAATAACAGATGGTGGTCTACAGATTGGAGTGATGCAATGCAATTTCAAAAAGAGTCTGCTGCAATTATTCAGTCTAAAAAATTAAAGTATAAGTCACCTGAAGTTATATCAATAAACACCGCTATAAAGCTATCAAAAGAAAACGACAATAACTTTGATTATGAATCCTTAGAACATCCTTTTTCATTAGATGCTCTTGGACAAGATTAAAAACATAAACAATTATAACATGAAACTAACACCACAACAAAGACTATTAGTCTATGAAGCTTTATTGAAAGTAGTGTGCAAAGACTCATCGGTAGTAAATGGCATGTGTTTCTATCTAGACTTCTTGTTAGATGAAAGCAAAAAAGTGCCTTATATATGGAAACGGATGAGAGGGTGTGACAAAATGGAGCTTTTAGATGAGCTAAAAAGAAAAGCACCTCGTCCTCAACCTGTTTATTGGGCCCCTCGTACAAAGAAGGGTTGGGAAACACGCATCCATTGGATAGAACAATCTATTATTGAAGTTAAAAAGAAAATCAAATGACAGTAGAACAACACATAGAACAAGAAGCTAACGTACAAATAGAAGACATAAAAAAAATGTTTCCTGACATAGGAGAACTAGAATTAAAATACATATTTATTTGTTTAAAACAATGTTATGTCAAAGGGGCTAATACAGCTCTCTCACTTGCATCTGAAAATCAAATCAAATGAAGAAAATACGTAATATATTAACATCACTGCTCATACTTTTTATATTCATTGTTGCTGCTAACCTATTAACAATACTCCTCTATAAAGCATATTTGAATGTACCCATCATATTCTATGTTGTATCAGCTGTGATGTGTTTCTTCTTATTTTGCATTATTGTAGCAATAGTGGATGATTATAGTTAAAAAACAAACACAATGACACATATAAGAAAATATTGGCTAGGCTATTTTAGTGGTTTAGTAATCTTAATTGTTATTGTTCTTTACCACTACACTGAAACATACACAGTTGATGGTATTGTATTAGAACATAATGTTACCTCTACTAAAAGTGGAGACAGGATATATTCCACTCTTATAAAATGTAATGATGGATATATTAGAGAGAAGATAGGACTAGATCATTACGTAATACCAGTCGGCAATACTACTACAATAGAACTAACAAGACTAAACTTTAATAAGTAAATCATGACACACATAGAAAAACTACATTTAGAAGCTATACAAAACGACAAATCAGTTAGAAAGCAACTTTGTGTAAATGATTTTGGAACATCCAAATTAGAAATGATTGTTGCAGAGAAATCAGCAGAAATAACAGAGCAGATTGCTATTGAGTTTGCTCAATGGGTAGATAGAAACAAATTTAATATTTTTAATCTTTCATTTAAAGAACTATTCCAAGAATACCTAAAATCAAAAGAAAATGAGCAAAAGAAAGAGGGGTAATTACGAAATAGGTCAAACGGTTTTATACAATTCAGAGCCAAGAACCATAGTTGATAAAATAATGGGGGGCAAAACAAAAAAGCCGAATATACAAGGTGGCATAGTTACGGGCTACAAGTCAAAGCCTCCTGTTTATAAATTGGATAACGGACTATTATTACGGGGCAATAAATTAAGAAAATCAACAGAAAATGAAATACAAATTAATTAATAAGACAACAGGTGAGGAACACATCTGCTACATGGTAGTAATAGATGGATGGCATTATTATATAAGTGGTAATGAAGTTCAAGTAGGTGACATTGTAGTAGAATTATATGTAGATGGTACAATAGGATTAGAGCAAATTGACACACTAAATGATATAGACTCATCACTACAGAAAAAAGTAATAGCAACCAACAACCCAAACATTGATATTCTACAAGTGGTGGATGAGGTTGAAATATTGGCTAACCTTTATTGTAAAGAAATGGATAGATTGGCAGAACCTCACGATTTCAATTCTTTCAAATATGCTTACAACAAATCCCAAGAAACACATCCATTTAGTGAGGAAGATGTTAAAGAAATATTTAAAATAGCTCAAATGCAAAAGAATTACGGTGATTATAAGCCTTATACTTTTGAAGAAACTATCCAACTTTGGAAAGAACAAAGACCTAAAACATTGTATTATGAATAACATAAAAAAATATGGTAGTTTGTTTATGTTTATAGTGAACTGCCTCACCTTAATTGGTTACACTATAGCAGTTGTATATAATATGTTTCCAATAGAACCATACAAATGGATAGTAACATCAATATTTGCTATTTTCTTTTTAAAGTCTTTTATTAATTGTCTAAAAAATAAACATGAATAACGAATATGTAATAATCAACAAGACAGAGTGGTTGAAGGTGATGGAAACTAATCAAAAACCAGGATCTCATCACGATGGAATTTATGTAAGTGAGGCTCAAAATGCGAGAGCTGATTTAATAGAAGAAATCTTATCAAAATCAACTCCTTTAATTCCTGTGGTTAAGAAGGCTTTTGATGCGGGTGGAGCTTATACACTTGGTAGTCATAAAGAGTTTACACAGACACATCCTAATAGACAAGACTACATCACAAACTTAAAACTTGATATATGAAAATAGACTGCATTTTAAAAACTTGGTACAAACAAAAACAAGAAAGTGATAGAATGTGGCATGAAATCCCTTCATGCAATATTGAAAACTACCATAATATTTCTGATCTAGAATTCAAGTGTGCATTGCAAATTATTGCTGTGGGGAGCAAGGATAGGTCTGAACAAGTATTAGTAGAAAGAGTTTTCGTTCCTGATGGGAAGACAATCAGGTATATAAATTTTTTGAATGCTTTATACTGCTATGATGAGGAAAAGAAATTAATTTACACCACACAAACAGAAAGAGATATATGACACAAGAAGAAATTTCGTTCTTTGCAGCAAAGGTAGCTATGATCTCTCTAATCATTTATGCAGTAATAGCCATAGATTGGCTACTCAATCACATAAAAATTACATCATGAACACACCAGTAAGTTTCCCAATAGCTAAGTTGCTAGCAGAAAAGGGGTTTGATGAAGTATCTCAAAAATGGTATTCTGTCGAAGGCAGTCTTTATTCTCAAGTTGTATTTAATAACAACAGAGGTTTTGTCCCTGCTTATAAATGTGAAGCACCAACCATTGCAGATGTAGTGATGTGGTTGTATGAAAAGCATGGGATTTGGATTACTATATGTGTAATTGGTGAAAATGGTTTTGGTTATTGGTTACACAATAAAGATAGAAAAAGACTTAATCCTGAAGATCAAGGAGGTTACTGGTATTCACCAACAGAAGCCTACGAAGCAGGTATTGAATACACATTAAATAATTTGATATGAGAAGTCCCACAGTACAAAGAATAATGGATGAAATGGAGAAAGACTCTTGGTGGGTAAAACTAAAAAGAACAATAAAGATCAAATGGTGGGTATTTAAATGTCTTACAAGGAAATATTGGGATAAAGAGTTTATAAACAGAAGAGACCATATTGCTCATTGGAAAATACGTAGAGGAACCATATTAAAGGTGTTTCCTGCCTCCAGGAGCCATAGAAAGAAGCCTTACAAGGTGGTGGTGTTATATTCTGACAAAAGCGGATTTATTACACGTTTATATAAAGATAGGCATGAACATGATACAATTTTTGAATATAATTCAACATCTTGGACTACATATCATCATAACAGATTTCAAATAGTAAAATATTAATATATGAAACTATACACAGAAGAACAGGTAAAACTTATGTTGCTTTATACAAAACTTCGTACAACATTAGGTAAGAAAAAAGATAATACAGAACTGTTTACAGATGAGCAAATATTGTCAGTAGAAATTCCAATCGAACTACCAAGTGATGAGGAGATAGAGAAAAAAGCTAATGAATATGTAGAAAATAAATGGGAATATGCACAAGATGAGTGTAAGGAAACATTCACAGATTGTGCTAAATGGCTAAGAGATAAATTACTAAATAAAAACAAATAAACCTATGGCACAACAGACAGCGAAGTATGTTTTACCACATATGACATTATATTATGATGGTAGATTGTACAATCATAAAACGAAAAAGTTTAAGAAATGGACAAAAGATACTAATGGTTATATGAAAACTCAAATTTGGGTAAAAGGTAAGCCAAAAAATGTACATCAACATAGATTACTTGCTGAACAATTTATTGATAATCCGTCCAACAAGCAACAAGTAAATCATAAGAACGGAATAAAGCATGATAATAGAATTGAAAATCTTGAATGGGTTACTGCATCTGAAAACACCAAACACTCTTTTGATAATGGATTTCAAAAAGTTACAAGACCATGTAAAAAGGTTATTGATACCATTACAAATAAAATATATGAAAGCGTAACGGAAGCAGCAAAAGAAAGTAAAATTTGTAGAAGTCATTTATCTAATATGCTTATAGGAAGGGTAACCAATAAAACAACACTTAAATTTTATGGAAAATAAATCAATGACGGCAGTGGAGTGGTTGGTATCACAATTAAAAAGTAGATACGATATTGATATTGAAAGATTATCAGTAACGGACAAAGCCAATAAAATGTTTGAGCAGCAGATAATGGAAGCTTTTGATAACGGAGACCATTGTATTGATTTACCTGACGGTGGATTTGAACAAAAATATAAATCAGCAGAACAATACTACACCAAAACCTACGGCAAATGAAAAAGAAAAGACAAACATACATTCTCGTTACAGTGCTTTATGTATTACTTACTATGTTTGTATTGGGTGATACTGAGACAGATGCAGGTAGTAGATTTTTAATTGTCTTTTTATGGACAATAGTTATGGGATTAACAGCTATGATTGTAGAATCAATTGACATATAAAACAAACCTACGGAAATGCTACACGTACACCCACTAAATGACATTAAAGAACATGACACCTCTGACACAGGCAACACCTGTCATTGTAATCCAAGTGTTAAAATAGAAGCAGGTGAAATGATTGTTATACACAATTCATTTGATGGCAGAGAGGGTGTTGAATGGACTAATGAAATATTAAAAAATTAACTTATGGCATGGCAAAAATGTCCTGTATGCAATGGTACAGGTAAAAACAATGAGTTTTATTCGAAGAGAAATGAACCTTGCCCAACTTGTAATGGGCAACGAATAATAAACGAGGCAACAGGTCTTGCTCCCTCAATAGTAAATATTAAATCTTCGAGTACAACTAATCTTCCAATAGAAGATGATAACTCA
>Ga0315901_10001422_pt1 | contig 34763 bp, 49 predicted proteins | sample LakEriMetagenome_10_FD_203761 | JGI IMG/M metagenome (GOLD analysis project Ga0315901, IMG submission 203761) | Freshwater fungal communities from buoy surface, Lake Erie, Ohio, United States - Buoy 2 MA116 | ecosystem: Environmental > Aquatic > Freshwater > Lake | place: USA: Lake Erie, Ohio...
CCCGAATCCGTAAAGGGCGCGATTGAATCCGCAGCCGGGCAGACGCTTTTTCGCACCGTCTTTAATTCGCAAAGCAAATCAGGCAAATCAGAAGAAGTTTCTTTTGCCTCAGCGTGGGCGGCTCTTAAGAGGGCTGGCTATAAAAAAGATACAGAGTCAAATTTATGGTCTTTGACTCGCAAGGCCGATTCAAGTGGATACATACCGCCTAAATCTGTGCAGGACAATGCGCAACGTGCTCTGGACGTTCGCGCAGAAAAACCGCAATCGCAAAGAGGCATGACGCTGGTAGGCATTGCGCGTGCCCGCGACCTGTCTAACGGTAAGGCGTTGTCTCTCGATACTGTGCGGCGCATGAAGGCATACTTTGACCGTCACGAAGTTGATAAGAAGGGCGCTACATGGTCCGAACAAGGCAAGGGCTGGCAGGCTTGGATGGGGTGGGGCGGTGATGAAGGCCGCTCATGGGCTGAAAATATTTTATCAAAATTAGAAAAATCAGATGATGATTCGCATCAAGATTTTTCTGTTAAAGCCGATATCATCAAGGCCAATAACGATCAGCAAATCGTTTATGGGTGGGCTTCCATTGTCGAAAAAGACGGCAAAGAAGTTATAGACACCGAGGGCGATGTAATCGGGATTGATGACTTAGAGGAGGCTGCGCTTTCCTACGTCATGAAATCCCGTGTGGCCTCAATAAATCACACCGGGGATAAAGTCGGATCCCTTGTTGAGTCAATCGTTTTCACTAAAGAAAAACAGCAATCGCTAGGCATCGACCTAGGAAAAGTAGGCTGGTGGGTTGGTTATAAAATCAGCGATTCCGCCGTTTGGGACCGCGTCAAATCCGGCGAGCTTTCCAGCTTTTCGATAGGCGGCAGCGCCATAAGAACGGAGATTTAACCTCATGGCAAAAAAACCTGTGAAGCGTTTAACAGAGCTTAACTTGCAAGAAGTTTCTCTTTGCGCACAAGGCATGAATAAAAATGCAAAAATCGCACTTTTTAAATCAGACGGCGAAGCGCAAACCCTTGCTGACGTTGTATCTGAGAGAATTAAAGAAAAATCTTTAGCCGATAGATTTACACAAGTGTGGGATTTAACATATGCTTTGCATGAAAGTATTCGCTCAATAGTTGAGGATGATTTGTTAAAAGACAAGCAATCAATGCTTGACGAAACGCTTTCACAGTTTTCTAGCGCGATTGAGGAAGTGTTGCCCAATCTCGTTACAAATTTAAATAAAAGCGAGGCGCAAATGACTATTGATGAATTGAAAAAATCCCTTGAAACAACTCAAGCAGAAATTGCCGCTCTCAAAAAAACCAATGAAGAGCTGGCGGCTGATTTGGAAATTTTCAAGGCAATGGGCGCACGCGATAAAGCCTATTACGATAGCCTTAGCGGTGACATGCAAAAGAAATTTGGCGCAATGTCTGCTGCTGATCGTAAAAAAACTATGGACGCTGCTAATTTTCAAAAGGCCGAGCCTACTCAGGAAGAGCTTTTAAAGTCCCTGCCTGAGAATCTACGCAAGATGCTAGAGGATAGCCAAAAGCAAGCAGCGGAAGCATTGCAAAAAGCACAAGCCGCCGATGATGCCCGCGAGCGCACCGAGTTAATTGCCAAAGCTGAAAAAGAATTCGGCAACGTACCTGGTAAATCTGAGGAAAAAGCCGAGATTCTTAAGCACCTGAAATCCGCACCTGAATCTGTGCGCAACGGTGTTGAAACCCTCCTTAAGCAATTCCAAGCGCTGGCAACTCGCGGCTTTGTTGAAAAAGGTCACGGTCAAGATGTTGACCCGCAATCGCCCAAAGAAAAGCTCAATAAAATGGCTGAGGAAGTTGCCCTTCAAAAGCAAGTTTCTTTCCCTACTGCCTACGATCAGGTGATTCAAACCGCCGAAGGTCACGCTCTCTACACTCAAATGCGCAGCGGCGCGGCAGCTTAATACTAAACGTTTTTTAAAAATCTTAAGGAGTACACCATGGCTTTCGATAACACCGTACAAACCGTTAACGCAGTATCCGGTGCGGATTATTCCGCCAGTCAATACCTATTCGTAACCATGGCGTCCGATGGCGAGATTGACCCCGTTGGCACGGCGGGCTTGCCTGCTCTTGGCGTGCTGTATAATGCGCCACAAGCAAAAGGCATTGCTGCTGAAGTGGCAATTTCTGGGATTGTGAAAGTAAAAGCCGGGGCACCCTTTAACGCTGGCGTCCTGATTATGAGTAGCGCGGCTGGAAAGGCCGTTACAGCAACCTCTGGCAACCGGATTTTAGGCATGGCTGTAAGCGCTGCGGCTGCAGACAACGACATTGTTAGCATTCTGTTACAGCCCTTTGGCCGCGTTGCTTAATAATTGTTCAAAAATAGTGGTTTCAACTTAAGGAGAATAAAATGTCCACACCTACGTTAAGAAGCGTTCACGTTGATTCCGCATTAACGAACATGTCTATTGCTTACATTCAGAAGCAATCAAACTTCATTTCAACGCAAGTTTTCCCGCTGGTTGAAGTTGATTTCGCTTCGGATGTTTATTACACATTTGACCAAGGCGACTTTAACCGTGACGAGGCTCGCCTGCGTGCGCCTGGGACTGAGTCTGTTGGCGGTGGCTTTAAAATTACTAACCAGACATATAATTGCTCTGTTACAGCTTTCCACCACGATATTGATCGGCAGAAGCTGAAAAATGCCGACCGGGTTATTAACTTAGAGCGCACTGCTGTGCAATTCGTAACCAACAAGCTGCTTATGCGCCGCGAGTTGGATTGGGTTGACAAATATTTCAAAGCGGGTGTTTGGACTGCTGGTGATATCGCCGGGGTTGCATCGGCACCTAGCACAAACCAAGTGCTGCAATGGAATGATGCAAACTCAGACCCAATTCTAAACGTTTCGACTGGTAAATCAGCTATCCTGCAGCGGACTGGTTTTGAGCCAAACGTTCTTGTTCTTGGTTTTGAAGTTTACGAGCAACTGCGCAATCACCCCGATATTATTGAGCGTGTGAAGTACGTTCAGAATATTGGCGCAAACCAAGCTGTGAAGGTTAATAACCAAGCTCTGGCCGATCTGTTTGACGTTGAGCGCGTGCTGGTTTCTAAAGCAATTTTGAACACGGCACAAGAAGGTCAAACCGATGTACAAAGCTTTATTGCTGGTAAGCGTGCCTTGCTCGCATATGCCGCACCAGAGGCAGCCTTAGAAATGCCATCAGCTGGCTACACTTTCAGCTGGCAGCGTTATATTGAAAGCCGCGATCCAAATGGCATTGGCTTTGATCAATTTGAAATGAAGCATTTGAAGGCACAGCGTGTTGAAGGCGAAATGGCAATTGATCAACGTTTGATTTCTGGCACATTAGGTTATTTCTGGAACAACATTGTTGCTTAATTGGAATTAAAAAAATGAAAACCCGCAAGCCGCAACGGTTCGACTTATCGAGGGATTTAGTGGTGGTAAAGCCATTTAAATTTAACGGCAAGCCTATGAATGCGGGTTTTCAATTCCACTTTAAGGACGCACAGTTTTCACTAACCCCGGCAAAAGCACGCGCAATGTTTGAGGCTGGCTTATTGCGGCATCCAGACGAGCTTACGGTGGCGGCTTTACCTAGCCCCTACATCGTAAAAATTCCTAGCACTGGCGAAGAGTTTAACTTGTTTGATATGCCCTTTAAAAAGCTATCCGCTCTCATTCAAGAGCTTGGCTTTAAGCGCAGCAACAACCGGGAATCGCTGCAAAAACAGGTATGTGAGCATTACAGCTTGCCGTACCCGCCAGCGAAACAAGAGCTAGAAGAAGACGCCGAAGAAGATTCTGAATCATTAGAAGATGCAGCAAAGGCCGTAGAAAAAGACGCCGTTGCTGTTTAGTTACAAAGGATTAAACGCATGGCAACGACTAAATATTTTTCCGGCCAGTTATCACCTTTTGGCGGCGATTCAGGAACAGGTGGCTTTCAAGGTGTAGTGCCAGCCCCTTTGCCCGGCGATGCAACCTTGCGTAATGAATACCTTCATGCAAGTGGTGTCTGGAAGTCTTTAAGCAACGCTGATTGCCTTTATATAAATGGCCTTGGTGATAGCATCACAGCATCGTCTGTGATGTCTACTGTTTACCCTAGCACGATTAAACAATGGACTCAAAGTGAAGTTGTCCCCGCTCGTTCCTTGCGGCAGAATGGCGGCTATTTCTTTTACACCGCATCGGGCGGAACTACTGCTAGTTCTGGATCAGGCCCTACCCGTACAAACATAGCGTCAACAGATGGAACTGTTACTTGGATAAATCAGCAAGTTACAACCCAAACGCAAAACCATTCTTATCTTTATTACACTGAAATATTAAGCAATGGCCGCTTAATTTGGGATACGTCAACGGGATATAACGGCGCACCAGGCGGGGCAGTCAAAGCAATTGTTGTGAACGGCGGCTCTAATTACAGCGCCCCTACGCTGGTTAATACCGATGGGATTGAAGCAACCTTTACGCTTTCAAATGGCGTTATCACTGCAATCAACATTCTGTCGCCTGGCAACGTAAACAACGTAGGTGTTTTCCCGACCATTAGCGATCCTACTGGTAGCGGCGCGGTGATTAGTTGGGTCTTTTATCCTAGCGGAACCTTTGGCGTTTCAGGAAGCACAACGGCTGGAATGGTTGCCCGCTTGCCGGATGTTATCGCAAGTAAAAATGATATCATTGTGGTTTATGGCGGCACAAACGACTTAACGCAAGACGTACCAGCGGCAACAATCTTTGCTAACTTGCGCACCTGTTATGAGCGTTTAATAGATGCTGGCAAAAAAGTTATTGCCGTTCCTATTTCGCCTAGGTCTGGACTAACTACGGCGCGTCAACGCACAATGAATCGCGTTAATACGCTTATTGTAGATTATTGTGCGCGAAAAAGTTACATCAACCCATTAGGCTATAGAGATATTGCTCTTGCCGATCCCCGCGTTTACTTGACGGATGGAACATCGGATAACGTACCGATTGGCGGTGCGTCAAACGTTGTAGGGGCGATGACGTATGACGGCCTGCATCTTTCCGCACGCGGCGCTTTCTATCAAGCTATGACAATTATTGCGGCTGCGGAACGTTGGATTGCAAGACCTCAGACAGCGGGAATGCGAGCGGCAACTCAATTTGACGCTTATGCAGCAAGCGACAATCCGACCGGGAATCTATTAGAAGCATATCCTTGGACAGCAAACACGGCTGTCGCTGTTGGTGACTTGGCGCGGAACGATTCGCCCGCCCGGGTTTACTATTGCACATCGCCCGGAACAACTGCTAGCAGCGGCGGACCAACAGGAACGGGAAGCAGCATAACCGATGGAACTGTAACGTGGGCTTTCGCACACTTAGCAGGCATGTCTGTTTTCAATAGCGGCACAGGTTCCGCGCCATCAGCGGCGGCTGGTGTTACCATCACGGGTAACTTAGCGGGCGGCTATTTCATGCAGCGTAACAGCGGCACAGCAGCTGGAACTTTAACGGCGGCGATTGAGTCACCGTGGAGCAACGGTCAAGTTGGCGCACGGCAATCATTGGCATTCTCTTTAGGCTCTGGAACTTCAACGGATTTGTGGCTGTTGCAATTTGGCAGCTATGTCTATCAGCGTTATGGTTTATTGCCTGCTGATTTAGCAAACACACTTGTTGAGTTTGAGGTAGAATTAGAGGTTTCAAACCTTGCAAACTGCAATGGCATTTACCTACAATTGTATTCGGATTACGCATCAAGCCCACCTAACGATTTCATTGTAGCGCAAGCAGGAGCGCTTGGTGGCGGTTCTGGTCTTAATGCAACCTTGCCGAATAGCTCTGGTGAGATGCTTAGCTATCCTAATAATGGTCTCATGACTATTCGTACAAAACCAGTGCGGTTGCCACTTGATTTGTCAACTTTATCAACATGGCTATTCTTTAGTTTTAACGCCAGCGGCGGCGCTAACAGCGCAACGGGTACGTTTAAAATAAATCGTTTTGCCTTTAGAAAGGTCTTATTATGATCGGCGTTTATAAATTCGCAGCTGTAAAAGAAAAGATTCAAGATCTGATTGCTCAGGGTCTTTATGATGACAACATCAATCGTGATTTTTACGATTTCTTAAAGCTCAATAAAACTGTGAAGCTAAAAGATAAAGAAGCAGAATTCGTAAGCCCTGCCTCTGCTGAATCTTTAAAGGATGCCTTTGAGCAATACATAGCTGATTTTGAAGCCGCAGGCGGCGACAAAGAAGCTCGCCTTTTAGAAATTGAAGCGGGCTTTGTTGAAATATTAAACGCTCGCTTAGGATAAAAAATTATGGCTGCTTTTAACAAGTTTAATGCCTTTGTAGAGGATTTAGCGGAAAGGGTGCACAACCTAGGCGCTGATACTCTAAAGGTTATGCTTACGAATACCGTGCCGCTTGCGACGAATTCTATTCGCGCCAACCTGACGGAAATAAGCGCGGGCAACGGTTACACGGCTGGAGGAAACAGTTGCACGATATCATCAAGCGGACAAACTGCTGGTGTTTACAAGTTAGTCCTGGCCGATACAATTTTTACGGCAAGCGGCGGCAGCATCGGACCATTCCGTTACGCGGTGCTTTACAACGATACACCGACCTCACCAGCCGACCCGCTCATTGGCTGGTATGATTACGGCGCGGCTGTAACTTTGCTTGACGGCGAAACGTTAACTATTGATTTTGACGCCACAAACGGCGTTTTAACGGTCACATGATATGTCAAATGACATCACCCTTCCAGGCACGGGCGCGGTAGTTAATACCCGCCAGCAATCTGATCTATCACATAATCAGGTTGTTGAAGTTGACGGCGAGTTATTAACAACCCTGCAAAGTTTAACCCTGGCATTGAATAATATCTCGAAATCAATTGGCCTTATGATGCCGGATGCTTCAGGCCGGATGCGCGTTTCTTTAGATGCGGCAACAAACACAGGCAGCATAGGCAACATTGGCACGGTGACTACTGTTACTGGGGTCACTACAGTGACAAACGTGACAGCGGTTGCAAGTTTGACAAACCAGATTTCAATCGGCAGCTTTAACGCAAACGATCAAGTTCCCGCACTCATGAATACAGCGGTCCGCCTCAATAGACAACTTATCACAGTGAGCTAACCCATGCCGACAACCGTAAATTTACGCAAAATTCTTGACAGAAAACAGTTTGAGTTTGCAACGCCTGCTCCAGTAGCTACTGCTGCTGGTATGTGTATTTGTTCAAGCCGCCACTATAGGCAGCAGCAGTTATATTTAACCAGCAACACTGTTGCTTATATTTTTAACCCATTAGAAGATGGATTTACTCAGATACCATCCCCGGCTCTTGCTGGAACTTTTGGAGCAGGAGCGGCGGCTGTTTCTTCGGCAGTCGGTCCGTCCGGCACGGCAACAGGTGGCTCAACAACAACGGTTGCAACTGGCTTAAACTTACAGCGGGATTTACGCGGCTATTCAATCCACATTACGGGCGGTCCCGGCGCTGGTGACGTGCGAACGATTGCTAGCAATACATTAGGGGCAACTGCTACAATCACTGTTACCAGTGCTTTTAGCGCCACAATAACTTCCTCCTCTACATATCGCCTATTGACGCCGCGTTGGTACGTTGTTGGCGCTGGTACGCTTGCCTCAGGCTCATTTAAACATTACGACCTAGCAACAAACACATGGACAACCTTAGTAAACACGGGATTGCCTGCAACGATTGGTACGGATAGCAAGTTGGTTTCAACGCCTAGCTGGATTCTGACGGGCTTTAACTCTTTTGCAACAGGAACCGCAACGGCTGGAGCTGGAACAACTTTAACAAACAGCGGCAAGGCATGGACAACAAACCAGTGGGCAAACTATCAAGTGCGCATCACCGCTGGTACTGGCTTAGGTCAAATAAGAACGATTGCAAGCAACACAGGAACGGTTTTAACTGTTTCAGCGGCTTGGACTACAAACCCAGATGCAACGTCTGAATACTCCATTGAGGGTAACGACGATTTTATTTATTATATGGGTAACAACGCTGTTACTCTTTATCGTTACAGCATTAGTGCCAACACTTGGACAACTTTATCGCCGGGGGCAGCACGAGCGGCAGCGCCGGGCGCGGGTATGTCTGGCCATTGGGTTTATGCGGCAACGGATGCGGCTTGGACGGCGGAGAACGCAATCCTTAACGGCAGGCGTATTTACTCTTTCCGGGGCGGCGGCAGTGCTGTTTTAGATTATTACGATATCGCAGCCAACACATGGGTTAGCGGCGTGCCGTATAGTCCCTTAACGGAAACGTTCACCACTGGGACTAAGTACGTTTATTATAAAGACTTTCTTTATATAACAAAAGAAAACACCGGGCGTTGGTTTAAATTCAATATCGTGACTGGTGAAATGGATGGATGGGGGACAATGCTTTACCCGCAAGGAACGGCTGTTGTCGGTGATACTGCTTTTGATGTCACCTATGTCGACGGTGCAACAGAGGTTGAATTTATTTATATGCTGCTCAACACTTCAAGTGTGATGTTGCGGCAATTTGACATATGAGTTTGTTATTACTTTTTAATGGAGGCGCTGGCGGAGGCGGCAATTCGTACACCCTGCCCACAAATCCGGGTGACTTTGTATTCTCTGGTATCCCCGTTAATATTCTTGCTGGAAAAAAAATAACAGGGGATGCAGGCGGCATAGCATTAACAGGCGTTAATGCCCCACTATTATTAGGGAAAAGAATTTTTATAAACTCAGCATCATTTACATCCAGCGGCGTTGATGCTTCCACGGTTATCAATAGAATATTAAATGCGAGTTTAGGCGCTTTTAATTCTGTATTTTTTGGCGCATCTATTCTCATTGGAAAAAAATTTCTTGCTGCTGGCGGCGCGTTTTCTGCTGTAGGCACTGCCATCTTACTGCGCAAAGGATTTGTTTTAAAATCAGACCAAGGAACTTTTACGCGGTCAAGCCCTAATGTGGGTCTGTTTTTTCAGCGGCTGTTAAGCGGTGAGCGTGGAACGTTCACTATAAGCGGAATTGATATTTTATTTCAGCGAGCCGGGCAACCGCCAAGCTATAGGCGTGTAAAGACTATTTTTGAATCTAGATTTATTAAAGTCAATCCTGTATTAAGAAAGGTAAGCATTGAGTTTTTAGAACGAATTGTGAGGGTAAAATGACATTGCTACAATTCCCGGCTAAAGATTCAGACGAAGTTCTCGACTATCAAATAGACTGGGCCGCGAATTTAGCCGCTGGCGAAACTATTTCTACCTCAACATTTACGGTTGATAATGGCCTTACTATCCAGAGCCAATCAAACACCACAACAGTAACTACCGTATGGCTTGCCGCTGGCACAGAGGGTTTGACCGCAAAGATTCTTAACCGGGTTACTACATCAGGTGGGCGCACCATGGATCAGACCGTCACCTTGCCGATTAGAAAAAAATAAGCGACTCGCTAAAATCCAGCCACTGTATTCCCTTGACGCATTCGCTTCTGATAGAATCGGTTAAATTCATAGGTATTAATCATGACTTGGACATTCAGCGGCGATCCGTCATATTCCTTACTCGACCACGTTCGCAGCCTGATAGGCGATATTGATTCTACGGATCAGCTTGTTAGCGATGAAATTATCAACTTCCAGTTAACGCAAAATGCTAACGATGTTTTTCTTGCGTCTGAGGCTGTTTGTTTGGGGTTGGCCGCTAAGTTTGCCCGCAAGGTTGATACCTCTGTTGAATCGGTGCGCGTTGCCTATAGCAGCCTTCATAAGCAATACATTGAGATGGCGCGGCGCTACAAGCAGCAGGCGGCGAACTCCTCCTCTACATCGGGCGGCGGCGGCATTGGTATTCCTATTGTTGCTGGGATTAGTATTTCTGAAAGCGATTCGCTCAAAGAAGATTCAGACCTGATACAGCCGCGTTTTGAGCGCGATCAGTTTGATAATGATATGTCCTATGAGGATAGCCGCTGGAGGCGCAACCCATGACAACGCTTGCCCTTGCATCGTATCAGCTTTTACGTGACCTTGGCAAAACGTACAGCCTAAAAAAAAATGCTACTGGCGCATATAATACGGGAACCGGGCAATCAACTGTTACGGTCACAAGCTCAGACTTTACCGGGAAGCTCATAGAATACCGCAACAATGATGTTGATGGTACGAATATACAACGAGGCGATAGGCGCTTGCTGGTTTCCGCTGCATCCCTTGCAAGCGGCATCGTGCCTGAAAATCAGGACGTTGTGACGGGTGACGGCAACGACATGAATATTATCTCTGTGCAAAAGATAGAGGAAGGCGGAACCGTTGTTATTTATCTGTGCCAGGTGCGCACATGATAAAGGGAAACTTTGGCGATTTTAGCAATCAAATAGGCAAGCTCATTGATGGCTATAAAGGCCGCATGGATGCTCTGGTGCAAACGGCAACGTTTGATTTGTTTGAAACAATTGTAAAAAGGACGCCGGGACCCGGTAACAGCATTCAGAAAAAACCCGCGCCGGGAACACCTACCGGATTCTTGCGCGGCTCTTGGTATGTCTCAATTGGTAGTGATAGCGGTGCAAGCAAGGGCAGACCGGACCCATCGGGCGGTGTCACTATTGCCTCAATTAATGCCGGGCTAAGCAAGGCAAAAGCGGGCGATACCATTTACTTTCTTAACGCGGCAAAGTATGCGCTGCGCTTAGAGTTTGGCTTTGTTGGCACTGATAGTTTGGGGCGCACCTACAATCAAGCGCCGCGCTCTTTTGTGCGCTCCTCTGCAGCTGAGTTCCCTAAGATTTTAGCGGAAGCAGCGCAGCGTATAGCGGCGAAGGCTTAAGAGCATGAGCGCGTTTACATCCGCACGCAAAGCCCTAGAGGCGCAGTTAGCTGCAACAGCAGGGATACCCGCTGATGCGAGTGTGCCGCGCATTGCATGGGATAACGTAGAATTCAAAGTCCCCAATAAGCTAGCCTGGCTGCGCTCCACCTTCCAGCCGATTGATAGGCGCACCGTTGCCGTGGGCGCTAATGCCCCATACTTGCATCAAGGCTTATATCTTATTGATTGCTACGCTGCCCTTAATGGCGGCCCCAATGCCGCCGATGCGCTGGCCGATTTGGTGCTTGCACGGTTTTCTCACGGCCTAGGATTAACAGACGGCGGTTACACTGTTAGAATACGTTACGCAGAGAGAAATCAGGGCATTGTAGATGCCCCGTGGTATTTCGTACCCGTTACGGTTTCCTGGTATCTCTACGAGCATTTATAAATTTAAAGAGGAGTACGGGATATGCCGTTTTCACAAGGTTCTCGTTCTGAGTTGGCATACATTGTAGAATCAACTTTCGGCGTTACCCCGCCTAGTTCGCCGCAGCTTACTGCCTTGCCATTTAGCACAAGCGATTTGAATCTTTCTAAAGAAATTTTGCAATCGCCTGATATTCGCGCCGACCGTGCCGTTGATTATTATCGCCACGGCAATCGTCAGATAGGCGGCGACATAGCTTTTGCATTGCGAGCGGATGATTTAGATGATGTTTTGGAAAGTGCATTTTTCAGCACTTTTTCTTCAAACGTTTTAAAAATTGGCACAACCCAGCAGTCGTTAACGATTGAGGAGCGGTCACTTGATATTACTCAATTCCGCCGCTTTACTGGATGCGTGGTGTCACAGTTGCAAGTAAATTGCCAAGTAAACGCTACAGTGAATTGCACTGCGTCGATTGTGGGTAAAGACATGACTACATCCACTTCCCCGCTGGATGCATCTGTTACTGCGTATAGTGCAAATGATCCGTTTGATACTTATTCTGGCGCAATCACAGAAGGCGGCAGCACGATTGCTATTGTGACCTCTGTTAACTTTTCCATTCAGAACAACGTAAGCCCCACTTTCGTTTTGGGTTCTGCTGCAACGCCGCAGCTTGAATATGGCCGCAGCATTGTCACCGGAACGTTAGAGGCATACTTTCAGGATATGGCCTTGATGAACAAGTTTCTAAACGAAACGGAATCATCTTTGCAGATTGCAATGACTACCCCTAGCGCCGCTGATACATACACATGGCTATTCCCGCGCATCAAATACAACGGCGGCAGCGTGCCGATTGCCAATGAGCAAAGCCGAATTATCAGTATGCCTTTTGCTGCGCTGTACGATAGCAGTACTGCAACAATGGTGCGCCTCACTAAATCGTAATACCTTTTCTATCTCCTCTCCATGTCAACTAGGGCGGTTCTTTAAAACAGAGCCGCCCCCTTTTTTGTTTGCTTTTTATTTTGCGCAAGATAGAATAAACAAAATGTTTTCTTTATATAGATGGAGCAATAATTTATGACTGATTTATCCGTGTTTAAGACTGATATTGCCGGGTCATGGCTTACAGTTACACACCCTGTTACAGGCTCAACGTTAGAAACCGCCGAGGGAAAACCCGTAAGGATTCGCGTTGTAAGTCTGCAATCAGACCAATGCCAAAAAGTCACAGCGCAGCTACACAATGAGCGCGAAAAGAAACGCCTTAACAATCGGAAGTACTTTCAAACCGCAGAGGAATTGCAAGAGGGTCTTTTGAAGCTGTTAGCAGCTGCAACGCTAGAGTTTGACAATCTGGAATACAACGGCGAGCTTTTGAAGGCCACAAGCGAAAACGCCTATAAAATCTATAAAGAATTGCCCTGGCTGCGCGAACAGGTGGAACGCTTCATTGAGGAGTGGTCAAGTTTTTTGCCGAAGGCATAGAAGAGCTACGCGCCTTTGCTGAGGCGCAATTTTCTATGTCATTCCCGATAGGCGATGGCGGCGCACCAGAGCGCGAGCATCTCTTAAAAATGGCAGAACAACATGATATAGTTGACCCTAGGCTTTTGGTGCAGCTGCCTGTTGATATGGCCGGGTATTGGAATTATTACTGCTTGTTATCGCAAGGGCGCTCCTCAGACAAGCCCATCACCTACACCGATATAGTGTCTTTCTGTCAACTTTATGGCCTCAGGTTCTCAATCTACACCATCCATGTTATAAAAGAGCTGGATGTTTTATGGCTCGATATGCAGTCAAAGAACATGCGGGAAAGGATGCGTAAAAATGGCTGATCTTGCTAAGCTACAGATTGCTGTTGATACAACGCAAGTACGCACCGCGATTAAAGACCTAGAGAATCTACAGGCAGCAACAAAAAGGTTTAGTGACGGCACGGCGGGCGCGGCGCAGAAATCCACCTCAGCTCTTAATACAATAACGGGCGGCACGTCTGGCGCGGCTAAAGCTGTAAACGATAACATGCAGCGGGCTGCGCTTAGCATGACAAACTTTAGTGCGGCAACTTCCAGTGCTTTAAATTCAGCGCAGAAAAGTTTCACAGGCGTAAGCACCGCCGCTGCTGCAACATCAAGTAATGTTTCTGGCGTCTTTGGGCGCATGGTTAATTCCGTGTCAAGTGGCCTAAGTGGTCTTTCAACCCGTTTAGGCGATACCCTGTCCCCGCTCAATAGGTTGACGGGTGCATTTCGGGCGGTTAACGAGGCAGCTCTCTCTGTCTTTCTGGTGTTTCAGGGATTTAAAATATTAGGCGGCGTCTTAGGCTCTTTTGTTGCTGCAGGCGATTCAATGCAAAAAACAAAAATCCGCCTAGAAACTTTGACGGGTTCTGCAAAAGAAGCAAATGAAACATACGGCTATTTATTTAAAACAGCGCAAAAAATGAGCATCCCTTTTGATGACTTATCAAGAAGCTACTCTAAACTTTTGCCGCTTATAAACAACGGTGTTTTGACCACTAAGCAAGGCCGTGACATCTTAGAAGGGCTGGCCGATACGGCTGCTGCAACTGGCGCAACTACCGAGCAGCTCAATCAATCCATGTACGGTTTGGCGCAGGCGTTAACATCACCTAAAGTGCAAGCGCAGGAACTGAATCAGATTATCGAGCCTTTGCCCGGCTTGCTGCAAAACTTGGATGCAGCAGCTGCCTTGCCCGCTGGTGGTTTTAGAAAGCTGGTTAACGAGGGTAAAATAACCTCTCAAATCTTGGCGGAAACTTTGCCCGCAGCCTTGGCACGCTATAAGGGATCAGCGGAAGCGCAGCGCGATTTGGTGAGTGCCTCAGCAACCCGTTTAAGTAACGAATGGACTAAGCTAAAGGCAACTTTATCTATCCCGCTCAACTTTGTTTATGCAAACTTTCTACAGGGTATCACGTTTTTGATTCGCCAAGTGAACGCTTTGATTGATGCTATAAAATCATTAACGAGTATAACCGATACCGCCAGCGGCGGGAAGGTTGGCGATATATCGCAAAAAACAAAGGATCAGCTTAATAAAGATTACGCTGCATTATCTGGCGGTAAAAAAGAAACTGCAGGCAAAGCAAGTTTTAATTATGGCGAGTACATAAAGAATCTGAATCAAGAGATTAGCATTCTAAAAATGGAAAGCCGCACCGCCGATGTGGTGACTGAATCATACCGGGCTTACAATGATGCTAAAAAAGACGGCATAACGCTTAGTGGTGCGCAGGGAACTGAGATTTTTAACCTCATAAGACAGAAGCAACTTATAACCGAGGTTAAAGACATCACCAAGGCCGCGAATGATGACTTGCTTAATGCGGATGCTGAAAAGCTGAAATCCTTAACAGAGGTTGAGGCTGCGCAGCGCAATCTTTTGCGCTCAAACGAAGCAGACCGTTTAACGCAACTTTTGCCTATTGCATCCGAACTTGAAAAGAGCGGCCAGTTAATTGGTGCTTATGATGCCATTCAAAAAAAGATTGTAGCATTGCGCTCAATAGAGATAACAAATCCAAATGATGAAATAACCACTAGCGGCTTATTAAGTTCTGCTGAATTACGCCTGAAAGAATTGGCACAGACGGATGCAAAGGGCGCAGGCACGGCAATCGCAGATGCTATGACAAATGCCTTTAATGCGGCGGATGATGCACTTGTGAACTTTGTAAAAAGCGGCAAGCTAAACTTTGGCGATCTGGCCGATAGCATTATATCTGATTTGGCACGCATCGCTATTCAGCAATCCATAACAAAGCCTCTTGCTGGCGCTTTTGGCTCTCTCTTAGGTGTGGCAGGGACTGCGCTAGGCTCTTACTTTGGCGGCGGCGGCGCGGCTGCTGCATCGTCTGGCGCGGTTGCACAAGGCTCTACGGTTGGCAGTTACACCGTTGGCGGTGGCGGATTTACGGGCGCATCATCTTTGCCGGGTTTTGCTACTGGTGGCAGCTTTACCGTGGGCGGCGCTGGCGGCACTGATAGCCAAGTTGTTTCTTTCCGAGCAACGCCTGGCGAAATGGTCAATATTCAAACCCCACAAGGTGGCGGCGCGAATTCGCCTGCAATCAATCAATCCTTTACCATTGATGCACGCGGCGCTGATCCGGCCTCTATAGCGCGGCTTGATAAGGCCATTGATTCGTTATCGCGCACCATGAAAACACAAACTATATCCGCTGTTCGTGAAGCAAAAAGCCGGGGTCAATTATGACGCGCACTATTTCATCTTTGAATGAGGAGCAAATTTTATCCGATACTCTTGCCCCGGTTATTTTGTTTTATGCTGATTTTCCTACAGGGGCTGTTAGAGCCTGGACTGGTGTTGGCGATCTTGTTTGGGACGGTGACACATATCTTGGGGTTGGCAATCTTGGCTCTGTCTCATCGATTGAGGAAACCATAAGCCTGCAGGCCGTTGGCGCGAAGTTTTCACTATCGGGCATAAAAACTGAATTCATTACGCAGGTTTTAAATGATGATATTCAGGGGCGTGATTGCGTTGTTTACATCGGTTTTCTTGATTCATACGGCCAGCTAGTTGATGACCCTATAACGCTCTTTAAGGGTTTGATGGACGTTTTATCAATTTATGAATCGGGCAACAGCACCTATGTTTCGATTGATGCCGAAAGTCTCTTGCGCGACTTTGAAGGCACGCGCACGCGCCGCTTAACGGATCAGGATCAGAAATCCGAATACCCCGGCGATAGGGGTTTAGAGTATGTTGCCAGCTTACAAGAAGCCGAAATATTTTGGGGCCGCGAATATGAGAAATAGAAAGAAAAACTGGCGTGATGACTTTGAAAAATTCATTGATTCCTATCGTGATAAACCTTTCCGATATGGCGATTCAGATTGCTGTTTATTTATTGCTGATTGCGTAAAATCAATTTCAGAAACGGCGCTTGACCCGGCGGCTGATTATCGCGGCCACTATGATGATGAAAATTCTGGCCGTGATGAAATCATGAATCGCCACGGCTCAATAAAGAACGCACTTTTAAAAGCTGGCCTAATGGAGATTGATAAGAATCTTTTAATGCCATCGGATGCGGTTATATGCACGATAGGCAACTATGAAATATGCGGCGTGTGCGTAGGGCATAACATCGCGTTCATGTGTGAGAGCGGCTTAAAATTTGTGCCTGAGAGCAAAGTACAAATAAACACCGTCATGAGGCTATTTTAAGATGCCGCCGCTTATCATTGCCGCTGCTGCTGCTGCTACAGCCGCTGGTGTTAGCGCCGCTGTTGCGGGTACGGTTATTGCGGGGATTGCTATATCAACCGTTGCGGCTGCAGCTATTGGTGCAATTGCGGCTATTGCTGTGTCTTATATTGGCTCAACTCTTTTAGCATCAATTAGCGGGAATAAGGGACCGGGACAATCAGCATCATTCGCCGGGTTGTCTGGATTAAGAACAACGGCGCGGAGTGCCGCAGCCGTACACCAAATTGTTTATGGCCGAGTGCGCAAAGGCGGGACGCTGGTTTTTTTCCATTCCAAACCTAAGCCGGGCAGCGCAAAGAATGAAATCCTGTACCTAGCTATTGTTCTAGCTGCGAATGAGTGTGACGCCGTAGAGCAGTATTATATAAACGGCACGCCTATCGTTATTGACTCGAATGGTGATTGCACGTCACCTTCAAAGTATGTGGGCTTGGTAAAGATTCAAACAGGCTTAGGCTCACCGGATCAGCTGGCAAACGCTTTTTTTATCAGTGAATGCGAAGGGAAATGGACAGTAGAGCACCGCTTGCGCGGGCGCTGTACTGCCTATGTCAAACTCACTTATGACGCGGCTGTTTTTGGCTCTGGAATTCCCAATGTAAGCGCCGTTATTCGCGGCATGAAAGTTAAAGATTTTCGCACGAGCGTCACTGCTTATTCAGAAAACCCGGCTGTTTGTCTTTGGGATTATATGCAGCGCCGCGATAACATCGGGCGGCCTTTGGGTATTGGCGCAACGGAATCAATGCGGGATAATTCCTATTGGACGGTTGCCGCTAATATCTGTGATGAATTAGTCACAACGCCAGCCGGGCTAGAAAAGCGTTTTACTTGCAACGGCGCATTATCTATTGACGGTACGCCTAAAAGTAAAATGGAAGAGCTGCTAACGTCTTTTGCTGGGTCAACGTCTTATACCTCAGGCAAGTGGCGCACCTTTGCCGCTGGATACGTTACCCCGTCTGTTGAATTCTCAGAGGATGACATAGCCACAATTGACGCATCGGACGTTGCTGTTACCGTGCAAACAAACAAGTCTTTAAAGGAAAAAATTAACGGTGTTAAGGCGCTCTACATCGATAGAGAGCAAGATTACAATCTTGTTGAGATGCCAGAAATATCCGTTAACGAAACGGAATTAAATCGGCGTTTTATCGATTTAACAATGCCTTTTACCAATTCCATTTACTGTGCGCAACGGATCGCAAATATTGCGCTTAAGCAGTCAAGAAAGCAACTTAGCCTTTCCATCCCTTTAAATTTTAAAGGCATGAAAATCACGCCGGGGGACAACGTAAAAATTACTATTGAGCGTTTTGGATGGGTTAAGAAAGTCTTTAAATGTGTAGGCTGGACGCTGGACGATTTGGGGCAAATCACCGCAACTTTTCGTGATGATTCGATTGATATTTACAGTGATGATATCGATTATAAAAGCGGCGCGGCGCTGGAATCTGCAACCGTTCCTAACTGGGTTGCTGAGGATGCAACCGCGCCGGATGGCCTTATTGCTGTTGGCTTAAATAATTCCATTCAGCTATACTGGGATGAAGTGCAGGACCCGTCTTTTTCATCGGTCAACATCTTTATGGCCAGCACAAACGACCGGGCAACGTCTACGCTTGTTGATAAGACTTCAACCCGCGCTTATACGGTCAACAACCTACCTAGCAACGCAACCCGTTATTTCTGGATTCGCTCTGAGGATGTTTATGGCACGCTATCGAGCTTTGAGCCTAGTAGCCCCACTGGTGGCGTTTCAGCAACAACACAAGCGGATAGTTCGGCGCTAATCACTGTGACTGTCAATGTCACTGCTGCCTCTCTTAACGCAGGCACAGCTATGGTTTTAGATGCGGCAATCTTGCAGCAATATTATATACGAAATATTGTCATAACAGGCGTAGCTGATTTTGATCATTCCGGCAACAAAGATGTAATATTGACGGATGGAATCACTACTTGGACAACTTTAGATAAAGCATACCTTAAAAATTTAAGCCCCGCTCGTTGGGGGGAGACGCATGTGCCATACCCTGCTGCGCAATCGGATATTTCAAAAGAGAGCGGTCCGGGTCAAGATATTAAAATGCAGTATAGTGGTGGGACTACTTCATATTTATCGGGGACGTTTACTGTATTAATGACCTATGAAAGGAAACTCTAACAATGGCATCTTTGGTCTGGCCTGTTGACGTTCGCCCTTATTCACAGGAATTTTTCATAGAGACAAACGTTTCTAGATTCACATCTCTTTTTACAAAGCAGAGCCAGCTGCTGGAGCGGCAGGGAAAAAGGTGGGTTTCTGTTGTTTCTTTTCGTGGGTTCTATGAGGGTGCGCTGCGCATCGAATCGCTTCTAGCGAAAATGAATGGCGGCATGACAACGGTTTTAATGCCGGATTTTCGGCGGCTAGCCCCTCTAAATCCTCTTAATTCTATCCGTGATTATTATACGGAATCAGGCACAACAACGTTTACCGATGGCGCAACCTTTGATGATGGCGCTGTTTTCTTTTCTGGTACGCTGGCCGATTATTTGGCGGATATTGAAATATACGCAACCGGGTTTGATAACGAGATTTTTTACAAGGGCGCTTTCCCGCTGCAAAAAGTTGTTAGTGCTGGTGAGATTTTACAAACCAGCGAAGGCCGCGTGCATATGATTATTGATGATTCGACCGCTGATTCTTTGGGCAATGGCTCGTTTAAGGTTTACCCTACGCTTAAGACGTTCTCATATATTGGCAGCCGTCTAATTGACCTCATGACTGCGCCTAGGGTATTAATGAGGGTAACGGCAAACGAATATATGCGCAACAGCAGTTCTGCACCGTTCAACTCAGAATACAACTTTTCTATGGTTGAGGAACTATGACAATTTACACGCCAGACGAAATAATCCCCGCCTCTGGCAACGTGCCAAAAGATAAGTTGCGCGAGTTTATTCGTCAAACGGGTGTTGCTAATATCAATCGCTTAAAATTTATTCGCATACAAGACCAAGCTGGCCATATTGGTGATTATAATTCCGATACCGGATCGGGAAGTTCTGATCACGTTGCTTTTGGCAATGCTCTTGATGCGATGCTGGCAGACGAAGATGCCGTTTTTGAAGGTAACGGCCAGCCTCTATTCCTTGGCACTACAAACTTAGGTGCAAAGCGTATTTCACCCCGTGCGCGGTTCTACTGGAACGGCACGAGGATTTATGCTGATACCCGCCCCGGCGGTGTTTACAACACGGGCGGCATAGTAACTCTCAATGCGCCGCAGGGCATGTACCATGAGGATTTAATTCTTAATGGGTTAACAGAGCACCGTATCACGTCAATATCAGTATCAGGAACAACCGCAACGGTTACAACGGCGGATGCCCACGGCTACGTTCCCAATCAATTAACGTACTTATGGGGCGTTGAGCAGCCCACTGGATCTCTAACAACTATCGAGACAATTCTTTCAGCAAGGGAATATAATGGACGCAAAGTTGTTTTAAGCGTTCCTACCACAACGAGCTTTACTTTTGCCGTGACGGCAGGAACCCCTACAAACCCCGTGGTGCTGCGCGGGCGTTGCGCTTGGACTAAAAATATTCTTTTCGGCGGTGATGGCTTGCGGCTGTTTACTGGCCAGTATGTTCACCTTAACCGCGTGCGATTTGAATCGATTAATGATGCCTACGTTCGCTATACAACAACAACAAACAACTCAACAATTCAAGCAAACCCCTATGCGCCAGTTGCCGCTGGCTTCTTAAAGATGACGGATTGTCATGCCATCAATTGCGTGCAGGCTTCCACTTCTTTCGGCGGTGCATATAACGTTGACATAACGGGTCACACCTATGAAGGCGGCAAGGCTTCCAGCTTTAAATTCGCGTCACAACTCGCGGGCGGCGGTTCATTCCGCTATCACGGTCAAGTGCGAGATACTGTGCCAGCCGCTTTCGGAGGCTTTGATGCATCGCATCCTAACTGTTATGCGGGCGTAGGATTTGTTGCGGAAGGCGTCAATTTCTTTGATGTCGACCTTTTGCTTGATGGCGTGCGCGAAGGTTTCAATATTCTGCCTAACCGCGATGCGGATGCTATCGCAACATCTAAAACTGCAAACCATGGCCACATACGAATCAATGCACGCAATTGCGGCGATCCTTTAAACAGGCGCTTATGGAACGTGGGACGGATTGAGGATAACTCTACGCAAACCTCTGTAATTGACGGTTGCCGCAACATAACTTTTGATATCAATGTCGAAAACTTGCGCGGGTGGGCGATAAGAATTGGTAACAACTTAGGCCACATGAATACCATTTCTGGGAAAGTGCGCACTACACGTTGCTTAGGCGCTCTTGTGATGCGCTTGCGAAACGGTGGGCGCAGTAAGATTGAAGTTGAAGGCGATGGCACTGGCGCAAGCACTGCTGATTTGTGGGTAACAAATACAGTTACTTATAAAGTTAGTGAGGGCATGATCTATAATGGTGGCGTCTGGCGCTGTGATGTAACGCCTGGCACAAATTCCACTATCGGGCCTACGGGAACCGGGGTTATCGCAACTGCAGACGGTTATACTTGGAAGTATATTCATGCTAGCACTGGCATTGTAATTGATGCAGACGAATCCACATCAATGATGGAGGAGATGGATCTTGATTTAATATATCGCAATAGCCCGGTTGGTGGCGGCGTATATTTAAGCAAGTTATACGGCGCAAGTTATAATGTGGTTTCCACTGGCAATAGTGGCCCAGGCTTAAATGAGCAGGCGCTTACAAACTGCCTTGCAAAAAATATCATGGTGCACAGAAACGGCAGCACTCAGGTTAATTCGACTGGTTTAATAAATCACAACTACGCCGTGCTTGATTATGATTGTGCTAACAATGCGTTCAATCCGCATACAATCGATTCTTATCAAGACGTTGTCATCAATAAGCGTACCATTCGCAATGCCGCGTCAACCGCTAACATCAATCTAAACGGGCTGCGCCCCGATGGCATCACCATCACAGAACCCGCCGCAATGATTAACTGTACAACCGTGCAGGATGTTTTGAATAACTTAGGTTATGCCTACAAGCATTTAATGGATAAGAATAAATTTAATATAGAGGTTCCCGGTATCGCCGATGCGGGGAGCGCAGGCGGAACGCCAGGCGTATATCCGGGCGGCTCTCGTTTACGCTTAGGCTCTTTTGGCACTACGCTACAAAAGGGCGGCGCTGCTGCTGGCTCTATGACGTATGACTGCAAAAACCCCGGCATCTATGTACCGAACGCATATGCAGCAGGCGCACCCCCGGTGGCAAAGCGGATTAACGGCGCAAACACATTTACCAGCGGCTGCGGCTGGGCAGCTACTAATAATACTGTTGTTGGCTGTATCGCAGTTTATGAAGTTGTCAACTTTGGCGAAGCTGGCGCAACGGGCAACTTAGGAACCGAACCGCCAGCCGATACGTTTGGTATTGTTGACGGTAGCACTATTAATACCAATGCGCATTGGTGGCTCTACCTGAATAACTATAAGGATTTAGGCAGCGCCGGATCGCCGCTGTGGGCATCGGGTCAAACCGTACAGCCGGGCGATATACGCAGCGTGGGCTTTGCTCTAACAAGCCTCACAGGCAACGGCACAACCGCAACAGCAGTTAAAGCTAGCCATGGTCTTTCCACCGGGGATAAGCGTTATATTGCTCGCGCTAATGGCCAATTCAGCACCTATAATCAAACAACGCAAAATTTCGACTTGGTAACGATAACCGTTGTTGATGCGAACACGTTTATCTTCCCTTCTTTAGGCACGGGAACCGCAGCCCCATCTACAGGAAACACTGAAATTGTTTGTTTGACGGGTTGCTATGAAATGGTAGCACCGAATACAAGAACAACGGGTTCAACTGCCCCGGTAGGGCGTGGCATAGTGTCTGGTAACTATTTCCTTGCTGTTGCTGGCGCGGGCGTTAAGTTTGTGAAGGTGGCATAAAAATATGACGGACACACGATCAATCGTTAGTGTACAGGCGGTTAAGGTTCGCCAGGTTGACGACAGCGGCACAACAACAGCGTATCTTGATCACTTGTTGGTTACGCTTTATGGCGGCGAGAGCTTTTACACGCGGCCTTTGGGGCATCCCCTTTGTGCTTATGAAGGTCAAATTCAAGACTGGATAGATGCTGGCGGCGCAATCACCTAAGCCCTAAAAACTTTTCAACCTTATTGAATAGGCTCTCTACCTTTTGGCGCGGCGTCTTAGGTGCTTCAAAAAATAATTCAAAATCAGCATCGGGGTGAAACTTTCTAAAGGTTTCAAAATCTTCTTTACTGTCAAAAATCAGCACGCTGTTTCCGAAATAATAGGCTAGCTTATGACTCATGATGTTAACATTCACACCATGTAAATCTGTGTATCCGGGCGCGGGAAAAATCTGTAAAGCGTGAACGCCCGTTCTTGGATCGTAGCCGTACTTCATGCGTATCTGGCTGGCATCCGCCACGTTTGGTTTTATTTTTTGAGGCTTTGGCGTTGGCTTTTTAAATTCCAAGATGTTATCCGTCATAGAGTTTCTAACTCCTCCTCAACATAGGGTGGCCATTCATTCCAGCCGCGCATTGCGCCGTATATTACAGCGAGCTGTTTCGTTTTAAAACCAGCTATATGCATAAAGGGAAAATGCTTTCGCAGAATAATGCAATAATAAGGTTTAGGGCATATCCAGCACCAGCGCAAAATGTCATCGGGGAATTCTGTTAACTCAAACGGACCCGTTTTGTTTCGGGCGTGCGCGAGGAACTCAGTCACGCGCCGAACCGTTTGCTTTTGGTCTTTTGGAATTGTTGAGCCAATCCCAATCTTTAATTGAAGCAAGGTCAGTCACTACGCCGCAATAATGGCATATGCCGTGGTGAAAGGTTGCAACGTGCTGCTCTGGCCATATCGCATCTCGCTCTTGTGCGCAGGGCGTGCATATATAATTTTCATCCCCGGCCAGCCGCAACGTGCGCCTGTTATCGATTATTGCTGTCATAGTTTTTCATCCCTATTTTTAAAAGCTATTGCCGCGTTCAATTCAGCGGCTTCTTTTTCCGCCTGCTCATGGTAAAGCCAGCAGCTAACCGTAACGGCGGGCTTATCATCTTTTACATAGCGAACCTCAGAGCCGAATTTTCCGCTGAATACAAAGTATTTTTCCGTCATTGTTGCCCCCCGTACCATTTTAAAAACTCAGCAGCACCGCCCTCAAACATTCGCCCTTGCGCACGCCACTTGCCCCGGCTGGGGTAGAAGTCAACAAGCGGCTTATCTTTTTCACGAAAGAGGATTGTTTCACCGCCATTCGCCTTTGAGAATTTAACGTTGCTTTGCAGCAAGATATCCATGTTTTCTTTTTTTGTTATAGTCTTTTTACTCTGGATGGCCTGATAATCCTGCATCGTTTACACCTTCTTTTTTTTAAAGGAAAATTTTCTTGTTATTGCAACACGCGGCGATATATCCGCCATTAGCTTATATAGGCTCATGGCGATAGTCTTTTCGTTAAAATCAAGCGTGCTATCAACATAGATTAAATCTATTATTTCAGCCGATTGATTGTCATTGGCCGTGGTTATTTCTTTTTCCATAGGCGTTGCCGTCTGTTGTCATTTATAGGCGCTTTAAGTTTAGATAGGCCGTATTGCTTCCCCACAACTCTATGCACTGGTTTGCGGCTCTTTGCCCGCAGTATTTCGTGGATAGCCAGCACCGCAATCGCAATTGAAGTTGAAATAAAGAAAAGAATCATAAGGGTGTTTGGTACGCCTGCGATGCTGCTCATGCTGCTAGCTCCTCAGTGTTTGTCATGCCCAATTCAGCACGCACAATGCCGATAATGCTTTCCATATTATCCGGGATTGCCTTGTTGCTTTGTATAAATTGCAGCGCATCTAGGGCTAGTATAAGCGTAGATTTTGTACTATTAGTTGTAATGTTTTCGCTAGGTGTTTTCATTTTTGGCTCCATGTGATATTGTTAATAACGAGTTAATTAACGCAGTCAAGAAATAAACGTCAAGTTTATTTGAGGTGCTAAAAAAGATGAACATTGTAACGCAAACAATGCTTGATGAGGGCGGCCAGAAATGAGCAACAATGTTGTGTGCTTGTCAAAAAATGCCCCTGAAAGAACGGGGAGGCTTTTTCTAATGACGCATGATGTAAATGATTTATTTAGGCTTTTGTCTGTAATGGAAGAGAGACAGAAAAATCATCAAAAAGATTTTGAAGTCTTTAAGGAAGAGTTCAAAGAAAAACAGAAAACATTGCATAGCCGGATTGATTCCCTAGAGCAAACACGCACAAAATGGGCAACGGGTGCAACTGTTTTATTCGCTCTTGGCGCAGCTAGCGACCAGATATTTAAGGCCATTTCATCTATTCTAACGAGGGTTTAAAAGGCAATGAGTGATATTTTTGACACAGCCATTATCTCAATATTAGAGAATGAAGGCGGTTTTAGTAATGATCCTACGGATCGCGGCGGGCGCACTCAGTACGGAATCACGCAGGCCACTTATGATGGCTGGAATGATAGCAAAGACAAAAAGCGCGTTGATGTTGCTAAAATAACACATGAAGAAGCAATAGAAATTTACCGCGCTAACTACTGGAACGCGGGCAAGTTTGAACTAATCGAAAGCCCCCTTATTGCTAGCAAGCTCTTTGACCTTGCCGTTAATTGCGGCGTTGGCGCGGCCTCTATCCTGCTGCAGGATGCCGTCAATATTTGTAGCAGGGCGCAGCTAAGCCTTGACGGCTCAATCGGTCCTAAGACCGCGCAGGCGGCAAACGCCATAGATGAAACTTTGCTGTATAACATGGTGCGCTTTCTGGCCGCCCACCGCTATTTAAACCTCATTAACAAAAGCCCTGATCAAGTGAAATTCCGCCGGGGCTGGTTATTGCGCCTTTCAAAAGACAACATCCCAAAGGATTAAAGGTTTATGGCTGGCACTTGGAAAGAGATTGTTGCAACCGTTGCCCCCACCCTGGCAACAGCAATAGGCGGACCTCTTTCTGGTTTGGCCGTTGCCGCTCTTGGTGATGTCTTTGGCTTATCGGATGCAACACAAGAACAAGTTGCTGCAGCCGTTGCCGGGGCGCGGCCAGACGACCTACTAAAGATAAAACAAGCTGAGATAGCTTTTGCACAGCGGATGCGCGAGCTTGAAATAGACTTAGTGCGCATTTCGGCTGGTGATAGGGATTCAGCGCGGCAAAGACAGATAGCGGTAAAAGACAAGATGCCCGCCCTGCTGGCAACCGCCGTGAGTTTAGGCTTTTTCGGGGTGCTGGTTTACCTGCTGCAAAACCAGATGCCCGAAAGCGGGAAAGAGGTTATCTTGCTGCTTATCGGGGCGCTATCCCGCGAGTTTGGGAACATCATGTCATACTATTTTGGCAGCAGCTCTGGATCAGAGCAAAAGACAAAAATAATGGCAGACCAGCTCAAAGGCGATGCCAAGTAGAATTATAGCAATCGGTGTTCCATACCCCGCGTGAATCAAGCACCGCATCTATCTGTGCGCCGCTGTAGGGGTCATAAAAGTTGTTAGTATCAAGTGTGGCGTATCCCCGCCGTAAAAGCGCTATGGCAATATTTTGAATGTTCGCCCCGGTAAGGCCGCTGATTCTGCATATGCCCGATAATCGGTTGCACTCAGTAAACCCGAACCGCAGCATGGAGTTTAGCAATTCTAAAGTGTCATAGGGGCATTTTTCCGTTGCCTTAAACCCCTTTATCCCCACCACCTGATAGTTCATTCCATCTAAGCGGATAAACACTAACCCCTGGCTGTTTATAAAGGCCGTTGGCGCGGTGCTAAACTTAATGATTAGAAGTATAAAAAAAACCGCCACTGCTGCAATGACGGTTCTCTTTAGGTGCTTTTTCTGCATAGGAATCTCCTTTAATGCGTTTGAATGAAGTCATCTAATTCTTTGTAAAACGATTGCATATTCTTTAAGGATTCAATGCTGGCGATATCGATACCGTAATCAGCAGCAAATAATTTGATGGCTGCTTTAAGCGCAAAATCTATCGACCTAGCTTTATCTGATTCCTTTATGCTTTTTAATTTTTCTTTATTTATAAAGGCATGCAGGCCAATAAGTTTTATTTTAATCTCGCCATCTTGCTTACTAAAGGCAACCCTAAGCACATAGACGGGGCATCCCAAATGAATTACGCCGTAACTGTACTCTTTTTCTTGATAGGCAAGATAACGAGGCACGGCAATATTTAGGCCGTCAAGTAAGAGCGCATCTTCATGGCGCAAATCGGATTGCACTGTAATCAGTGCATGTTTGACCTTTTCAGGGATAGGGCGATCCGCATAGTAGTTTGTAATATTCGCTGAATTAAAAGTTCTGTTGAGCTTTTGCGCGAGCTTCTTAGCTAGATTTCGATTGGTATATGGCACGCCGCCATTCGCCTGAGTAATCGAGGCGATTATATTTTTCAGCTCTTTTATATCATTATTCATTGACTAATCCATTTTTTATAGTATGTTTGCGGTTAAGCAAAATGGCTCCATCACCATTGCTTTAAAATCGCGCCCCGCTGCTTTTTACCCTATTAACGGCGGGGCGCTTCTTTTTTTATGCTTCCAATGTTTGCCCTTTAAATGAAAAAGCAATGCTTTGGAAACCCGTTTTTTTATCTATAACTATGCTTAACCGTGCGGTGTTAACTATCGAATATATCCGCTGGCGGTTTATATTATGATGCGCCGCAAGCTCCTCTATGGCAATTGGAAGCCCTACTATGCCTTCTTTGCCCCACTCTAAAAGAACCATTGATAAAATCTCAGTATCACTAAATTTTGTTGCCATCTTTTTTGCTCCATTCCTTTTTTTGTTTTGCATTGCCTTAACGCTTTATTAAACGTCCTGTTTACTATTGCAAGCTAAATCTTCTTATCGGAACCCCGGTTAATTGCCGCCCATTGTTGGTGACTGCCCATCCCTTGTATTGTGGCGAGTTAACAAGCTGTAAATTCTCTATTTTCCCAAATCGGGTTAGCGTGCCTGCTAAGTCAATAATAAGGGCATTAGCCTTTGACGGGTGCGGGCGCATGGCGCGGCCTATCATTTGGTAGTATAGCGCAAGAGAAAGCGTGGGGCGGCCTAATATGAGGCAATCAAGGGCGGGGAAGTCAAACCCCGTTGTAAGAACCCCTACATTGCATATCACTTGCACGCTGTCATCTTGCGCCTTGAATGCCTCTAAAAGTTTCTTGCGCTCCTTTTTAGATGTTTTGCCGGATAGCATAACCGCTTTAACATTCGCCTTGCACAGCTGCTCAGCGCATAATGCGGCCTCCTCAATAAAGGGTAAAAAGATTATGATGCTTTTCCTGCCTAAGCTCAAAGCCCACAAGGCTGAATCGTGCGCCTTTGCCACAATATCATAGTTCCTAGAGCTTAGGTATTCGCGCATAGAATCTTCATCGAAATCAGACCCCGTTGTATTCAGGGTTAGCGCCAGCGGGTCAAAGTGAGTGTTGCGCCTATAAACGAGCGGGCATAAATAATTCCCGGCGTATAGCTCTTGAATCTGTGTGACGTGAATAATCTTTTTAAAGTATCTAGGATCCTCGCGGGGCAGCAAGTTTATTTTACTGTAAGGCTGCGTCTCGTTACCGTAAGCGTTGTATGATTTCATACGATATGGGGTGGCGCTTAGGCCGATAATTCTTTGCGCGTTTATGCCCTCTAAAAGTTGTTTGTATTGACCCTGCCCTGGCGAGACTAAATGGCATTCATCTATGATAATATTCTTAAAAGACCGCAGCTCCTTTATGTGGCTTATGGCTGTGCCGATAGTGGTGTATGTAACATGGCGGATCGTGCGTTCCCCGGCGCTGGCCGATAAAATGCCCACTTGCGATTCCGGGAACCCATAGCCTATTAGCTTGGAATAGTTTTGTTCTAGAATTTCTTTGTTAGGCTGAAAAACAAGAGTGCGCCCGCTTGTCTCTCTTGCCGTGTTAGCAACAACTAGCGATTTACCGCTACCCGTTGGTAAAACGAGAATCCCCGGCGCTGCGCCCTCATGCTTTAAGTGCTTTACGGCTGCGCCTATAGCTTTTTCCTGATAATGGCGCAGCTTTATAGTCACGTGATCATGCTCTTTTGGCTATAGCTTCCAGCCACTCAAACTGTGCGGGGCTGATCGTCATAAGGTCATGCAGGCTTTTAAACTTGCGCTGCAAATCATCTATAAACTTTTCCTCTTGCGGATTTAAGTCATCAACGTTGGCGGCGCGAGCCAGCAGCTCTTGATGCTCAATCATGTATTCTCTGTTGCCGATACTCATAAGCTATCCTTTCTCAAATAATCATAAGAGCCAATATTCAAGAGGATTACGCCAGCAACTTCATCGGTTGTGTGACCAAGTTTTGTTGCGACCTCACCAATGGTTAAGCCCTCTCTAAAGGTATCTAGGATTTTTTGCCTCTGCTCTTGCGGCAATCCCTTTGCGACCTCAGTCCATGGCTTTGGTGTGTTCTTGAATTTCATTCGAGCTACAAAGAGTTGCATCGATCTCTTACTCATTGGCAGTCCCCGATTGCTTCAAGGCTTGCTTTAATGAATTGCGCCGCAACCGCCGGGACAATGGCGTTTCCATAGGCGCGCAATTTAGATGCTCTTGCGGGTATCCCATGAGCCAGCAGACAAATTGAGGGTTCAATGAGCCTTTGCTTTCCGTCTGAGCAGTCAATCCATGCACCGCCCTGCCAAGCAGGGAATTTAAGGGGACGTTCTTGACTGATTCCGCAGTCCCGTCTTTCCAGTCCCTGGTTGTTGGTGTCGGCCACATCGCCTGATGGTGCATTGATTGCACTACATGCGCCAGTTGACTGCTGTGTTTCGCACGCTGCATCCAGCGGTAACTGTAATTTACCGCATCTGATGAGCGACTCGCATTTTCGTCTGCGCAATTCGGCGTGGGCCACATCGCTGGATGCACTTGTTCCCTCAGGTTCGCTGGTGCCGTCCTGCCCTTGCGCGTGGTGCTGAATTGCCTGTCCATCGCCTCCATACTGCGCGGCGGCAGGCAATCCATTGTATTTGGCGTTGCCCATAATGCTTGCACTGCTAGATTGGGCGTTGCGTGCTCCCCCCTGTCCTTGCTGCGCTTGCTGTTCATACGATTCTGGAAGCCTTCTAGTGACTCCTCTATCATTGTAACCCTGGGTGTGTGCCACAAACCATAATCTATCTCTTTTGTGCGGCGCACCGACACTGCAAGCTGGCAATACCGCCGCCCCCGTGGTGTAACCTTCTCTTTCCAAATCATCGGCCACATCATCCCACCACTCGTGGGTAATAGCTGCTGCAACTTGTTCTCCATAGACTGTTTCGGGCTTTCCTGCTCGAATAAGTCTGTAAAATTCAGGCCAGAGGTGTCGTTCATCGTTTTTACCTTTTTGCTTTCCTGCGGTGCTGAACGGCTGACAAGGCGGCGAGCCTGTCCATATTGGCGCATCGTCTGGTACGCCCGCCAGCTTTAACGCTATAGACCAGCCGCCCAAACCCGCGAAAAAGTGGCATTGGCTAAACCCCTTTAAATCGCCTGGCATGACGTCCTGAATAGGTCTAGTGTCAACCTCGCCGCTAGCTATCTGACCAGCGGCCATTAAATTCCTGAGCCACTCAGCGCAATACGGGTCTATTTCGTTATAATAGGCGGCCATAGTACCTATCAATCTTCTAAGCACTTAAAAATATAAAGATCGTATGCGTATTGCAAACCTAGCCAGTAACTAGGCGTTTTACCTAAAGCTAAGCAAAAGCTACGCGCTGTAAACTTAGTTATTTTTTTATGCCCGCTTAAAATGGAATATAGGTTGCCAGGTGTTATTCCCGTCCTAAAAGCAACCTCTTTAGGCCGCAAATTTAGCCGCTTCATTTCGTCTTTAATAACAATGCCCGGATGTGGTGTTGTCATAGCTCATGCCTATTTTTTTATTTTTCTTGAATAAACGTAGTTTTTGGAAAGGCGCACTTGCTCCTCATCCTTGCATTCACATTTTTTGCGGTGTTTTTCCTCTACTGCTAGGAAAAACTTTCGCGCAAACCCCGGCTCATGATTATCCTCCTCAGCATCGGAAAAGTTAAAATCTTTTACGTACTGCTTGATTTTATCGTCTGGCAGAACCGTTTTTCCCTTGCCGGAAAATGAGACCAGCCATTCCAAGTGAGGCTCATCTTCTATTTTTTCTCTAACAGGAGCTATGCTAGATATTGCGATAGAGGCATCTCTATCATGAATATATACGCATGATTCATAGTCAAGCTGCACTAAAGACCAAGGCGAACCTTTAACGGGTATTCTTTGCATGTAAGCTCTCATACCATCCTCTTTTTTATGGTTGCCGCACTAGGATTTGAACCTAGAACGTACCCGTTATGAGCGGGGCGTGTTACCGTTACACCATACGGCATATTGTTTTATAAGCTGGTTTTAATGCCCGCCTCTTTAAGGGTTTTAGTTGCCAAATCGAGCCACACGTTAAAGGATTCTTTGAAGTGCGCCTCTGGCTGGAATGAGTCCTTATTGATGACAAGAGCTTGCACAACATTAACCATGTTGCGCTGAATCTTATTCAGGATTTCTACTGGTGTTTCGCCGCTGGTGACGCGCTGATTTTCTAGGATAAGACGGTTTATCTCGTTGGCGACTTCATCAATTGTTTTTTTATCCCAAACCTCAACAGCAATTCTTTTGTCCTCCATATCCAGACTATAAGGTGAAAATGCAACGCACCCATTTTGGTTCCCAGCAAGATCTGATATATGGTCTGGATTAATCCATTGACCAAATACATTAATAAGCATTGTGTTTTTCCTTTATTTTTTGAGTGATTTTGAAATTTCGCGCCAGTGTTTAGCCTCTTGTGGCTTGCCCAGCTGCTCATACTTGATGGCGATGTCGCTTGCCTCTATAGACCATTTTTCTTTAATTTTGTTGTATTTAACTTGGTCATTAGGGGTTGCTTGCGTCATAACGGCTCCTCTTGTTTTGACACTTAAACTTTACGTTTAAATAGCCGCGCCGTCAATAACTATTTTGGGTTGCGCCACAGAAAACTGATTTTTTCTAGCTGTGCATCCACTCTTGCCTCAAAGAAGTTGCTTAAATCAGCGTTACTCTTTTCAGTTTGATCTGTGTTCTTTTGTGATGCCCGCAGCATATTAACTTCCCAGTAAAAATTCCATAAAAGCTCCATGGTTTGGGCTGCCTCAGCTAAAGCAGCATTAGCAACGCCATCTTGCGTTACTACATCCTTAGAAAGAATTTCTAGCGCCTTTATGAGTATTGTGGGATGTGTGTGTTTCATGTTTTCCATATGATCAGCCCATTGATGCTATAAAGAAAAAAACAGCAGTAATAGCCGCCGCTACTGAAAATGGCACAAGCTCATAATAAGCAAGGGTTGCGCTTATCCAGAGAAAGACAAACGCAATGATAAATGCGCTTATCGCTATATTATCGGGTTTGTATGGCCGCATAGATTTTAACCTTTCACTTGTTGATATATGCTTGTTGCACGCTGGCGAACATCCGCAATTGATATACCATCTTGCTTAGCCAGAATCCTTATAACATCCCACATCTCTTTTAGAAGCTCTGGCGGCATGCTCTTTTTTGCCACCATATCCGGTGCTAGGTGCGCTATTTCAAGCTCTGGCATAGCGACCGGGAACCATTCACCCGGCTCTGGCATGTCAAACTTTGAAACAACACCTGTTGCCTGATCAATGCGCACAAAGCGGCCAGGTGCGCCCATTCTTTTGGCCGCGTTAGGTGCGTATGGCTCATACTTAACTAGAGCCTCCCGCTGCCCCACAAAAAACATAGTGCCATCTTGCGGCGCGGTTTCTGTTGGCTGGCCTATTTCTTTTATAATCCACTGCTTTTTCATGTCAGATAACTTTCTTTAGTTCATAATAAACATCGCGGCAGGCGCGGACATCCGCCATCGCATCGTGCGCCCCATCAAACTCTTTACCAAAAAAGAACTTGTAAGCCTCTTGTAGATTCGGGGATTTGTATTGCGTCATCCCTTTGGCGACCATCTTTTCCGTTGGCGGAATTTTCACAACGTTTGTGCTGTTCTGCATCGTGCAAAAGAGGTTTGAGAATAAAGGCCGCTTTGGCTGCAGCTGCATGTGTGCGCCCATGATTTCAATCATCAACACGTCAAAGCTGGCGTTGTGCGCCACCACTGTGTGCGCCATCTCCGCCAGGCGATAAAAGAGCGACAAAGCCCCCTTTGCTGCTACCCCGTACTGCAGCGCCGCTGCCTGTGTTATCCCGTGAATCTTTGCCGCATCCTCTGGAATAATCCAGCCCTCTGGTTTTATAATCAGGTTAATCTCAGAGCGGATTTTGTCCTTATCCATCAGGATTGCGCCTATCTGGCAAACGTAAGGCTGATCTTGATGATCAAGGGGATTGCGCTTGTTTGGCAGCCCGGTTGTTTCGGTATCAAAGAACAGAATTGTCATTTTTTTCGCTTTCAATTACTGGCGGCAATTCCGCCCAATATTTAGGTTGATTGGCACGAATCCAGACCGCGCCCATCTTGTGGTGCAAATCCATATTCCAGAACGGCCCCTTTTTTCGGAAAAAGGGGTTTAAATCCCACTGGCCTACTACCCAGCCTATCCGGGGAAAAAGCAGCAGGATTCTTTTGTTGCGAGGCGTTTCGCTATCTATAAGTTTAGGCATTTAGGCCACCGTGCCGTTTTCCAGCCAGAGGGTTTTGCCGCCGACCTTGCTAAGGTCTGGAGCCTCCTCACGCTTAAGGATTGTTGCTGTTAAAAGCGCATTCTTGACCTTGGAGCGTAGCAGCTTAATCAGGCCGTTGCGCCCGGCGTTATCTAGGATGTCGATGGCGTCAAAGACCAAGGGCAAATCGCCATCGTTCTTTTCGGCGACCTGTAGAATCACCCGCACCCGATATTGTTCTGAGGCGCTCAAAAATTCATAGCGGCGGCCATCGTAAGTGACGCTTAAATCCTCCTCCACAAAAACCTTTTTGTATCCCGATATCTGGCAAAGCTCAGCCAGCAGCGCATTGTAACGTTCAAGCCCCTTTGACACCTTTTGCTTGCGGATGCTCAAATCCCCATCCGCATCGAGATAAGCGGCAATATTAAGCGAGCGCTGTATCTTGTCCTGTATCTCTGTTGCGGCATGGTATTGTTTGATTAAATCCGCTGTTTTTAAGGCTTTTGTTGCCGCCTCAATAAGTGGGGCAGTATCAATTTTTGATCCGTCCTGATTTTCGCTGATTCGCTTTAAAGCCTCTTTTGCTTCTCTGTAAACATTCAAAACCGGAACCCGTTCTTGCGCTGCCTGATCGTATGCCGCTTTCATGGATACCTTTTTCTGCTGTATCTGTGAGAATTTTAGGTTGCGTTCCTCTATCTGTTCTGGCGTCAATTCATCAGCCTTGCGCACCTTATCCGGTGCGCCGCTTGGCCCTTGGTCAATGGCTATTTTGCCTGCGCAATGCGGGCAAGCCCACCCGGTGCTGATCCACTTTTCCGCCTTCTTTTCCTCAGCGATGGCCTCGTTCCACTTTTTGCCCGCGCTATCTAGGCGAGCATCAATTTCGGCGAGCTGCTTTTCTAAGGATGTAACCATTGCGGCTTTTTGTTCATCACCTTCGCGTAAAATCCCGATGCGCGAGTTCGCAATATCCGCATCACGCACTTGCTGCATAAGGGCTAAATATTGATCCCTGAAAACCGATTCCGGTTGCACGGCATCGGAATTGTTCAGGTCACTAGGTTGCCAGCCGTTGGCTTTTGCCGATCCCCATGCTTCCCCGGTAATGACGCGCCATTCTGTTTTTAAGGCCGTTGCTTGGTCTTTATAGAGCTTGCACGTTTCATCCCATGACGTATCGATAATGCGCTTCCAGAGCTTTTGCCGATTGCCCTGTTCCATGTTAGGGAACGCGGCAATAATGTCATCAAGGGTAGGCATCATCCCTGTGGATTCTAAAAGGTGCAGTACCCGCTGCGCCGTTGTCATGTTAATAAAATTCAGCTGCCCGGTGAGTAAGGGATAACTTGATGGCGGCGATTCCCCGTCTGTTACATATTCGCAGCTAGGATAGCTTAGGCTGGCTGTGCCGCCCT
>Ga0315901_10001424_pt1 | contig 34758 bp, 62 predicted proteins | sample LakEriMetagenome_10_FD_203761 | JGI IMG/M metagenome (GOLD analysis project Ga0315901, IMG submission 203761) | Freshwater fungal communities from buoy surface, Lake Erie, Ohio, United States - Buoy 2 MA116 | ecosystem: Environmental > Aquatic > Freshwater > Lake | place: USA: Lake Erie, Ohio...
CCGATTTTGTCGTCAACCCCGGCGAGGAAACCGAGCGTTTCAGCGGTGATGAGGCTACGCGCCTTGTCGCCGCTGGATACGCGGTTCCTGTCAGCGACGAGATTGTGGAGCGCGCGGTAAAGGCTATCGCGCCGGAACGTCGGAAGGGGAAAGCCTGATGTGGCGCGCTCCTGTTGTGTCGTCGGCGGCTGCGGTCGAGCCGTTGCTTGTCGATGATATGATCCTGCACCTGAACGCGCAGGGCACGGCTGACGAGGAGTTGATTGCGGCTCAAATCTCGGCGGCGAGGGCGTATGTCGAAAGCTACACCGGCCTGCGGCTGATTACCCAAACACTGACGCTGCGAACGGACGATTGGGCAGACTTTGACGGATTGCAGGTCGCACCGATTCAAAGCATCACGTCTGTCACCTACGTTGACACGGACGGCGCGACCCAGACGCTTGCGACGACGGTTTACGAGGCGCGGCTTTACGGCCTGGAGCCCTGCATCGTCCTCAAATATAACCAGACGTGGCCCACGATCCGCACAGGATCGCAGATCACCGTAACGGCGGTAGTTGGCTATGGCGCGGCTGGTTCGTCGGTTCCGCCTGAAATCTTGCAAGCGATGAAGCTGGTCGCCGCTGACGCCTACCGCTTCCGCGAGACGGCGCAAGTCGGGTCTGTGGCCGGCGTTTACCCGGTGGCGGCGACGGTTGAAAACTTGCTGGCCAATCATCGGAAGTTCCTCTGATGGACAGCGGCGCCCTTGATCGCACCGTTAAGCTTTTGCAGCCAGTGGCGGCCACGAACAGCGCCAACGAAGACGTCATTACCTACACTCTGGCCGCAACGGTTCGGGCTCACAAGGAAGACGTGAGCGACGCGGAGCGGGTGAGGGCGCAACAGGTCGGGGCGATGATTACGACGCGGTTTCGCCTCCGCTGGTCGCCTAACCTGTACTTCATGGACCCGACCTGGCGCCTGAAGCTGGTCGAATACGCGGGTGTTGAGCGCGAATACGACATTACCGGCGTCAAGGAAATTGGCCGCCGGGTCGGGCTGGAAATCACCGCGAACGCTCGGGCGGATCGCGAAACCCTCTACACCTAGGAGCGGCCATGAAGGTCAAGATGCTGGTCGCGATGAATCGTGACGAGAACCCCTTGCGCGTTGGTCAGGTGGCCATCGTCGAGGACCAGCTCGCTGTTCTGTACGTCCGCGCGGGTTATGCCGTTGTGGCGGGACCTGACGACGCTGTGACGCCCGCTGTTGAGCCGGAGCCCGCTCCGGTTGAAGTGCTTTCCGAACCCGCGCCGCCTGTTCGCAAGGCCGCCAATCCCACGAAGGACCTGACCAATGGCTGACCTCAGCATCACCGCCGCCAACTGCGTTCCTGTCGCGCCCGCGCTGATTGGCTACGGCACGTCCGGCGCCACCATCACCGCCGGCCAAGCGATTTATCTGGAAGCGTCCAGCAATACCTGGAAACTGGCGGACAACAACTCGGCGACGGCTGAGGTGCGGCAGGCGACGGCGCTGGCGCTCACCGGCTCCGCCTCTGGCCAGCCTATCGCTTACCTGTCCTCGGGAAGCGTCACCCTTGGCGCCACCATGACGGCGGGCGTTGCCTATTACCTGTCCGACACGCCCGGCGGCATTTGCCCGGTGGCCGATCTGGCCTCGGGTGAATATCCGCTGGTCATCGGCATCGCCAGTTCGACCACGGTTCTGAAGCTGAGCTTTACCTCTTCGGGCGTCGCGCTCTGATGAAGATGAAGGTCACGGGGCTGCGTGAATTGGACGCGGCGCTGATGACCATGAAGCAGTCAACAGCGCGGGGCGTGGTTCGCCGGGCGCTGTTGACGGCGGCGCAACCGATAGCCGACGACATGGCCAAGCGGGCGCCCTCGCCGGGCAAGTACGGCACGGGATACCTGGGCGAACACATCGACACCGGCATCCGGCTTTCCCGTCGCCAACGCAGCGTAAGCCGCAAGGAAAGCGACGTGGAGGTCTACGCCGGGGCGACGCGGGTAGATCAGGCGGTGTTTCAGGAGTTCGGGACCATCAACCACGCGGCGCAACCGTTTGCCCGTCCCGCTTGGGATGCCGGGAAAATGGACGCGCTTGACACGGTGAAGACCGAACTGGCGGCTGAGATTGAGAAGACGGCGGCGCGGGCTGCGAAGCGGGCGACTAGGAAGGGCTGACGATGGAAGAGGCCCTCATTGCCTACCTGCTGGCCCATTCGCCGCTAGCGGCTCTTGTGGGCACCCGCATTCGGCCCGTCATCGCCAAGCAAGGCGAGCGGTTCCCGTGCGTTGTGGTGACGACGGTTTCGCACTTGGCGGAATACGCTACGCAAGGGCCGGTGAGCCTGGCTGACAGCCGAGTTCAGGTTGACTGCTACGCCGAGACCTTCGCCGCTTCCAAGGCCGTGGCGCGGGCTGCGAAGGCCCGTCTTAGCGGCCAGCGGTTTACGTCTGGCGGCGTTGAGTTTCAACAGTGCGCGGTCATCGCCGAGCGCAGTTCGTATCAGGACGGTGCGGAGGTCAAACTCCACCGTACCTCTATCGACTTTCGGGTCTGGCATACCCAGCCCTGACGCCTAAACCGCCCTTCGGCAAGGCGCTGCCCGTCGCGAGACGCGCACTCCCTTAGATGGAACCAGCCCCATGGCCACCTCCGCTGGCGTCGGCAACGGCGCGACCCTTCTCCTTGACGACGCCTCCGGCACCCCGACTGCGGTCGGTGAGGTTCTCAGCGTTTCTCCCATCGCGGTGAGCGGTGGGACCGTCGATGCAACCCACCTTGGATCGGGTGGCTGGCGCGACTTCATTTCCACGATTCGCGACGGCGGCGAGGCCAGCGTGACGGTCAACTGGATCGTCGGCGGGACCACTGACGTTCTGGTTCGCACCGCAGCCGGCGACGGCATCACCCGCACGTTCAAGGTCACGGCGCCGAACACGAAGTTTATCCAGTCCGAGTGCATCGTGACCAGCTACGAGCCCGCCGAAATCACGGCGGACGGCAAGCTGGAAATGACCTTTGCGGTCAAGTTCACCGGCTCGCCGACCTACGGGTGATAGATGGCTAACCCCGTGAAAGGCGAAGTTGCGTTCGAGGTTGAGGGCCGGCCTTACAGGCTGGTTCTCGACTTCAACGCGCTGTGTGAGGTCGAGGAGGTTCTTGGCGCCGGGGGCATGGACCTTGCCCGGCCCAAGGCAATCCGGGCCATCTTTTGGGCGTCGATGCTTCGATATCACCCGGACGCTACGGTGCAGGATGCGGGCGACCTGATCGGCGCCCTTGGTCTGGAAGAGGCCGGGCGCGTGGTCGCTGAAGCCATGAACCGCAGCGGCCTTGCGGGAGGCGACGGCGAGGCCCCCGCAAACCCTCCGAAGGCGAGCCGCGCGGCTTCGATTTCGAGGAAGCGTTAGGGCTCTGGATTGAGCTTGGCGGGGATGCGGATGCCTTTTGGCGTCAGACCCCGCAACGCTATCGGCACTGGGTTGAAAGCCGCCTTAAGTTCGTCTTGGCGGATCGCCGACACCGTGAGCTGATGACCTACGCGGGCGAGGTTCTAGCCCGTAGCGGCAAGCGTATGCCGTCGTTTGAAAAGTTCTTTGGGACCGACCCGCTGAAAAAGCGCCCGAAGAAGCAGACCCCTGACGAGATACTAGCGGCGCTTGGCGCCATCGTCGGGCCACCCCCGGAGGCGACATGAGCAGCAGCGTTATTGGCGCGCTCCGGGTAGTGCTTGGTGTAGATTCTGCATCGTTTGAGAAGGGCCTCGACGGCGCGCAGCGCACGCTCAACCGCTTCAACCGCGACATGCAAAAGCTGTCGGCCAAGTTTACCGGCATCGGCCAGACGCTCACGCTGGGGCTGACGGTTCCGATTGCGGCTTTTGGCGTGGCGTCTGTTCAAGCGGCGCAACAGTCGGCGGATGCCTTTGCCCAGGTTGAAGCGGCGCTTAAGTCGATGGGTGGCGCGAGCGGCAAGACGGCGGCAGAGCTTCAGGTCGCCGCCAAGGCGCTGCAAGACATCAGCGCCATTGACGATGACGACATTCTGCGCAAGGTCACGGCGAACCTATTGACGTTCGGCAAGGTCGTCGGGCCGACGTTTGATCGCGCGCAAATGGCGATTGTTGACCTGTCCACCCGCATGGGAATGGACCTTCAGGCGGCGACGATCCTTGTTGGCAAAGCTCTGCAAAACCCTATTCGCGGCGTCAACGCGCTGCGCCGTCAAGGTGTCGAGCTAGACGAAGCGCAGGTGTCGCTCGTCAAGTCCATGATGGATGTGGGCAACACGGCGGGCGCGCAAGCTGTCATCCTTGCCGAGCTAGAACGCCAGTACGGCGGCGCGGCCAAGGCGGCGGCGGATGCCAACCCCTACGCCAAGTTGCGACAGGCGTTCGACGACGTGTCGGAGGCCATCGGCGAGCGGCTGATACCGATAATCACGCCAATCGTGCAGAAGCTGACGGCGCTTATGCAAGGCTTTGTTGGCCTGTCGCCGGCCATGCAGACCTTTGTCATCATCACCGGCGCCATTGCGGCGGCTATCGGCCCGGTTCTAATTGGCGTCGGGCTGCTGATCTCCGCCGTTGGCACCATAGCCGGGCTTCTCGCCGGGCCTGCCGTCGCGGCGCTGGTGGCGTTCCTGGCGCCGTTCGCCCCGGTCATTCTTGCGGTCGGCGCGCTGGTCGCGGTGTTCGTCCTGTTCCGCAAACAGATCATGCCGGTTCTTGAGGAGTGGGGCGCGACCGTCGCTGAAGTCCTTGGACCCAAGATCGCCCCCCTGATTGAGGCGGCCAAGTCGCTGTTTGTCTCGCTTGGCGCGGCGCTGGTTAGTCTGTTCGGCAAGGGCGGTTCGCTTGAAGGCCCGATGCAGTTTTTCCTTGATGTTGCAACGCGCGTTTTCAATGGCGTGGTGTCTATCGTCGGGACGCAGATCGAAGTCCTAACCGACATCCTGAACGCGCTAGCGGCCCTGTTCCGTGGCGATTTCTCGGCCATGTTTGGCTACCTGAAAGACGCCGCCGTGACGATGGCCACGGGCATTGTGCGCGCCTTTGCCGCCATGTTCCCCGACGTCGTGTCGTGGGTCCAGAAGACCTGGCAGGGCGTCAAGACGTGGCTGGTCGACAAGTTCACCGACGTCGTTAAGGCGGTGCAACAGAAGATCGCCGCCGTCACCGGGTTCTTCAAGGATATGTGGGATGCGGTGGTGGGGCATTCCTATGTCCCCGACATGGTGGACGGGATCGCCGCTCACTTCTCCCGCCTCGATAAAGAGATGGTTAAGCCCGCTCTGGATGCCACGGCGAAGGTCGAGGCGGCGTTCGGCAAGATGCAGGATCACGTCGGCATCACCCTGCCCGGCATCGGCGGCAAGCAAAACCCGCGCGGCCCTAACGCGCCGGTCAACGACAACGGCCACGGCGGCGCTTCGCCTGATGTGAGCATCTTCGGCGGCAAGGTCATGTCAACCGAACGCGTCGAGGAGCTTCGCGCTCAGTTCGTCTCGTTCGGCCAAAGCTTCACCGATGCTGTCCGCGCCGGTCGGCTGAAAGATTTCTTTGCCGACGTGGCTAATCAGTTTGTCGATAAGCTGATTAACCAGGGCATCAACAACCTGTTCAACGCGGTTGGCAGCAGTTCATCTGGCGGCGGCTGGATTAGCGCAATCGCTAGCATCTTTACCGGCGGCAGTGGGTCAACGCCGGGCTTTGCCACGGGCGGTTCTTTCACGGTCGGCGGCTCGGGCGCAATGGATAGCAAGCTGGTGCAGTTCCGCGCCACGCCCGGCGAAATGGTCAACATCACCAAGGGCGAGCGCGGCCAACGTCAAGGCGCGACCAACGTCTTTGACATGCGCGGCGCTGTGGTCACGCAAGACCTGCTCAACCAGATGAACCAGATTGCGGCAAACGGCGACGCGCAGGTTCTCGGCGCCGTCGCGCGTGAGAAACAGCGCGGCGACAAGGCCAGTCGCTACACGGTGGCGAGGGCGCGGCGATGAGCGTCACGCTTCCAACTAGCCCGCCGCCCCGATCCATCACGCCTCGGCTGGTCACGGTTCGGGCTGACCTTCGCCCGGCTTTTGGCGGGGCTACGCAGCGGATCGCGCGGGCGGGATCCCATTGGGCGTTTGACGTCGAGATGCCGCCCATGTCCCACGCTCAGGCGCTGGATTGGGTCAACATTCTGGACGAAACCGACACCTGCATCCTTCGACTTCCTGAGCCGGGCATCACCATCGGATCTCCGGGAACGCCGCTGGTCAACGGTGCGACGCAAACCGGTACGTCGCTGATTACCGATGCCTGGACGGCGAGCTACGCCATCCCCAAGGGCAAATTTATCGGCGTGTCGGTGTCGGGGCTTCAGTACCTCTACCAGACCACGACGGCGGTCACGGCGAGCGGGGCGGGGGCGGCGACGCTAGCCCTTCGTCCGATGCTTCGCGCGTCACCGGCTGACAACGCCGCGCTGATTATCAACCCCGCCACGGTCGAGGGGTTCGTGAGCCTTCCCGACGGCGCCATGAACATCAGCGTTAACCGGCTGATCGAGGGTCTGACCTTTACGATTGAGGAGCGGCGATAGTGGACGCCACACTCAAAACCGAGTTTCAGGCGGCGGGCCTCACGACCTTCACCGCCGTCTCTATCGCGCTATCCGGTGGGACTATTTACCTCGTGTCGGGCGGGGCTGACATCACCATCGCCGCGCAACTCTACAGCGCCTACAACACGACCTATGGCGCCCTCGGTGAAGTGGACATCATCAACGACGGGATCGACGGCCAGACCACGCGGGCGACTATCACGCTGCACCCGCCGTCGTCGGCGGCAATCGCGACACTCGCGGCGACGGCAGAGCAAGACGCACGGGTGTTCGTCTACCAAGGCGCGGTCAACACCGCGACCGGCGCCAGCATCGGCACGGTCGAAACCCTGTTCCGGGGCGAACTGGATTATCCGTCGCTGTTTGTCGGCGAGGCCGGTTACGCGCTGACCCTGGAATGTGGGACCGAAGAGGCCCGGCTTCTGGAGCGCAACGAAGAGCGCAAGCTGGTCAACACGTTTCATCAGGCGTGCTTCTCCGGCGAGCTGGGGCTGGAGAAGGTGACGGCGCTGGTCCGCAAGGTTTACTGGCGAGCGACCGCGCCTACCACAGTCGTCGCCACAAGCCGTCCGCGTGGCCCCGGTGGGCGGTCCTGATGACGCCTCCTATTGTTGTCCGCAGCGAGGCCGCGCAAGCCTGCATTGACCGGTTCAGCGGCAAGGCGATGGCCTGGGGCAAGGTCGATTGCGCCAAGATCGCGGCGCATAACCTGCGACATCTTGGCATCGCAACCTCGCTCATGAAGGGCGCGGTCTATTCGTCCGAGATGGGCGCGGCCAAGGAGTTGCGGGCGCGGGGCTTTAACGGCCTTGGCGATGCGATGGACGCAATCGATCGGGTGTTTCGCATCCCGCCTGCGATGGCCACGACGGGCGATGTGATCGGGCTGGCGTGCGAGGGCTCGCTTTGGGACATGGCGCTGGTCGTGTCGGTGGGTAACGGGCGCGTGCTGGGGATTAAAGACGGGCTTTGCGCTGTCATGCAGCCCGACCTGAACTACGCGGTCGCGGCGTGGAGGTGTAACCCATGCCGCAGATAGTTGCAGCCGCCGCAACCCTGATCGCTGCTGGTGTTTCGACTGGTCAAGTGGTTGCAACCGTGGCCACTTTGGCGGCTATTGAGGCTGCCAAAATAGCGGTTAGCGTAGCAATTTCTGCGATTTTGACGGGCGTTACAAAGCCCGACGTTGCTGCTGCGGAGGGCCGACCTACCGAATGGGCGGCAGACCCTAACGCGGCTATTCCGTTCGTTCTGGGCCGTCGCGGCGTGTCGGGCGTCATCGTTCACCGCGACACCTACGGCGCCAACAATCGCTTTCTGGCCAACGTCACCGTCTACAGCGGCGGCGGTCCCATCAACGCTTATGGCGACTTCCTGGTGGACGGGGCGACGGTCTCATTCACCGGCGAGGCCATGAACGGCTCACCCGCCGGTCGCCTGTATCGCCAGACCAAGTTGGGCGATCAGCCTGACACCGCGTTGACCTCGCCGACTGTCTCGCCAGCCGCATCGCTCAGTGATTGGGGAGCGTCGCATAAGCTGTCGGGCTACGCCTGTTCGATGATTACGTTGCAGCAGGACGGCGACTTCAAATACTGGCCTGCCGGCATCCCGAGGACGTTGCAGGAAATACAGGGGATCAAGTCGTGGGACCCCCGGCTGGATAGCACATGGCCGGGCGGGTCGGGCTCCTGTCGCCTCGCTACGCCGTCAACCTGGGTCTATTCGACGAACCCGATTATCAACGCTCTGAAGTGGGCGCTGGGCATCAAGCACAACGGCGTGCTTGTCGGCGGCATCGGATCTTCGGTGGACGGGATCGACGTGGCGGCGTTTATCGCGGCGGCCAACGTGGCGGACACCAATAGCTGGACGGTTTCGGCGGTCGCCTACTCTGACGCTCCGTCGGGCGACGACAAGTATCAGGTTCTTGAAGCACTGTTGCAGGCAGGCGGGGCGGTGCCCTCGCGCAAGGCCGGCAAGATCAGTTGCGTCTCGCGCGCGGCTAACCCGTCGTCGGTCGTCACCATCACGGCGGCGGATACGGCAGGGCCGTTTGACTTCCGCGCCGGCTCGCCTCGTGAAGGCCGGATCAACACCATCATCCCCCGGTGCGTTCAGGAAGCGCACGAATGGGAAATGGTCGATCTGGAGCCTGTCACCAGTGCCACCTACGTCACCGAAGACGGCGGGGCGACGCGCTCGCGGGGCGTGACGTATGCCTATGTGGCCAACGCCGACCAAGCCGCTCAGCTTGCAGCTTACGATATTGCAGACAGCCGCGAGGGCATCACCGGGACCATTACGCTGAAGCCCTACCTTCGCGACCTGGAGCCGGGCGACGCCTTCACGATTAACGAAGACGGGTTCGCGCTGGCGTCTCAGAAATGCCTCGTTCTCTCACGGTCCTATGACCCAGCGCGGGATGTGGTGACGGTGACGTTCCGCAGCGAAACGGCGGCAAAGCACGCATGGGCGCTGGGCAAGTCGGGCGTGGCGCCGTCCAGCCCCACGCTCGGGACGGTTGACCCCGCGACGGTCCCGACGCCCGATGTCGCGAACTGGTCTGTAACTGCCCCGACCAACAGCTCGCCGGTTCTGCTGTTGAGCGGAGCGGTTCCCACGTCCGTAAACGTCAGCAAAGTCATAGTCGAGTACCGCGAGGACGGTTCAACGGACTGGCGGACGTTTGGCGAGCTGGGGCCGTCCACCATCGGGGCGGAACTGGCCGGGCTTACGGCGAACACTGACTATGAGATTGCGGTCTCATACCGCAACACCTTCGGCGCGCTTGGTGATCGCCTTGTCCTGGCGCCGGAAACCACGGGCTACCTTGCCGGCGGAGACTTGGCCGATAGCAGTGTCAACTCACCGTCCGTCAATACGGGCGCCCTGACGCGCATCACCGCTGACCAATCCGTGGGAACGTCCGTCACGATTATCTCGGCGGGTGGCAGTCCGAACAGAGTGCTAATCAAGACGATGGACTTCACCATTGACCGCAGTGACAGCAAGATCACGGCGATGATTAACTTCAACTACGAATCCAGCAACTCAAACATTTCAAACGTCTACGTCAAGGTTGGCACGACGGCTCCAACGTGGAGCGGGTCGGTTATGACAAACGCGGACCTGACATATCCGGTCTCTGCCTACAGCGGACCAGCAACGACGTTCATCATTCTCACTGGCCTATCGACGGGAACCAATACCCTTGAGGTATGGGCCAACTCGGTTGGCTCGGGCTCGCATAGCAACGTGGCCGTAAACCCATACTTTCAGGTCATTGAAAACAAGAGGTCGGCGTGAAGTGGTTTCGCGTCATGGCTGACGATGGGCGCATCGTCGGCGTTTGCGAAATGTCGGAAGATGACGCTATCCGCAATCTGCCTCGCGGCCAGCTTCTGGTTCCGCATGATCCGGCGGTTCCGCTTCATCATCAATGGCAGAACGGCCAGTGGGTTGAGATCGCCGCGCCCGAAAACCGGGCCGGTGATTATCTGTTCATGCGGCGGTCTGGTTACGACCTTGGCGCCCAGGTTGGCGCGCTGATGAAGATCGTGGAGGCGTTGCTGTCCAAGCCCGATCTGGCGGCGGCGCTGCCCGAGGACGTCAAAGCCGAGTTTACCGTTTTGGCTGCTCATAACGCCGCCCTCAAGGCCGCGCATCCCAAGCCCTAGCCTAGCAGGAACCCCGCATGACCGCTCAACAGCGCGCCGTGGTCGATGACCTCGGCAACATAGCCGTGCATGGTCGCTCCGGCCTTGTGCTGGTGGTGAAAATCGAAACGGCCACCGCAGGCACTTACGAGAACATTTCGGCCAGAAATCTCTACTTTGAGATTGGCGGGAAAATCCGGATCGAGCTTAGCGCCGGGGTCGATAACTACAGCCGGCAAGTGATCCTGACGCGAGCGCAAATCGCGACGCTTTCGATCAACAATCCCTATGCGTTTGCGATCCACGACGAAACCCCGACGACGCCATCAACGCCGTGGTCGGGAACCATCACCACCTACGGCTTCAACGTGGCGCCGACGGGCGCCGGAAGCAACAACGGCACCGGCACAAGCTGGCAAGGCGCCACGGTGGTCATCCAGCCCGGTGACGGACCCCCGACCGTGGAGGTTCACACCATCGGCCTGGATGGAAAGTCCGCCCTTCAGGTGCTGATCGACGCCGGGCTTCTGGCTGCGGGCTCGGACGCCGACGATATGCTCGAACTGCTCCGCGCTCCGCTTTTGGCGGGCCGGCTCGACTTTTCCCTTCCTGCCAACTCAACTCTGCTCGGAGTAATCTAACATGGCCGACGCTACGCTTACCGTTACCCAGGGCGCGGGTACGAGCCTCAAGACTGACATTTCGGGCGGCGTTCATACGCCGTATCATCTGGAAGACACGACCCAGCGCGCCGCCCTGCTTGCCGCCTTCAACGGCATCGCGACGCAAACCACGCTGGCTGCGCTGTTGGCCAAGGTCATCGCGGCGCCCGCGACCGAGGCCAAGCAAGACACGCTTATTGGCCATGTGGACGGCATCGAAAGCGGCGTTGCGACGGTCGGAACCCGGACCTATGGAACCGCTCTGACCCGCGTGACTGTCGCCGGTTCGTCCGCCCAATCGGCGGCCATTACCGGCACTGAAGTTCTGGTTCACGCCAGCACGCGGTGTTTCATCGCCGCCGGTTCTAACCCGACCGCGACCACGAACGATATCCCGCTGGAAAGCGGCGAGAAGTTCCATCTTCGGATCACGTCGGGCCACAAGATCGCCGTTCTGCAAGACACGGCGGGCGGCTTTCTCAACGTCATCCCGGTGGCTTGATGACGAGCCTCCTCGCACCGGGCCGCATCGGTCGGATTGGTCAGGGCCGCCGCAGCGGTAGCGGCAGCGGCTCTTCGACCAACCTCAAGCACGCCGTGATCTACGGCCAGTCGCTCGCGCTGGGCACTGACCCGGACGGCGCGTCGATTATCACGACGTCGCCGGTTGCGGGGCATTTCGAGTTCAACGGCGGTATCCGCCCCGTGTACGACCGCGCGGGCGAGACCAACCCCAACACGACAATCTACCCTGGCCAGATCACGTCGCTGGTGACGCTGCAAGAGGCCAACAGCGCCATCGATCCGACGACCATTCGCGAATCCTTTGCGTCGGGCATGGCGCTGCGGATGACGTCGGCGGGCATGTTTTCGTCAACGGCTCGCGGGGCGTTCACGATTGCGAACCTGAGCCGCACCGCAGCTAACCATTTCCCGAACACGGTCACGGCGGTTCTCGCGGCCAAGGATCTCTGCGACGCGGCGGGCTATGGCTACGAAGTCGGCGCCGTGATCTGGAAGCACGGCGAGGCGGACGCTGCGGCGGGAACCACGCGCTCAGCTTACAAGGCCAGCCTCACGACGCTTCGCCAAGACCTCGAAAACCACTTTGACGTCGCGGCGCTGGCCAATGTCGGCACGCTGAAAATGCTGATCGATCAGCAGGCCATGAGCGCGTCCACCGGAACCTGGGCGGAAATCGCTGTTGCGGCTATCGAGCTGCACCGGGCGGGCGGCGGGTTCTACTGCGCGGGTCCGACCTATCACCTCATCTTCACGGGCGCCAATGACGTCCACCTGACGTCCGTATCAACGCGCAACTACGGCGAAAAGCTGGGCCTGATTTATCAGCGGCTGCTCAACGGGCAGGGCTGGAACCCTTGCCACATTACGAGCACGCCTACGCGGGTCGGTAGCACGATTACCGTTCCGATCCATGTTCCGGTCCCGCCTCTGACGGTGGACACGACGCTGGTAGCGAGCGCGACGAACCGTGGCTTCACCTATAGCGGCGCCAACATCACGAGCGTTACCATCACCGACGACGGCACGGGCGACAACGCCGGGGTTATCACCATCGAACTTGACGCTGCGGCGGGCGGAACGCTTCGGGTCGCTTACAACAACTATGTCACCGACGGATATCTCGGGCCGACGTTCGGCTCGCGAAGCAACATCCGGGACAGCGATCCGGCGGTCACGCTCTACGACGGAACGCCGCTCTATAACTGGCTCTGCAACGATCAATGGGTGGTGGCATGACCGTGCCTTCGACGTTTGCCTCATGTTTCCTGTCGGTCGATCTCACCGCCGCCAAATACTCCGGCGGGGCAGGCGGGACGTTCACGAACGACATTGCCGGCGGGCCGTCGCTCACGGTCGTTTCGGCGACCCCGACGTTTAGCTCGATGGGCGCCAGAACCGGGATGAACTTCGCCAATGCAGCCGGCGAAAGCATCCTGGGCGAAATGCGCGGCGTTCGGGAATGGACGGTGGTGGCGATCATTTCCACTACGTCAAGCTCTGTGATGTCGTGCATCGGCTCGGCAAACACGGGCGCGTTTGGATGGGAGCTGGGCACGGGCGGGGCTCGCACGCCGTATGCCTGGACGCCTGGCCTGTCGTCTGGCGTCACCGCAAGCGCGTTCGCATCCGACACGGCGGTGGTGGTGGCCGCGTCGTGGTCGCCCAAAAACCGCAAGTCCAGCGTTCAATGGAACCTGAACACGATCAAAACCGCCACGTCGGGCAGCGCGGCGGCTATTCCCGCGATGGACTACTGGGACTTCGGGATAGGGCGCAACCGCAACAGCTACTGGACGGGCCGAATTGCTCACGTCTCGATGTATGCGCGCTCGCTCCACGATGACGACAACACCCGACTTCAGGCGCTCATCACCAACCTCATGACGACGCTCTAGGAGGGCGATATGGACAAGACTGAACTTCTGACCACGCTGGTAGAGCGCGCCGAACAGCGTGACGCCGAACTGCAAACGGTTCTGGCGACCGAGACGGACGATGCGGCGATTTACGCGCTTCACGAGGTCGGTCGCGCGCTGGCCACGCTGAAGGCCGCCGCGACTAACGCCATCGTCACTGGCTAAAACCTCTAACAGTCGGGGCGATTGATGCCGGTTTCGGGTGAACTGGTCACGATGGGCCTTGCGGCCATCGCGGCGATTGTCTGGCTTGTCAGACTGGAGGGGCGGGTAAACACCGCCGAAAGGGTCGCCACTGCAATGGAGCGCGATCTAGCTGCGGCAAACCTTCGCGCGGATGCCGAGGCCAAGGCGCACCGGGGCACCGCGGATGCGCTGATCCGGGTCGAGGAGCAACTGAAGTACGTCCGCGAGCTGCTGGAACGGCACTTCGTGATTGAGGAGCCGTCCCCGCGCCGTCGTCGCTCTGGCGGTACGGCGTCGTGAGCTTCAAGGGCTGGCCGTCGCTGATCTGGCACGCTCCCGGCAGAGCGTGGGGCGGGATGCTTCGGGCGGGTTCCCTTGCCACCTGGATGCAATGGGGCGCCGGGGTTTCTGCAACCGCCGGGATGCTCGGTTATGGCTGGGTGATCTGGAAAGGCCCGTGGCCGGCAAGCGCGGCGGGAAAGCAGCTTGAACTGCTAGGCCAAGGTCAGATGATCTTTGGCGGTGTGGTCCTGGTGGCGCTCGCTGCGATCGCGGGCCTGCGTCTGGCCGTCTCGGGCAGCAAGGACGGGTTCCGGGCGGGCGTGGAGCGTGACGATGACGACGCGCCTACGGTCAAGGTCGAGACCGTCACGACGACTTCCATAGCCGAGAAGCCTTAGACAACCCTGAAACCTTCGGCCACTGGCCCAAGGGCCGGGCTGATTTTTCTACAGGTGATAGCCCATGACGATGGTTTGGAGCCGGGAACGGCTTGAGCATCTGTGTGAGACGATCAACGAATGTCTGGAGGAGGGCTTTCCCCTTGATCCGGGGCGGGGATCGTTTGAGGGCAGCGCGATCCGCGAGGCCGCCGACCGGCTCGGCATCAACCGCAACGGCGTCTATGACCGGCTCAAAACTGCCAAGTCCAAATATGGACTAGAGCCCGACCCCGAGCGGTTCAAGCCTCGCCAGAACGCCCCGATTTTCGAGGTTGATAGCCTGCCGGATGACGGCGAGCCAAACGCGCGCGAGCTGATCGATCAGCTCAAGGTCCGCCACCTGAAGCGCAAGGCGTTTGACGACGCCGCGAAGCTCCAAACCCTTCGCGTGTCCATGCCCGGTCCTATAGCCGTGGCGTTCTTTGGCGATCCCCATATCGACGATCCCGGTTGCGCTTGGTCCGACCTAGAGCGGGACATCGCCACCTGTCGCGACACGCCGGGCATGATGGCGGTCAACATCGGCGACACAACGAATAACTGGGTCGGGCGGCTCATGGGCCTCTACGCCAATCAGGAGGTCACGAGCCGTCAAGCCCTGACCCTGATCGAGTGGGTGCTGACCGAAATCCCGTGGCTGGTGACGGTTGGCGGCAATCACGACACCTGGAACACACAAAAGGGCGACGTGTCGGAGGTGATCCACCGGCTTAAGAAGCTGCCGGGCCTGTACGAGAACGTCGGCGCCCGGATGCGGGTCTGCCTGCCCGGTGGCGCGGAGTTCACGATGAACGTGCGCCACGACTTCCCCGGCGGTTCGCAATTCAACCCGGCGCACGCGCTGGTGCGTCAAACGCTGTTTGACCATCGCGACCACATCCTTGCGTGCGGGCACCGGCACACGAGCGGTTACATTCCGATCTGGCACAACGACCCGGCCCGGCTCTGCCACGGGTTCCGCGTCGGGACGTACAAAGACTTTGACCACTACGCCAAGGAAAAGGGCTTCAAGGAATCCAACTGGGCTAGGTCAATGGCCGCTGTGATTGACCCTGACTATGCCGACGATCCGGTGCGCTACATCAAGCCGTTTTTCTCGCTGGAGGAAGCGGCGGAATATCTGACCTGGCGCCGCACAAAGTGGGACGCTGGAAAGAGCGCCGCCGCATGACCCCCGAGGAAGCCAAGCGCCGCCACGACGAATGGTACGCCAAGCGCGCCGAATGGGTTCAGGCGATGGTCGATGCAGGCTACCGGGTGAAGCTCAAGCGGCTGGGCAAGGGCAAGCACCCGGCCCCCGCTGCGCTGCCGGTCGATCCTGAACCCGGCTGATGTGGCCACTAGTCCACGTCGCTGAGGGCGTCCTTATCGGGGTGGGGGTCGCATGGCTCTGCTGGCGTTCGCGTTCGGCTATGCGCTGGGTGTCGGCTCTGTTCTCGCGTGCGGCGTCGTTCTGGCGCGGTGGGCGATGAGGCGGGCGGTCGATCCGTCGCGCCGGTAAGTCTCAACAAAGGAACAGTCTATGCCATTTGCACTCGGCGCCCGTAGCCTCGCCCGCCTTGAAGGCGTGCATCCCGATCTGGTCAAGGTGGTGCAACTCGCCATCCGCAAGTCCGATCTGGACTTCGCCGTTCTGGAGGGTCGGCGCACCATCGATCGGCAACGCCAACTGTTCGCGCAGAAGGCGACGAAAACGATGAACAGCCGACACCTCACCGGCCACGCGGTTGACCTAGCCCCGGTCATCAACGGGGACGTTTCGTGGGATTGGCCGCTCTATCATCGGCTCGCAAAGCATGTGAAAGCGGCGGCGGCGGAGCTTGGCATCCCGATCACCTGGGGCGGCGATTGGCGGACGTTCAAAGACGGGCCTCACTGGGAGTTAAGCTGGAGTGCCTACCCGGCCAAGTGACGCCAGTGCTTACCGCGCTTGATCATGCTGATCATCGAGCGAGATACGCCATAGTCGGCTGCAACAAGGTGGTGATAGCGGGTGTCGGACAATATCGCGCGCACCGCATCTTCCGTGAGCTTGGCCATCCCATGCCGCTCACCCTTGGCCACTTCTCCCAAGCGGTGCCGATCGCGCATGTTGTCGCGGCGGCTTCCCCACGAGAGGTTTTCAAGGCGGTTGTTCTTCTTGTCGCCGTCTGCGTGAAGAACCTCTTGCCGAGCCTCGCCGCTGCCGAGAAACGCCTCGGCTACTAGGCGGTGGACGTAGTGGCTCGTCTTCTGCCGCGACCGGCTCAGCTTAACCACCATGTAGCCGCCGCGATGGACAAAAGGCGCCAGGATCACAGCCGCAAGCATCCGCGAACTGGTCGCAGTATTCGCAACCGAGCGGGCGACCGAACGCACGAGCCCCGTGTCGCTGACCTCATAGCGGCCCTCGTATCCGACCACCGATTTCCACGTCTCAACCATGATGAAAGCTAACACATGCGGACCATCAGTCAAAGGCTCCCGTGGGCTCAGTATCCGAAGTGACTCAAGCCCGCGCCCTAATCGCCTCGCTTGCCGCTCTCGCGCTGGTCCTCCTGCTGGCCATCGGCTGGTTCCAATGGCGAGCGGCCAAGGATGCCAAGGCCCGCGCCGAAGTCGCCGAACAGGGCCAGGAACTCGCCGAACAGACCACGGGCATAATCGAGCGGACGGTGCGAACGGAAGTTGTCGTGCGTCAGGAAGCGGAAAGGCAAGTCGATGTCGTCCAGTCAGCGCCGGGGGCCAATGCGCGCCTCGATCCCGCTTTCACTGATGCTCTGCGCGGGTCTATTGGCGTCATGCGCGGGGAGCCCCAAGCCCCTGACGATCAACGTGCCGCCGATCCTGCGGGAACCCTGCCCTAGAGCCGACGTGGGGCCTTTGGAGACCGTTGGCGATCTCGGGGCGCTAGCACTACGCCAAGAGGCCGCGTTGACCGTGTGCGATGGCCGTAGAGCCGCAGCCGTGGCTATCGTGGATGCTCACCGGGAAACGGTGACGCCCCGGCCCTGGTGGCGGCTCTGGCCGTGATGGTCGGGGGCTAGTTCGGGACGGCTCGTCACACAATACCCCGGTAGAATGGCCCTCGGTGAAAGCCGGGGGCCTTTGTCGTTTCAGGCCAGAGCCTCGCGGGCAATCTTCACGGCTTCCCGGTGCGCGAGATAGTGGCCGTTCCACGCGATGGGAGCGGTCCCTTCGGCAATCTTCGCGAGTGCGGCGGCCAGCTTGGCGTGGGCGTCCAGCGTCGCGTTTATATCGCCCGCAATGCCGTGAAGGTCCGCTAACTTTGCTGGATATGCCCCGCTCGCGAACCGCTTTGCATCATCGGCCAGCCGATGAAGCGGGTTTGTCGGATCGTTCGTCGGGTGAGCCGTCATCTATGCATGTTCCCGTGATGTGTATGGAAAAGAGGCGGTTTCTATACAGACCAGTCGGGATCGGTCGCGACCCAGATGACGGTCTCGGTAGTCTCCCGCTGCACGACGCGGTAAGCCTCTGGCCAAGCCTTAGCGGCGCGTATGGCATCCGCCGCTGTCTCCCAAACGCATTGACCGGGGCGCAGGCGGTTATCGACATCGACAAGAATGTACGTTCGTTGCGTGGTCATTTCGCACCGCCCGCATACACCAGCGCCCACGGCACCGTCTCCTCGACAGAGTGGCCGCTCGTGTACCATTCGGCGAGTTTGGAGTGGGGAATATCGGCGCAATCCACGCCCGCCGCAGCGCCCAGCCGATCAAGCCATTCATCATAGGCGACGAACGCGAGCGTTTGCGGGTCTGTCAGTTCGATGATGAGCCGCGCAATGTCGTCGTGCCGATAATAGCCCTCATGGCCGACCATGTAGATTTCGGGCTGGGCGGCAACGACCCGCTTAAGCACCTCGTGGAAGCTCTCGCTTGAGGCGTGGCGGGCTATGTTGATCAGGTCGCTCACCAGTGGCTCCTCGTCATTGAGAACGCTTCCGACCTTGCCATGTCACCCATCAGCTTGAGCGACTGGCCAAGGGCTCGGAGGCTATCGGGGTCATTGGTCATCTGCATGGCCTCGGCCAGTTCGTGAAGCGCCGCCCGCAGCCTCCCGTCCTCGATACGGTCGATTGGGAAGGCCAGCATGTCGGAGAGGCTGGGGCGCATCAGGCCGCCCGCTGCCGAAGGGCCTGCGTCCACTCCTGAACCCAGTTCGCCGCCGCCGTGCGAGTGTTGAACAAGGTCGGGCAACCGTGGCCGCGAAAATTGACCGACCACTTGCGACCGACTTTCCGAACGACCGCATACAGGCCGAAGTGATCGACTTGGTTTTGAAGGTCGCGAATGTCGGTGGCGGTCATGTGGGTTGCTCCCTGCTGTTGAATTATGTATTACAGCGACATGGCCAAGCCGTCAAGCGATGTAACACAAAAATCACGGGGCCGCCCTTCTGAGGGCCAAGGCTCGATTGTGAACGTCCGCCTCGCGCCTGATCTTCGCGCCCGCGTCGATACCTGGGCCGCCGAAAATGACCCGCCCATCACCCGCTCTGAAGCCATCCGCCGTCTAGTCGAGAAGGGGCTGGTTGAGGGGTAGGGGGTGAGACACTTCCGCCGCAACGCCAAGCCCCGCTTCAGGGCGCCGGGGACGGTGAGACAGTGCAACCGATTGATCCGGCTCACTTGCGACATTCCCTCCGGGCCTACCACCCCCTAGCGCAAGCGCCTTTCCTATAAGGCGTCAGGATCGGGTGAGACAATCAGGTGAGACAGCGACCCGTTCACGGTTCGGGCCATTGCTGATTTAGCCAGCTTTCCCTGACTGGCCGTTGACGTATAGCGTTCCACTTCCTTGAGGCTTTCGTGGCCGGTGATGGCCATAATTTCATGAGCCGAACAGCCAGCCTCAGCCAGGCGCCGCGCTGCCGCTTTCCGCAGTCCGTGGGGCGAGGACTTTGCAGGCAATCCCGACTCCCTCGCGCACCGAACAAACCAATTTGTAAAGCCCGCCTCGCTCATCGGCTTTCCGTAAGCGGTCATAAGAAACGTAAGATGTTCTTTCGGCAGGGCGTCCAGCTCGGCCTTTAGGTCGGGATGGATCGGGATTGACAGGACCGGGGCATCAACGCCGCGTTTTTTCTGCCGTACCTGGATACAGCCGTCGCGGATGTGCTGGCGGCCCATACGCACCACGTCCGACCTGCGTTGGCCGGTGTAGACTAGCAGGGCGAGCGCGAGACGGGCGCGAGATCCGGCGGGCCAATGCTTGCGGAACGCGTCGATATCGTCTTCCGTCCATGCCCGGAACCCGTCGCTTTTCGGCGCCTTAAACTTTACTCCGGCGGTCGGGTTATGGGCCACAAGCCCGCGTTCGGCGGCGAAGGCGAACAGCGAGCGCAGGGCCTTCAGCAGATTGCGCGCGGCGCCGGGCCGGTCGGCGGTCTTGTCCAGAATGGTCTTGATGTGCGTCGGCTTCAAAGCCTTTGCGCCGCCGTCGCCATACACGGCGCGGAAGCGGTCAAGGATGTTGCGATAGGTTCCCTTGGTCGAGACGTTCAGGCCCTTGAACGTGGCGCTGGCGTAGTAGGCGACACAGAGCGCGGAGACGGTCCCGGCCTTGGGAGCTTTCCCGGCGCCCTCGGGGATGGCCAGAGCGTCCAGCGCATCGGCATAAGCGGCCATAAAGGCGACGGAGCCCGGCAGGCCCGGAAGCGGCGTCAGCTTGCGACCCGGCGCGCGGAAATAGTGGCGCACCTTCCCGTGTCGGTCCTGATACCGCTTGACGTACTTTAGCTCGATGGTCGCCATGTCGCTCATGCGGAGGCGATAAGCCGATCCCACTCGTCGGGGCCTTCGCTGGCCAGATCAGGCGCACGGGATGGCTCGCCGATGAAGACCCGGATCGTCCCGTCGCGGCGAACGTCCACAGCGGCGATAGACTTACCCTCGTTTTGCACAGCCTTCATGGCCCGCGCCACGTCAGCCTGGGTGAAGCGTGCGGCCCTGCTCATCCCCTACCCCTTGTCTGAGAGGGCGGAACGGGCAGCCCGAAGCTGTCCAGCGGAAATCGGATACGACAGGGCACCTTGCCAGTGGGTCTCGTGGTCCTCCCATCGCGACGACAGGGTCGCGCCCGCTTCAGCGAACGGCTTTAGCTTCCTCTCTAGTTCCTCTATGCGAGAGGCGAGGCGGGTGATCTCGGCTGCGGCTTCCGGGCCATCCGGGTTGATCAGGTGAGCCTCGGCGCCATAGTCGTCCGCGTCGCAAGGAAGGCTGATCGTGCCGTAAGGCTCGTGCCAGTCCTCGCGGGTGTGCCGCTCACGGACCAGTCTCTCAACCAGTGTCTTGGTCATTGGTCGTCCTCGTCGTCTGGATGCCAGTCGGCGTCGCACTTGGGACAGTGGAAGAACTCGGTCGGCAGAGCGCGGTCGCGGCAATACGCGCACCCGTTCATTCCCGCGAACTCGTCTTCGCCGTCGTCGATTGGTTCACGCGGTTGGCGGTACATCTACCCCTCCAAGGCTGAGAGCATGGCGGCGTAGCACTTGGCCGGGTCGGGAGTCGGGCCGGTGCATTGGCGGTACTCTTCGGCCAGCCACGCCCGCAGCATTGCCTCTGTCGGTTCCACCGGGACCAGCTTGTACCCAGCCGGAACCCCGCCCCCGACCATAGCCAGGATGGCGTCGGCGATCTTGTCGACTTCGACGCAAGGCAAGTCGATGCCGAGACCAAACGACATATGCGTCGAGATGCACACGGCGATCCGGTCCCTATCCAGAGCCGGGGCCGGGCGGGTGTTCCAGGCGGTGAGGGCTCGCAGCAGTCGCGCAATGTCGGCGTGGCGATAATAGCCCTCGTGGCCTGACAGGTAGATTTTGGGCTGGGCGGCAATGACGCGCCTTAGGACGTTCTGAAAGTCGTCTGTCATGGTGTCTTCCTTCCTCATGCGAACAACTCCCCCTGCTGGCCTCTCTCGGCCTCTGTGGCGCGGTGTTCGGCGTTCTCGGCCCATTGGTCCAAGACCTCGGCAAACGCCCGCTGGTGAGCGTATTCAGACGCCCGGCGAACCTCCGCCTCACGACGATGGACTGCGGCTGTAAACCTGGCTCTCTCTGACGGGCTGGCCATTAAGCTGCCTCTGTCTGGTTGAGGGTGACGCCCTCACGGGCTGCGAAGGCGTGGAGCAATTCCAGGAGGTCGCTCATCTCGGGGATGGTCAGGCGCGAGGAGCGGAACCCCAGCGGAAACACGCCATCGCCGTCCAGGGTCGGGATAAACCGCGTCTCGTGGCCAAGGGCGTGCATCAGCATAGCCTTGTATGTGTCGGGGTTCATCTTGACGCCGTTGTGGAACGGGCGCTGCCGGGCGAGGTCAGTCAGGCTTGCCCACATCTTCCGGTTCTGATCGTCCGTCCGCAGGCGCTCGCGGAACTCGACCTGCGTTCCCTCCGGGGCGTTCATGCACCAGTTGGCGGCGGTCTGCCGGTTGGCCTTGGTGTTGAGGATGACGAGGGGGCGCGACATCAGACGGCCCGCCGTTCTTCTATCACCTCAAAGCCCGGAATGGTCCGATAGCCGTTGCGGGCGTCCCGGTGCGCGAGCGACAGAAAGAACTCCTCGCAAGCGGCCCGGTCGGTCTTCCAATAGTGGCGCGCGGCCTCGGCGCCATCGACCAGCTTCGGCGCCCAATAGCTCCGCAGGCCGGTGCCCGTGGTCGCGGACTTCTCGGCCTTGTTCGCCTCCTTCGCAGCAGCGTCAGCGGCCCGGATGGCGGCCTCGGCTTGCTCTTGGGCGGCAAGGTCATCACGGGCGGCGCGGTAGGCTTCAGCGGCGCGTGCTGCGATTTCTTCAGCGTAGCGGCGGGCCTTGTCGGCGGCCTCGCGCTTGATCCGCTCCTGTTCCTGGCGCCACGGGGCAAGGGCGGCCTTGCACGCTTCCGCTGCGAGGACGGTCAAGCCCTTCACCGCCTTCGTGTCCGAGATCAGCGGGGCAAACTTCGCCTGCACCGCCGCCTTGCCTTCATCAAAGGGCCGGTTTTCTTCCTTGCGGATTTCGTCGGCGGTCTTCTCGGCCTGCCTGATCTGGTCAAGCAACGACGCGACCGCATCGGCCTGCCCTGCGGTGGCGATAGGCTCACCGTCCAAAAAGCCCTTGGCCTCTTGGTAGAGGTCGGAGATATGGGCCTTGATGGCGCCGAACGGGTCGGGCGGCGGGTTGTTGTGGCCGATGGGCGCGGTTCCGTCAGCCATCACGCGGCATCCCGGAACGGATCGGCGTCAGCCACTTCAGCCTCGTTCGACGCCTTGCGGAGCTTTTCCAAGCGAACGCCGTAGAGCCGGCGCACCTCGGCCTTGTCGGCTGCGTCCAGCTTGGCGATCATGTCCGCGTTGCTGGCGCTCCACTTGGCGAGGACGGCCTCGCTGTCGCACAGGTCGATGGCGACCCCGGCGGCTTGAACGGCGGCGGATTCCTGGGGCTCCTCGCGCCGGGTCTGGCGGGGTTGCTCACGCGGCCCGCTGGCGCTGTTGCCGTCGTCGTCTTCCGGCGCCGCGCCCGTCATGGCGAGGAGCGAGTAGCGCCGCGCATAGGTCACGGCAGAGCCTACGCCCTGGGGGTCGCTCTTGGACGGGCGAAGGTGCAGCGTTCCGGTGACGGTCGCGCCGCTTTCGTGCATCAGCACCGTGGTGACGCCGACCAACTCGCCATCATAAGACGGGAATTGCATCACGCCGATGCCCGCCTTGTTCAGAGCCGGTACGACGGCTTCCACGACTTCGGACAGGTCGGCGTACTTGCTCTTAAACGCCGGGTTCGTCGCGGCTTTCTTGACAGCCTCGGTCGCCATCTGAGCGGCCACGAAAGCCTTTGCGAAGGGGGCGCGCTCGCCTTCCCATGTGACAGTCATTTGGGCGCTCATTGCGAGCCCTCCTCGTTGTTCTGTTGATCGGTCGGCAGGGCTTCGGCCCAAGCGCGGAAGCCGATGATTGCGGCGATGGTGATTGCGGTTAGGACGGCCTCAAGCGGGGTCATGCGCTTGCCCCCTGCGGCCAGACCTTGCGCGCCCTGCCATCAGGCCCGACACGCTGGACGATGACTTGAGCCGGGTACGTCGGATGATCGAGGCGGGCCCGATGCCATTCGGCGCGCTGTTTCGCCCTGGCGAACACGTCCACCGCCTCAATGACGTGGCCGGTGTTTGGGATGACGATGCGATAGGCGGCCATCAGACAGGCGCTCCATTCAGGAATTGACAGTCGGGGCAGGGCGACCCGTCGTGGTCCTCGGCGGCCATGACTTCGAAGGGGCGCCCGGTGGGGATCGGCTCGCTGCAATCGGGGCACGTCGCGGCGACCAGGCAGGCGTCAGGGCCTCCGATCTGGTCGGGGTAGCTGGACGGGTTCACGACGCGCTCTCCATCATGTTGCGGTAGGTCCGCAGTCGCGCTTCGGACCACGCGCGCGGCGGCTCGCCAGCGGGCATCCCGCAGCGCATCGCGGCGTCGCGCATGACCTCGTATGCGCGCCGGCCATAAGTGGCGCGGTAGGCAGCCACGGCGTCGGCCAAAGCGTCATGATCGGCGAGACAGCCGGGAAAGGTTCGGGCCGGGGAAACCGGGGGGGCGTGGTCGCCCCGGCCCTGCCGCGCCGCCTTACAGGGGTCGGGGCGCGGGGTTTTGTTGGGTTCGGACCAGTCGAGGACAGCCATCAGGCGGGCTCCTCAACGGTCGCGGTGGGTTCCAGGGCGATGCCCAGATCAGCAGCGCGCTGTTCAATGCTGGACAAAATCCAGAGCGTTTCGACCGCCTTGGGCTCGCCGGGGTAGTTGTCGGCGACGTGCGCGCGAAACTCGGCAACCGTGAACCAGCGGCACCCGGCGGCGATCTTCACGCCCCCGGCTTCAAGCTGCATCGCGAGGAAGGTGTAGCCGTCGTCTCGCATGACGCGGGCAAAGCAGCAGGTGACGGGCTCACCGTGGATTTTCGCGCCGTACAGGTTCGCGCCGGACAGGTTCGCGCCGGACAGGTACGCGCCGTACAGGTCCGCGCCGGACAGGTTCGCGCCGGACAGGTTCGCGCCGGACAGGTACGCGCGGGACAGGTACGCGCCGGACAGGTTCGCGCGGGTCAGGTCCGCGCCGTACAGGTCCGCGCCGGACAGGTTCGCGCCGGACAGGTCCTCTTTCCTGCCCGCCGCCACTCTTACCGCCAAGCCCAGCTTGACGCCTTCGGGCGTGGTCGCGGCGCACTCGATTTCCACCGTGATCGGCGGGAGGCTCGACCACGACATGCGGCGGATGGTGTAGGACTGCTTTTCGATGGTCATTGGCTGGCCTCACAAACCAGAGAGGAAGGGCGCGGCAAGTGTTTGTATCGTTTGCCAGAGACGAGGGCCTGCACGACCGAAGCCGTCAGGCCGTACCTCCTCGCCAAGTCTTTAGTGCTGTTGGCGGTTGGGCGGTTTTTGCTACGCGCGCTTGGGTCGTATTCGCGCAAGATTTCGAGAGCGATCTCGTCAGTCAGTCGCGCCCGAAATTGCCGCGCACCTTCCTGACGTCGCTTTTCCGCCTTTCGGCTCATAATGCAGGTCTTGCAAAGACGCGCTCGTGGGTGGGCTATAAGATTTGGGGCCACAAGTTCATGGCCGTTTTTGCAATGCGTCTTGCGAGCGTTCCGCGCTGCCGGTCCAATTCCCCGAAGAGTATTCTCGCGCGGCGTCACCGCTTCTAGGTGCTGGACGTTTATGCAGCTCGGGTTTCGGCAGAGGTGATCAATGTGTAGCGCCCGATCAACGGGGCCGTGGACAATCTCATAGGCTGCGCGATGGGCGGGCCTAACCGCCCCGCTGCCTACGCAAATCTGTCCGTAGCCGTTGTGACCTCCGCGCTGCCATTCCAGGCAGCCGGTCGCCGGGTTTAGGCGACTATAGCGCGCCAGTTTGGCGGCTATTTCATCAGGTGTAAGCTTCATCACGGCACGATGATCCAGAGCAAGGCCGCCCAAACGATCAGGACGACGGTGAGGTAATTGGCGGCGGATCGGCTGGGACGGGTCATCGACCGCTCGTCATTTCCCAGCGGTGTTCCGCTGCCTGTTCGGCGTGGTCGGTGTCGGCTTCGGCGAGGGCGTCGAGAGCCTCGGCGCGGAGGTGATCGAGGATCAGGCGCGACAGCTCGGCGGAAACCGGAACCATGCGCGACGTGCGGTGACGGCGGCCAATCGCGGCGGTCGGGTCATAGATGACAAGGCCGATCTCGGTGATCTCCGGCTCATCGCCTTCCATCGCCTCGACGAATACGTCCACTTCGAAACTGATCGTTGCGGTCTGCATGGGGTGTCTCCCGTTTGTGGAAACACTATGCGCAACGCATAACGCTGTGTCAACGCAAAACGCATAGCAGCGCGCGACTTGTTTTCGCGGCTATGCGAAAGCGGAAGTTATTGGGGGGAGGGCGGCATGGCCGCTAGGCGTCGTCGTCCGTGACCGGCGAAAACAGAATCGGCGGGCGCTCGCGTCGGGCGTAGTCCGCGACAACAACGCCAATGATTTTTGGGGCCGTCTGGTCATAGTCGCCAGCGGCAGAGAGGATGAACGGCTCCTGATAATCCGGGTGCGAACTGCGCGGCATTAGCGCGTTCTTTCCGTCAATCGTCATCAGCTCTTTAAGCGTGATCTCGATAAGCCCGTTTTGCTGGCGCTCGCAAACGACGTGATCGCCGACACGAAGCCCGGCCTCCGCCGGCGAGGCGACGATGACATATCGTCCAGGGGGATAAAGGAGGTCCATCGACGGCCCGGCGACGCGAAGCGCCCAAAGCGCCGCTCTTTCATAGCCCGGCACGTCAACCGAGAGGCTTTCGCTCGCGTCAATCGTCGCACTCACGCCGGTCTCCCGCCAAACTCCGGCGGCAACTTCACCCATTATGGGTACGCTGCGCAAGGCGGCTTGTGGGCGTCTTTCGCGGCTTACCGGTCCATTTTTGACCCAAAGCCGCATTTCCGCAGCGGGAATCGGCCTTCCGTCGTCTGGCGATTTTGTCGGAGGAGGGGTCATTTTAGCCCCCGTTCCGGTGCCGAATAGCAGCCACTCGGGCGTTACCTTAAACATCTTGGCGTAGCGTTCAGCTGACTTTGTGAACCCACGACTGCCATTCTCGTGGGCCATGTAGGTCTGCTGGGGAATGCCCATAGCGTCCGCCGCCGCTGGCGCTGTTTCAAATCGCGCGGCTATGCGGGCGGCTTTCAGGCGGGCGGCGGAACTGAACATTTCGCACGCATATAACAACTCATTATGCGTTTCGCCTTGCGTTAACGCTATGCGCGATGCATAGTGCTTACCCATGACAACACATGCTGACATCATCAAGCGAGCGGGCACCGCAGCGGCGATCCTCGACAAGATCGGGAATGTCGTTTCGGTCCATACTGTCACCTCCTGGCGCCAGCGGAACAGCATTCCAGCGGAACACTGGAAGGCGTTTTGCGATACCGGCCTCGCCACACTGGACGAACTCGCAAACGCTGCCGCTGAGCGTCCTGCGCGAGCAAGGGACGCCGCCTAGATGGCCGACTCCAAACCCGCGCCTCGGCGCTACGGGTCAGAGGATAGCCCGCTCCGGCTGGCCCTCCCTAATCAAGACACCCCGGAGGCGACTAGCACTCGCCTAGCCGGTGAACTCCCTCGCGGAGCCTCCCTGAACTTTCCCCCGGCGCAGTCGAGCGCGTCGGGGGAGCTTTTGGGTGATGTGACGGTCGAGGCAACCCCGCGCAAGGCCATGACGAAGGCCCGCCGCCTGCGCTTGTACCTCGCCTGCAATGGCCGGTGTGTCTGCGGCGTCAAAGTCCCGATGGCGGGAACGGTCATTGATCACCGCATCCCGCTCTGGATGGGCGGCGCCGACGATGATGCGAACCTGCGCTTTCTTTGCCCCGCCTGCGACAAGCCCAAGACCGCGAAGGACAAGGGCGACATTGGCAAGGTCAAGCGCCTGATTGCCCGCGAAGACGGAACCCGCCGCCCTCGCAAGGCCATCCAGTCCAAGGGCTTCGACAAGACCAAGACCCGCCGCTTTGACGGCTCCGTCGTTACGCGCGGGGAGGTTTGGTCGTGAGGGTTGACCGCGAAAAGCGCCGCCGCGTGTTTTACGCCGAACACGACGCCATCCTGATTGAGCAGTACGCCAACGCGACGCTTGATATGATCGCGGCATGGTCGGAGGCGTGGGACGTGTCCCGCGACGCGATCCGCAACCGGGCTCTGGTTCTCGGCGTCCGCCGTAGCGAGGTGGCTAGGGCCAACGCCCAAGCGCAGGCTCAGCATGACCGCAACGGTTCCGTTGTCGCGTGGGAGCCGCCCGCCCCGGATCGCGACGAAGAGTACGTCGCCGCCTGCATCGCTGAAGGCGGGTTCCCCGTCGTGGTGTGGATCAACGGCCAGCCGCGCACCGTCTATCGGTCGGAGTGGGCGGCATGATCGACGAGAATTTCACCTACACTTTCGGGGTGGGCTGGCAACCGGCGCCAGTCAAGCGGATGGCCGACATCGCCGCCGAGGTCGCGCAGGCCAACGGCCTTACCCTGGCCGAACTTAAAAGCCGCAACCGAGCGCAGCGCATCGCGTGGCCGCGCCAAGAGGCGATGGCCAAGATCCAGCAAACTGGCCGCTACACGCTGACGCAGATCGCCCGGTATTTCGGCCTGGATCACACCACGGTCCTCTATGGCGTCCGCCAATACGAAGCGCGTGCTTCTGGCGTGAAGATCGTTCGGCAGGTGGCCGCATGAAGATCGTCGGAAACGCCATCGCTGACGCCGTGCTGGCCGCGAACACCGACGAGGACCGCCGCAACGTGGCCTGTGCCTACGTCGCCTATGGGCTCGGCGTTTTGGCAGCAATCGACGGCGGCAAGGCCGCGGCTGAGGTCGCTTACAGGCTCGCTGACGCGCTGGTCGCGAGGCGCAACGAAATTGAACCCCATGACCAGTGAAACCATGACTGACATCATCATCGACCCCGATTTCCGCAAGTATATTCCGGCTCTGTCCGGCGAGGAGCTGGCGCAGCTAGAGGCGAACCTTGTCGAGGACGGTTGCCGCGATCCGTTGACCCTCTGGGGCCGGGTGATCATCGACGGGCACAATCGGTTCGACATCTGCACGCGGCTCGGCATTCCATTCCAGACGGTCCAGAAGCAGTTTCCGACCCGCGAGGCCGCGCTAGACTGGATGGACTGCCACCAGCTTGGCAGGCGCAACCTGACGCCCGATGCGCGCAAGCTGCTGTTGGGGCGCCGGTATAACCGGCTGAAGGGCGAAGTCGGTGCGCCCGAGGGCAACCAGAACCGAGCCATTCAAAGTGGACAAAATGTCCACATTGAACCGGAACGCACCGCCGAGCGGCTGGCCTCCGATCACGGAGTAACCGAAAGGACCGTCCGCCGTGCCGGTGACTTTGCCAAGGAAGTTGAGGCCGATCCCGAGCTTCAGGCCGCTATCGAAACCGGGAAGCCTATCGCCGCCGTCAAGCGCGAGCGGGCGACGCAGGAGGCCTGGACAGCCCCCACGGCGCCGCCCGAACCCGTGGACCCCGTCCGTCGCCAGATCGCCAAGATGAACACCGAGGCCATGATCGACGAGATCATTGGCCTGCGCGCCGACCTGGCGGACCAAAAGGTCAGGGCGGCTCGCTACAAGTCCGAACGTGACGACATGGCCGCCAAGCTGGCCGAGGCTCTGGTCGGCGATCAGGGCAAGACCATCGGCAATCTGCAAGGCCAGCTTCGCGCCGCCAAGTTCGCCAGAGACGAGGCGATGGCCGCGACCAAGCGGATGGAAAACCGGCTGAAGAAGGCCGAGGCGCGGACAAAAGAACTGGAGAACATGGAGGTCAGCTTCGGATGACCATCCTGTCCCGCATTCAAGCCAACGGCGGCGCCATCGTTCGTGATGAGTGGCGCTTTAGCCTCCGTCGTGGACGGCTGACGAGCGAAGCCCTGACTTGGATACGGGCACGCTGGAACGAAGCCTGCCTTGAAGTGTGGCCCTTGCTCGACACGTTCGAAGAGCGCGCCGCAATCATGGAATACGATGGCGGCATGTCTCGCGAAGACGCCGAGCGCGCCGCTTATGCGGAGGTCGCCGGATGCTGACGCTCACCGACGCCAAACAGATCGTTTTGCGCGACTATCAGGCGAACGCTATCGACGCGCTTCGCCAGAAGATCCGCAGCGGAAGCCGTCGCTTGATCCTGTGCGCCGGGACCGGGGCGGGCAAGACGCTTACCTCGGCGAGCCTGCTGCGGGAGGCCGACCGCAAGGGCAGCTTCGCCCTTTTTATCGTGGATCGCGTGGCCCTGGTCGAACAGACCAGCGAAGTGTTCAGCGAATACGGCATCCGCCACGGGGTCATTCAAGGCATTCACCGCCGCTGGTCGCCGCGCGAGAACATTCAGGTTTGCTCTGCCCAGACGCTCGCCCGGCGCGGCTTGCTTCGCGACCCCGACCTGATCGTCGTGGACGAGGCCCATTGCCAGTACAAGGCCACGCTCGACCTGATGGCCCGCTTCCCGAACGCGGTGAAGATCGGCCTGACTGCGACCCCGTTCACGAAAGGGATGGGCCAGCATTGGGACGATATGGTCAACGTCATCCCGACCCGCCGCCTGATCGACGACGGCTATCTGATCGAGCCTAAAATCTACGTGGCGAAAAGCCCCGGCGATGATGAGTTCGGGCGCAACAGCTTCGGCGAGTTCAGCGACGAAAGCGCCGCTTCAGCCGGGATCAAGATCGTCGGCGATGTCGTTCAGGAGTGGATCGGCAAGACCCACGAACACTTCGGCGGCCCGGCCAAAACCATCGTGTTCAGCCCGACCGTTGAGCATGGCCGCGAGCTGTGCGCCGCCTTCAATGCCGCCGGCTATAACTTCCAGCAGATCAGCTATCTCGACCGCGACGACGATGAGCGGATGGCCAAGATCGGCGAGTTCCGCAGGCCCGACAGCATCATCCACGGCCTCGTTTCGTGCGGCGTGCTGACTAAGGGCTTTGACGTTCCCGACGTCCTGATCGGCATCTCCTGCAAGCCCTACCGCAAGAGCCTTTCCAGCCACATGCAGGAAATCGGGCGCGTTATGCGGCCCATCCCCGGCGAGGAAAAGCGCGCCCTTTGGCTGGATCACTCCGGCAACATCGAACGCTTTGCCCTGGATATGTATGACGTCTGGGAGAACGGCGCCGGGGAACTGGACAAGGCCGAGAAGCGCGACAGCATCGCCCGCGAGCGCAATCAGCAGGTCCGGGAAAAGGTCGTGTGTCCCGAGTGTTCGGGAGCCCTTCGCGGCAATACCTGCATGTCTTGCGGATGGGAGCGCCCGGCGCGGTCCAACATTCACGCGGTCGAGGGCGAGCTTCGGGAGTTCGACCCCACTGGGCTGGGCATGACGCCGCGAGCCGGGCTGCGCGCTGAGTGCCTTAAAGACCCTCGGGGCGTCTACAGCGCCTGCGTCTACTACGCGATAGCCAACAGCCGCGAAGGTGACTGCGACAAGGCCCGCAAGAGGGCGTTCGCCATGTGGTGCGGCATCTATCCGGGCGAGCGGGCTAAACCCGGCTGGTTCGGGATGCGGACAGGCGCCCCGAGCGCGGACGCGCTGGCCCTGGTCGAGCGCGAGGTCGCCCGGTTCCGAAAGACCAGCCGGATGCGGAGGGCCGCGTGAGTTTTGCCAGCCTCACCGACGCTTTGCGCGAAGCCTGCGGGGCCGTGGGCATTGATCCGCCCAAGCGCCGCCTTGTGCCCGGCCAGTGGGTTCGCACCGACACCAAGGGCCGCAACGGCAAGGATGACGCCGCCGTCCTGATCTTTGACGACGAGCGCGGCGGCATGGTCTGGAACCACCAAACCGGCGTCAGTCAGCGGTTCACCATGAACGGGGCAGGCGAACATCGCGTGGACCCCGAGGCCGAGCGCCGCCGCAAGCTGCGGGACGCCGAGAACCACGCTCAACAGCAGTTAGTCGAGCGGATCTGCGCCGACATCGTGCGCGACTGCGACCAAGGCAAGCATCCTTATCTGGACCGCAAGGGGTTTCCCGAACAGATCGGCCTGATCTGTGAAGATCCGACGCGTCATTTTCCCGCCGGTCGCTTCGGCGAGGCGCTAGCGAACGCGCTTCCGGGCAAAGGGCCGCTTTTGGTTATCCCTGGTCGCGTCGGCCAGAAGATCACCACCGTTCAATTCATCACCCCGGACGGGGCGAAGAAAAACATCCTGCGCGGCCACATGACCGGCGCGTCCTACAGGATCGCCACAGGGGCGCAGACGTGGGTCTGTGAGGGCATCGCCACCGCGTTGAGCGTCAGGGCCGCCCTGCGGCTTCTGGGGGTCTCCGCAACGGTCCTGAGCGCCTTTAGCGCCTCGAATGTCGAGAAGGTCGCCGCCGCTATCCCCGGCGCCCTGATCGCCGCCGACCACGACGGCCCGAACGAGCATCTGGAAGGCAAGGGCGCGGGTGAGTTTTACGCCCGCCGGTCGGGTCGCAAGTGGACCCAGCCCCCGGCGCTAGGGGACTTTAACGACATGCACCAAGCCGATGGCCTGCGGGCTGTCGCCCTTCACTTACGGGAGGCGCTGGGATGAACGAAAGACCCCGCGCTTTCGAGTTACGCGGGGCCGGTCTGACGGACGGATTCAAGACAGTGGCGTCAGACATTGGAAGCCTACCACGGGGCGGAACCCCAGGCGAAGCGCAGTCCGAAAGAGAGAAGCGCGGTTCCCGGCACAGTGACGTTGGTGTCGAAAGTAGCTCTCAACGATCCGGGGAAGTCACTCCCACGGCTCGGCCCAAGGCGGCGGCTCGGCTCGGCCAGCAAGATCGCGAGGGTATGGGACCGGCTCTGGCGCTGAAAAGCGTCGGGGCTGGTCGTCCTATGCCCGGACAGCAACTCTCTCAACCAGCAACCACAAGAACAGAACAGTGAAGGTTAAGAACAGTGAAGCGCCCCGAACGTAGAAACGCTAACGATGGAGATCGGCGAATGACCCCTCCTACCCCGGCTATCGTTCAACGCATTTCTGAAGCTCTAGACACAGAGATCATCAACCAGCGCCGGGGCGTAACGACCCGCCCCTTCGACGCCTGCCTTGATCTAGATGCCGAGCGCCTAGCCCTAGCGGCCATAGAGGCCATTGCAGGCCATATGCGTGAGCAGGGCTTTGTCCACCCGTCCAACTGGCTGAGGAGCCTTCTTCGATGACCCGCACCCCCCGCCGCAAGAAAACAGACACCGCCGAGGCCCTGGCCGACCGCGAAGCCCGCAAGGCCCAGATCATCGCCCTGAAGGCCCAAGGTGTCCGCGTCGTGCATGACAGCGAATACCGCATCATCGCAGCGCACCGGCTGGACGTGTTTAGCCTGCTGCACTCCCGCAAGGGCGCCGAGGGCAAGGCCGCGCTCACCGATCAACAGCTTCAGGCCGCGCGCCGGCTCGAAATCCTGATCGCCATCGCCTACGGCCACGAACGCCCCGAACTGACAATGGACCGGGTGGACAAGGCCACCGCCACCGCATCCGAACAGATCACGCAGGCGATGATCGACGCGTCCCGGCTGTTGCAGATCGTCCTGAGCAAGTGCGGGCGCCGTGATGCCGAGCTGCTGTGTGCGCTCATGTCGGGGACCAACGCCCGGCTTGGCTCTGGCTGGCGGGACACGGTGGAGCGGATCACCGACGAAAGCCGCAAGGAAGCGCAAGCGGCGGTTATCCGGGCGGCGTGTCAGAATCTCGTGCTGGCATGGCAGGCGCTGGACTATGCAGCGCGGGAACGGAAGGCGAGGGCGGCTTGACGCTACCCCTTGCGCCGACGCACCGAATATGGGACACATTTGGTATCCGGGGTCTTGCGCCTGTAGCGCGCCCCGTTGAGTTCAGCGCCAACGCGCACCACCATCGCCCGACCCAGTACCGATCATCACGACAACGCATCTGCACCTTGGCGGTCAGCGGCGGGCGACACCCCATCAACACCCGACCATGTACTGAGGCGCGCCGATGGCTGGCTCGGGTAGCAAATGGGGCGACAAGGGCGGAACACCCCGCCTGCGAGGCCGAAGGGCTGTTGAACAGCGTAAGCGGCGATTGGCTTTTGAACCGCTCTGCCGAGACTGCAAGGCCAAGGGCTTCATTCGAGCCGCTGAGGTTATCGACCACATCGTTCCGCTCGCGCTGGGTGGGTCGGACGAAGACGCCAACACCAGGGCGCTTTGTCAGCCCTGCCACATGGTCAGAACTAGAGAACAATTTGGGTTGAGAGAAGTCAGGGCCATTGGCCTTGATGGCTGGCCCGCCGACTAAGTTTCGGCCCGACGAGGCGTCTCACCGCCAGCGCCGGGCCTAACCACCCGAACATCCGAGGTTCGATATGGCTGGGTCCGATATAGGGCCGAACGGCCTGTGCGCGCAATGCGGCAAGGCTGTACCGCAAACGCCCGGACCCGGAAGACCAAAGAAATACTGCTCAGCGCAATGTGCCAAGCGGGCGGCGCTGAATCTAGCGTCGAGCGCGAAGCGGGCAAAAACGTTGGCTGAAAGGCCAGCGGTTAGCCATTGCCAACGGTGCGCGACGCCGATGCCTGTCGGAAGGCGCGGGAAGGTTCCCCTTGCGTGTTCGGCGTGCCGTTTCGCACTTTATCGCGAAGCCCAAGGCGAGGAGCTTAGGGCACGCGCCCGAGAAAGGCAGTTGGCGCGGGAGCGGGCCTCCGGCGTCGTGCCGTTTGAGCAGTTCCAGCGCGAACGCACTAGAGCCTCTATAGAGAGGCGCACTTCAGTATGCGGGTCGTGTGGTGTCGGCTTTGTAGCAAAGCGCCTGGAGCGCCTTTCCTACTGCTCAAGGCAATGTGCCGGTGAGGCTAAGAAAACCAGACCGCCTGCCCATAGCAGGGTTTGGTTCCCGACCTGTCGAGAGTGTGACCGGGTATTTGCCACGCGCCTAGAGGCGGTGCGGGTTTGTTCAAACGAGTGCAAAGCGGCAGAGGCAAGGCGAAGCGCCCGCATTCGAGCTGCCGCATCCGTCGTTCCGCTAAAGCTGCGGTGTCCAGAGTGCGACAGCGAGTTTGTGCGGACGTATGGCGACAAGGGACGAGCGTTCTGTTCGCAGCCGTGCTCAAAGCGCCATAGTGCAAGAGCGAGCCGAAAGAAACGCAAATGGGTCGAGCGAGCGGCCCGCGTCGAGACGGTCAACCCGTTTAAGGTGTTTAAGCGCGACGGCTGGCGCTGCCAGTGCTGCCGGAAACCAACGCCTAGAGACAAGCGCGGAACCTATCACCCGCGCGCGCCGGAGCTAGATCACATCGTCCCCGTTTCTAAGGGCGGCGAGCATAGTTACCGCAACACACAGTTACTCTGTCGGGCGTGCAACGGGGCGAAGTCAGACACGGACGGCGGACAGCAGATGAGGCTGTTCGGGTGAGTACCCCGTGGGGGTATCGACATCGCTGAAAGTATAGTTTTTGGAAAC
>Ga0315901_10001425_pt1 | contig 34756 bp, 35 predicted proteins | sample LakEriMetagenome_10_FD_203761 | JGI IMG/M metagenome (GOLD analysis project Ga0315901, IMG submission 203761) | Freshwater fungal communities from buoy surface, Lake Erie, Ohio, United States - Buoy 2 MA116 | ecosystem: Environmental > Aquatic > Freshwater > Lake | place: USA: Lake Erie, Ohio...
GCGTAACGAGTCAATAGACCTTTTCTTGGTGTGAAGGTTTCTGGATCGTACACTAATGGAGTCATGATAAGTGGAACGTATGGAGCGAATACAGCACCTGTTTCAAGGAATTGAGATCCTCTATAACCCATCAAAATTACATTTTCAGTCATGTATGGGTTTTTGTATACTGTATAACGGTTGTTCAAGTTACCTGATTTTTGGATACCAAATGCATAGCTTGCTTTTGTTACATCACCATCAGAAGTTGAAGCAAATCCTGGGATTGATTCAAGGATTGTTGCTACACTTGGAGAACATACTAGGAAGTTTGCACCACCACGTAATGTCTTTTGGTGAATTTTATTAGAAACTTTTTGCATTTTAGTTCCTAAAGTTTGGAACCACTGACCTTGAGTGTTGAAGAAATTTAGGTCATCATATCCTGTTCTAGCAGCATTCAATGCTCTGTTATTTTGAGCATACCAATATTCATCAGCAGCAGAAGCATCTTGAATCAACATATCTAAGTTTTCTAGATCAATTTCTAGAGCGATATACTCAGACATAATTGAAGTCAATTCAGCTTCAGCATCAAGAGATTGGTAAGCATTCAAATCTTGAGCGAATTCTGGTGTCCATTGTGCTTTCAATTTTCTTGTTTTAGCAACAATAGCTTCAGATTTCATTTGGATATTGATTTGCGGAATAGCTAATGCATCAGCTGATGTAGATTCAGCATTTGGATATCCAGCACCTGAATTGTCTTCGAAATCACCTCTGTAGTTATCAGCTGGTTGCATATTGTAGAACAATGTGTTAGTTGTAGCTGAACCTGAAGGTAGATTTGTCATAGCACTAGTTGAACCAGATACGATAAATGTTACACTGCTTGTACCATTAGTAGTAGTATACTGTGGTAACAAACGATCGTAAACAGCACCTAAAGAGATAGCGCCTGAACCTGAAGCAGGAACAAATGCACGAACACCTTTAAAATCTACACGCATAGGGTTAGTTACTGTCATAACAATTTTAGACAAAATACCTGATACGATAGATGAAGATAATTCTGAATTATAATCAACATCGGCCCAAGTTGCAGGAGATGTAGTAGAAGTTACAGAAGATGAGAATTGGTTGATTGAATAAGCAAATCTACCAGCACCATAAAGACCTTGTGAAGGGTCTGCATTTACTCCTGGGTTAGTGTTACCATACATAGATGAAGTAGCACCATAAGTGTCACCACCAGGACCAAATTGTCCAGAAGGAGCAACTTTTCCTTGTCCATATTGGAAATCTAGGAAAAATACTAGACCTGAAGGTAAATTCATTGGTTGTACTGACATGAATTCTTTAGTTGATAAAGAACCAAATACTTTACGTACCAATGGAAGAGCTACACCAGCCCATTGCTCACCTTGTCCTACATTAAAAGTAGCACCACCTACGTTTGTAGAAGATTGCTCAACAACTAATTGTTTTGCTTGGTTTTCGAGGATCAAAGCCATGTTGTTTTTTTCAACTTCGCTTCCTAATCCTTCTAATAGGCCTGTTTTAGACCATTTGCTAGCCATACGTGCAGCATCACTCTGCATGTTTCTCCATCCGTTGGCTGAGCTTTCTAAAAGAGAATTAATACTTGACATTTTTTGTTTTTGTTTTAAATTAATAAATTAAATAATTCCAGCCAATTTTTGCATTCTTTTAAATACATCGTTTGACTCTACGATTGGTTGTTTTGCGGTAGGAGTAACAGTTGATTTTGAAGCTCTACCTAGGTTTTCTTTAATAGTAGTTTTAGCAACTTTAATACCCTCGTTTAAAGTTTCGTATACCATTTTTACTTCACCTACGTTTTTAGCTTTGTCAAATGAACTTAATACTTTTACCTTTTGATTTTCGTTTAAATTTTTAGCTTTGAAGATTTTGTTTGAGTAAAGTAACTTAGCGTTCAATAAATTGATTTCGTTAAGTTCAGAACGAAGAGCATTGATAGTTTTGTAAGCTTCTTCAAGTTCATCTTTCATTGTGTCAGTTTCTTCAAGAGCACCTACACCTAATGAACCTTTATCACTTCCAGGTTTAAATGGAGAATCTAATTTAAAAAATCCAAAAATTGCAGTAACTGCATTTCTCCAATCTCCTGAGCTAGGGTAACCATCTTTAAATTTTGGGTCATTAATTTTGCTACCCAAAAGTTTAATTTTTTCTTCTTTACTTTCTAGAGCTTCAACTTCTTTTGCAATTCCTGGGAAATCGCTTTCAAGTTCTTTAACTGCTCTAGGTTTTATTCCAAAAATTTCATTGGTTTCTTCCTTTTCTTCGTACATTCCTTCTTCTTCCATTTCTTCGATTTCTCTTAAAAGTTCTGCTAAATCTACTTCTTCCTCTTCTTCAGCGCCCATTTCCATTTCTTCACCTTCTTCTTCACCTCCGAATTCAGGTCCTGCTTCTAACTCACCGTCTTTAATCATTTGTGCGATTACGTCTTCAATCATTTCCTTAATCTCGTCGTCCGAAAGGTCTTCCATTTCCATGTCACCTTCTTCTTCTCCTTCTTCCTCTTCACCTTCTTCTTCACCTTCTTCTTCAGCTTCGTAAAGGTTTTCTCCTTCTTCCATTTCTTCGCTTTCTAGCTCTGCTAAAAGTTCTTCCAAATCAACTTCCATCATTTCTTCTTTTTTACCTTCTTCCATGTCTTCAGCTTCATCCATTTTTTCTACGTCTTCAGCTTCATCCATTTCTTCCATTTCTTGAAGTTTCAAAGATAACATTGATTTAAGTTGAGGTGTAAAGGCTTCTTCTAGAGCTGCTTTTGCGTTTGCTATTGCTGCTTCTTTAACAGCTTTAGCCTCAGCGATTGCTTCTTTGAGCATTTCTCTGTTTTTTGCCATTTTTCCTAAATTTTTTGTTGGGAAAGTACGTTTATTTATCAAACGTAATAGAATTCAATTAATATAATATCGCATAAGTGTGAGGGGCGATATATTCTGTTATATGTATGTGTATTTTTTGTTAAAGTCGCAAAAAATAAAAAAGCCCTCAAAAAGAGGGCTAATTTAGTCACCGGTTTGCATATTTTAAAATATCGGGCATGTGCCTTTTGCACATAAAATTTCGGTTATAATTGAATTAGTACGAGCGTATTGGTCTAGATATGTTGTTCTTGATTCGTTTAATGAACCGTTTTTCATCCATGAATCTGGGTTTGAAGGATTGGATACTAGATCCCATGTAAGTAATTCGAAATCATCTTGTACTTCCATTACTTCACCCATTTGTTTTAATGAGCCCATCCCACGAGAAGAAATACCAATTGTTAAACCATTGTTAACTAAAGCACCTGCTATACGACCAGATACTGTTCCTTTTGGTCCTGGGTCTGAAAATATTTCAACTGTTCCCCATATTTCATCTCCATCCCACCACATTTTTCTAATAGCATGGGATGCATTTTTTAAATTTATAACTTGAGAATCAGGGTGGTCTAATTCACCGCATGTTTCTGTTGTTTTATATTGAATTTTCTTTTGGAAATTGTCAATTTCACGTTCCCACAACTCACGTTTGTAGTATCTTCCGTTACCGTTTTTAACCTCCACGGTAGCTAAAATACCTTCAACAAAGATATTTCCATTACCTTTTAACCCTTCTAAAAGGCGAACAGGTTGGGGAACAAAATGTCTAGTTTCTATTAAGAGTTGCTTATTCATGGTTTAATATTCTTCAGATTCTTCAGGTTCATCTTCGAAAATTTCTGTTTTAGATATTTTATCTGCTAAAGCTTGAATACTTTTTATTGATTTTTCAGCATCTTTTAAGTTTTTAGGATCTAAATCTCCTTCAGCTTCATCGATGTATTCAGCTTCTTCAATAGGTTCATCTTCATCGATGATTTCTTTTTTCTTACCTTTGGTTTTGCTAAGCATTTTTTCAACCTTAGATTTTGCTTGCTCTAATTTTTTAATATCTTTTTCAAGTTCTTTAACTTTTTTCTTGTCAGTTAAAGCTTTCATATCTTCATCCTCGTCAAGTTTACTAAGTTTAGAACGTCTATGATCAATTAAAGCATCAATTTTATCTAGTTTAGATTGTAGAACTTCATGTTCTGCTTCTTTATTAATATCAGCTAAATCTTTTTCTACACCTTCACGCAAAATTTCTTCCATTGGTTTTTGAAATTTTGGATTTGGAGTTTTAAATGAAAGTCTTCCATCTCTACCTACATTAACATTATTTAAAAGAGTATAGTCATCTGTAACTCCTTCTTTAGTAGGAAGATTAATTTTACCTCCAATATTATTAGCAGTATTTATGAAACTCATAAACATTGGGTTAATATCGTATGGTAATTTTTTTAAGTTTAATGGAGAAAGTAATCTAGAGCGAATAGCAACCCCTGTAATTTCTTCTGGGTTTTTAGGATTTCTTAATACTCTTAAGTGTTGATTTTTTTTCATTAGCTCCTCAGTTGGGGCTGCTAAGTATACAGTAAGAAAAGGTTGTGGATCTCTTTCTTCTCTTTCTTTATCACTTACTTGTGGGCGAATGTTAACTAATTGATATGCTTCTTCTAATTCAGCATTAATCATTTCACGAATTACTTCACGTAATTTAGATTCTTCTGGTGGGTCATTTTCTTTTGATTTTGTAGATAAACGCATCCTAAATGCATCCCTAAGTTCTTCTTTAGTTTTAGTATACTCATCTTTCTCATTATCTTCTAAATCTTCTTCGATTTCCTGGTGTTTATCTTCATTTAAATTACCATATCCAGATGAAGCATATTTTCCTTTAGGTTCTTTTGGAGTACCTAAACCAGGATGTTCAGTTACGTATCCTAAATCTTTAACACCAAATTGACCATCTTTTGTATAGTGAATTGGATCTTTAGATAAATTTTTCAATACAATATCTTTCAATTGTTGCATTGTTTTATCTGCATTTTTAGGATCTTTCATTTCAGCGTAATATCCCATCATAATTTGATCAAATATCAAATTATCTGGGTTTTTATCGTCTGAATAGTCAAAGTTTTTTTCAAGATCTTTTTCTACAGGTTTAGAAACTTTTTTCTCTTCTGCTTTTACTTTCTCGTCTTCATTTTCTTTTGCTTTTCTAGCTTCAGCCAAAAATGCTTCAAATGCAGTTTCATAAGATTCTTTTTTTCTTGGTTCATATCCAGCAACAGCAGTTAAACCAATTACATTTTCTGAGATAATGTTTTTAGTTTTAAGAGAAGCAGCAGCTTCCTCAAATGTAGCAGAATTTGGTACAATATGAGGAAAGTCACGTTTAGCATCTGCAAGGAAAACGCCTTTATGTCCTTTACCTTCTTTAATTAATAGATACTGATCTTGTAATGTTTTTTTCATTGTTTTTGTTTTAATAAATCTACTGCTTTTTGAATATATGCTAAAACCATTGAAGACGGTTTATAGATATCATACGATCCCGGGTTAGCAGCGTAATATTCTATAGTTTCGTTTTTTGCGTTTGATATAAGTGGAGATATTTCTTTGATCAATTTTTCAATTTGTTCAAATTCATTAACTCTGTCATCTTGAAATTTATCTGCTCCAGTTTTTTCTTTTTCCTCTTCCCACAATTTTTTAATATCGTAAGATTTAGGTTTAATGTCAGGAACAGGTTTAAATCCTAACTTATAGTAATAAATATTTTTAGCTCCTTTAGCATTCGTTTTAGAAGCAAAAGCAGCCGGTGTAGCATAACCTTCTCCTTGACCAGCACTAAAAGAAGCACCACCAGCATTGGTAGCACTCATTTCTTTGAGTTTTTTACGAATTATTTCTTTTAACTTATCCATTTACAGTTTCTAATTCATTGATTAAATCACAATACTGTAACAAATCAACTAAATCATTATCTGTTATTTTAGCATTTTTTGCTGGTGGGTTGATTACAGATATAATTTCGTCAATTTTAATTTTGGTAACCGGATTTTGGGTCTTTTTATTTAAAGTTTTCAATTCAGTTTTAATTTCATTTATTTTATTAGTATAAAATTCCTTTAAACGGGGTGTATTATCTACTGAATTGATGTATTCTTTTAAAATAAGTTTTTGATTTATATTTAAATCATCATATTTGTTGTTAAATTTCTCCATTAATATTTTATATGTAAGGAATTTAACATCTCTATCTGCATTTTCTATTTCTTCCAATACTTCATCTCTTACAGCATTTTCTTTAATTTGAGCAGCTGTTAAATGTTCAAGTATAGTAACTTTATTTGCAATAGTTTGTTCTGGGTTTATAGGGGATTGAGAGTGGGTTATTTCTAACAATGTATAAAAAGCAGCATATACTTTATAGTTAGGTAACTTATGATTAAAAAATGTATTTAAATCATAATTTTTCTGTATCTCATTAATTAGATTATATTTTTGTCTCTTGAGTACTCCTCTATTTAATGTTTTAGAAGAATCTACTAATGTTGAAACTACAATATTAGCCTTTGCTTCAGTTAATGTAGTTTTCTTTAACAATGTCTCGTATAACTTATACTCACGACCTAATTCCGTTTTAACGAAATATTTTTTAAGTATATCTTTTGCTGGAGAATCTTTCCCTTCTAGCGTATCTGTAGTGATTTGGCGAACTAAAAGTTCAAAAAGTATACCAGTGTTTTTATACTTTGAATGTTTTACTTGCATTCTAATATTTGTTTATTTATAAATATATGAAAAATTATTACTCTCGTATTTGTGATTCATCTAATAATGAATTTCCTTTAATATCCGATTCAAAAATCATTTGTTTCTTTTGATTTTTAATACTATTGAAAGCATATGCATTTTTGTTTCGTTTTGTTTTAGTTTCTAATGCTAAAGGAGATCCACCTTTATATTGAGGTTTGATAGAATCTGATTCATCGTTATCTTGGGTTACACCTGCTGTACCAATCCTATCTTTTCCAAAAGCATTGTCTTGTGTATTTCTATCAGTTACATTTTCTTTTGGTCTTCCTAGAGGTTCTTTTTCATCATATCCTTCAGGTACTTCTCCACTTTCATATCTTTGTCTTCCATATAAAGAGGCTAAATCATGTGGTGTACCATAAGATTTACCTGTTTCAAGTGGATCATTTCCTTCATTTTCAACTTGGGTTAAACGGAATTTACGTTTAGCATCTTGAAGAATCAAGTCTCTATATTCATCATATTGATCCTCACTCATATGGAATAATTTTTCATATATAAAGTCAGTAGGGAATATTTTAGCTTCAATCATAGCATTTGCTACTTCTACTTTTTCTTTCATTAATGCTAATCTTTCTTGATCATATATTATTGAAGGAGTAGTTAATGAAAGTTCAAAGTTTGTTAAACTCTCATCAGTATAACCTTGAGCATATAAGTGAACTAAGGCAATTTTAGTTAATTCTGAAACTAGAATACGTTGGATACGTTCAATTGTGCGAGCAAATCTAATATCTTCAGCTGCTAATGTTGCTTTACCAGTTAAATCTTTTTCATATCCCATAAATGCTTTTGGAACCTTAAGGGCAGCAAATAATTTATCTCTTAAATATTCAACATCTTGGATACCATCATATTGTAAACCACCTAAATTGTCTATTTTGGTTGCTTGATCATTACCTCTTACTGGGATGTAAAAATCCTCAAGTAAGTTTTGCATGTTGTATTTTAAGTTATAATCACCTGTTTGTTGATCAATGTACGGGGTACGTTTCATTTTGGAAATTGTCTTCTGCATAAAGTTTTCTACTTCAGCAGGTGCAATATTTCCAACATTAATGTAAAATATACGTTTTTCAGGCGCTCTAACTATACGATGGATTAACATTGCATCTTCCATCATCGTGTATTGTTTAAACAACTTACGAGCAGGTTCTAAATATGATCTACCATAAGGTAAAAAGTTAGTATCCGTTAACAAACGGAAATGAGCCATTTCGTAATTGTCAAAGAAAATAGCTTTTGCTTGATTTCCTGAATTTGGTACATTGTAATAACCGTAATCTGAAGGAGAGGAAATACCATCTGGGTCAAATCTAAATCTTACAGACATTGGGTGGTCTTTATCGTATCCGTCTTGTCTTTCAATATGGAATGCATTGTATGGTATAACATTATATACACCAAATTTTTCAGCAATTTCTAATTTTAAGAAAAAATCACCATATTTTAACATGTTACGAGTCCAAGGCCATAAGTTAAATTCTACATTTAATACATCGTAAAATAAATTATATAGAATTTTTTGAATATCTTCATCAGATGATTTAATTTGTAATACTTCACCCATGTCATTACGTAAAGTACTTTCATCAGCTATAATATCTAGAGCAGAGGCGACAATAGCATCTGTATCCATTGAGTCATATTCAGAATAAAGTGTAGGGCGTAATGTTTGATAGTTGAAACTACTTTGGTATCCATATATTGATGTGTGTGAATTAGTGTAAATCCTATTAAATCTATCTACTAGAGCATTTGTTTCATATTCACCTGAAACTTGGATTTTGTTTATATCAACTACTTTAAGTTGAGATCCACCTTCATTACGGATGATTACATCTGTTGAAAATAGTCGTTTTAATCTTGAAAATAATCTAGTATCTGCCATATCGATTTATATTAACCAAGAAATATCTTCTTGATCGTTTGAGTAAGGGTTATCTATCTTAAACGGGTTATTATTGTATTTATTTGGTTGTTGATTTGAATAACCTCCAGAATATCCATGATGGTTAGTGCTTATGCTATTGAGCATACTTTTGGTCATTTCCATACCGCTTTGTCTTAGCTTAAATGCTGTTTCTCTTAAAAATGCTGCTATAGAAAATCCCATAATTAAATCATCATTGTATCCAGATTGTGCTTCTGGTCTACCATTTCTCCATATAAATACTTTCATTTCCTCTATTAGTCTAGCAGACTGAATAATTGCTCCTCTATCTCTAATAGCTTCTTGAAACTTTCCAATTGATATTGGACGAGTAGCAGAAGACATTGTAAATCCGGGGGTCATTTTACTATGGTCCATGTATGGGTCAAAATAGCTATCCACTGTTAAAGCATTTCCTTTAGGTGAATAATACAAATTATGATACCCTCTATCAAGGATAGTTTGAATAGTTGACCAAGCTATACTAGAATTTTCTGGGGCTAGTAATGCATTATTGTATTCGGTTGCTATTGCTACAAGTAAATGTCCAAAATCTTTAGTTCCAATTTGTCCTTTATATTCACCTACTTGTTTATATGTCTCAATATCAATTATATGAAACGTAGAATAATCGGCTCCATCACCTCTAGCAACGTCAGCTGTAATTAAATAGTTACGCGAGTAATCCGCTGGTTCCCAAATCCATAGATTTTGATCAATTCCACGTTTTTCAAGTGGTTCTCTTATGTATGTTTTTTCGTAAAAATCAATTTCATCTGGTAAAAATACAGTATCACCTGATGTGCTAAAATCACAATCACATTCTTGTGCTGCCATTTTAGGTCCTAAATCAGCATCTTGTTGATCTCTCCATGCTTGGTCTCTTTCAGGGTGTACACTCCAAGGTAAACGAATAGGTAAAAAGCTATTTTCACCCATTTCTGATGCAATCCATGTCTTATGGAACCAGTTACCTGTACCATAAGGTGTAGATAATGCAATACAACCTCCACCAGTAGCTAAGGTTTGTTGAGCTGAGGCCCATATCTCACCTATATTATGGATAAATGCTGCTTCATCTATTAGTAGCAAAGAAACTGCTTCTGAACGACCTGCATCACTTGATGCTGAAGTTGCTTTAATTTGAGATCCATTTGGTAGTCGAAGGGTTAGCTTATTTGCTTCATCTGGTTTGGTTGGAAATTTCAACCATGAAGGTAAGTTTTCGTACATAAACTTAACCTTTGTAACCATATTTTTAGCAGTATCCTGTTTAGTTGCAATACAAAGTACGTTTTTGTCTTGATGGAACATCATCAACCATAAAGAATATCCTGCAGATAATGTAGAAATACCTAACTGTCTAGATTTTAAAACAATTGAATATGGATTTTCTTGAAATAATGTTAAAACACGTTCTTGAAATGGGTATAAGTTAAATTGAATTCGACCACGTTTTGGATGCTGAATGTAGCAATATTTTTTCATAAAATATGCTGGTGATGCAGCACATTTAACATATTCTTCTCGTATTGCTTGTTTCAGTTCGTTAGCCATATTACTTAACTAATGATAATGTAAGTAAAGAGATTAATACTCCCACGAATCCTCCACCAACCCATTTAATTCCTGTTTTTAAATTTTCGTTTTCTCTTTTAAGGCTTTCAACATCTTTTTCTAGACCAGTAATTATGTTGGCTTGTTTTTGTTTTAGTTCATTAAAAGTAGCTACTTGTTTTACACAAGTACTATCTTTTTTAATATAATCATTTATGACACTATCTTTTTCAACTATAGTCTCATTTAGTTGCAAAACCAATTTTTGAGTTTTTTTCAACTCTTCTATTGCAGCGTCTCCTTTAGTTAAATCAGTAGCAATCTTTTGGGCAGTTTTGTAATCGAAACAAATTTTACTTGTATCTTTTTGCGAAAAAGTCGTTGAGCTGAGAAGGAGTGTAATTACCAATATCTCTAATTTTCTTATCATAATAAGCACGTATATCTGTTATTTCATTGTTTGTATTGCTTATTTCATTGTTTAGTGAATCTATTCTATTTTGATGAAATAAAATGGATTTATCTAACTCAAATTGGTGTTTTTGTAAATCTATTAATACATTATTTAAACTATCAATTTCTTGTTTTTGTTTATCATATTTTGATAAATCTACTTTAGTTGGTTTAAGTAATAACCATAACAGGAGTAAAATGATCGCACCTAAAATTAGGTGCGATGCATTTAAAGTTATGGATTTATCTTTTACCATTAAATATTAACTTGTTTGGCTTGATTGTATTTTTTAATAATATCTTGTTTAGATTTTAACCAAGCCATAGCTTCTTTATCTCCCTCTTTTGCTTTTGCAATTTTATTTTTTAATTCTGGTTCAACTTCAGATTTATACTGTTTAACTAGTTCATCTTTACCTCTAGCAGCTTTTTCCATTTCAACATCTCCTGCTGGGGCTTTTTCTGTATCAAGAATATCTTCATCTTCATCTTTATAGTAGGTGTCTTCTACTTCTTCGTCTGAATATGACACATCATCAAATCCATCAGCTCCTGGTGTGCGAGTAGCTGTTTTAGTTCCTGCTGGTCTTCCTCTTTTACCTGTTGATTCTGGTTTTTCTTTTTTAGGTTTAGTTGGATCGGCTTTAGGACCACGTTTATCAGGAGCAATAAGACCTAAAGCTTTTTTAATAGCATTGTTTGTTTGATTAGCTTGTAAATCTTTTCCACTAATAGCCCCAAATTTATCAACTTCAACATCCTGTTGTTTGTCAAGAGCTTTTACAACTCTAGGATCTTGAGAAATTCCTTTTCTTTTAGCTCCTAAAACTTTTTCTCTAATACTAGTAAGAGCTTCAGTTGCTTTAGCTTCATCTTTTTTAAGATCTTCAAGCGTAACACCCATATCTGCAAGAGTTTCATCAACAATAGCATCAACTGCATTTTGTAAAGTATCTTCTTTACCATATTTTGTTGCTACCCCTTGATCTAATTGTCCTCCAAAATCAGGAATTTCATTTAACGCAGAAGCAATTTCTTCACGTACTATTTCGAGTAAACGGGTTTTTTTCATTTTAGTATATTTTTATTTATAAATATTATGAAAATAACGTCTGTTTAACTTTTTGTACTCTTTCCTCAACACTACCCGTTAATTTAACTATTCTTTGATTTTTATGACCATATTTATTTAATAAATTTTTAATTTCTTTGTCAACATCTTTTCTATATTCTGCATCTGTTGTTCTAACACCATTATCCTCAATTTCTACCCCTTTAGGTGAAATGTAAAATATGTAATCATATTCTTTAATTAAATGTGATGCTGCTTGACAAATTTCATCTGCTATGTAATATGGTATTGATTCAGCTAAACGTGTAAAAGCCATAACATCTACAACTGTTCTATCAGTAATGATATTACTATGAAATAATTCAGAGGCACGTTCAGCTAAAAATACAAATTGACCTTTTAATGTTGAATCTGTATTTAATGGGATGCCTAAATCACGTAAATATTTTGAACGTTCTGTTTTAAATTCATATTCTTTAAATTCTGGTAGTTCTTTTAAAGTATTAACTAATGTAGTTTTACCTACACTCATTGTTCCACAAAATCCTATTTTCATATTACTTAATTAAATTTTCTGCTACATAAATTGCTTGAGCACCTGATACTGTAATACCACGAGCGCTTAAAGCATCACCTACAAAATGTACGTTAAAATACTTAGTTAAACTAAGATCTTTATAATTTACTAGTGGTTCTGGTGAAAGATATTTTACCTCGGGTATATAAATCCCCCAGTCATCTCCCAATGTTGGGAATACTTTTTTCATATCTTCAATAAAATCCTCTACATATTGAAAATAACCACCCATTACCTCTCTTACACCATCCAAAAATTCAATTTGATATGCTGTTACATTATTGCCTTCTGATGTTGTTGAAGGTGTACGTGTTGGACTATAATATAAACCGGTACCATTGAATTGTAATTTATTTACAACGTTACGTGACCAAGTAAATGGATCTTCAATACCATTGATTTCCATCAAAATACCAAAATTGGTCATATTGTTTCTATATGCTTCATCTTTTTTAGCGTGACCATTATATGAATGATCACCATATGTTTCCTCTACAGCAACATAAGCCGCATTATTGTTTGTACAAAATGAACGTAACGAAACACCTTCATCATCAAATTTTCTATATAACTTAAAGTCATATGAAATATCGATTAGTTTTTGGAAGTGTTTTTGTGGTGCTTCAAATCGAACTCCAATTTGTACTGATTTAGGTTCATCTGGGAGTTTATATTCGTTTGCTAGTTGTTGGGCAAAGTCTATACCTGATTTACCTACTGCAAAAATAAGTTCATCATATGATATATTAGGAAAAGATGTATCATTTCCTTCATACCATATTTCATTATTTTTAAAATCAATAACTGATACTTTAGTTTCCCAAACAAATCTTACACCTTTAGATACTAAATAATCGTACCAATTTTTAGCAATTTCAGATAAATAATCTGTACCTACGTGCCATACAGGAAACAATCGTAAACCAAAGTATGGTTTAATAAATTCAGGTTCTTCCTCTGGGTTTGAACATTGTACTTCTTCTGGTTTAGGGTGAAAACGTTTAAAGTTAGTAATGACTTGATCCATCAATTCCATTGCTTTTTCTTCACCACAATATTTTGATAATTGACCTCCAATTGCTGTATGGTAAGTTAATTTACCATCACTCCATCCTCCAGCACCTAAAAATCCTGTCATTACTTCTTCAGGTAAGCGTTTATATGGATCTTTACCCATATCAATTATTGTAATTAATTCTCCAGGGTATCCATTATCTACTAATTTAGTTGCAGCATTTACACCTGCTACACCTGCTCCTACTATTACTATTCGTTTATCCATTCTGGTTTATTATTTAATTTTTTCCAATCTAATCGTTTAACTTTTACTTTATCGTTAATATAAAAATTCTTATATGCTTCTATAGTATCCTCTAATTTAAATTGATCAGGCATACACTGAGGGGGATCCATGAATCCATTGTCAGGTAAATTAGGTTCGTTATCTCGAAGCCATTCGAGTACATCTTTTGTTTTATGTTTTTTACCATATCGTTTTTCAAATTCATTACATATTTCTAAACCATGACTAGCTAACCATCTATAGTGTTGTATAGATTCTCTTGTCCATTTTGTGGATGGATGATTTGTATGTGATTGTTTATATGGTGCTGTTGAACCATTAATCCAATGAGCAACACAGCACATTTGTGCACATTCAATTTGCATTTTTCTAATATGATCATCAGCCAGTTCACGTGCAGCTATAATAGGATCTTCATTAATGTAAAATATATTCATAACTCTTATTTAAGTTTAATATACAAAAAAAGATGACCTAATCCAAAGATTAGGCCACAGCTCTACTAATTTTTTTTAAGTCGACAGGCTATGAATCTGTCTGTATGTTTATACTTTTTTTACATATTGAATACTATCTCCTTTTTCAAAAAGATAATCTTCACCAGCTATAGCTCTCCAAAACCAGTATGGGTTTTCATCTGAAGCTATATCTTCTGGGGTAAGTGTATAAGTAATATCTCCAGCTCCACTTCTATTTTCTGTAGTATAAGCTACATAATAGTTACCTGGTTCTAATTGATCCAAAGGGGTATTTTTAACATCTTGAAGATTTTCTTTCAATATGTTGGTTATTTCTTCTTTAATTAATTTTTTTAAATCAGATGTTTTCACGATTTATGTATTTTTAGTTTTAATGTTCCTGTTCCTTTAATGACTCTATGATATAAATGTCTTGGGATAAATATACGTTCTTTTAGTGAGGTAGGCAAGCAATTATCTAATTGAAGTTGCCAATCTGTATCTTCTATAATTTCAATGGTTCTATCCTCGTTATCACGATGCCAAAGTAATTCAATTGGGTCTATATTTTCGTTAAATTCACGAATAATATATTTGTCTGTAACTTCTATGTCTGTGTATGGTTTATTCACTTTCTTTACGCTCTTGCCACTCGTAAGATATACTATCTTTTTCAATAGGACCACCTTTTGCCCAAGTTCTACAAGTACGAGCTGAATGGCATTTAAAGCTATGCATCCAACAGTATCCTAATCTTCCATCATTGTCTGATAATGGGCCTGGCATGCAATCTTCCATTCTTGGGGAAATATCAAAAGCAGCACAATTAGCACAAAGTGATTGTTGAGCTGCTTCAACTGTTGTATCCCAATGATTTGCTAATTCATCCCAATAATCACCAGGTTCATCTACGTTTAAAGGACCATATTTGATATAATCTGCTTTAATAGCTGAATCTCTATTTCTAGTGTTTAATTCTAGATCTTGGGTAGGTAAAGGACAAGCCATTGCTGCTTCATATAATTTACCTTCAGCTAGATATTTTCTTAAATCAAATGTGTCCATATTATTTTGTTTTACCCCATTTTTTACCTTTTCCAGGTGTTTTACATTGAGCAGGTGTAGGGCGACATGAAGGATATTTTGAACGTGTTTCTCCTTTTTCCCTACCACATGCTTTACATTTTGTTTTACCGTCTACTTCACGGCAAGTATTACAATCTACCCATCCACCTTTTTTACCAGGTTCACCTTTACGTGAAAACCAAGTGCGTAATGTTTCTTTAACTTTTTCAAAAATTAATTCTTCTGTAACTTTAGAAAATCCTGATCCATAAGGAGCAGCTTTACCTGATTGTGGGTCATCTGTTTCTTTAATACCTTTCCAAATATCTCCTTTACGACATCTAACTACAGCACCTGATTTATAAGCGGAAGGTTTATCAAATTTACGATCAGCAATGCGTAAACATCTGTCGCGTTTGTTTTTTTCCTCTTGTAGGACTTCTTGTATTATTCTGTCTAATCTATCCATCACCAAAAACCGCTAAAAGAACTTTTTAGACCCAAAAGAGATGCGTAACGAGGAAGCCTACATGACCAATATGAAGGTTTAGTTCTATCGGTTTTATTTTTACAATCATGACGTGCAGCAAATGCTCTACGTGCTTTAGGGTCATTTATTTTAGCAGACATTCCTACTTGACCAAAAGATACTTTTTTTACTTTACCTTTATCTCTTACGTAAACGTAGAATTTTTTAGATCCACCACGTTTTGGTTTTCCAATTGGTGGAGTTTTTTTATCTTCTGCTTCTTCAAGTTCGTCTTCCTCTAACATAGGTAAGTCTAAAGGTACTTTTTTACCTTCATACATTCCATATTCACCTAAATTAGTTTCAAGTAAAATTTCTTTATCATCATCGTTTACATGAATAATTTCACGTAAATATAAATAACGAGCTTCCGACCATAAATTAAGAAACGATTGCGAACCATATCGGAACGTGTTTTCGGTAAGTGGTAGTTGTTTATCCACGTGATAACGCAGATTTTCCGATAATATATCTTTTTTAACTAAACTTTCGTTTAGTACTACACCAGTATTACCTACATTATCACAATCGTGACATCCACAATTACAAGAATCTTTTTTAGGTGGTGTAGATAGTACTTCTTTTATAAGTTGTCTTAAGCGTTCCATACTTATAAATATTATTTATTTGTTCTAATGTTCATTCTTAAAGGTAATACCTTACCAGCAGCATTTCTAGCTACAATTTGATATACTAAAGGAACATTTTTTCCTCCTTCTAGTACTTCACTATCTGTTTCAATTCGTACCTCTAAAACTTTTGTTGAAGGACCAGGATATTTTATTTTAACGGAATCTGGTCTTAATTCTCCTACCATTTTATAAGCATCCTCTGGGGTTGCTACGGGGTAAATGAATAATTTTCCTCCGGGTTTTTCTCTAACATACCAGTAACCATATCCAAAAGAGGAGGCAAGTAAGTTTTTTACTTGAGTTAAATCATCTATTTTAGTAGATTCCCAATTATTTGGTGTACCTGTTTGGTTAATATAATTGTTTAACCCATCTGCTATTCGTTGAGAATCTATTCCCAAAATATTAAATATATCTGCAAATAGTGGATTATCTCCATATTTGGATTGATCAAATATTACTTTACCTTCTTTATCAAATGTTATAAATGGTATATTTCCACCATTGTAAATTGCGGAACCACCTACATTTTTAATTGATAAATAATATGGCTTATCTGCTGTAATTACTATATCTGCAATAGTTGAACCTATTTCTTTAGGTCCATCAAATGAAAGTTGCCTTGAAGTGTCAGATGCACCAGCAAATTCAATTTTTTCTGGGGTTAAAGTAGATGGATCAATTCCTAGGGTAGAAAATATTTGTTTTACTTCAGGATCCTCTATTGAATCTAAAGGTGTACCAGCTGCTGCTTTTAATTTTCCAAGTAAACCTTGTTCATATTTTTCACCTTCATTTGCTCCACCTGCTAAGGTAATTTGAACTTGACCTTCACCTTCTAAATCAAATTCAAACATGTTATATTTTGAACTATCGTTAGGTCCTTCTTTTGGAGCGTATACTTTTATTTTAGGTGAATTAAATACACTATTTAAAATTTCAAGAAATTTATCTTTATCTATTTTATTGATATTACCTACTCTATAGGTATCTTTCATTTTAGACAAACCAGCTTCTTTACCTTCTTTTGAATTAACTATAGAATCAATTGCTTTACGCGTATTAGCTGCTTTAGTTCCCTCTCTTAAGTCAATGTTATGTTTAAACAATTCACGTTCTATTAATAACATATCCTGCTTATTTTTTAAGTCAGGATATCCTTTAGGAAACTTATAAGCTATACTATGTAAAAATTGTTCTAAAATATCCATTACCCTTTTATTTTTACGTCTATTGTTTTTTTCAATGATTGAGCAATAGCATTGTTTGATCTAAAACTTTCATTCATTCCATTCCATATTAAGGTAAGAATATTTTTAAGTTCTATAGGATTATTTATTTGAGATAATGCTGATTTTCCTGGGCCTTCAAGAAAAGATTGGATTTTAGTTACTTCAGCTTTTTGGGTTTCTTCTTCAAATATATTTTTAATTTCTTCCTTGATTAGTTTTTTAAATTGATTCTTTTTCATTTTTATTTTATTTTTATTTTCTTGTATACCTGAAATGGTTCTTCCGGAATATTTGGTTTTAAGATAAGTAACCATTTTAGCATTCATGTTAAAATCATCTTCTAAAGGTTTAGTATCAGATTCAGATTCTATAGTTTTAGATAATGTTTGCAAAAATCCATTTTCTACAGTATCGTCTACTATAGCAGACATTTCATCATCAATATCCAATTTATCCAACCAAGTTTTGGTTTTTTTAGTATCAGGTTTTTTAAAAGCAGCTTTAATAAAATCAAATGTAGATTTTGCAGCATCTGCCCCTGGGATGAATCCTACAATAGTTCCCAAGGCTACATCTCCTATCTTTTCACCTTTTTGTTTAAGAGAAATAGCTTTAATTACTTTTTTTAAATCACCATAAGTATTTAATTCCATATTTTATAAAATTATGCTTCTGCTGGGATTTCTTCTGCTGGGGTTTCCGCTGCTCCTGGAGTTTCTTCTGCTGCTGGTGGGGTTTCACCTCCTAATGCTGTTTCAGCCGCTCCTCCAGTTTCTGTTTCTTCCTCTTTTGTTCCGTATCTTAATATACGAGCAATAGCTTGTGCTGCTCTTTCTTCTTCAGGTAAATTAAGTAAATAATATTTTTTACCTTCTACTTGAGCTATCCAACTACGTTTACCATAAATTAAATAAAACTCTTGTCCGTTTTTTAAATTAATTCTAAATGTAGTAGGACGTGGAGATACCCAATCAATTGAATCTAGAAAATTATCGTATTCGTTTGTCAATAAATCAACTATAACTTTTTTAAGTTCAGGGAATTTAGTTAGCTCATCATATTGAGCAGCCTCTTCAGGTGTTACTTGATTTACAGAGTAAACCTGTTTAACTAAACCTCTGATTCTGTTTTTAAGTTGATCGCGAGTCATTATTTTTTATCTTTAAGTTTAGCTAAGATAGCTTCTTTAATTTTATCTTTAGCAGATAAATAAGATGATTCAGCCATTTTATTTTTTTTCTTTTTTGATTTGCCTTTAAATTGAGGTGCATCAGATTTTCTAAAATCATCAACATATGCACCAGCACCCATAGAAGGTTTTAATTTTTCATCAATTACATCTTCTTGAGCAGCAACATCAACTATTGAATCAATTTGTGGTTCTTTTATTTCAAAATCAAGATAATGTTTTGCTGAAATAAGCATATCTTTAGCTTTAATAATTTTGGATTGCCACCAATGTGGAAAATCAACTTCTTGTTCACCTTCAAACTGATCAATCATTTTATAAAGTTCCATAGCGTATTTTCCAATACGATATAAATCTGCTTTAAGCATATGTGGTTCATCATCTTGATGACCTAGATCTAAATCTTCTGAAATTGGTTCATCTGCAATTAATTCTTCTGAGGTTTCATATTCATCAATCACACCTCTACCTTTTAAAATATCAGCTTGGGTTACTTTACCATCACCTGTTAAATCAGGGAATGATTTTTTCTTTTCAGACAATGGCTTAGATAAAGCCGCTTGAATCATTTCTTTTAATTTAGTTTCTTTGTCCATTGGTTCTTCAGTTGGTGCTTCTTCAGCGGGTGTTTCTTTAGCAGCAGGGGCTTCTTCAGGTTGTTCTGCTTTTTTCTTTACTTGATTAACAGCAATTCCATAAGCATATAATTCACCATCAGCTCCTTTAGTATCATATAATTTATCTAAACGAGTATTGATAATTGATTTAAAATTGTCTATTATCTCTTTAGATTGTTCAGCAGTTGGAATAAATCCTTCATTTAAAGAACCAAAAGATCCAACGGGAGTTCCGTTGGATGTTTTGTTAATTTCATCTTTGGTTCTTTGTTTTTGCATTTTATGCTTTGTCTTCTGTAGTTGAAGTCTTTTTAAAATCAGCTGCTAATTTTTTAATTGAATTAGCTGCACTTCTAGCTCTACCACGAGCTGCTTTTGAAGTTTTAGCATGTTCTGTTTCTAAAATAGCTACTTCAGCTTTAATTGCTTCTAAAATTTCTGTTGTGTTCATAGATTTTATTTTTATATAGATTTAATTGTTTACTGTTCTTCTCCACCAATATATTCGCTAACGAAAAATTTAAGTGTGTTTCCTATTTGAGTAGTAAGTTTTTCATTGTTCATACCTTTAGCTACTTTTAAAGCAGACATTAAATGATCCATAAGATCACCTTCTGTTCCTTCCATATCAGCAGCTATATCTTCTAAACCACCTCCACCAGCGGCAGGTGCTTCTTCAGCGGGTGCTTCTTCACCTTCAGGTGCTTCTTCAGCAGGTACTTCTTCTGTTTCAGTATCTTCTACTTCAACTTCTTCTTCATCTTTTTTAGCTTCCTCTAAAAATCCACCTTCAGCAGCAGCATCCATTGCTTCTGCTTCTTCTTCTCCAGGATCTGCTTCCATTAGTCTTGGATCAAGATCATAATCCATAGGTTCATCTTCTAAACCTTGCATAGATGGAAAATATCCTTTTTCTTCATCATTATAATCACCATATAAATCTTCCTCAGAAGATCCTTCATAATCATCATCAGGATTTCCAAGTTCAGCTATGATCATTTCTTTAATTTTAGAACGAAGATCACCTTCATCTAATTTTTCTTTTCTTAGTATTGGATTTAAATTCTCTAAAGCTCTACTTTCTTTTAAGAATTTTCTTAAATCAAAATTATCTGCCATTTTATTTGTTATTTGGGTATAAATATTCGGAAAGTAATGTTCCTATCACTCCTACTTTCTGTCTGATAAAAATCCATTCGGGAGTTACAATATTATGTTCATCTATAAATGAAATTCCCATTACACCTATTAAATGATTATTTAAATCATATAGGCCAACCATACATAAAGATTTTGTTTTAAATTGAGATGTTAATACATCAACTCCAAATGTATTTTCTTCTATTTCTACATTTAAAATTTCAAGTTCTCCATGTTGATGAACTTGAGATAAAGCTTTACCAAATAAAGACACTGGGATGTTTTGGAATGTAGTTTGTAATGGGGGGAGAACTGGGTTATATTTTTCATAGAACATAGAAAATTTCTGGATAGATTTTCCTGTTGGGTAAAAGTGGCCTCCATTATGAAATTGAGCTATCCATACTCTATCGCAATTTAATTCTTGCATTATGTCTTCTAATTGATGGTCAATTAAAGCACTTGCCTCTAATGCTTCTGCCATAGGAGTGCCTTTCTGTTTTTTCTCCATTTTTAACTTAACCCAATTAACTATAATAGGTCCTACAACAGCAGTAATTAATGCTACTAGTATAGTTGTTAACATTGCAAAATTTTCCATTATTTTTTTAAAGAATTTAAGTGTTTAACCATCTCGTCTAAAGCGTTTTGAGCACGCTCTTTATCTATTCCACCAACCCATTTTTGAATTTCACCATTTTCGGAAACATAGTTTTGATTTCCTTCTGAAAGGATGGATTCAAAATAACTTTTATATTCTTCTATTTGTTTATCAATTTCAGCATTAAATGTAGAATTAACATAATCTTCCCATTTACCTTCTATTTTAAGGCGGGTTTCAAATTTAGATCTACAATCTAAACATTGCCCATATGATTTAAAGTAAAATGGATCTAATTGTTTATCCATTACTTGTTTACATTCAGGGCAAAATAAAGGAACTGCTGCTTTTTTAAATTTATCTAATTTAGTAACGTTTTCTTTAATTCCATCTCGAATAGTCCAAGTTTTTCCACCTTGTTCCCAAACGTCACCTTCTTTGTGTTCTTCTTGTGTTTCACCATTATAACCAATTCCAACTGTAGTTCTGTCACCGTGTTTACCTTTAACAAGATTACGGAGACGTTCTACATCTCGTTTTTGAAATTGTTTCTTTAAAACGTTATCTTTCATTAGAGTCCTAATTGTTTTAGTTGTTCTATTGTAGTAGAATCAGAGGTATGTAAAATTCCTATACCTCCAGCGGCATTCCATCTATCAATAGTATCTGCTCTATCATCTATAAGTATTCTATTTTTACCTGAAAAATCAGATTTAGATTTAGCAGGTCTAAAATAAATATTTTTCATTCCACTTAAACGTTGAACCCAATCACGTTTTCCTTCTCTAGATTCTGGGTTGTATGTAGGGGCTGTTAAAATATAGGGTTTATATGGAGAAATATAATTCCATAGTTCTTTTCCTCCAGGTTGCCAATCTAAATTAGCCCAATATTCATATTCGGATATTCCTTTTTCTTTTAAACTAGTATTAAATAGATTCCAAAATTCATCTCTGCCCTGTGAATCGACATGATGAGTAGCAACACCTGTTAAATCTTTATAACCTTTATCAAAGTCAACTAATACACCATCCATATCACAAAATATAAGATATTTTGGTTTAATTGCTTCGTATAAATCAAGTAAAGTAGGTGTTTTTTTCATCTTAAAATTTAAATAAATTTACAACATGTCTTTTACTCTTTCAAGTAATTCTTCACTAAAATCAACTCCATGTCGAAATTTAAATTGTTTTTCTAATCTATCTGTAGGTAAACCCTTATTTTTTAATAAAATATAAGCACCTAAATCAGCATCCATTTCATCATCTTTTGAATATGGGCCGGTATGTCCTAAAAGTAAATGGGTTATTTCATGGGCTTCAACAATTTTAAAATCATCTTTATTTAAACCAGAATCAACAAAAGTTTCACCATCAATAAAAATTGTTTTATCTTGTGGGTAATAAAAACCATATCCATATTCATCAAAATATGGTTTTAAAGTTCCATAATTTTCATTTTCCTTAAATATAACAGTAATATTTACCCCAGGTTTAAAACTGCTAGGATACGATATTAAGTCATTTTCTGTTTCTTCTTTTAAAACACCTTCAGTAATAGTATCTGTCCAATTTCTAAACATCATATTACCTTTTTCATATGCTTCACGTTCAATTTCAGGTAAATCACCTTCCTCGTTTGTATTTTGAGTTGTAATATTACCTAATTTACCATTACAATTTTGTTCGTGATGGATCATTTCATGCGCAAATGAACGCATAACATCTTTTGGATGACGATCCATTGTATAAAGCACAATTGATTTTTCATTTGGATTGTAGTATGCTGTTTTACCAAAGAAATCCCTAGCATTTTCTACATCATCCTCTATAAATTTAACTTTAGGTAAAGGACGAATATTCATCCCCTTACTTAACATATATTGAATTAAAGATGATAACATTGTAGGATAACTAAATTTGCTTGGTTCAGCATACATTACTTCCTGGATAGGGGTTTTAGTAAGGATAGACCAAATTTTATCTCTATCTTCATTTGATATTTCAGTAGGTAAATAACGTTGGAACGATTCATACTCACTGTTTAAAACTGCTAATCTAGCATTTGTACCACTTACGCGATCTCCTTCTCCTTCACTTTTAATTACAATAGGTTCAAAGTTATCGTATTTTCCTTTTAAACTATCAAATCTTTTTAAATCACCCATATCTTCCTCTCCTCTAATTCCTACTACAGGAAAATAAAAGCTTGTTGGATCATTCTTAATAATTGAACTTACATCTGTTATAGGGGAAGGATTTTGTGAAATTTGAATTTCAACATTAGATGGTAAATATTTTTTGTAAATATTCCATATTTGTTCACTTTCTTCTTTTGTAATTCCATCCCTGTCTTTGTGTCCTATCAAAACAATAACTTTTGACATTTCGGGACGTTTTGCAACCTCATCAACTAAATAAAAATGACCTAATGTAGGTGGTTTAAAACCACCAGGGATTAAAGCAACACCTTGTTTAGTTTCCTCTAGTAAAGGTTGTATAAGTGATTTAACTAACGAATTCATTTACTTTATTTTTTGCTACATCTAATGTATCAAATTCACGTTCTATATTTAGAAGTGATTTTATTTCTTGATTTGTTTTTTCTTTATCTGCTTTAGCTTTTGCCATTTCCTCCGGTGATTTTTCTTTTCCTTTAGGTTGAGGAAATTGATTAATTATCGATTGAACATCAAATGCAGGATCAGCATTTTCCGGATCGTTATTTAAAACAACAATATTATTTCCAAATGATTGTCTGTATAAATCGATATTTTTTACTACACCCTCCCAGCTTTTTAATACTGCACTTGTAGGTAAACTTCTACCACGTTCAGCATTACGAGTTAAAGAAGTCATAGGTGATACATAAAGTAATATCATAAATGTATCGTATCCCATTGCCTCTAAATCTCCTTTTTTCTTAAGTAATGGATTTGAAGCAGCACCTGTACCATCAATTATAATATTTTCTAAATTAGATAAAGCTTGAGTTTCTTTTTCTCTGGTTACTACTCTAGCTTTACCCATTAATTTAGCTGCAGTGGAAAGTTCTTCAGGGGACATTGAAGCAAAATCTTCTTTACCTAATTCAGTTTTTAATAACTCTTCGTAAACATCATCTACGTTTATTACTTTAAAGCCTTGAAGACCTAATTGATTAAGTATAGTTGTTTTACCAGATCCAGCAGGTCCAGCCATAAAAATAGCTTTAGGTTGTCCTTGAACCTCCTTAAGTAATTGAACTAGACTTATCATACTTATACATATTACAAGTTTCGTTTAGCTACTGTTCTAAATTCAGTAAATATTGGTGAGTGGGTTGGGTTTTCTAGATCAAATAGACGTTTTACTGTTTTAAAAATATCAATATTTTCATCAAATGAGCGGGTCGATTCAACTACTTCCCATCCTTTACCTTGCATTTTGTCTTTTTTGGCTCCACGTTTAGATGATTTTAACCATAAAATACCGTAATGATCTATTTTTCTACCAAAACATTCTTCATAACATTGACCATAAACTGCAGTTTGTAATTCATATGTTGTTTGTAATTGGTTTGATGTTTTTAAATCTAATAACCATAATTTACCCTCAATTTCTACAATCAAATCACACGTACCAGCTACTTTTAATACATCTGAGAATATATGGACTTCTGTTTCAATTAATGTAGGTTTAATGGTTTCCCAAAATTCAACAAAACGTAAAAACATTTGCCAAACATCTGGATTATGTTGTGGACGATCTTTGTCATCTAAAAATCTTAATTCTTCTCCATTCAAATAAGCTTCACACAATTCATGAACTTGAGTACCTTCTTCAGCTGCTTTTTTAACAATATAATCTGAGGCGAATCCAACTTGTTTAAGCCAATTTTCAAAAAATTTACCTTTTGGGTAATATCCTAAAACATATGTTACAGATGGATAATATTTTCCATTTCGTCTATAATATCGGGAATCAGGTAATGTTATTTGTTGTGCATCGTCTGAAATTTCTAAAATTCGATCATAGGATTTTTTAATGTTCCTTTTTTTCATATAGTTAAAAGTTTTTTCTCCATCAATTTGTATTGAGTTAAAGGAGAAACTGTTTGTACTAGTTTAGTAAAGTTTTCAAATCCCATTTCACTTGGATCTTTTCCTTGCATTTCTACGAGGTAAACTTCCTTTCCAATGTCTAAAAGTTGTTCACAAAAGCCAAGGGCTTGTTTCAAAGCATCTGTATCTAGAGCAATGTATATTTTTTGCACCTTAGAGGTAACTATTTTTTTCATTAAATTAGATTGAATATTTTTTCCAAATAATGGAATAGCATTTCTTTTTATTGCCATTGCATCAAATGGACCTTCACACAATATGATTGGTAAATCCCAATTAATAAACAATTCAAACGGTATTATATCGCGGGACGTTTCAGGGTTACGGTATTTGGTGAAAGCATCTTTTTCGAATGATCTAGCGGTGAAATAATTTAATTTACCATTGCTATCATATGAAGGAATAACAATCATATTATTATATGGACCTGAATTGCAGTATCCAATGTTATATTTTAAGATATCTTGTTTAGATATGTTTCTTTTTTTAAGATATGCTAGAGCATGCCTTGCAGTAAAATCTTTATTGTTGATAAAAGTTTTAAATTCTTTTGGAAGTTCTAATATATATTGTGGATTTTCTCCTATATCATCTATAGTAACATTTTTTACTAGTTTTCCAAGTTCTTGAAAATAGGAAGCATCAACTTGAACTTGTTTAAATAAACTTTTAATTGTTTTTCCTTTTTTACCACATGCCCAACAAGCCCAAGGGTTATTTCCTTGACTATTTTCTGTAAAATTAACTTCAAGTTTTGGTTTATGGTGATGGCAAAAAGGGCATGTGTATGCTTGATTACCGCGAGCGGTACGTTTTCCTGTTCCTAAAACAGAATTTACCAAATTAACTAGTAATTCATTTACCATAAATAAAAGATACAACTTTATTCTTGGGTAACAAAGTCTTTTCTATAAAATTTACCTAAAATATTATCGTTAATCCATTCATCTGAGTTTTCTAAAACACCTAATTGGAACAGATACTTGCATTCATAATATGTTAAGAGTTTTTTATTTGGCACTAAACATAATATTTTACGAGTAAAATCTTTTTGTTTTCCTTGTTTTATTAACTCAAGTATAGGTTTAGCTGAGCCATAATAGGTTTTCCAATCGGATTCTTTTTGAATGGTTTGGGTAGTTGATTTACGTCCTCTACCAGTTTGTTCAGCTAGTTCTTTTTTGGTGAGTTTTTTCTTTACATTGTGATATAAAGATTTTTTACCTAAATAGGATTTACCTGAAGGGTCATGTATTGTAATGTAAATAAAACCATAAGTGTCTTGAGGGAAATCCTCGATGGATTCTATCCATTTGTCATTGTAAAACCATTTTTCCATAAAAAATTTATAAATCTAAATTAACTAATATTGTTGTGTCAGTAATTGATGAAAGTGGTAAAGGTTGTGCTAGTTTAGCTACAGCTATAAGTTCATAACTATTGTTATATAAACCTATTGTTGTAACATATGGATCAAAATAAGAGCCAGTTGCATAATCATATATTATTCCACTATTTGAACTTCCAGAAACTAAAGTTGGATTTTGTGAAAAATTAAATTCATTTTGTCTAATAGTACATTTATATTGAGATTCATATATTGTGACTGTACTTTGGAATGAACAAGTTAAATTAGGAGTAGTAATAAAATTATTTATAAATGATCCACTGGTTAATATTATTACTCCATGTTCGTAAATTACATTTCCTATATTTGTTGATCCTGATATGATATTTCCTAAACCATCGTCTTGTAATGTTACACTTCCTGAAGTTAATGTTACAGAAGTAGGTTTTAAGTATTCTCCAAATAAATTTGAAGGAATAGATATTACTCCTATTATATCCCCTGATCCTGTAGGAATATATCTATAAGTTGGTAAAGTAGTTGAAAGATAATTATAGTAATTTGGAGTATATGCAGGTCCTGTAATAGTACCATCTGTGTTAAAAGAAGCAGTACCAACTAAAGATCCTGAGGGGTTAGTTAAATAATTTGAATAATAAAGTTCTTTAACTGAGTGGTATACTAGGGATTTATCTTGAGTATAAATTTGACCTGTTGGGTTTGAACCAGATACCCAAAATGGTGAGATTATATTTTGCCCAATATATCTATCAATACCAGCATTTGAAGCAGTTAATTCAAAAGTTCCTTTAAAGGTAAAAGATTTATTTACCTCAAAAGGTGAGACAATAACGTCAGAAGTTATGAATGGTTTGAAGATGCTCATTCATTCTTAAAAATCAAGTTTTACTCTAACTAGAGCTTCTTTTGTAAAATCTTTTAATAATGGTCTTGACATTTTAGCAACTGCTAAAAGTTCATTTGAATCATTATACATTCCCACAGTTGTAACATAAACTTGAGGAGCGTTTATAAAATTATCGTAAATTACCTCACCTGTAGATCCTGATATAAATGATGGGTTTTCTGAGTAGTTAAATTCACTATTTCTTGCTCTAACAAATACATAATCAGATGTAATAGTTTCCTCTGAGTTTAATGCAAATGAAGCTCCTAAACTAATAGCATTATATAAAGTTTGATTATTTAAACCATCTGAATTGCTTGAACGGCTAGGTGAAACTTTGATTGATTGTGATATTGCTGAAGGATTTAAAATGATTGTTCCTAAATCTGGGAATACTAGACCATATGAACCTGATCCAGCTACATACCCACTATTAGCTAAAGATCCTGCTGTGCCATTAGATCCTGAAATCAATTGATAAACACGAGATGAACCTATAAATGTATTTACTGGGTTGTCTTGGGAATCATCTGTTAAGGTAATTTTTCCACCAGAGCCAGAAAGAGAAATATTTAATGATCCTGGGAAGAGTGATTGTTTATATCTTGCTCTTTCAATAGATATTACCCAAAAATTAGTTCCTGTTAAAACATTATTACCTTTTCCAAAAGTAAAACTAGCATTTTCATCTTCTAAAATCATTGAACGATATTGTCCATACATTGTTTTAGTATATGAATTACCAGGAACAATTGGATTATATAATTCACTTCCACTTCCTACAGAATCAGCATATACTATATCAAATTGAACTTCTTGATCAACAGAAGAAGTATTATATATACTTAAGTAATAGTTTCCTGCTGAACTTGCAACTTGAACAGATGAAGTAAAAAAGGAAGTTAAAGTAGGGGTTCCAGTTGACCATAAAGTAGAGGTAATTGAATCACTACTTACTACAAAATCTTCAGGATCAAATCTTTTAAATGACATTATATATTAATTTTTATTATTGAACTTTATTTATTGTAATTGGAATAGTTAATCTAGCTCCACTATCTAAACCTACTACAGTTAATGTAGCAGAAAGCTGAGTATTTGAACCAAATAAAGTATTAACAGTTGTTGCTCTCAAGTTAAATTGAGAACCTATTACTGTTGTAGAAACATTAGTTCCTAATGTAGTAGTTGCATTAGCAGTTGTAGCAGCAGTAGTATTAATTCCAATACCATTAAATGTTGACATTAAACGAACATCTGAAATAGTTGCTGAATATCCACTAGTTTCAAATGCTTGAGTATTGCCTAGATAATTTAATGTTTGAGGTGTTATAGAAAGAGAAGCTCCTTGTTGTAATGTAATTCCAGAATATCCTAAATCAAGTACAGGTAATTTAGCTGTTCCACGAGGTAAAGTAGCTAATTTGTATTTCATAATTTGTGTTTCTGTTGGAAACGCTTCTAACAATGGCATGTTTTGAATAGCTTCACCATAAAATGCAGAACCAGAAGGATGGGTTGGATTATACAAAGTATAATCTATTTCATCATCTGCTAAAGCAAATTGTGTAATTCGAAAAGAACCATCATTTCTAGCTAAGAGTTCTCTTCCTTTTGTTGTTAATATAGCGTCAACTGTGACAACTTGATTATTTAAATATCCCATTGTTTTTTATTATAAATATATTATATTAATAAATACTTACCCAATCAACCCCTTTTCAGTAAGAAGTTTAACATATTCATCAGTATTTTTATCTAATTTTGGAATTACATACTCTGGGGTAAGAATAAATGAATTTGGAGAGGCACCATTTGTAGGCCTAAACCCTTCAAATATTATTTGAGAAGAATCTTCTACATACCTTCTAATTAAAAAATGATCTAAATTAAATACTGAGGTACTAGCACTTATTGGAAGATTTTTATCGAAATGGACTTCAATGGATCCTGTTTGAAATATACGTCCTGAACCGCTGTCAGCAGGGGAAAATATTTTTCCTACAACATATGTAAAATCTTCTCTTCCTTCAAATCTAAATTCATCTCCATATTGAATTGACCACGGTAACGCTATGGGATTAAATCCTGATCCTGTAATATCAGATTGTTTAACATTTGAATTATAGAGTTCAACTAATGTTTGGTTTGAAGAAGTTATAACATATGGATAACTTCCTGAGTTAGGATAACCCCAAATTGTATTAGCCCCTGAAGATGTTACTGGGAGTGTGTAGGATGGGTATTGTAAAACTTTAAATTTTGATCCAGGATAAATTTCAAAATTAGTAAGATTAGTTTGGTAAGGAGCCCCATTTTGGTATGGATTCTGGATTATAGAGTTATAATATTTAGCATATATTCTATATAAATCATTTACTTGTAATTCAGGGTTATTTACAGTATGTTCAAAATATATTTTACCATCTGGGGGAACTTGGCTAAGGGTACTGGCTATTAAAGTGGAATTTTTGTAAAGTAAAATTTCAGCATCATAACCATTTAGAGGAACATCTATTCCAGCAACATTTTCTGTTCCTAATACTGTTAGTTCAACATTAAATGTTAAATTAACTCCATCTATTACAGCATTTAATGGAACTTGATACCCATTAGAGCTTAAATAAGAGCCACCATATGTGCTAGTATTAAATTGAACTAATGTTACTGTGTTTGGAGTAGATACATTATCTATAGTATTTTTACCAAATAAAGCAGTATAATTTCCAACATTTCCTGTATCAGAAGGAACAATATCTTCAAAACTCATTGTTGTATTCCATTGTGCATTTGGAGCACTTCCTGATTGAGTATAAAGAATGGGCTCAATTCTATATCCTCCTCTAATTATATTTCTAAATTGGTTTTCTACTCCACCTTGATTTCCTGATTGGCCTAGAATAGAAGAATATCTAAATCTGTCTCCTGATGGGAAGTTTTGTTGGACAGTAGGTAAAGAAATATTTGAAATATTAGGTGTAGAAATATTTCCATCTTGATCAATTAAATACTTAATTGTAAATGCAGAAGCATTCATTTTTTCAGGGGCATAACTTCCATCCATGTAACCATAAGCAACATATGATTTTAAATTTTCAACAGTTGGAAGTTTACCAAAAGTACCACTATCACCTTCCGTCCACTTATTTAGTTTTTGAGAAGTTGATTTTGAACCTTCATATCTAGGTATAGTTACACGTTTTGAAGTATAATTTGAATCTTGTACTTTTGCTCTAGTTGCACTTCCACTTATAATATAACCAAAATTAACTGGCTCTGTTAACCCTGCTGAATAATCAACGTCCATATAATAGGAACTGTCTCTTAATTCAAAAGCATTATTTAATAATGCATTTTCATCACTATTGTAGAAATTTGGGGTTGTAATGTATGGTTCTAAAATTGTAGGTTCACAACTTGAGGCACTTACTGCTCTACTTTGAGTAATTAATAAACTACCTGATTTTAAAACAGGGGTAGAACCTCCAGTAACATTTCTAGTAAGAGCAAGAAAATAAATATCATTTTGTAAAGGATATACTAATGAAGATGTAAAAGTAGTTGTTGTTACTGTTGTTAAATTAATCCCAGAAATTTGATTTATAGTAGAAAAATTACCATTTCTGTATAATCTAAGAGCTAAAGTACCTGATCCATTAGTAGTAGATGAACCTGAAGTAGTAATAGATGCTGAAAAAGCTAATGGAGTATTTGGAGTATTTTCTAGGGTAAAGTAACCAAATGTTGAATTAAAATACGGAGTTCCATAATGGGATGCATTTCCTGTTACTGAAGTCCATAAATTAATTCTGTCTTGGAATGGGTTTAAGATTGAAGGGTCATTTATATTTTTAGTAGTTCCTTTTGAGGCGGAAACAGTATAGTCAAATACTTGATTAGGCCATTGAGAAGGACTATATAATTGGGTTTGACTTAATTGATATAAATAATAATTAGGTTGTTCATTTAAAACTGTTAAATTGTATGGAATATATAAATTGTAGAAAGGAATATATATTAAAACTTTATTTATATCTCCTAAAGCAATTGTATTATCATTTCCGTTGCAATCAATTTTAGATATTTTTAAATATTTTGTTGAAAATATATTTGGGTTTAATGATCCTAAAAAGAATGTATTTTCATAAAAAAACAATATTTCTCCATCTTGTGGTGAAGTAATATTGTTTAAAAAATTACTTTCAAATATAGAAGTTTCAACACTTGAAGTTCCATAATAATGAACTTGTTTATATTCAAATTCTTGATTACTTATTGGATAAGCCTCATTTAATATTCCATTTGATACTATTATATTAGATCCACTAAATTCACCGTTGTAAAACTCATCTTGATTATCGTGCAATACAAGTACTGAACCTGAAGGGGTTTGTATGGTTTCATACCAACTTTGAGATGTATTTAAAATAGAGTTAAATGTATCAAATACACCCCCTGTTCCACCACTAAAATTTTCTACAGTACCTGGTTCATAATTGTTCCAAGTTGGTTTTAAAGTGCCTGAAATATCTAAATCTTCCCATTCTATTTGAGGTTGAGGATATTTATTTCTTTCAAGTAAATGTTGCTTAATTACGATTCCAGAGGCAAGACTTGTACGTGCAGGTACAAAATCTCTAATCATTTTAAATAATGAATTATCAAAGAATTTAATTAAACGTATAAAATCTGTTAAATTGTAATTTGAAGTATATTTTTCAAAATATTCGTTTCTTAATTGATCCAATGCAGGATATGTAGTTGCAGAAGATGATCTTAATCTTGGATCACCAATAAATTCCCCTATATTAAATGAACCAATTTGATCCATTATATCTTCATTTATCTCATTTTGTGGTGAAAATGCTACCTCTAAGTAATTTATATTTTGAGTATAGCTTTGAGATATATTTGCCATTTGAGATAATGACATAAATGGTGATAAAGTATCTCCTTCAGGTAATACATTATTTTCTATTCTAATTTTATCCGAAATAGCATTTCTAATACCTGCTATTGGTTGATCGTAAAAGAAATATTCTTCATTTGGAGTAAAAACTGGAGGATAAAAAAAAGTAAAATTACTATCAGAAACAAATGATTGAGTTGGGATCCAAGATCCTGTTATTTTAGGATGAATTGAAGTAGAACCAGTATAAAGTTCACCTCCTAAAGATGCTCTAAATAAGAGTTCATTTGGTCCGCTATTTAATGAATTTCCTTCAATTGAATAAGGATTCATAATATAGTCCTTAAATACACTTTCACTTATAGGATTAGCATAATATCTAATTTCTTGATAGGAGCCTGAAAATGCTTTATATTGGGTAAGGGTATTATTTCCTCTACCAAAAACAGAACCATTAGTGGGTAAAGCCCAAGCTAAAGTTGAGTCTTCTGTTATTGAGGCAGTACTAAAAAATCCTAGTAAAGTTCCGTTATCTCCACCTTCATATATTTTATTTCCTGCAGATAGCCCAAAATCATCTCCGTTTCTAGTTATCATAACAGACCACCACCCCTCATCAAAAAATGGGAGATATATACTAGCTGATGAGTTGGGGTAATTAATATAATCCGGGATAAAAGTTAGAGTAGCATATTGGTAATATGGGTCTATTATAGATCCACTATAAGAACCACTAGTATATCCTGATCCAGTATAAGTTAAAAGAAGATTTGTTGGGGAACTACCAACATCATTAAGATACCATAAACTTTGAGAGTATGGAATATTTGTTTGAGGTAATCCATTAGTTTTAAATCTAAAGGTTAATGTTGAAGGAACATTATCTGGGGAGTTCCAGTCTGAGGTAAGTTCCCATGGAGTAGTAATATAATTACTTCCCGTAGTATAAAAAGCGTAATTGAATTCATTTTGCCAATAATCCCAATCATTTGAATCTACTTTATCTTTACCTCCATATTCATTAATTCTTAATATAGTATCAGGAATACCATATGAGGTAATTAAAGCGCGCAAACCAGGTAAAGTACCTTTTGATTTAAGTAGGTATGGTAAATTATGGTAAATACGTTTGTATAACGATTTATTTACATCATCTAACGGCATATAGTCATTAGATGCTGAAATAAATTGATCAATATATTCAAATCCAGAGGGTGTAGGTAAGGATCCTGTTATATTTGGGAAAGGGAATAAACCCCCTTCAGGAGTTAAACCTAAAAATGCAGTATACAAATCATCATTGGAAAAATTATTTTGATATAATTTAATCCCAAAATCACGAATAGCATCTGCAACTATATCTTTAGATACACCATATTCTAAACGGTTATCCGCATTATATTTTTCAGTAACATCCTTATAATATATCCAAATATTATCGTAAAATTGTCCTACCATATTTACAAATAACTCATATTGAGCATTGTTTGGATCATCTCTTAAATATTCAGGTATAGAATAATAAAGATTATTTGGATTATCGTTATCATAAACAGAAGCTGAAAGAAGTAAACCTCCATAATATGGGTTATATTCATTAGTACTTCCTATCCATGATAAAACTTGTGGTGTGGTTGATTTTGCTAATTCATATGGTTTTTCTGTGTTGGTTTTAGGCCAAGCATATGAACTACTTTCATAATATAGAAAATAATCATAACCATCAAAATTAGTTATAATATTATCTATTTTAGATTGGTAATATACAACACTTCCACTTATGTCAGAATTAATTGTATTATTTAATAGAGCTATTGAAGATGAATATTGTTCAATTAATTGGATTTTAGAGTAAAAATTTTCTAATCTAGTTTGAACTGAACTAAAATGGGTAAATTCTGAAAAGTTGGTGTAATCTACATTTATATCTATTTCTTTTTCTTCAAGTAAACTATTTAGTTGTTGTTGGGAACTAGTTAAAGATGTAGTTACTAAATCAGTATATGAAAGTTCTATAGTTGAATTATTAACTTGATCTTTTAAATCTAAATTAAAATTAGGTCCTTGAATAGATGTAGTATCATTAGGAACAAAAATTTCATCCTCAAATGCTATCTGATATGCTATAGAATCTTCAAATGAAGTAACAATCCATAAAGTAGAATTAATATCGAATTCATCTGGAAGTGGTTCGTATAATTTAATAAGGATTGTAGAGTTGGTAGTATCTTGGAGATCAAGAGCTATATTATTAGCAATAATTAAATTATTGTTTCCAAAATTTAAATAAAAATCTACAAAATAATCACTTTCTTGTCTTTCTTGAATAAATTTATTTGTTTGTTCAATTAATGAAAGTTCATCTAATGTATTGCTATCTAATCTAATTTCTGTTCTATCATTTGATATTTCAGATATATAA
>Ga0315901_10001430_pt1 | contig 34676 bp, 24 predicted proteins | sample LakEriMetagenome_10_FD_203761 | JGI IMG/M metagenome (GOLD analysis project Ga0315901, IMG submission 203761) | Freshwater fungal communities from buoy surface, Lake Erie, Ohio, United States - Buoy 2 MA116 | ecosystem: Environmental > Aquatic > Freshwater > Lake | place: USA: Lake Erie, Ohio...
TCTCAACTAGAATTTGCAATTTCAAACTTTTTGTAGAGCTTCACTAAGCGTGTTGCTCTGCTCATGCAGGGCACACACACGGGTTTGGCAAAAGTGGCGGTTTAGTGCTTCGTATGACAGTTTTTGCTAAATTTGAACTTTGGTGCTTCGTATGAAAGTTCAGTGGTAAAATCGCCACCTTCGCCAAGCCGCGGAACGTCGTTACCTTCAAGCTTAAACGATTGCAAATCTTGAAATGGGTTGACTAAAAATTAATTGTAATGAAAAAGCAAGTTAAAAACTGTTTATTGAATGTAATTGCATTTATTTTCTTTGCGCTTTCTGTAAATGCCCAATCGACCATTTTACCAGTTAATTCCTATGGTGTTTGGGACAGATCAAATGCCTATGACATTTCATTTAATACTGATTACAACTATTTGCGCGGTAAAAGTGCCGATGTAAACTGGGAAGATGTACAACAAAACAACTCAAATCAATACGATTGGTCAGCAATTCAAACTATATTACAATCAGCTTACACTAACAATCAGATGGTTAACATAAGCGTAGGAGTAGGTCCCGATGCTCCAGCTTGGATCTACGCTAATGGCGTACCTAGTGTACTCACTAATGATACACAACATCCAAATTGGACACAATATCCGTATTATTTGGACATCGATTATAAATCATATTATTTCAATATGATAGAAAGTTTCGGCAATTTCTTGCGAACACTACCTACAAATCTATTTAGTAAAATTGCATATGTTCAGGTAAAAACTGGATGCACAGGTGATGAAATTGCATACAAGGGAGAACCTCTTGATTCATCTTATACTATTTCCGATAATCAATGGCGTGAATTCCGTTTAGAAGTATTTGAAAAATTTAGACTAACGTTTAATACGGGGAATAATAACACCCAAATTGGACTTCTTTTTAATAATATTGATCCTGTTGACGAACCTATAGAATGGCAATGGGTAACCAATAATGTTACTTATGGATTTGGAACAAAAGGCGGAGCGTACGCTCGAGGGCATCATCTTTCAGATGAATTAGATTTTAAGGGCACTTGGGCACCTTACCTTGTTAATCCTCAAGGATTACATTTGTTTTCTGCAGCAGAAATGGATCAAACATGGACGAAACCATTGTACCAAATCAATGTTCCATTAGGGTTTTATTGGGGTGCATTAAGCGGGCTTAATACGGGCCTTTCAGTTTGGCTCGTTACGCAAAGTGCTTTGCAAGAAGCACAAACAAGACCAGAATTACATGACGTTTTTAAGATGTTTAATAAATTTTCAAAACAAGTATATCCGAGTACTGCGGATGCTGCCTATTCCATTTTCCATGAAGGATTAAATTCTCAAAACACCATTAAATTTCCAGAAAATATTTATGGTCAAGCCAATAAGCAAAATCAGGCTCGATATATTGCTATTTGCAATGCCTATACAAGCCGTGGTGCTCAAATGGATGATGTGTATGCTGCTACTCAAGGACAAGTGTATCAGCGTGATCAACAAACAGGGTATAATGATGCAGGTTGGAATATTGAAGAAGGGAATTACGAAAGATGGATAACTCAAATAAATCCAGATTTAACTTCAATTGGTCTTTTCAGAGTGAGAGGACTTATCAATACAAGCTCATCAAAGTACGACCGTTTTGCACGTTCTTTTGAAAACAGCAGTGGAAAAGACACTATGTATTTTAAATTCGATTCCGATGTGTTTTCACTATCAGATCCAGACAGTTTAACATTTAAAATTACGTGGCTAGATAAAGATCCAAATTCGACTTGGGCACTAAAATATTATAATTTATCGGGCTTACAGACTGCCTTGAATATAACCGGAATAGGTGACAATCAGTGGAAAACAGCGAATGTAACAATACACAATCCAATTATTACACAAAACGGATTGTTAGGTTCAGATTTTATGTTGGTAAACACAGATAACATTGATGATATTTTTCATGGTATTGAGGTAGATATTACACGAGCAGGTACCTTAGCTTCTATTGATTATAATCATGATAACTCTGAAACATTAATTTTCCCAAACCCCACATCGAATATACTTTATTGGAATAAAAATATTGTATCAGATGAAATTATTATTTACAATTCAAAAGGGCAAGTAGTTTCAAGCGTCAAAAGACCTGAAAACAATTCATTTAGCTTAATAAATTTGGAGAAAGGGATTTATTTTATTGTGTTTCTTAAAGAGAAAAAAAGAGTATTAACCAAGATAGTAATAAAAGAATAACAGTTACTATCCCTAAAAATAATGCCCGCAGGTCACAGCAGCCTAAAAAATGAAGAATAATACAAATTATTTGTTCTGATAATAAAGGGAGAATGTTTTTTAAAACTTCTCCCTTTTTAGTTTAAAAAAATCTATTACCACGGTCTAATAATCACTCAACTGTGCTAAGAAAGGCAGTAACACTCTGAAGTATTTGAAATCCAAACGGGAAGCACTTTTAAAAGTTTACAAACGTATACACGCTCTTAACTTCGGCCAAGATCCTTAAGTCGTTTCGCATGAGAAAGAAATGCTATTGTGAAGGTTGGTTTTAAATTGTACGGAATTCCATACTCAGAAGCTACTTGTTGAACGATCGGTGCAATTTTTCTATAATGCAAATGACACGTATTGGGGAAAAGATGGTGCTCAATCTGAAAATTCAGTCCCCCGACATACCAATTTAAAAACAGATTGTTTCGCGCAAAATCAGAGGTGGTTAGCAATTGATGCGTCTCCCATTCATTGTGAATGACACCGTGTTCATCCGGCAAAGGTTGTTGGGCTCCTTCAACGACGTGTGCCATCTGAAAAATGGTACTCATGATGATCCCAGCAGTAAAGTGAAGTATACAAAATCCAACAACAACTTGGTACCATTTGTATTCTGTGAGCCAAAGCGGCAGCCCTATTAGCAGAGATGCATAAATCAACTTTGTAGCAATGAGTTTGATCACTTCATGTTTTGGTTGGTGCCCTTGTTCTTGTGTAATTCCAATTTTATTGAATTCAATTAGTTGACCAATATCCGTGACGAGTTTGGCCAGCGTCATAAAGCCATAAAAAAAGTAAGCATAAAGAAATTGAAACCGATGGAAGCGTTTTAAGGGCGCATGTTCACACAAGCGCAAAGTGGCTTTGGTTTCGATGTCCTGATCGTACCCATAGACATTCGTAAAGGTATGGTGCAATATATTGTGCTGTACTTTCCAATTAAAGGTGTTGCTACCCAATAAAAACATGGTGGATGCAAAGGTGCTATTCACCCATTTTTTGTTCGAAAATGCCCCGTGTGCTGCATCATGCATTACCGACATTCCTATTCCTGCCTCACCAATACCCATCAGGAGCACTAATAAAATCGCAGGAAGAATTGTTACATGAAACGTAAGTAAAAGAACAAAGGGTACAAGATACATCGACAGCATCACCGCTGCCTTCAGTAACATGCGCACATTTCCTTTCGGAGAAATTTTATTTTCTTTGAAATAGGCATTGACTCGTTTTCTGAGCTCTACTGCAAATTGTTGTTGTTTTGGATCGTTGCCTACGAACTTTAATGTTTTCATTCGTCAGTGGATTTATTCATTTTACATTCACCCATCTGTTCACAAAAAGACCAATTACTCTTCAAAATAACGTTGATTCAACTCAGCCATAAACTTGTTTTACGTCATTCTCACTTCCTGTTTGATCCTGAAAAATTAATTTGCAGATTGTGACTAAAAAAATTGAAAAACTTGATTATATTTAATAAAACAAACTCCTATTATGAAATAGCCATGCAAATACTTCGCGCAAGCACAAATGAAAATAACATGGCGTATTCCATATGACCTTTAAAAGATAAATTATTTACATATGAAACATCCTTTAATCCTATTTTTACTACTCTTTTTCAGTGCAACCAGCTTTTCACAATCCGCTTTATTTGAAGAAGAAAGTGATGTAATCGCCTACATGGAAGACAAGACGTTTTACAACAGCGACAATGGCCTCGAGGTTGAATATGGCTACATTTCCGCTTACAACACCTATGGCATTAAAGTGAAGAATAAAAATGGTGCTCAATTTTATTTTATCAATGTGGAGATTACTCCTTATGGTACCTCTGCGGATCTTTATGGAATGAGCGCGGAAGACGGAAGTAATTTTGGTTTCCGACTCTACAGTCAGAAAATCATTGTTGGGAAGGGTGAACCGGGAGAACAAACATTTTATTTAAAATGACAAAGTGTGCTGCGAACTCAGAAATACCATAACTATTGAAAGAACAAACATCGATGGTGTCATGCGCCAGCAAATCACATCAAACAAAAAGTAGCACAAATAAGAACTTCACGCTCTTATCTTGACACCCAAAGGGATGGATTTAAACATTGAACAGCAGAACCAACAACTTGGTGTATTTCGAAATGCACCACACTGCTGCCATCTTTCACAAGGAGAGTACCAATGGATTGCTTTGTAGAAACCTTTGAGCCTATCTTCACATATGTGTCTTGGAGGTTACTATACACGGTGCGGTAATTTCCATGCTTAACAATAACAACTTTGCCTGCACCTGGTATGTTCAACACACTTGTCACCTCTCCCTCAAAAACTGCTCTCACTTGATACCCTTTTGGAGCCGTGATATCAATTCCATTGTTGTTCGTATAAACATTGTCCAATGTTGGATGCGCATTGCGACCAAATCCTTCCGTAATGGATCCTTTATCAACTGGCCAAGGCAACTTCCCTTTGTTTCCCTCAAAGCTTTTACTCAATGCCGCTGACTCCTTATTTTCAGTATATACCACTTCCTTTTTTTCTGGAGCAACTTCAGGTTTAGGGGTGGTCGTTGTTCCTGAAGTACCCGAATTTGAACTTGCGGCGGCGGCAGCGGCAGCTTTTTTCTTCGCAGCGGCAGCAGCAGCGGCGGCTTCAGCCTTTCTTCTTTTTTCTTCTGCTACCGCAATTTCCTTTTGAATGGCCGCACTAATCTGCTGTTTTAACACTTCTTTCTTGCGCTCGTCTTCTTTCAGCTGCGTCAATAATTTGCCTTCTTCTTGGCGGAACTTATTGTAAATATTTTCCTGTTTTTTCTTATCCTTTTCTATCGCCGCTTTTTCGGTCTTTTTTTCTTCAAGAACCTGCACTTTGTAATTTCTGTCTTGACGAATTTCGCGAATCTGTTCATTAATCAAATTTTGATGCTGACGGATAATATTGAATTGTTTCTTCTGAATTTCGGCAATACTTTCAAGATATCCTTTTCGTTTAATTGCCTCGTGATAGTCCGTGGATGAAAAAATGAACATCATTTTCCCGAACTTGTTGCGGTGCTTGTAGGCATAGAGCAACAATTTACGGTATTGTGTTTTGAGCTTCGCTATGCGTTTGTGTAACTCTTGAACTTCTGAATCTTTCTGTTTAATTCTGACCTCCGCAGTACGCACTTGATTGTCAAAATTCATTACCAATTCTTCACGGAATTTAATTTGATTGTCAATCAATCTCAATTCATTCAAGGATGCTTCTGTGTTGGACTTCGTCTTTTTCAACAACGACTTCGTATTCTTGATCTTTTTCTCAAGGCGCTGCTGTTCTTTTTTCAATTTATCACTCGTTTGTGCTAAAGCAACTGACTGACTTAGAATAATTGAAATAAAAAGTAGTTTAATCACATTTTTCATAACCTTCAGGTATTACAAGGTGTAAAGGTTGTGGTTCATCAATCTCAATCTTATTGTAATTCATATTGATTCGCATTTGATTGCGAGGGGATGTAATAACGATGTAAACTTCTTTCGGTACATTGTAACTGCTCACCATTTCACGCGTGATGTATTCTACTTTTATCGACGTAGTATCTGAAGGACTTTCAATGAACATTCCTTTCAGGCCGTTTAAAGAATCTGCTATAAAATATTTAATGATGATGTCTTCTTTTATTTCCTTGTCGTTTCGATCGAGGCGCTTAATATCTCTTTTTTTGTGGGAGGAAATAGTGTAATTATAAGGGTCATGAATTTGAAAATACTTTTGAGTTGTATCATAATCCAAAGGCATTCCCAGTATTAATTCTTCAAGGTTTCGATAGCTAAAATCCACTCCAAAATTATCTTTGATGTAGCCTAAACTTTGCTTGATGTAACACTTGTCTCTCTTGTTGACAATCTTCACAGTGTCGTTGGTAATGATGGAATTTACGATTGGAATGTTTGCATAGGTTATAAGCGCATTGATCGCACTGTCCTTGACCATTCGTATTGAAGTTTTGAAGCTAATGTTTTGATTCGTATCTGAATAATCAGTTGCAATTTTCGTGTAGAAAAAATTTGGTTTTCGATGCGAAAGACTATCCATTACATCAATAAGGTCCTGTGCTTTTTGTCGCGGCAACTTTTGACGGTCGGCTTCGGTAAGTTCCTTTGCACAAGAAAAGAGAAGGAGCCCTATTCCAAGATAAAGTATATTAATAGATCGGATCATAGTACTCCTTTTTTTCAATTTTCTTTGGCAGATTCTTGTTTACAGCGCCTAATTCTTTTGCTCGTTTCCAATAATCAATGGCTTTTTCTACATTGCCATTTTTTATCCACGCATCACCCAAGTGCTCAACAATAATCACATCGGATGGTTGCAAATGATAGGCGTCTTCGAAAAATTTCAATGCTTCGGCGTATTTTCCTTTTTGAAAGAGCACCAATCCTTTCGTGTCCATAAACTGGGCCACATCCTTTTCCTCCTTCAACACCTCATCGATCAGTGTATTTGCTTTTTCTAAGTCAATTTTCGCCTCAGCCAATTGATACGCATAATTGTTGCGAATCAGGTTACTTTTTGGGTCGAGTGATATCGCCATGTCAAAGTTGACCTTTCCTTGTTCAATGTTTTTTAAACCATAATGTGCCTCACCGATTTGGGCATACATTTCTGCCTCAAGTGATTTGTCATTCACGATGAGATCTTTCCCAGCTTCTAGGGAGGTGATCGCCTCGTTGAATTTTCTCGTTTGCACTGCTCCTATTCCGTTCAATAAATATACCGTCGGAATGGTGGGAAAATACTCTAGACACACCTTGCTATCTTCATACAATCCCTGAAAATCTGCCATTTCATATTCCATGATGAGTACTTGTTTCCAGATTGGATATTCCTTTTTGGAATACTTCAATGCTTCCTTGTATGCCTGAAGTGCTTCTTTTTCCTTTCCAGCAATATTCAAATAATCCGCATGTATGGAATGTGCTTTCGCTTCTGTGGGATATTTAGCGACCATTATGTCAACAAGCTCATATACTTCTGGATCTACTTTGTAACTTACTTCTTGAATATTGATCAATATTTTCATCTTAGCGTCGATGGCTACATCATCACTTTCAAAAGCGAGTTTCAATTCCTGGTAAGCTTCTTTTTGCTTTCCTTGTTGACGGTATACATCCGCAAGAGCTAAATGAGCACGCCCGTTTTCAGGATTTGCTTTTACCAGTTTTTGAAGCAGATCAATGGCTTTTGTTTCCTGTTTTGACTGAAAATAGTAATCAACCAACGTCGCCATTAACTGCGGTTCATCAGGAAACAATTTCAACGCTTTCTCAATTTCTGCAACACCCTTTTCAGGTTGTTTTATTTCCAGGTACATTCTGAATTTTTGGAGCGACAATTCTGGATGTGCTCCCACTTGCTCCTCTGTTCGATCCAACGCTTTTATGGCGTCTGCCGTTTTTCCACCTTTCAATAAACTTTCAGCATAGCCATACAACCATTCTACATTCTGTGGTTGCAGTTTCACCAGTTTGCCAAAATGTTTGATGGCCTCCGGGAAATTGCCCTTTTCAAAATACATGTATGCCAATTCTTGCGTGTACCAAACATTATTCGGGTCAAGCTTGGCTGCTTTTTCGATGCACTCTGAGGAACGTTGCGCATCATCCTTCTGAAGATACAGTTGAGATAGCGCATAATAAACGGCATCATCGTCTTGCTTCATTGTCAAACATTGCTCAAATGAAGCGATCGATTCTTTTATCTGACCACTTGTTTTTAAGCGCACCGCCTCATGAAACTTTTCAATGTAAGGAAATTCCGCAGCCGAAAACTGATAGACCTCCTTGGATTTTTTGCCCGCAGACGCACACGATGTCATCACTGACACCACTAAAATCAACGCTATACCAAACCGAATAATCATTCTTTAAAACTGGAATAATCACCCATACTCAAATCACGGGCCATTCCTTCATAGGTTGCATGAGAACCAATCATAGAATCCGCAATTACCGCGTTTGAGAGCTTCGTATTTTGTTGAACAATTGAATTTGCAATGACAGTCCCTCTTACCTCCGTTCCTTTTCCAAGTGAAACGTGCGGCCCCACCACAGAGTTTTCAATCACAACATCCTCCCCAATAAAACACGGAGGAATAATCACTGTATCCGTTATCGCTGCTGATGCTGAAACCATCATTTTATTGGCTTCATAATCAAATTCAAGTACGCGTTGGTTTGTGAATACAGTTACTTCCTTGTTTCCGCAATCTAGCCACTCTGTAACTTCTCCTGGCTTGAATTTACATCCATCTTCCGTCAACCTTCGCAATGCGTCCGGCAATTGATATTCTCCACCTTTGATGATGTTGTTATCCAATAAATATTCTAATTCCTTTCTCAAGCGTGCACCATCTTTGAAATAATAAATGCCAATCATAGCGAGATCAGAAACAAATTCTTTTGGTTTTTCAACGAAATCGACGATTTCACCTTGCTCATTCATTTTGATCACCCCAAATGCGCTTGGGTCTTCAATTTGTTTCACCCAAAGAATGCCATCATCATTCGGATCTATCTTAAAGTTAGCCTTGAAGAGCGTGTCCGCAAAAGCTACAACTACAGGCCCTTCAAGTTTCTCTTTTGCACAAAGAACCGCATGCGCTGTACCAAGTGGTTGTTCTTGATAATGGATCGATCCTTTTGCGCCAAGTTTCTCTGCAACTTCAATTAATTCTTTCTCAACTTCAGCACCAAAGTCACCAATAACGAATGCTATTTCTTCGATTTTATCCGCACAAACAGATGCAATGTCTTCTACCAATCTATGCACAATGGGCTTGCCACCAACAGGAACCAATGGTTTTGGAACTGTCAATGTGTGTGGGCGAAGACGGCTACCGCGTCCAGCCATTGGAACTATTACTTTCATTTATTTCTTTTTTTATTCAAAAATCATTTACTTCACTCCGGTGCTTCCGAAACCTCCTGCACCTCTTTCTGTTTCCGTCAAAAGTGCTGTTTGCTCCCATTTCGCCTGTTCAACTTTTGCAAATACCAACTGAGCTATTCGCTCGCCATCTTCCACGATAAATTCTTCCGAAGAAAGATTAATCAAAATAACCCCAACTTCCCCTCTGTAATCCGCATCGATAGTTCCTGGTGAATTCAATACCGTAATTCCCTTTTTTAAAGCTAAACCACTTCTTGGTCGCACTTGGCATTCAAAACCCACAGGCAATTCCATATAAAGTCCCGTTTTAATCAATGCTCTTTCCAATGGCTTCAAAGTGATCGGTTCAGTTAGATTAGCACGAATGTCCATTCCGGCTGAAGCTTCAGTTTCGTAATTCGGTAACGGATGTTTGGATTGATTAATAACTTTTACTTGCATGTTCATTTAATTAATCAAAATTAAGGATTTAGAAAGTGTATTAGGTTGGGCCGCTGAGTAGTAATCAACAAAACAATTAACAAGAAATCAGATTCTTTTTAAGGTTATCTTTTCCACAGTAAAAACGATGGCTAAATAGATAATAATTAATAGATTATGAAAAATTAAACGCGTATAGATTCCGTCTACCTGCATTACTTTTGCGGCAAAATACAGGATCAGAGCACCTCCAAAATAGAGGAAAAACTTCCGAAGATTGTATTGAATAGGGTAATAGCGCTGTCCTAAATAATACGAAGCAATCATTTGGAAAGCATAAACCACTAATGTTGCCCACGCACAAGCATAAAACCCGTATTCAGGAATAAATACCACATTGATTAAAATAGTCAAGGTTGCTCCAACAATGGCTATGTAGGCTCCAAATCTAGTTTGACCACTTAACTTGTACCAAATACTTTGATTGTAATAAATCCCCAGAAACACATTGGCCAATAGTAATATCGGAACAACTCCCAATCCTGACCAGTAGGCCTCATTGCGAATGAAATGCTTGAAAATATCGATGTTGAGAGAAACTACTAAAAAAACCAGGCAGACGGTGGCAACAAAATAGTTCATCACTTTCGCATAGACCTTGTTTTTGTCTTCACTTTTCATCTGAGCAAAAAAGAAAGGTTCTGCAGCATACCGATAGGCCTGCAATAAAATCGTCACCAACATGGCTAACTTGTAGCATGCGCTGTAGATTCCCACCTGTTCTTCCGCAAAATTAAGTGACGCTGGATTCAAACCGTCGTAGGTGATGTGTTTCAATAAAATTCTATCGAGTGTTTCGTTGATGATACCTGCAAAACCAGCAATCACCAAAGGAATAGAATAAACAAGCATTTCTTTGGCCAATTGCAGATCAAAACTGAACTTGATGGAAAGGAAATCACGGTAAAGCAACAAGGGTTTTACCAATGAGGCGATTAGATTCGCAAATAAGATGAAAAGTACGCCTTCTTCAGGCCTTGATGGGTCAAACAAATAGAGCATGAAGAACAGGTTGAGACCGATGTTTACACCTATCGAAGCAAACTGAATGGACGCGAATTTCAATGCTTTGTTTTCAGCCCTTAGCTTAGCGAGTGGAAGTGCCGTTATCGCATCAATTGCAACGATTGCGCCGAGAAGAATAATGTATTCATTGTGGCCAGGATAAAGCATGATCTTTGCAATGTCCTGGTTGAAATAAAGGAGCGAACAGAAAAATAGTACATTGACTCCAATGACTGTTAAAAAGCCATTGAGAAATACTTTGTCCTTGTCTTCATGATCCTGGAGAAAACGGAAAAATGCCGTCTCCATACCGAATGTCAACAATACAATTAGAAATGCTACCCACGCATACAATTCTGAGACAACACCGTAGTCAGACGGGTCTGCAAAGACTTGTGTATAGAGGGGTACTAATAAATAATTTAAAAGTCTGCCGAAAATACTCGACAGACCATAAACAGCCGTTTGACCCAATAATTTTTTTATCGGGTTCGACATTAATTTCTAAAGTTCGGTTTGCGTTTTTCAAGAAATGCACCTGTTCCCTCCTTGAAATCAGCAGTGCCAAAACACTTGCCAAATTCTTCGATTTCAGTTTCGTATCCGTTTACGCCATCTTCATAATTCGCATTGATTGCTCTAATTGCAGATGCAATCGCCGTTGCCGAATTGTTCAAAATTTTCAATGCAATTTCTTCTGATTTAGCAAGCAATTCTTCTGGCTCAACAACGTAATTCACTAGTCCCCATGCTAAAGCCTCATCAGCTTTGATCATTCCCGCAGTAAACACCATTTCATTTGCCTTTCCACGGCCAACTAATTGCGCCAAACGCTGCGTACCACCATATCCCGGAATAACTCCTAAGGAAACTTCTGGTAATCCCATTCTTGCATTCGACGAAGCCACACGGATGTGAGACGCCATTGCTAATTCCAATCCACCACCAAGCGCAAATCCATTCACAGCCGCGATAACCGGAGTTGTCATATTTTCTATAAAACTGAAGAGAATTTTTTGGCCATTCATTGCCAATTCACCGCCTTGGGCAATCGAAAAATCTGCAAATTCTTTGATATCGGCACCTGCCACGAATGACTTTTCACCTGAACCTGTCAAGATGATAACACCTGTGTTTCGGTCAGCATCTGCATCGCCAAGTGCATGGTGTAATTCTTCGATTGTTTCTTTGTTGAGCGCATTCAACTGCGAAGGACGATTGATCGTAATGAAGCGTATTTGTCCCTTTTGTTCTGTCAGTAGATTGTTATACATTCCTAAAAATTTGTGTTAAAGATACAGAAAAGTCAAAAAAGGGAATTTGAATGCATCGACAAGACTTATCATTTATCCCGATATTGAAGAATTTCGACATCCTGCAAGCCAACCAATTCTTTTGGAATCGAATGATTCCAATCAATCAATGCGACATGCAAACCCCTTTTTTGAAGACGTGATATATCAGTTCGTGAGGGATAAAAAGGATCAGACATTATTTACTGCGTAAGCGCTTGTAAATTTTAATCCCTATCATTAAACCAATGGCAACGGCAAAAAATCCAATGGTTCCTTTGATCCAATTGAGGGAATCCTTCATCACAACAAGAAACACGACAGCAACAAGCACCAATGTAGCCAGTTCATTCCAAATTCTCAAACCATTTGATGTCCAATTAAAAACACCTTTCTGCATCGAAAAAATAATCTTTTGACACACAAAATGGTACACCAATAAAATCGCAACAAAAGTCAGTTTAATGTGCATCCAGCCCATTTGGAGGTAAACAGGATTCAAGACAATCATCCATGTTCCAAAAATCAAAGTGAGAATCATCGCAGGCGTAGTGATGATCCACCATAGTTTTTTTTCCATGATTACAAATTGATCTGAAAGCACTTTTCGCTCGACATCAGTCCTTTGTTGGGCCTCTGTATGGTAAATAAACAAGCGAACAATGTAGAATAATCCGGCGAACCAGCTCACTACAAAGATGATGTGCAAAGCTTTAACGACATTGAAATCCATAGGCCAAAGATAGAACAATGCGCAAAGAACATGGAACAAGGATTAAGTTTTTTTGATCGTTTCATCCACAGAGGAACGAACCAAATTTCCAAACGCGAATTCCAACTAGAACTTTTCCGAATCCTTCGTATCTTTGCACCTCAAAATTAACAAAATGAGCGTTTTTGAACTTTCTGATCTTGAGCTTCAACGAAGAGAATCGTTGAATAAGTTGCGTGAAATGGGTATAGAGCCTTACCCAGCCGCTCTTTACCCGGTAACTGATTACACCTCAGCTATTAAGGCTGATTTTCAGGAAGGAAAGGTTGTTTGTCTCGCAGGAAGAATGATGAGTCAGCGCGTCATGGGTAAAGCCTCATTTGCAGAGTTACAAGATTCAACCGGACGATTGCAAGTTTATTTCAATCGCGATGAAATTTGTCCTGGAGAAGATAAAACACTTTACAACGATGTCTTCAAGAAATTGCTTGATTTAGGTGATTTCATTGGTGTAAAAGGAGAAGTTTTTAAAACACAAGTTGGCGAAATATCTGTCAATGTGAAGGAATTTACATTGTTGAGCAAAGCGTTGAAACCGCTTCCATTGCCAAAAACAGATGCTGAAGGAAAGGTGCATGATGCCTTTACAGATCCGGAACAACGTTACCGTCAGCGCTATGCAGATTTAGCGGTAAATCCTCATGTAAAAGAAGTTTTCATCAAACGAACTAAATTGTTCAATGCCATGCGTCAGTTTTTTAATGATGCTGGTTACATGGAGGTTGAAACACCTATTTTACAAGCAATTCCAGGTGGAGCTTCTGCTCGTCCGTTCATTACGCATCACAATGCACTCGATATTCCGCTTTACATGCGCATAGCAAATGAGTTGTACCTAAAAAGACTCATTGTTGGTGGTTTTGATGGCGTTTATGAATTTTCGAAGAATTTCAGAAACGAAGGGATGGACCGCACGCACAATCCTGAATTCACAGCGATGGAGATCTATGTTTCATACAAAGATTACAACTGGATGATGGATTTCACGGAGCAATTACTTGAGCATTGTGCAATGGCTGTCAATGGAACAACGAAATCAACTTTTGGTGAACATGAGATTGATTTCAAAGCACCATACAAGCGAATCAGCATGCGTGATGCAATTCTTGAATTTACCGGTTTCGATATTTCTAAAAAATCGGAAGAAGAATTGTTTGCCGCTGCCAAAGGAATGGGCTTGGAGGTGAACGCTACGATGGGTAAAGGAAAATTGATCGATGAGATTTTTGGTGCAAAGTGCGAAGGCAATTACATTCAACCGACATTCATCACAGACTATCCAAAAGAGATGTCACCGCTTTGTAAAACACACCGAAACGATCCAGAATTAACAGAGCGATTCGAGTTGATGGTTTGTGGAAAAGAGATTGCAAATGCTTATTCGGAGTTGAATGATCCGATCGACCAGCGTGAACGATTCGAAGAACAACTGAAACTTTCCGAACGAGGTGACGACGAAGCAATGTTTATCGACCAAGACTTCCTAAGAGCGCTTGAATATGGTATGCCACCAACTTCAGGTTTGGGTATTGGAATGGACCGTCTGATCATGTTCCTTACCAATAATCCATCGATCCAAGAAGTATTGTTCTTCCCTCAAATGCGTCCGGAAGTGAAATCACACAAGCTCGAATTGAATGAGAACGAGAAATTGATCTTCGATCTGGTGCAAAATGAAGGAACAATGGATCTTTCTGCATTGAAAGTGAAAGCAGGCTTAAGCGGAAAACAGTGGGATGTGAGTATCAAATCGCTTACTAAGCAGGGCTTACTCAAAGTCACGAAAACGGATGATCTTCTGACAGTGGAATTGTCTTAGTCCTTTATTTTCAATTAGATATGAAGGGAAGTTTTACAACTTCCCTTTTCTTTTATAGTATTAAATAGTAAAAAAGTTTAGTTGTAAAAGTTAGCCACTTAATTAAAACTTATTTCATACTGGAGATCAAAATTCATTTCAATTAATGTAGATAAGTCGCTATGAATAGAGGGTGTGAGTTTATCAAAAGAAAAATCCCCTCATACGATTTCGTAAAAGGGGATTTTAGTATAATTTAAATTAGTTTTAGATTAGTTACATTTCAATGTATTTGAACAATTCCTGACGTGTAGTTTCTTTTTCAAACTTTCCCCCGTAAAAGGAAGTTACCGTTGCTGAATTATTGTCTTGCACACCACGAGATGAAACGCACAAGTGCTTTGCGTCAATGATCACTGCAACGTCTTCTGTTTGCAATATGCTTTGTAATTCACGTGCGATCTGCATCGTCATGCGTTCTTGAACTTGTGGTCGCTTCGCAAAATACTGAACTATTCGGTTGAGTTTACTTAATCCGATAACCGTGCCATTGGAAATATAGGCTACATGTGCTTTCCCAAAGATCGGAACAAAGTGATGTTCGCAATTGCTATAGAAGGTAATGTCCTTTTCAAGGAGCATTTGGTCGTATCGGTATTTATTCTCAAATAAGGCCACTTTAGGCTTGTTAGCAGGGTTTAGTCCGCTAAAGATCTCCTGGACGTACATTTTAGCTACCCTTTTTGGCGTTCCCTTGAGGCTGTCGTCAGTGAGGTCAAGGCCTAGTGTATCCATTATGGCCCTGAAATGCTTTTCAATGATGGCCATTTTTTCTTCTTCACTCTTGTCAAAAGCATCCGGACGCAAAGGCGTATCAGTACTGGTAAAGGCGTGTTCATCACCAATTTCTTCCTCACTTAAGTGTGCAAGGCTTATCTGCTCACCATTAAGCAGGGTATTCAACGAAATTCCGTTCTGTTTCATAAAGTCTTAAGGTTAAGTCGTAACGAGTTTCTATTTGAGCGCGAAGAATATCGTAGATTACCAAGACAATATTTTCCGCGGTTGGATTGATGGATTTAAATTCCGGCACATCCAGGTTAAGGTTTTTGTGATCAAAACGTTCTAATACATGATCTTTCAGTAACTTACTCAGTTCCTTCGTGTCATAAACATATCCCGTTTTAGGATTTACTTCCCCGACAAGTTTAACAACCAATTCGTAATTATGACCGTGGTAATTTGGGTTGTTGCATTTACCAAACAATTCCAGATTTAAAGCATCGCTCAATGTGTCATTGTGCAGACGGTGCGCAGCATTGAAATGTTCTTTGCGGTAAACTGCTAATTTTTTCATGTTCTTATTTTGTTTTGAATCAGAGGAGATTATTTTGGTTCTCTTGACACTTAATAATTTGGGCGCTGCGTCGGAAGTTTGCCGAACAAGTATCCCTTTCATAACCATAGAACAGAATGTTAAAGGTTTTGTTTAAAGTTTACATATAAAAAATAAAACAAAAAAAATACAAATTATTTATAATCAACAATTTAAGCTATAGAAAAATTACGAAAAATAGAATAAAACACAGATATATTCTCAAAGCTAAAAATTCGAGCTTGGCACCCCCTTTAGACAATTGACAAGAAAGAAGTTTTTAAAATTAGTTCCTTTTTTACAAAGTACTTCCCGTTAAAAGTCGCATAAACCAAAACAGAATAAGAATAATAATTTTCGATATGGTTCAGAATGAAGGCTCCATGGAACTCGTTACATTGAAGATAAAAGCTGGACTAAGCTGGAAAAAGTGGAATGTAAATATAAAATCTTTGACGAAACAAGGGGTGTTGACGGTTACGAAGACGATCAGTTGACCGTTGAAATAGTCCAACGAAATTCGTTTAAACAACAAAAAAAGAATTTCTTTTTCTTTGTAATGGAGATCTAAAAATAAAAAGCCCCCGTAGAATTTTCAACGGGAGCTTTCTTCATAAGCGACTTATGATTTATTCTTTTACGAACTTCACTGTTTGTCCTTCAGAGGTGGTTAGATAATATATACCTTTGGCCAGGTCAGATGTATCAAACTTCGTTTCTGTATCCAATTCCAATATAGCCACGACCGCTCCGATCGAAGAAGTAATTACAGCAGATGTTGGTTTGGGTACGAGAATCGTTACAACACCATATGTAGGATTTGGGTGAAGACTAATTACGTCAAGTTTATCCTCCACTAAACCAACGGATGTTATTGTTGAACAAGCACTAGTTATTGAGCATCCATTCAATGAAACCTCAACTGCATAACTGCCATTTAATGTTGCCGTATAAGACTGTCCGTTGGCTCCGGAAATCGGTTGGTTGCTATTATTACAATCAACCCAATTGTAATTAGCCCCTGCCTGAACAGCTGTTAAGGTTATTCCTGATACAGTCACGTTCGAGTTAAGTATTGTTACCGTAACCGCAACTGCCAATCTGTTTGAACTTTCACAACCATTGATCGTTTGTGAGGCATAATATACTGAACCATTTGATAATGCCGTGATGCCTGTCAATGCTGTTCCGCCCACTGCGGTATTATACCATGCAATAGCAGTGCCTATGGCAGAAAGATCATTTACGGTTGCCGCCGAGCAGAAAGATTGGTTCGTGCTACCTGCTGGAGTAGCTGATGTATTAATCGTTACTGCTACTTCAAAGCGGTCGTTACTCTCACAACCATTCACAGTTTGGGTAGCATAATACATTGCTCCATTCGATAATGCAGTTGTTGCAACCAATGGTGTCGTACTTACCGCTTCAGCATACCAGTTAATCGCTGTTCCTGTTGCTGTAAGATCAGCGATTGTTGCGCTGTTACAGAATTCCTGAGTTGCAGCACCTGCTGGAGCAGATGGAATAGCATTAACTGAGACAGCTACTGCCAATTGGTTCAAGCTCTCACATCCACTGATCGTCTGTGTCGCGAAGTAAGTTACTCCATCCACTAAAGTTGTGGTTGTGGCCAATGCATTTCCTGCAGTTGCCGCATCATACCAAGTAATGTTCGTTCCCGTTACTGAAAGGTCATTCAACGTTCCGGTTCCACAAATTGTTTGGCTGGCAGCACCAGTTGGTGCTGCAGGAGTATTTATCGTTACAGCCACTGCCAAACGTGTAGCACTTTCACAACCACTTATTGTCTGTGAAGCGTAGTATGTTCCATCAGAAAGTGCTGTGCCAGAAAGCAAGGTCGTTCCACCGGTTGGTACCGAATACCATTGGATCGATGTGCCAGTTGCCGTTAAATCACCAACTGTTCCTGAATTACAGAATGTCTGTGTTGCTGATCCTACAGGTGCTGCCGGTGCATTGATGTTGACAGCAATTACTTGACGATCAGTGCTTTCACATCCGTTCACCGTTTGAGTCGCATAATACCAACCATTCGATATTAATGTTGTTGAGTTCAATGGAGTGGTACTTACTGCATCCGCATACCAGTTGATTGACGTTCCCGTTACTGAAAGATCAGCGATTGTTGCGCTGTTACAGAATTCCTGAGTTGCTGATCCCGCTGGCGCTAAAGGAATTGCGTTTATAGTAATAGTTACGGCCAATTGATTCAAGCTCTCACAACCACTGATTGTCTGTGTCGCGAAGTAAGTTACTCCATCCACTAAAGATGTGGTAGAGGCCAATGCATTTCCTGCAATTGCCGCATCATACCAAGTAATGTTCGTTCCAGTTACTGAAAGATCATTCAGTGTTCCCGTTCCACAAATCGTTTGACTGGCTGCGCCAGATGGCGCTGCAGGAGTATTAATGGTTACAGCCACTGCCAAACGTGTAGCACTTTCACATCCACTTATTGACTGTGAAGCATAGTATGTTATACCGTTAGTTAAAACTGTCCCTGAAGAAAGAGCTGTTCCATTGGTTGATTCTGTATACCACTGGATACTTGCTCCGGTTGCATTCAGATCTGCAACGGTCGCAGTATTACAGAAATCTTGTGTAACGGAACCCGAAGGAGATGCAGGAACATTTATTGATACAGAAACTGCCAAACGATCTGTACTTTCACAGCCTCCTGATGTCTGTGTTGCATAGTAAGTTGTTCCGTTTGCAAGCGATGTATTGGATGAGATGGCCAAACCTCCACTTGGAGCAGCATACCACTGAACATTGGAGCCTGTAGCAACGAGGTTTGAAATTGTTGCACTATTACAGAAAGTTTGCGTAGCCGCTCCAGCTGGAGCAGAAGGAATTCCGAAAACTGCTGTTACAGCAAGCCTGTCCGTGCTCTCGCATCCGCTTACTGTTTGTGAAGCATAGTAAATCGTGCCATCGACTAATGAAGTCGTCAGCAACAATGGAGAACCTCCTGTTGGAACGGAATACCATTGAATTCCTGCACCCGATGCGCTCAATGAACCTATTGTTGCTCCACTACAAAAAGATTGAGTTGCGACACCTGTTGGTGCTGTAGGAGCATTGATCGTTGCGATTACTTCCAGGCGGCTTGCACTTTCACACCCACTTACGGTTTGAGATGCATAATACGTCGTTCCGTTTGTTAATGCAGTTCCTGCAGAAAGAGCTGTTCCACCCGTGGATGCGGTATACCACTGGATCGCTGTTCCCGTAGCAGAAAGGTTTGCTACCGTAGCAGAATTACAGAATGTTTGGGCAGCAGATCCAGTTGGGGTTGAAGTTGAGTTAAGAGAAATTGTTACTCCAAATGATCCAGCATACACACACTGATTCGTTGAACCAAGACTTTGTCCGGCATAATAGGTTGTGTTATTATTCAAAACCGTGGATGTTGGAAGAGGAGTTCCAAATGCCCAACCTGTTGAGGTTGTGTACCAATTTAATGTTGCACCAGGAGTGATATTAGCTACTAAATCTGCAATAGTGGCGCCTTCACAAAAACTTTGTGGATTAGGTGCTGTAACGTTAGAAGTGAAATTATGCAAAATTACCGTTGATGCAAATCTGATCACGCTTTCACATCCGTTTACTGTTTGAGAGGCATAATACGTAGTGCCATTAACAAGAGGTGTATTGGAAGGAAGAAATGTACCACCGGTAGGATTTGCATACCACTTAAGGTTTGAACCAGTCGCTGAAAGACTATTTACGGTAACCGTTCCACCACCGGTACAAATTTCCTGTGAAGCATTACCAGTTGGTGGTGGCGTTTCGGTCGTAACCATCACGGCCAGTCTATCAGAACTTTCACAACCACTAATGGATTGACTAGCATAGTAGGTCTCCCCATTAATTAACAATGTTGAAGTGGCTAGTGGTGTTCCTCCCGTTGGAACATCATACCACTGAATATTGGTTCCTGTAACAGTTAAGTTCGTCAATGTGCCACCACATGTAGTTTGTACGGTGGAGCCCGTTGGAGCCAATGGGATGGCATTCAGGGTTACAGTTACGGCAAATCGGCTTGCACTCTCGCAATCAACGGTTGTTTGCGAAGCATAATAAACACTACCACTTACTAAAGGAGTTGAAGGATTGAGTGCTGTTCCGCCTAATGAAGCTTCATACCATTGTATATTCTGACCATTGGCCACGAGATCAGCGACGGTTGCGCCGGAGCAAAGTGATTGGCTTGAATTACCTATTGGGGCCGGGCAAAGATTTGGAGTGCAAGTATATCCTGAAATCCAGTTAGATGTCGCGCCGTTCAGTGCAAAGTTGAGCAGTGTTCCATTATTATTCAAGCCACTTGCATCAGTTAATGAAGTAATCCCCGCATTGTTCTGTCCCGCAAGCGCCTGATTAAATCTGTATTCTGCGTTCAAATTGGCAGTTCCATTAGCAATGCAGCTATAAGAATTCATCAACTCCTGCGGTGTCAACAGTCTCGACCAAATTTTGACGTTGTCAATATTGCCGATGAAATTCTGAATAGTAGTGTTTGAGCCTATCTGAAAATTGTTGGCAGAGGTAAGCGTCGTAAGTGTTATTGCCGGTCCGACAGGGAGGCCATCCAGATACATTTGGGCACCACCGGAAACCCCAATCTGAAACCTCAAGGCAACATGGTGCCATTGACCATCATTGAGTGCAACACTATTGTAGGTTGTTACACCCACTGGAGCTCCTCCACCAAAAACATATGTGCTCAGTTTATTATCCACTAAAAACAATCCATAATAGTTCGATCGCACTACAATCCCTCGATAACCCGAATTATTTGCACTGGTCTTGATCCACGCCTCTATAGTACCTGCAGTTGTTAATCCCGAGTGTACCGATGCGGGCAAATCAACGCGATCATTAACCCCATCGAAATCGAGACAGTTTTCACATGCCGAAATAGTTACTGTAACAGCAAAGCGGTTCAGACTTTCACAACCGCTTATAGTTTGCGAAGCGTAATAAGTAGTTCCGTCCATTACCAATGTTCCAGCGGTTAAGGCAGTTCCACCTGTCGGTGCATCGTACCACTGAATTGAAGATCCAGTTGCTGTCAGATTTGATACAATCGCAGAATTACAGAAAGTTTGGGATGCAGATCCTGTTGGAGCTGCAGGAGTATTAATAGTTACAGCAACAGCTAAAGGTGAAACACTTTCACATCCATCCAATGTTTGCGTTGCATAATAAGTAGTTCCTGTTGCCAAGGCTGATCCTGTCAACAAAGCAGTTCCGCCGGTTGAGCTAGTATACCATTGAATTGAAGATCCTGTTGCTGTCAGATTTGATACAGTCGCAGCATTACAGAAAGTTTGAGAATTAGAACCTGTTGGAGCAGGTACATGATTACAAATACCGTCAAACTGAGCAACAAATCCATCACCGGCTCCTGTTGAAGAGTTACCACCAAATGTATTTTGGTGTCCTCCGAAAGCTATCCCTGATGTACTGGCTGTTCTGCCCGCCAAGTAAACTTTGCCATTTGTATTATCAAACGTACATGAAAAACCCTCATCGGCCTGTATACCTCCCCCAAAATAGGTCCCCCATAAAATGGTGCCAGAGTTTGTCATTTTTAACAGAAACGCGTCAGTTCCTCCAGGCGGAGTATTCATGAATCCATTCAATGCTATTCCAGTAGATGAGTTTGTTGAACCAACAAAATATACATTCCCCGAAGGATCAATTGCACATGCTCGTCCGTCGTCATTTGAAGGTCCTCCAAAATAGGTCCCCCATAGTCTAACTCCGTCACTGCTAAATTTAATAATCATTGCGTCATTAGCTCCACCTGCATTTGTATTTTGGAATCCACCTTGTGCAATATTATTTGTGGATGAAGTGTTACCGATAATGTATAGATCACCAGCGCCATCCACTAAACCACCCATAAAGTAATCATTGCCCGTTCCACCGTAATAGGTGGCCCACTGTCTCAAACCTGAACTATTAAATTTGACTAAATAGGCTTCATATTCACCTCCACCGGAAAGGTTTTGATGTCCCCCACTTGCCAAACCTGATCCATATCTGGAAGCACCAACTAAATAAACATTACCTGATGCATCTGTAAAACATCCCCGAGCATCATCATTGTCTGTTGAACCATAATATGTTGCCCACAATTGTGTTCCAGAGCTATTAAACTTTACTAAAAAAGCATCCGAACTTCCGGCATTCGTTGTTTGGAACCCCCCGGAGATTGAGGATATAGTGCCTGTATTCGCTGCTAAATATAGGTCGTTATTATTGTCGATAGCTAACGTGTTAAATGACATGGTTTCAGTCAAAGAACCACCGTAGTAGGTAGCCCATGATCGAACCCCATTTGAGTTGAACTTAACGATGTAACAGTCGTTAAAACCAGTACTACCGATTGTTGTTTGATGCCCACCTATAGCAATATTCGATGAGGATGTCGTCAACCCTGCTAGGTACACATCTCCATTTAAATCCACAACACAGGCACGCCCATCATCATTGCCAGTGCCACCATAATAAGTTGCCCAAATAAGAGTTCCTGAACTGCTAAATTTCGCTAGATAAGCATCATTTGCTCCGGCGTTTGCGTTTTGGTACCCCCCGGAAGCAATGTTGTTTGATGATTGGGTTATCCCGGAAAAATAAACATTTCCGATTAAATCTGCTTTACATGATAGCGTTTGATCACTAAAAGTACCACCGTAGTAGGTTGCCCAAATAAGTGCCGGGTCAATAACAAGGATATCTTCCTTGGAATAATTACCTAGGTTAATTCCGAGGATTCCATTTTTTAATTCAAATTTTGTTAGTATTTCCTGACTCCCCTGAAAACTAACAGGTGCTTTTTCTGTTATCTCTCCCATTCGGTTTTTCAATAAGAGACTTCCATCCGCTTTAAGTTTCAAATCCTCAACCCAATTCGTTTTCAGTTTGATCTGCTCAGGATTTCCTCCCGGACGAACGACAAAATCATATTTTGTTTGACCATCCTTTGAATAGATCACCCAGTCAATATTTGGGTAAACCTCATGATAGATAACCTTCGAGTAATGGTGTACATTCAATGTATTGTGATTGTAGTATTGAACGTAATCTTGACTTTTTCCTTCTGTCGTTATACGTGGATTTTCATTTGCACCAACTAATCGTACATCCATTCGGTATGTTTCCAACCGAATATCTTTTGAAAGTTCTGACATTCTGCGTTGGTCATCAACCGTTGAAAATTGGTCGAGTTGCTTGTATCCCTCAGGATAATGCATTTGATTGAATTGGTATGCTATACCGTCACTTAACAAGAACATTGAAAGGTTCCCGTCTTTCAGCATGAACTTAACGCGACCGGCATCCTCACCTGTCACCTGTCCTTTGTTCTCTTCAAAACCTTTCGAGGTTTTTTTCAAAAAGCCATTAGCTTTGCCCATTAGGTTCGGATCTGAAGCTGATGAGGCATTGAGATGTTGACCATATCCCAAAAAAATTGCCGAGAAAAGCAAGAAAATTGTAGTGAAAGTGAGTTTCATGTAAAAAATTTAAAGGACGAAACTACAGCAAAACCACATGCATCAACTAGTTCATTTTGTGAACCACACGTTTGAGTTTGTAAACCGCAAACAACCCCTTCTTACCAAAAGAAAAGGGGTTGTTTTGAATTGATTATGATTTCTTTTTTTGATTAGCGCTATTGCTTATGTTTCATAGCTTCACTGCAATCAACAGTTATTATAGATTGTGTGTTTCCACTGTAATAGGTTTTTCCATACGAAGAACCATTATAATCTTGTTTAACTTCAACCTCTTCCCATTGACAAGCTCCATTTGTGTTTTTCATGACTGCAATCATACGTATCGTTCTCCCTTTTATTGCACCGGTTGATCTGTCAGTAAGAATTGTCCAATCTTTACTTTTAGTGTAACAGTAGTCAATTTTTTGCGTCCATCCTGCTGTAGTTGCATGTGCCTGAACAGCAATTAATGCATCCGCACTTAGCTTTATGTCTACCATTCCTGGGTCTGGAAATGGATACTTACCCGCCAAAACACATTTCAAAGCTTGACAATATCGGATTGCACTTTCTTCTGTCAGTTTTTTCAGTAAATCGACATCTTCAGCAATCTCTTTAACGCGATTTTGATTTTTACCCAAGATGATAATTTCATTCTTAGGATCTTTAAAAACGAAATTATCGCAATTTCCGTTACTCACATAAGCATTTGATTGTCCTGCTAAAGCAATAAAGACCCCTTCTTCAAGCTTCATTAATCTTCCACCAAATAGATTAGAGGCATTCTCAAAAAAGACTCCACAAGTTCTGTAATAACTTCTAAACGTGGCATTCGTTTCGATATAGTCAGGAGATCCACTTGCGTCATAGTAAACGTTTAATTTATTCGACTCTTCGATAAATTCAAAGTTAACTTTGGTTACCGCCTTGTCGTAAATAGTAACTGTTTTGGAAAGATGATAAACTCCAGAAATGTTGAACTCGTCCTTGAATTCTTTTTCTAAATTAGATTGCGCATAAATACCTGCACTAAGGAGAATTCCTCCCAAGAATAATGTTAGTTTTTTCATGTGATTTCAATTAAATATCTCTCAAAAATAACAACCCTGCCAAACATCCTTGTATCACTTTGTGAACGGCTCTTGTGAGTTTGTAAACCGCATAATCACACCTCCGAAAAATGCATTTACGGGAATGACTCGAATTAGAGCATTTTTTTGTTCCAAGACGAAATTTAGGGAAATAAATAGCCGGCTTTACCCAAGGCAAAGCCGGCTAAAACATCTTGAAGAATTATTGTTTTACGAACTTCGTCGTCCTTCCTTCCAACGTTTTAATAAAATAGACACCTGAAGGATACATTGTGACGTCTAGATTAGTTTCTCCATCCAATCGAATAGTCTCAATCAAAGCACCATTGGCTGAAGTTATCTGAGCTTGAGTTACCCCTGAGGAATAAATGGATAAGAAATCACTAACTGGATTAGGCTTAGCCATAAGTAGCATTTGATCGATTGCGTTCTCATTCAGGGAAGCAAACTCCGAAAAACATTCAGTGGTATCCGTGCAATTTGGAAGACTTATGATTACTGCATAGCTCCCTGCTTCAATTGCATTGTATGACTGAAGTGTCTCATTCAGCATTGGTTCATTGTTGTTATTACAATCTATCCATTGGTATTGACCGTTGTCTTGATTGGACGTAATCAATATACCATCAATAGTCACGCTGAGGTCAATTGACGGAACGATATCAACTGATATTAGTGTGCGCCCAAGGCTCTCACAACCTAAATTAACACTTGAGGCGTAATAATTAATCCCATTTATCAATACGGTAGACATCGATAAAGGTGAGCCGCCGTTAGGAGCATCAAACCACATCAAGTTATTTGACGATCCATTCAAATCTTCAATGGTAGCTCCGGAGCAAAAACTAAGGGATGGATTGATGAAAAAAGGTGGAGATGGAGGATTCGTTTCAAAAGCAAAAACAGAAAGGTACGTATCACTTTCACAACCATTTATTGTTTGAGTTGCATAATAGTACTGCTGTACGATCGGTGTGCTCGATGATAGCGGAGTCGTTGAACCTTGAAAAGCATACCATTGAATATTGTTTCCATTCGCTAAAAGCTCAGCCACAGTGCTATTTTCAATTATGCAAAAGAATTGCTGATCCGGTCCAGTTGGCGCGGACGGGATTGGATTGATAGTAACTGTTACTGCATATCGATCTATACTCTCACATCCGTTAATTGTTTGTGACGCATAATAGGTCAATCCACTGGAAAGAGACGATCCGACTGTAAGGATAGATCCACCTGTAGAAGAACTGTACCACTGAATAATAGATCCATTTGCTGTAAGTTCTGATACAGTCGCACTATTACAAAGCACTTGTGCCGCATTCCCAGTTGGCGCTGAAGGAATTGAATTAATTGAAGTCGTAACTGCCAAGTGATCCAAACTTTCACAGCCATTGACTGTTTGTGTGGCATAGTACGTCGTACCACTCACTAAAGCGGTTGATAAACTTAGTGTATTACCTGCTGTTTCTGCATCGTACCAAGTTACGCTCGATGCGTTAATAGCAATGTCTGAGACAGTTCCCGAACCACAGAAAGTTTGAGAAGCTGTACCGGTCGGAGCTGCGGGTGCATTTATATTCACTGCAACAGCTAAGCGATCAGGACTTTCACATCCTCCATCCGTTTGAGATGCATAGTAGGTTGAATTTGTCAAAGCAGTTGTAGATGCTAGTTCCGTACCATTGGTAGAAACACTGTACCATTTAATATTCGACCCATTCGCTGTTAAGTCTGCAACCGTTGCTGAATTGCAGAATTCTTGATTTAAAGTTCCGGTCGGAGCTAAAGGAATGTTAATCGTGGCTGTCACTGCGAGACGATCCAATCCTTCGCAACCACCAGATGTTTGGGATGCAAAGTAAATTGATCCATCCGAGATTAATGTGTTTGTCGGTATAAGTGAGCCTCCCACAGGGGAGTTGTACCACTGAACACCTGATCCAGAAACAGTTAGATTGGCAATTGTTCCATTAGGACAAACACTTTGTGTTGAAGATCCAGAAGGTGCTGCCGGAGAATTGATAGTTGTCGTTACAGACAATGGTGTTTGACTCTCACACCCATTGAGTGTTTGGGTAGCATAATAAGTGGTCCCGTTGACAACTACTTGTGAACCTGGTAACAAATTACCTCCTGTGGGTGCATCATACCATTTGATACTGGTACCCGTTACAAAAAGATTGTTTAAGGTTTGGTTGTTACAAACAATTTGGCTTGTATTTCCTGTAGGCGTAGGAGCAGAATTAGAACAGTTATTATAAAGCGCCGTTATATCATTTGAGTTTAACGCTCGTCGATAAATTCTCATTTCATCTGCATCTCCTTTGTAATATTGTCCACCCTGAGAAGATCTACCCATCATCAACTGTCCAGCTGAAGTCCCTGTAGCGTTAAATCCGGAAAAACTTGAGAGTAAATTTGTCGTATTGGCAAGAGAACCATTCACATAGGTTCTGATCTGCGATAATGTGCGGTCAAACACCATTGCTACATGAATCCAAGTATTCAGTGCAGCAGAGGGCTGAGGATAAGTTCCAGTTGCACCATTATCATCTCTGTAATAAACCATCAATTGCGGATTGGAAGCCTGCCAACCAAGCATGTAAGCCCGATCTACACCACTTGTAAATCCTCTTTTTCCTATGGGAATACCTTGACCTGCTTGAAGAGAACTCCCTTTCAACCACAGCGCCACCGTAAAACTATTTGAACCAAATTGATAATTTGCAAGATTGCCAAAATCAATATATGAACTGGTTCCATTGAAACTCATTGCAGCATTTGGATTTCCAAAGCGATCAGTTGTTGGTGTTGCTCCGTAAATCACTCCAGCTTGTGTCACATTTCCCGCATCGATTGCGGCCGTTCCTGAATTGAATGATGCATATGCCTCTAAATCAGTGGTGATATCCTGTGCCTTAAGGCCGAATACTGTACACACTAACAGACATAAAATTGCCTTTTTCATGAAAATAAAATTTAAAATTTTAGCAAAACTAAGGTTGGTAACTCACTAAATCCAAGTGACTTTGTGAATGGTATCTTTGAGTTTGTGAACTACAAAATTGCATTTCATTGCAGAAAAGTTAGTACACTAAATAAACTTGATTTATGATTACTTCAAGAGATCAAGAATGGCCTGTTTGCGGTCGCGCGACACTGGAATCTGAGCACTATTTTTAAGGATTAGAAAACCCCCTTCAGATTTCAAATAACCCGTCACACAGTTGATGTTCACGAGAAAGGATCGATGAGGGCGAACAAAGTTCTGGTTTTCTGCTAATGCATTTTCAAAGTATTTCAAGTTCTTGGAAACCGTCCGAGATCTAACATCGTTGCAAAATATTTTGACATAAGATCCATCCGCCTCAATATATTCCAATTCATCCAGCGGGATGTAATCAAATCCACCTTGTGTAGGAACACACAACACTTCGTTCTTGTTCTCCTGTAGATTTTCCGCAAGTACCTTTAATCGAATCTCGTTGTCGCGGATCTTTTTTTCTTGCTTCAGTTTTTCTACAGCTTCGGTGAGTTGATCCTCCTGTATCGGTTTCAGCAGGTAATCGATGGCAGATAGGCGAAATGCCTTGATGGCATAGGCATTATATGCAGTCGTGAAGACAACATTTCCCTTGAATTTTCGCTCCAACAACATCTCGGCAAGCTGTATTCCGCTCTTGCCCGGCATTTCAATATCAAGAAACACTGCGTCGGGTTGTTCATTTTGGATCAGTTGCAACCCCTCATCCACATTCTCCGCTTCACCTGCAATTGATACTTCAGGTGCAAGTTCTAGCAACATGAGACGCAACAATTTTCTTGCTTGTGCAGAATCATCTATAATTACCGCTTTGTATGCTGCTTTCTTAGACATGTATGCGAATGATTACGGTGGTTCCTGTCGGAACTTCTCCTTCGAAGTTATCCCTTATTTCAATACCTACCACATCCTTTTTTTCAAAATTTAATAATTGAATGCGCTTTTCTATGGCCGCAGAGGCGAAGGACTGATGCTCACTTCTATTTTGTGCGTTCAGTAAAGTTGAGGCCTCTCTTCCAATGCCATTGTCACTGATCGTAACAATCAAGACCTCATCCACGTCACTCAAACTAATCTCTATCTTCAAACGCTTTGGCCCCAATTTATGCCGTAAACCATGCTTGAAGGAATTCTCGACATAGGGTTGTAATAGCAATGCAGGAACCTTTACACCTGATATGTCTAAATTCTCATCGACTAAAATTGTGCACTCAAAATCGCTTTGGAGTAACATCGCTTCGAGATCGATGTAGAGTCTCAACAACTCTATTTCCTGCTCTATGGATACTGATTTCTGCGTGCTAAATTCCAGAACTTTCCGCACCAAACTTGAGAAATCACTTAAATAACGTGCAGCATTCTTTTTGTCGTTCTCATAAATGTAGCCTTTAATAGAATTAAGAACGTTGAAGAGGAAGTGTGGATTCATCTGTGCCTTCAATGCGTTTTGTTGGGTTAGACGAAGTTCATTTTCCAAACGCAATCGTTTTAATTCTTTCAACTGTTTTTTTCTCAATGCTAATAACCTCCAACGAAAAACACCAAATGCCAAGGACAATGTTGATGTGGTAATTAGAAGATAAAACCACCAACGTTGCCAGAAAGGCTGTAAAACATGGAAATTATAAATCAGGGTGTTAATCGAATCAACTCCCTGCTGATCTATCATTTTAACCTCAATGGTTATATCACCGGAGGGTAACCGGGGTATCTCAAGTTTTCCCAAAGAGCCAGCTTCCTTGATCCAATTCTTAGAATATTCTTTGATACGATAAGCGAACTGAAAATCCTGATTTGAACGATAACTTATTCCATCCACAAAAATAGTCAGTTCATCATTGAATCTAATCGTAGGTGCTACTTTCTGGCTGATCCGACGCTTATTTAATTCAATACCTCGGCCATAAATAAGACCTGGAATTTTTGGAATGTAAAAAGTCTTCAATGGAACAGAGATGACACCATCACCACTTGCTGCCCAACATGTATCACGCTCAACAAACAAAGAACGTATATTATTGGACGGCAAGCCCTGCAACTTTGTTAATAGTTCTTTTCTTTTGTTCTTGAGATTAATTCGCAAAATCCCTTTAATAGTTGCAACGTAAATATATCCCTTGTAACAATATAATTTTGCAGCGCGATAATTAAGCAAATCCTTACAAAAGAGGTGCACATTTCCCAATCTATCTATAGAATAGATCTTTCCGTCGAACGTCAGAAAGTAGACCTTTTTACCGTCATGATCAGCAGAGAGTGTAATGACCTGTTTTGAAATATAAGTTTGAGTTAATTTCCACTGACCGTTTTGTTTTTCCAACTTTATAAGCCCATCATTGCTTGCAACAAAAAAATGTTTTTTATCAGGTGACTCGCAAATTTCGCGGTACCATCCGTTTTTTAAAAGGTGCTCAAATTCAATTGGTTTTTGGAGGTTCTTTGTGAAAAAAATCCCTTGAGAACTTAATAAAAAATAACCATCTCGGATATGCAACATCGATTTGACTGCCCGAGAAGAGCTATTCATCAATGTTATTTTGTCATTTTTTAGTCTAAAAATTTGAGATATTTTATTGAAATATACACATTCATCGATGGGGTCGAAATAGCACATCCCCACATCAGATTGGATATCTTGGACAAAGGACTGAACGGAATTATTGCCTCGGTTTAATTGGATTATTTGTCCTCCAGTTCCGCACGCAACAATCTTAATATTTGAAGGAACAATATGGCTGACCTGGTCAATTTCTTGTCCACTCGAATTCCGATTCCAAGCCAAAATCTTAATATTCGGTATTTTAAGTAATCCATGGTGTAATGACGAGAACCAGAAGTTTCCTTCCTTATCTTTAAGAACTCCTGAGAAGGCTATTTGAGGATACAAAAGCTGTGCTGTTCCTTTTATTAAATCATAACGAATCAGTCCAGTATACGTACTAATCCATAAACAATTATCTATTTCTCTTACGTCATTAGGTTTTCTGCCTTTTAACAATTCTAGCAATTTTTTATCCTTGAACAAAACCCATTTGCCTTGAAATTTTCTGAACACCTTATTCTCAGTTAATGAGAGTAACCACGGGGCATTTACCGATTTTGATATTAGCATTGGAGCATTCCTGAAACAATCATCAATATAGGTAGTTGTTTCCTTCCCTTCTCGAGTCCGTTCAACTAAATAGACACCATTGTGAAAATAAATGGACCCTTTTAAATTTACGCTTATACTCCCTGTAAAAGCAACGCTGTCTTTTTTATAATTGATATACTTTCCGACATATTTGGAAATTTTTAGCGTTTCTACATCGATGTTGAAAGTTCCTTGTTCACTTGATATCCAGATGTTTCCATTGTTATCACACGCAATTCCATTAAGGTTGTATTTCCAATTTTTGATTACATGCAAACCATGTTCATCCATATAAAAAAGCTGACTCTTAAAGTTGTACCCAAATATTTTACCTGACGGGGTTTGAGTCAGCCCTGTAGCAGAGCGTGCCTGAAGATCGTTACTCGTATAATATTCATAGTGTACACCATTAAACCGATAAACTCCTGCATCGCATCCTATCCAGAGATAACCGAAATTGTCTTGAATAATCGAGTACACTTCGTTCGAAGGGGAGCCATTCTCGATATTATAGGAAAAATAGGCCGGATATTGTCCAAAAGCAGAAAATCTGAACAGATTAACAAGTAAAATCAGAAAAAAAAGAGTTCTTTTCATACCGCAAAAATAGAATATTGAAAAGAATACTTTTAAGTAATTGTATAAACCTGAAATTAGGTTAGAAATGTATTTTAATATTCAATGCGAGCCCCGGCTCACAAATTCACAGTTCAATAAAAGATGTTTGCCAGGTTTTTCTGGAGTAGATAGTCTTTCTATTAAGCGATCTACTGATTCTTTTGCGATTTGCTTTATAGGTTGCCGAATAGCTGAAATTTGTGGTTGCATCAATTCAAATGCCAAGCTATCCTCAAAACAAATTATTCTTACTTCATCAGGAATTAAGACATTCAATTGCTTTAGTGCTAATAAGGTTTGAAACGATGCAACATTATTGATGGGAATCATGGCATCAGTCCCAGTTTTTAATGAAGATGAAATTAACTGAGAAAAGATTTTTTCATCCTCAACGGATGTGATTATTTCAAATTCAATTGCTGCTTTTTTACATCCCTCACGCAAACCTTCTACCCTTTTTTCGAGTGTCATCACCAATGGTTGTTCCGGAATGATGACTGCTAATTTTTTTGGTTTTATTTTAAATTGCTGAATACCATTTGCTGACTCTGAGGCATTGTCTACCCCAACAAAATCTGCATTTTCATCTCCCGGTCGATCAGTAAAAACAACAGGAATATGCGTTTCATGTAAAATTGGAATCAATTCATCAATACGATTGCAAGGTGAAATGATCATTCCATCAATAGAGCGTTGGATTAATTCACGCATGAGTGTTTTCTCCATGTCAAGATTGTCATTTGTATTGACAATGAATGTGTTGTATCCTTTCTCATGCAATTGCTCTTGAATCACCTTACATAGCTCAGCATAAAATGGATTCGAAATATCAGAAAGGACCAATCCGATTGTTTTTGTCGAAGTCTGACGTAAACTTTTTGCAAAGAAATTTGGAACATATAACAATTCCTTCGCTTTGTCTTTTATTAATCGCTGTTTTTCCTTGCTGATGTTGAACTCATCACCCTTGCCATTCAAAACAAAAGAAACTGTGGCTTTCGAAACCCCTACACTCGTGGCAATATCCTGTAAGGAAACCCTTTTTTCTTTCATGTACAAATTATTTGGGAAGCTTGCTTACCATCGCTTTGTATTCCGTCTGAAAACTTTGATTCCCTTTACATCCCATAGTAACCTTCGAATTATGGAAGTGCTCAATTCTATTTCCAGGATCTGGATGAGTACTTAAAAAAGCGGGAACTCTCGCTCCACCTGAAGCTTGTATCTTTTCAAAAAATCCAGCGCCACCGTCAGCATTGTAACTTGTTGGACACAGATACGTCACTGATCGCTCATCAGCTTCCGTTTCATGAGCCCTGGAAAACTTCAACCCAATTAAAGCCCCTGTTACTTGCTTTAATGCCGCACGATTTCCTGCTAATACATCTAATAAGAGCTGTATACCAAACATTTGTGTCATCTGTCGCGTAGAATGACGCATGTCAGCATGACCGATTTCATGACCAAGAACTCCAGCAAATTGATCCTCAGAATCTAGATATTTTAGTATTCCTGTGTAAACATAAATATATCCTCCGGGAGTGCAAAATGCATTCAAAGTGCTGTCATCGTGAATAATGCGCAAACGCCATTGGAAATCATCTTTGTAATCTACCTTACCTGAGTTCAGAATATTGTCTCTTACCTTGTATAAATATTTATAGACTTCCTTGTATTGCGCAGAATCGAGTTGAGGATATTCTCTTTTATTACTATCGATCTGATGTGCAACTTGCGCGCCGAGCTGCCTGTCTTGTTGAATCGTAAAAAGATTCACGCCTTTCCCCTTGTTTTTTTCATTCATGATTCCGCAAGCAGCAAGGATAAAAATTGCAGCGGAAAAAATAATTGGTTTCATTTTCATTGTAAATATTAACCTATTGGATAAAGATAATTGACCATGAAAGTCATAAAAGTTGCTAATGCCCAACCCGTATATACCTCCCTTGGTGTATGCTTCTCAAGGTACAACCTTGATGAAATAGTTAGTCCAGAAGCTATGATGACAAAGATGAGAATCCAGAATTGAAACTCTGCTTGCTCAAGTGCATATGCAAATGTGAAACCAGTTAATATACCTGCTCCACCGCCGTGTAAACTAATTTTAATCCAACGATTGATGTAGGTATAAACCACTGTCACAAAAACGCCTGAAAGCGGGAGTGCATAAATGTATTTGGGTAAAATATTGTTTTGTGCTTTGAAAATAAACAATCCATAAAGCAACAAACAATAGGACAGCATTATGAACATAGGAATATTTCGCTCACGCTGATTTTCCATATCGATCGTGGTGATAATCTTTCGCTTGTGGAGGATTACAAAAGATAAACCTGGAGCAACAACACTAAAGATCATAAACATGTAAAGCACTGCTGTCTTCGCTTCATCACTTAGGAAATACAAAGAGTCCTCATTGAACAGAAAGTCCTGATTGGAAGGTACATACATGGCAATCAAAAGCCCGTAAACCGGCATCAGCAAAGGAAGGAAAATCCAAGAAAGTATTTCAGCTGCTATTTTCATAATTCTTTCCTCAATCTGGCTACAGGAATATTAAGTTGTTCACGGTATTTCGCGACTGTTCTGCGAGCAATGTTATAGCCCTTTTCCTTTAGAAGTTCTGCTAATTTTTCATCTGTAAGCGGTCTGCGCTTTTTCTCGCCTTCGATGGCTTCAGAAAGAATCTTTTTCACTTCTCTCGTTGAAACTTCCTCTCCTGTATCGGTTGATAAGGATTCAGAGAAGAAATATTTTAAAGAAAAAACGCCATAACCAGTTTGCACATATTTGCTATTGGCAACGCGTGAAACCGTAGAAATATCTAACCCAACGATTTCTGCAATATCTTTCAAAATCATTGGCTTCAACTTCGTTTCATCTCCTGAAAGAAAGTATTCTCTTTGGTAGTTCATGATGGCATCCATGGTTGTCAATAGCGTATTTTGACGCTGTTTGATTGCATCAATAAACCATTTTGCTCCATCAAGTTTTTGTTTAACAAATGTCAGAGCTTCTTTCTCCGATTTGGATTTTTTTGCACCCTCAGCATACGATCGAAGCATTTGCTCATATTCTCTACTGACTTTCAATTCAGGAGCATTTCTCCCATTGATACTAAGTTCCAATCGGCCTTCGAATTCATTGATTTGAAAATCAGGAATAATCTGTTGGTAATTTCTAGATGATTCCTTCATTGAACCTCCCGGTTTCGGGTTTAGCTTAAGGATTTCATCCACCGCTTCTTTTAAATCTTCATCCTCGATTTCCAATTTTTTAGCGATTTTATCATAGTGCTTTTTGGTAA